>Ga0335076_10007292_pt1 | contig 11127 bp, 7 predicted proteins | sample Lox_Sample_25_FD_206717 | JGI IMG/M metagenome (GOLD analysis project Ga0335076, IMG submission 206717) | Soil microbial communities from Loxahatchee National Wildlife Refuge, Florida, United States - Lox_Sample_2.5 | ecosystem: Environmental > Terrestrial > Soil > Wetlands | place: USA: Florida... | reverse complement strand
GCAAGCAGAGTTTCAAGAAACAGGAGCACTTATAATGAGCACTCTTGCAGAACACACTACCGCCCCCACCAAGAATCATCTGCTTGAGTTGAGGGCGCTCGGACAGTCGGTATGGCTGGATTACATTCGCCGAAACCTCATCACATCAGGCGAACTAAAGCGCCTCGTCGACGATGGCCTGGGCGGCCTCACCAGCAACCCGACGATCTTCGACAAGGCCATCGCCGGCAGCGCTGATTATGACGAGCAGCTCCAACAGTTGCTCGCGGTCGATCCCAACATGCAGCCTGTGGCGCTGTTCGACGCCATCGAGATTGCAGACATCCAGGCGGCAGCCGACGTGCTGCGCCCGGTGTACGACCGTACCGATGGCGCCGACGGCTTCGTAAGCATTGAGGTCTCGCCCAGCCTGGCGAACGACACGGCCGGTAGCATCGCCGAGGCGCGGCGGCTGTGGAACGCGGTGCAGCGTCCCAACCTGCTGGTCAAGATTCCCGGCACGCCGGAAGGCATTCCGGCGATTCTCACGCTGATCGCCGAGAGCATCAACGTCAACATCACGCTGATGTTCTCCATGGCGCACTACGAGGCGGTTGCCAATGCATACATCAGCGGGCTTGAGCGCAACTTCCAGCCGCAGCGCGTAGCTTCTGTGGCTTCGTTCTTCGTGAGCCGCGTGGACACTGCAGTCGACAAGGCTCTGGAGAAGATCGGAACGCCCGAAGCGCTGGCCCTGCGCGGTACGATCGCCGTGGCCAACTCGAAACTCGTATATCAGCGCTTCCGCGAGATTTTTTCCAGCGACCGCTGGAAGACACTGGCCAAGCGCGGCGCGCGCGTGCAGCGCGTGCTGTGGGCGAGCACCGGAACCAAGAATCCGGCCTACTCGGACGTGCTTTACGTAGACTCGCTGATCGGCGCGGATACGGTCAACACGCTGCCTCCGGAAACTCTCAAGGCTTTCCGCGATCACGGCAAGGTGCGGGAGACCGTCACTGAAGGGCTGGACCAGGCGCGGGCGGCGATCGAGCGCCTGGGCAAGCTCGGCGTTGACCTGCACGCAGTCACCGAGCAATTGCAGGTGGACGGCGTGAAGGCCTTTGCAGACTCGATGGAAAAGCTCCTGCAGTCGCTCGAAGAAAAACGCGCCAAAATCGCGCGACGATGACCTTAAGTAAATCATCTTCTGCTGCCAGACTGCATGCGCAGATTCCACGAGTTTGGCGGACATGCCATCAAGTGGCGGCTGAAATGGGGGAAAACAGGCATGAGCGCAACCACTCTGGAAAAGCCAATCATTGAACCGGTACGGATGGAGCGCATGCCTGAGCCCTGCGTGATGGTCATTTTTGGCGCCTCCGGCGATCTGACCAAGCGCAAGCTCCTGCCCGCCGTGTACACGCTCTTCAAAGAACGCCTGGTTCCCGCGAATTTCTCTGTGGTGGGATTTTCCCGCAGCGACATGACTGACGAAGACTTCCGATCCCGCATGAGAGAAGCCGCCGAAGAATTTGCAGGTCCCGTTGACTCCGCAGCCTGGAACAAGTTTGCGGAAGGAATCCGGTATATCTCGGCCCATCCGCACGATCCTGGAGAGTATGGGAAACTCTCGGACGTCCTCGCGCAATTCGATCGCGAGCGCGGCACCGGCGGCAATCGCGTCTTCTATCTGGCGGTGCCGCCCAGTTCATTTCAGCCGATCGTGCGAAACCTGCAATCGGCGGGGCTGGAAAAATCGGAACATGGGTGGGCGCGGGTCATCATCGAAAAACCTTTCGGCCATGATCTGGAAAGCGCCAGGCAACTCAACCGCGAACTGAACAAGGTCTTCCGAGAAGACCAGATCTATCGCATCGACCACTATCTGGGCAAAGAAACCGTGCAGAACCTGCTGGTGTTCCGTTTTGCCAACGGCATCTTCGAGCCCATCTGGAACCGGCGCTACATCGACAACGTGCAGATCACCGCGTCCGAGACCTTGGGAGTCGAAAACCGGGCCGCCTATTACGAGGAAGCCGGCGCGCTGCGCGACATGGTGCAGAACCACGTGCTCCAGTTGCTGTCGATGACCGCGATGGAGCCGCCGGCCTCGTTCGATGCCAGCAGCGTGCGCGCCGAGAAGCTGAAGGTGCTTCTGGCAATTCACCCACTGTGCGGCGGGGACGCGCCTCGCTGCGCCGTGCGCGGCCAGTACGGCCCCGGGCGAATCGGCGACAAAAGTGTGATCGGTTACCGGCAGGAACCCGGTGTGGCCCCCAATTCAACGACGGAAACCTATGCCGCGCTCAAGTTGCAGATCGAGAACTGGCGCTGGGCAGATGTCCCCTTCTACCTGCGGGCCGGAAAGCGCATGGCCAAGCAAGTCACCGAAATTGCCGTGCAGTTCAAGCAACCTCCATTGCGCCTGTTTGAGGGGACCCGGGCCATCTCGCCCAACATGATCGTTTTGCGCATTCAGCCGGAAGAAGGAATTACGCTGCGTTTCTCCGCCAAGCAGCCCGGTCCGGCCACGCACGTGCGCGACGTAAACATGGACTTCCGTTATTCCACCGCCTTCGGTATGGCCTCGGCCAATGCCTACGAGCGATTGCTTCTCGACTGCATGCTTGGCGATCCCACGCTCTTCGCCAGCGACGGCTTTGTGGAACAGGGATGGGCGCTGCTGACGCCAATTCTGGAAGCATGGAAAGAAAATTCCCCAGCAGATTTTCCCAACTATGCCGCCGGAACGTGGGGGCCAGATGCGGCCAATAAGTTGATGGATTACGGGCAGTCGTGGAGAGTTCCTGGCCAGTGCGAGCCCGCCGAGAGTTTGCGCTTCGAATGATGCTATGAAGACGGTTGTTCCACCCGACGGCGTGAAGCCGTGGTGTGGGCTCACGGCTCGGTTTGCCCGCCCTCAACCTCGGCCAATTCGGGCTTCGGGGCGGCGCTTGACGGCAGGTTGCGCACGCCAGGTGTATCAGGCTGTTGCTCGGCGCCAAGGACCTCTCGTACCTTGCGGCCAAGTTCAGGCGGGCCAAACGGCTTTTGCAGGAAGAAAGCCCCAGGTTCGAGCACGCCTTTGCGGTAAACCGTAGTCTCTGCATATCCGGACATATAGAGTACTTTCATCGCCGGCCTGATGATGGTCACGCGCTCGGCCAACTCACCGCCATTCATGCCCGGCATAATAACGTCGGTGATCATCAGCGCAATTTCAGCGGGGTATTCGCAGGCGATGCGCAAAGCGTCCTCGCCGTGGCAGGCTTCGAGCACCGTGTAGCCGTTCATTCGCAGATAGTCGCGCACGAGGGTGCGGACGCCTTCTTCATCTTCCACCACCAGCAGCGTCTCTGATCCGGCGCAGCTTGCCGCGGGCGCCGCTTCCGGCTGGGAGCGGTCAGGCTGGGCCTGTACCGGTGGCAGATAAATGTTGAACCTGGCGCCCTGTCCGGGTTCACTGTGGGCCCAGATGTATCCGCCGCTCTGCTTGATGATTCCATAAACCGTCGCCAGCCCCAACCCCGTGCCTTTGCCCTTTTCCTTTGTGGTGTAGAAAGGCTCGAAAATGTGGGTGCGCACCTCAGGCGACATCCCGGTGCCGGAATCACTGACCGACAAAAGCACATACGGACCAGGAGGCATGTTGGCGTGGTCGGCGCCAAACGCCGCGTCAACCTCCATGTTCGAGGTCTCGACCAGAAACCGTCCGCCGTCGGGCATGGCATCCCGCGAGTTGGCAGCCAGATTCATGATTACCTGGCCAATCTGCCCGCGATCGGCGCGTACATGCTCCAGGTCCGCCGCCCCGGTTACCACCAGCGAAATGTCTTCGCCCAACATGCGCCGCAACAGCTCCTTCATCTCGGCGATGACTTCATTAAGATCCAGCACTTTTGGTTCCAGCACCTGCTGGCGGCTGAAGGCCAACAGCTGGCGAGTGAGCACGGCGGCCCGGTCGGCGGATTTGCGGATCTCTCGCGCACTCTTCTCCAGAAACTCCGGCGAATCGCGCCGCTCCAGCATCAACTCGCTATAGCCGATAATCACGTTGAGCAGGTTGTTGAAGTCGTGTGCCACGCCCCCTGCCAGACGCCCTACAGCCTCCATTTTGGTGGCTTGCTGGAGCTGCATTTGCAGCCGCAAGCGCTCGCTGATGTCGCGCACGATGGCCACAATCCACTGGACCTGGCCGTTGTCTCCCGTAATGGAGAAGATCGTGGCCTCGACCAGCTTCTGCCGGCCGGACTTGGTGCGCATCCGCAACTCCAGTTCCAGCCTGCCGCCAGGCCGCTTTACCTGCGGGTGATACTGGAAGGCTTCACCCACCAGTTTCTCCGGCGTATGCCCGCGCAGCTCGTCCATCGAATATTCGCTCAGCACCTGGTGGGCGGCGTTTTGCTCGATGAAGTGCCCATCCGGATCCAGGATCGCGATCGCCTCCGCCGATGACTCCAGAATGCGTCCGAACAGGTGCAACCGTTCCTCGGCTTGTTTGCGCTCCGTAACGTCGTGATGAATGCTAAGCACGGCGCGCTGGCCGCGATAGTCGATGAACGTCGCGCTGCACAGAAAGTGAATCACGCCTCCGCTGGCGTGAAGGTGCACGGTTTCGAAATTCAAGCAACTGCCATCGAGCTGTAACTGCCGGAAGCGCTCCTCGAACCGCGGCGTATCGGCCGCCAGGCTCCGCAACTGCCGCCCCAGCAACTGCTCCCGGGTGAGACCATACGTTTGGCAGGCGTTGCGATTTGCCTCCAGAATTTCTGCGGTCTCGGCGTCCAGGATCAAAATGGCGTCGCTGGCGCTCTCGAACAGTTGCCGATAGTCGCGAACGGAGCGCCGCAGGGCCTGCTCCGCACGATTGCGCTCTTCGCGAATCTGTTTCTCGCGCAATGCGCGCTCAATCGCCAGGGGCAGCCGCGAAAGCCGGTGCTTGAGCACAAAATCAGCCGCGCCGAGCTTCACCATTTCGACGGCTGTCTCTTCTCCCAGGGTTCCCGTCACCATCACCACGGGCAGCTCCTTGCCGGAGTCCTGCACCATCGAGAGGACGTCGGCGCCGCTCCAGCCTGGCAGGCGATAATCGCTAAGGATCAAATCGTATTCACCTGAACCGAGGGCCGACCGAAGTTGCTCGGGAGAGTCAATTCGTTGGTGGCAAATCTCGTAGCCGGCCTTTTGCAGCAGGCGGGTGGCAAGCTGAACGTCCTCAGCGCAATCGTCGACGAACAGCACGCGCAGCCGGCGTGTTGGCGAACAGGCAGTCGTCTCCCCTGGCATTTGCCAGCGAGTGTGCAAGTGTTATGCCACCGGCCTAGCCGGCGCGGGTTCGCAAGTTGTTGCGCGCGCAGCCCGATGAATGGCTCCAAAGACGCCAACGGAAACTTCGCGTTCCCAAACAGAACCAGTTCCCAAAACCACACCCGCCGAGCCGTGTCCGAGATCCGCACGCCAGCATTCCTGAAGCGTGCGCTTCGTCACAGCCGGTTTGGGAAGGAACCTGTAGACTTGAGCGCGCCCATGAGCAGCGGAATCAAAAGTAGCCTCCCGGCGAGCAAGCCCGGCGGCCTGGTCACTCACCCCGCGCACGACGTCTTGCGCGCCGAGCAAAAGCCGCTCGACGTTCTGTTTGCGCCGCGCAGCGTGGCCGTTATCGGGGCCACCGAAAAAGCGGGAGGCGTCGGGCGTAACATTCTGCGCAACCTGATTACCAGCCCCTTCGGGGGAACCGTGTTTCCCATTCATCCCAGCCGCCCCAGTGTCCTCGGCATTAAGGCCTATTCCAATATCGCCGCTGTTCCCGAAGCCATAGAGTTGGCGGTGATTGCCACACCAGCGCCTACCGTTCCCGGAATCATCAAGGAGTGCGTTCAAGCCGGGGTGCAGGGCGCCATCATTATTTCGGCTGGTTTTCGGGAGACTGGCCCGGAAGGTCTGGAGCTCGAAAATCAGATCCTGGCCGAAGCGCGCCGTGGCCGCATGCGCGTCATTGGTCCCAACTGTTTCGGGGTAATGATGCCGCTCAGCGGCATGAACGCCACATTTTCTACGGAAACGGCGAGGCCGGGCAGCGTCGGCTTCGTGAGCCAGAGCGGGGCTCTGTGCGCCGCAGTGCTTGACTGGAGCCTGCACCAGCGGATGGGCTTCAGCGCATTTGTATCTGTCGGTTCGATGCTCGATGTGGGTTGGGGCGACCTGATCTACCACCTGGGAGATGACCCGCGAACGTCGTGCATCATGATGTACATGGAGACGGTGGGCGACGCGCGATCGTTTCTCTCGGCGGCTCGCGAAGTCGCCCTGACCAAACCCATCATCGTGATCAAGGCCGGCCGCACAGATGCAGCGGCGCGCGCCGCCGCTTCGCACACCGGATCGCTTACCGGCAGCGACGATGTTCTGCAGGCTGCCTTCCGCCGCTGCGGCGTGCTGCGGGTGGAAACGATCTCCGATGTCTTCCACATGGCGGAAGTGTTGGCCAAGCAGCCGCGTCCGCGCGGACCTCGCCTCGCAATCGTCACCAATGCCGGTGGTCCTGGCGTGCTGGCCGCCGACTTTCTCATGACTGGCGGTGGCGAGCTCGCCGATCTTTCTCGCGAAGCCATCGAGAGGCTGAACGAGTTTCTGTCGCCCAACTGGAGCCACGGCAATCCTGTGGACACGATTGGCGATGCCGATGCCGGCCGCTACGCCAGGGCCGTCGACATTGTCGGCAATGATCCGCACAGTGACGGCGTGCTGGCCATTCTGGTGCCGCAAGGCATGGCCGATCCCGGCGAAACCGCGGAGAAGCTGACCACCGTCGCTGCAGGTTGCACTAAACCTCTGCTCGCCAGTTGGATGGGTGGTCCCAGCGCGGCGCTGGGCGAGAGCATTCTGAGCCGCGCCAGCGTTCCCTGCTTTCCTTTCCCGGAAACGGCGATTCGCATGTTTAACTACATGTGGCGCTATAGCTATAACCTGCGCGGATTGTACGAAACGCCCATGCTCTCGGCAGGCGCTGCCGCCGGGCCCAGCCGTGCAGCCGCAGAGATCATTCAAGCGGCGCGGCAGCGCAAGCGTACTCTGCTGACCGAAGCCGAATCGAAGCAACTGCTCGCCGCCTACGGCATCGCCACGGTTGAAACTCAGATTGCTTCCAGCGAAGAAGCCGCCGCCGAGCTGGCATGCACAATAGGCTTCCCCGTCGTGCTCAAGCTGCACTCCGAAACCATTACTCACAAGACCGATGTGGGCGGCGTGCAACTGAATCTGCGGGACGAAGCCGACGTGCGTCGCGCCTGGCATGCCATTCGAGCTGCCGTCACCGAAAGAGCCGGTGCCGAGCACTTTCGGGAAGTGACGGTGCAGCCCATGGTCAGGCTGGAAGGTTACGAGCTCATTCTCGGCAGCTCCGTCGATCCGCAATTCGGGCCTGTGCTGCTCTTCGGCGCGGGCGGCCAGCTCGTCGAGGTTTTCGAAGATCATGCGCTGGCTTTGCCTCCGCTCAACACCACGCTGGCTCGCCGCATGATCGAGCAGACGCGCATCTTCAAGGCCCTGAAGGGCGTTCGTGGCCGCAGCCCGGTAGACTTGCCCTCACTGGAGGATCTGCTGGTTCGCTTCAGCCAGCTGGTGGTGGAGCAGCGCTGGATCAAGGAGATCGACATCAACCCGCTGCTGGCTTCCTCCGACCGCCTGCTGGCGCTCGACGCGCGCGTGGTCCTGCACGGTCCGGAGATGACCGAGGACCTGTTGCCGCGCCTCGCCGTGCGTCCCTATCCAGCGCAGTACGCGGGCGACTGGACGCTGCGCAACGGCCAGCAGGTCGCCATCCGCCCGATTCGCCCCGAGGATGAACCGCTGATGGTCAGGTTCCATCAGACGCTCTCCGAGCGTAGCGTCTACCTGCGCTACTTCAACGCTCTCAAGCTCAGCCAGCGCATCGCGCACGACCGGCTGATTCGCATCTGCTTCATCGACTACGACCGCGAGATGGCGTTGATCGCGGTGCGCACCGAGCCTGCGTCGAATGCGCAAGAGATCCTCGCCGTCGGACGCCTCAGCCGCCTGCACGGCATCAACGAGGCTGAGTTTGCCGTGCTGGTGACCGACCAGTGGCAACGCCAGGGGCTGGGAACGGAACTGCTGCGCCGCATGACCGACATCGCTCGCCAGGAGAAGATCGCGCGCGTCAACGGCAGCTTCCTCGAGGAGAACTACGAGATGCGAAGCATCGCCAAGAAGCTCGGCATGAAGCTGGTGCACGCCACCGATGAGGCGCTGGTGAAGGCGTTCGTGGATTTGGGATGAACGCTCTCTATTTCTTCGCCGTCGGCGGCAGATGTCCGCTCAGCCGCAGATACATGGCTTCCTGCGAGTAGTGATCGCCCCAACTTGCGGAAAGCATCAGGATCGCAGCCGCGCGCGAGCCCTTGTGCTCTCCGAACAAGGTCAGCGTCTCGCCAAGATTGGAATCGTCCAGTTTGGCGAGCGCCGTGGCGCAGAAATCGAAGGACGCTTTGATCCGCTCCACCAGCTTCTCCTTGGCTTCGCTCTCGCCAAGCTTGGGGAGCTCCGGAGCAGGCACGCCGCCGATCTTCGAACACAGCACGTAGTTGGCCTCGGAGATGTGCAGCGTCAGGTGGGCGAAGGTCATCTGGTCGGGCGTGGCTTTGAAGCTGTATTTGTCGGCCGGCATTTCCTCCGCTGCGGCGACCATATTCTTGGCCCGCCCCTGCTCGGCTTCGCGGATGGCAGTCGCCACCGGGTTCTGACCAAAAACCGGGGAACAGCACAGGCCCGCCAGCGCCACCAGGTACGTCAGTCTCTTCATATGCCCTCCGCGACGCACTTTATAGACCGGGGGAGCCAGGATTGCAAACGACGGCGAGCATCAAAGCCCACTCTTCGCGTGCCGCCTGCCTCCTGCCCGTGATCCTAGTCACCGCAAAAGGTGATCGGCATCACAGCGTTACCTGCGGCGAGGCGGGAAACTGAGGCCGAGCACAGGTGGGCAAACCAGCCCGCAGGGGTTGATTTGCAAGCCTTGATTGGTGGCTCCCGAGTGCAGTTCTTCGAGACCCCACACTCTGGAGGGTTGCGCGGGAGCCGCCTGTGGACCACGTTGCCCTTGTGCGGGCGGCAACGTGCCAGCGGCCCCTCGATGGAGGCAGCAGCCATGCAGACGACAACCAATAAAACCTCCCCGTCAAGTTCCGCAGCTCCGTACGGACTGCAGGTAGTGGAGAATTGCGTCGACTGCGGCCCCCGGCAGAAAAATCTGTTCTGCCGGCTTTCTGCCGAAACCATGCGCGAGCTGAACATGATCCGGCAAACCGCTCTCTATCCGCAGGGAGCCGTACTCTTCGTCGAGGGGGAAGCGCCGCGCGGTCTCTTCGTGCTTTGCAACGGCGAAGCCAAGCTCACCGCCGGCTCCAACCAGGGAGAAAGCATCATTCTTCGCCTGGCCGAACCGGGAGAGCTGCTCGGCCTCAGCAGCCTGATCGCCGGCACACCCTATGCCGCCACGGCGGAAACGCTGACCCCGGCGCAGGTTGCATTCATCCCCGCGCGCAAGTTCCAGCGTTTTCTGCGCACCCATCCTGACGTTTCCCTGCGCGTGGCCGAACACCTGAGCATGGAGCTGCACAAGTCGTGGGAGCAGGCGCGCCTGCTGGCGCTGGCCCCCAGCACCCGCTCCAAGCTGGCGCAGTTGCTGCTCGATTGGGCCAGCGAGCATGACGGCGCCGGCACTGCCGAGGTATGCGTCCCCTTCCACATGACTCACGAAGAGATCGGACGCATCATCGGCGCCTCGCGCGAAACCGTCAGCCGGCTGCTCTCGGATTTCAAGCGGCGCCGCCTCATCCGCGTAGAGAACGGCTCCGTCTACCTGATTCCCGAGGAACTGCGCAGCGTCGCCCTCTGAGCGGACATTTTCTCCGGCAGGAACGCTCCCGCACGTTTGTCAGCAATGCGCCCGGTCTGTACCCCCAATCGGATACCCACCCCCCTCGGTTATTTCCTGGTGTCTCTGTAGATTCAAAGGGTTAGCGCTGCCGCCCCGTCTTGATCCGATCGAGATCCGATTATCTAAAGGACTTACGGGTAAAATCCGATCGCACAAGGACTTATCTATATCTCATTGTTATCAATACACTGCCTACGATAACAATTTAGACGAAAACTGTCAAGTAAAAACCGGCAAAGCGTGGCGACCAGCCCCGACTGGCAGCAGAGCGCGCGGCGGCTCGTGGACATTCTGATCACCGGTTCGAGGCGGACCAAGTAAGGTCCCGGTTTGCGCCAACGACTTTATTTACATGATGGAACTCAATGACGGGTTCGACGCCTGGTCGCAGATCGACCGCATTCTCCGCCCGGTGATGATCATCAACATGGCGCGGGACAACATGGTTCCGGTTGAGTTGCAGCAAGCGCAGAAAACCGTGGCGCGCGGCTGAAGGATGCGACCTATCCGGAAATCCAGGAGGAGGCGCGTATGGGCACGGCGCGCTGGCGAGCACGGTGAACATCTGGGGACCCAAGATGCGCGCTGGAAGCGGTCCGCGGCCGCAAGTGAGACTTATCCGGTGGTTCTCTGCAGTAACTGCACGACGCGCTGTTCGGGGTCGTAAAGGAAGCAGCAAAGCAGATTGGTGGCATAACGAAGCAGGGTGGTGAGGTTGGTCCGGTACCAGCAGCATTGCGCCATTCGCGGCGACAAGCCGCAGAAAAAACGCAGGCTGCAGACGGTTTCCGGCGAACTGAGCAAGGCGGCAACCAGGCGATGATTGCCGTCGAGAATGGTGAACGGCGCGCTTTCGTTGAGCCCGATAATAAGAATCGCCCCCGTATCGGCGTTCTGGGCCACGTGGTCGCGCAAGTCCTCGATCTTTGCCCGGAAAGTCGGGGTCGTAAGCTGGCGGCTGGCGGCGTCGGTAATGCGCTCGGCGACCTGTGTGATGGAGAAGTCTCCATTGGCCAGCTTTCGCCACTGGGCGCGCGGGAACACGCGGATACGGTGCAGATCGCTGCTGCGAATCTCGGCTTCGTACCACTCTGTTCCCCTGGGAAGCTCACGCCACAACGACCCGTGGCGCAGGAACAGCAGCGCCCGCCGCATCTGGTTCTCTACCGGATCGGAAAAGTTCGAACTGG
>Ga0335076_10007291_pt1 | contig 11129 bp, 13 predicted proteins | sample Lox_Sample_25_FD_206717 | JGI IMG/M metagenome (GOLD analysis project Ga0335076, IMG submission 206717) | Soil microbial communities from Loxahatchee National Wildlife Refuge, Florida, United States - Lox_Sample_2.5 | ecosystem: Environmental > Terrestrial > Soil > Wetlands | place: USA... | reverse complement strand
CAGGAGCAGAAGGGCCAATTTGTGTTTGTGCATCATGCGTTACCTTCGTGAACCACAATGTTCAAATTCCCTCGCCTTCGTCACGCGCACCGTACGAAGGCGAGGGTTTTGTTCGCTGCTACATCACAGCAAAACAAAGTCGAGCGTCTCTCGATCTGCGAACCGCGGCTAGCGGCTCGGGCAGTCCGAGTGACGGTGGATGATCCCCATCCTCATGTCGGGATCAGTCGGCATGTCGAAGTACATGACATGCTTCGTCAGGCGCAATGCAATCGGCTCATTCGCAGTGAATGCCGAGGGCAAGTAGTTAAAAGGGGTCTCGTAGCGTCCGACATAGGTCTTGCAATCGACGCGCACCGAAACTTCGTACGCATAGTATTGAGAGGTCAGTGGCGCATCGGACGGATTGCTTCCGCCCAGTGTGTATTCTGGGGAATAGACTTTGTGCTTCTCCACCTTGACTACGGTCCCTTTGACCAACGAATCGGATTGACGCTGCGTTGGTGAAGCATAGAGAGCCACGACACACAACAACATTGCGGCTACAACCAGAGCAAGATTCCTTTTCATGATCTCCCTCCATGGGATCGCCTGCTAAACCGCAGGGCAGAACAGCCCTTGACTGACCGTTGCAAGAACGGCCCGGTTTTTCTGCGATTTCAACAGGCCGCAGGAGGAGGCCGGTTGTAGAGGCAATCTTCCGCGTAGAGGAATCGAACGACCGGCCGCGCGGGCAAGGTCCGAACAAAGACTCGTCTCGGCACGAAGAACGTGAAAGTTGGAGAGGGAGCCGTCCAGTGCAGGCAATCGTTCAGAAGTCGCTGCCGCTCGCCATCCATCGAGTGCGAGCGAGCTGACTTCATCGCCTGAGTTTCGCAGGGAGAAACGCGGCAGTAGCGGGTCGCAACGTTGAGCGTCAGGGAGAAGACCGCCAGTGCGATGACCGCCGCATGCCAGATGCGCTTCTCCGCTATAAAACGCACGCGCCGCTCTTGTTTCATTCCGCAGGCTCCTGGGGTGCAGCCGTCTCGGCCGCCGGCTTGCGCTTGCCGTACACCAGCAGATACGCCGCCGGCACAATGAAGATGGTGAGCAGCACCGAAGAGGTGAGCCCGCCAATAATGGCGCGAGCCATCGGTGTGTACTGCTCGGCGCCCGTCCCCAAGCGCAGCGCCATGGGAATCATGCCAATGATGGTCGCTAGCGACGTCATCAGGATCGGGCGCAGGCGAACCCGGCACGCCGTAATCACGGCGTCCGCGGCTGACAAGCCCTGCGTTTCCAGGTTGTGAGCAAAGTCCACGATCAAGATACTGTTTGAGTCCGCGATGCCCACCAGCATCAACACTCCCATCAGCGACATCACGTTCAGCGTGCTATGGGTCAGTGGAAGGATCAGCAGCACACCGACAAAGCCCATCGGGATCGCCAGCATGATCAGGAAGGGATCGATGAACGACTTGAACTGGGCGGTGAGAATCAGGAAGAGCAGCACGAACGAAATCAGGAAGCCAAGCGCAAAGCTCTTGAAGGACGCTTCCATGCCCTGCACCATGCCACGCAAATTCACTCGCACGTTGCCGGGAATTTTCGTTCGCGCCAGAATCTCGCGGATCGAATCGGTCACCCGGCCGAGGTCTTCCCCCGCGGGCGTCACGTAAACATCCACCGCACGCTGAATCTGGTAGTGATCCACCTCGGTGGGAGTCTGAATTGGCCTGACATTGACGACGTTATTCAGCACCGTAATCGGACGGTGTTCTCCCACGCACTCCCACGCGGGAGCCGGAGTCCCGGCTCCGCCCGCAGTTGGGCCACAGTTCATGCCGGCTCCATTGCTTGGATCCCGCAAGGGAATCTGCCCGAAGTCGGCCATGTTATGAATCGCGGGTTGCCCCTTCTCGAAGAACTGTACCGTCAGGTAGTAATCGTTGCCGCTTTTGCGATCCACCCAGTAGTTGGGGGCGATCATGTAATTCGAGTTGAGGGCGGTGATCACGTTGTCCACCACGTCTTTCTGCGTGAGACCCAACTCGCCCGCGTGCACACGATCCACATCCAGCCGTAGCGCCGGGTAGTTCATGTCCTGCGGAATATAGACCTCACCCACCCCGTGCACCTGCCGAATATCCGTTGCCAGGTTTTGCGCGATGCCATAGATCTGCTTCAGGTCCGGGCTGCTGACCTGGACGTCGATCGGCGCGGGCATGCCTGTGTTGAGAATCGCATCCACCATCGAACCACTGGAGAAGAACGTGCGGATATCGGGAAACTGTTTCGCGATCTGTGTCTGTACGCGGTCCATGTAATCGAAACTGCTGATCGCGTGATCGTCGTTCAACTGCACCTGCACGGTCGCGGTGTAGGGGCCGGCGTTGCTGGTGTACAAGGCCGAGAAATCCGGGACTACGCCGATGTTGGACACGATCAGCTTCAGGTCCTTCGGATCCACGGTGTGGCGGATCAGCTCTTCCACCTGGGCAATGTACTGGTCCGTCACCTCGATCCGGCTGCCGGTCGGCACCTTCAGGTTGATCGTGAATTGTCCGGCATCGGTTTTGGGGAAGAACGCCAGGCCGAGGAGCGGATAAATCGCCAGGCTCAGCACGAACACGCCGCTCAGCGCAGCCACCGTCAAGCCCGGGCGTTGCAGCGCCCGGCGAACCCAATGCTCGTAATAGTCCAGAATCTTGTTGAACATCCGGTTGAAGCGCGCATTGAATTGATCCATCCACGATTGGCCGGGCGCCGCTACTGGCTCAATTTCATAGCCCTTGTGAGGATGCGTCCCGGAATGCGGCACGGCCTTCAGGAACCGAGAACAGAAAAGCGGGATCACCGTCATCGCCACCACGAACGACGCCAGCAGCGAGAGGCAGAACGCCAGCGCCAACGCCGAAAAGAGAAACTTGGCCACCCCGTACAGAAAAACCACTGGGAAAAAATCGACGACATCCACCAGGGTCGCCGCCAGCACGGCGAGGTTCACCTCGGCTCCGCCGACTTCGGCGGCCACCATCGGCGCAGCTCCCATCTCCAGGTGACGGTAGATGTTCTCCAGCGAGATCACCGAGTTGTCGATCACGCGCGAGAAGGCGAGAGCCATCCCGCCGAGGATCATGGTGTTGACCGTCCCTCCCATCAAGGCCAGAATGACAAATGCCGCGAGGGCGGATAAGGGAATCGAGAGCAACACCGCGGATGTGGCTCGAAAGCTGCCCAGGAACACCAGGATCATCAAGCTGGTCAGGATCAGACCCAGGAACCCTTCGTGCAGCACGGTGTGAATGGCTTCTTTCACGTACACCGACTGGTCGAACACAATGCTGGTCGACATCTGCTTGGGGATGTCGTACAGATGCCGGGTGAGCTTGCGCAAGCCATCCACCACCGCGATGGTGTTGGTGTCACCGCCCTGCTTCATGACGGGGATGTAAACGGATTTCTGCCCATCGATGCGCACCACATTGGTTTGAATCTGGTGGGCGTCCTCGGCCTTCCCCACGTCGCTCACGGTGACCCAGGAACGTCCTTTGACCTTCAGCGGGACCTGCCCCAACTGCTCCATGTTGTCGACCAGGCTGTTGGAGTAGACGAAGTAGTCGAAGGGCCCAATCTTCACATCGCCCGCCGGGAGAATCAGGTTGGAGTCGTTCACCGCCCCCACCACGTCCATCGGGCTCAACTGGCGGGACAACAACTTGTACGGATCTACATAGACCATGATCTGCCGGTAGGTGCCGCCGAACACTCCGGGAATTTCCGCTCCCGGCACCACCGCGATCTGGTTGCGGATCTGGAATTGCGCGTAATCGTGCAACTGCGTTTCGTTGAGACCTTCCCCCTTCACCGTCACGAGCGCCACGGGCAGACTGGAAGCATCGAACTTCAACACCACGGGCGGCAGCGTTCCCGGGGGCAGCCGCTTTAGATCCGCCAGAGCGAGATTGGAAAGTTCGGTGACATCCGCATCCGGACTGGTGCCGGGCTGGAAGTAAACCCGGATGATACTCACACCCAGCAAGGACCGCGACTCCATGTGGTCGACGCCGGCAGCGAGAGTGAAGAATCGCTCCAGGGGATCTGTGATGTCGGTCTCGATATCCTCGGGAGGCATGCCGGAATAAAAGGTGGCCACCACCACTTCGGGCAGATTGATCGGCGGAAATAAGTCAACCGGCATGCGTGCAATGCTGGTCACGCCGATCACCAGGAGCACCAGGCAGATCACGATGATGAAATACGGATTACGAATTGAGAATCCCGGCATAGTGTTATCCGATCGCGACGAAAACTATTGCGTGTTCGGCTCCTGGTACTCCATCACGGTGACCGCCTGCGGATGCACTCGCTGGCCTGGCTTCAGACCGCTGCGGTCGCTCACCACAACCTGCTCTCCTTCCCGCACTCCCGATAGGATCTCCGCGTCGCTGGTCGTCTCCAGCCCCAATTGCACCGGACGGCTTTCGATTTGACTCTCGCGATTTGCGACATAGATCGTCGTCCGATTGCCTTCCTGGCTCACCGCCTGCAATGGCACAGTCAGAACGTTCTCCTTCTGGTCGAGGAACAGTTGCGCTTCGGCATAAAGGCCGGGTATCAAAACGCGATCTGGGTTCGGGACGTCGACTTCGGTGTGCATCGTGCGCGTATCTTCCCGCACGTCGACCGAGAAGCGCGTCACCTTCCCGGGGAAAGAGCGGTTGAGCGAGGAGACGCGCACATTCACCGGGTCGCCCACGTGGATGTAGCGGACGTAGGACTCAGGAATCGGCATGACCAAACGGAAAAGATCGTCCTCCGACAGGCGGACAATCGGCATCGCCTGCGTGCTGGAACTGGTGCCCGCCTGAACCAGGGCGCCAAGGTTCGCGTAACGTTCCGTTACCACTCCCGAAAACGGCGCTGTGATCTGCGAGTAGTCGAACAGCGTTTGATCGTGAGCGAGCTTCGCCTTGTTGGCGCTTAACTGGCTCTGGGCCGCTTCCAAAGCCGCCTTACCCGCATCCACCTGCGACGACGCAGCCAAGTCCTTTCCCTGGGCATCGTCGACTTCCTGCTGCGCCACGATTCCCGGCTGGTTCTCAAAAACGGTGTTCAGACGCGTGTATTCCAGGTGCAGCGCCTTGTACTGGGCGCCGTACCGTTTCAGTTCGTGGTCGGCGCGCGTCACCTGGTTCGTCGCGTTGGCGATCTCCGCCTGATCCTGTTGCAGTTGTGCCTCGAGTTCCGGAATCTCCAGAGTCGCCATCACCTGTCCGGCTCTCACGTGAGTGCCATAATCGACGTTCAGTTTCCGCAGGTAACCGGATTCCTTGGCATAAACATCGATCTCCTGGAAGGGCACCAATTCGGAGGACAGAGTGATCTGCCGGCTGAGCGTCTTCTTGACCACCGGAGCGACGCCGACCGTGACCACCTGCTGATCGGCTTCCACTTTGTCGCGTCCGCCGCCACATGAAGACAGCCCCAGCGCCAGCATCAGGGCTGGAGCTGCAATCACAGGACATGTTCGCTTCCACCTGCAACGTGCGTTCATCGGTTTGTAGGACACCACCCTATTTCTCATCGGTTCTCGTCCCGCCGAGCTGCCGCAGTTCGTCTCTCAGTCTCTCCAGAGAGAATTCGCGCGATCGGCAGAAGTCGATCACTTTCTGCTCGCCGCGTTCCAGTCGTTTGGCGGCGGAGGGAATCTCGGAGGCAATTTCGCGGGGAACCGTCAACAGGCCGTGACGATCCCCGTGCAACAAGTCCCCGGGGTTCACTTCAAGGCCCCCGACTTTCACTGGTGCTCCGAAATCGAAGATGTGCGCATATGCGTGCGATACCGCTACGTTGCCGGCGAAGAGATGCAGCCCGATTTCCTTCACTTGCGGCAACTCCCGTACCGCACCATCGGTGACAAAACCGATGCAGCCCAACGCTCTCAAGATCGCCGCGTGCATGTCGCCCAGAAAGGCTCCCAGACCCGGCGGTTTATCTACGTCCTCCAACACCACAATGCGCGGCGCGGGCTGTTGCAGAATGCTGTGCCACCAGTCGGTGCGATCTTCATAGACTCGGCCCGCGATGGGAGGCTCGACGCTGCGAAGGCGGGCAGTCGCGGCGTATCCCACCATGGGAGGAAAGTCGTCGAATATGCAACGGATATTGGCGTGGGCAAATCCCGTATTGCGCAACCTGACTTCAAACGTCTCAATGGCGTTCGAGACGGTGCAGGTATCGAGGCGCCCGAGCGCATCGAGTTCGGCCTCACTCACCGGAGGCTCATTCGCCATGTGTAATCCTCTTTTCCCGCGAATTTCCGGGGCACGATGCACTGCCTTGGAATACCCCGGGCACGCGCCGCCACAGAACGGCTAAACCAAACATGAGCAACTACGGGAAACTAAAGAGAAACGACGGATGGAGGGGGCCGGTTGTGCCGGCCGTCGAGGAACACAAATCGGGGAAGCGCTGGAGCCGTCGAAACGGAACGGCTCTCGACCGTGATCGGTTCGATGATGCCGAAATTCGGGCTGGGCGCTACCCATTGGGCGGCGTCCCGGTCCAGGTGCTGACGCTCGGATTCGATTGCCCGTCGTTCGACGGACTTGGTGGTGTGAGTCTGCGAGGTGGTTTGAACACAGAAGCGGGTCGCCAGGCTTAGCGTGAGCGACGAGATCGCGATGAAGACCAACATGCATCGCCATCCGTACCACCGGTCGCGCTGATGTGCCGAACCTTGCATAAGAAAACTAGCCGAGTGCTTCTTCCGCGGGATTATATAACACGAACGCAACCAGCCTGGGGATCACCTCGGTAACCATTCATTACCGCACGCGCCCGGGTCGATGCTGAAGCCAACTCCCGACTCGCGCCGTAAGCATTCCATGTTGCTGAAAAGACACTCGGTTATTGCACAGCCTTGCCATTTTTCAGTGCCCAACGAATCCTGGCGACAAAGAGGCTGTCAGCCACTATGATGATCGGGAGATAGGCATGGTTTCTCGCCCGGCGCAACGCGTAGCGCAAAAAACCGATGCGTAGCCAACCAAACCTGCTGCCGGCTCATCCTCCAAAAGAGGGCGAATCTGTGTTCCTGATCCGCAAGTGGCGATATCGCCGCGGTTGGCTGACCGCGTACCAGACTTTGCTCTGCGTGGCAGTCTTTTCCGTTCTGCTGGCTCGTCAGGTCGTTCCTGCCTTTCCGCGGGTAACCCCGGCTTCTGCGATCACCCACGGTGTCAGGCATCACGATCAAAGACCATGCTTCGACCACGACGGTCTCTATTGGTGCTCCGTCGTTCAATCGTTCTCCCAGGCGCTGCCGGTTCGGCGTCTGTCTCTGCCGGCCTTGCATCCCCAAGCCTTCTCCAGCATCGACCGCTCCTATTACACCCGTCCGCCTCCACTCGCCTGATTGCTCCTGTATCCCTCTAGCTGTGCTGGCCATGATTTCGTAGGCGTCAATCGTCTTTGCACGCGAGATTTTTGAGAACAGCACGAGATTGCATTGGATCAAAAGATCCCAGGAAGGAAGAGGGCCCCATGCAGAACTATGAGAGCTGGAGAGACCTTTGCCGTGCTGCAGTCGAAGCAAAGACCTCCGATGAATTACTGCAGATCGTTGAACGGCTAACCCGTGCTCTGGAGCAAGAAGGGCGGGTTCCGCAGGCCACAAATCCGATTTCAGAGAGGCAGACCAATGTCGCTCCAAACTCGAGAGCAAGCTGAAATTCCCGCATTGCCGGCTGGTGATTGGCCGGTCAACCGTGAAACCTCTCTCCTGGCCGCAGCCCGAAGTGGCGATGCGGCGGCCTTCTCGCAGTTGGTGAAAGGGCACGAACCGAGGCTTCGCAGTATTGCGCAGCGAATCACTCATAACCGGGAAGACGCCGAAGACGCAGTGCAGGGTTCTTTGCTTCAGGCGTTTGTGCACCTGGACAGTTTTCGAGGAGACTCCACATTTTCCTCCTGGCTGGCGCGTATCGTCACCAACGAGGCTCTTATGAGTCTCCGCAAGGATCGTCGCCGGAAAGAGGTCCCGTTCGAGGCCGAGGGAGCCGACGATGTTTGCTCCTCATTGGAGTTGGTGGACTTTGGGCTCTCGCCCGAAGAGGATCTGTTGCGGCGCGAGTTGCAGCAACTGCTGGCTGACATGACACAAAAGCTAAGGCCAAATTCGCGCGCAGTGGTTCAGCTTTGCTATTTGCGACAACTTTCTCTGCATTCCACCTCTCAGTTGTTGAGCCTGCCGGTCTCTACCATCAAGGCTCGCCTGCACCGGGCTCGAAAGGAGATGCGCCAGATCCTGGAAAACCGCTTCCCCGAAGGGGTCGCCGAACTGTTGGACGGCTTATGAGCGATGAACTTTTGCAGTCGCTGACAGATCTCCGCAGGTGGAACGATGACGACGAATGAGACTCCGGCGGGGGATGAAATGGCCAACCATTCGGGTAACCAAAAGACCTGCTCCGTCATCTCTACCTACAAGGTGGGGCGTATGTGGTCACACGTTCGGAGTGGCGGATGTTTCTGGCTTCGGACTTTCTTCGCCTCCCTGGCACTTCTCGGTATTTTGGCCGCCAGAAATGCCCCCTTCCACTTCCCGCAATCGTCTGGCAATCACTTCCGGGCATACTCTCAGCACGATCAACGGCCGCGGTTCAACGACAACGGCCCGCGATGGACTGCTCCTCTCGCGACGCTCTCACCGGTTCTGCCGGTCATTGAAACCGCCCGTCTGAATCCCAGGTGCGAGCGATTCTCTACGCCTCCCGCTAAAGGCTCCCACTACAATCGTCCGCCTCCGCTCGCCTGATTCTCTGCGGCGCGTCGATCGAGGTCGGATGACCCGCGATGGCTCGCTTACCGTTGGGGCTGGACTACTTGTGCTCCGCACAACAAAGAGCCCGAATCCCCGGGGATCTCCAGGTTCAGGACCGCGATCTCAGGATTGGAGAACGCAGATGACGGGAATGAAGATTCTGTGCGTCGAAGACCAGCCGGAGTACATGGCGATGCTGACCTGCATGCTGGAGGGCATCGGATATGAAGTCATGCCTGCCCGAAACGAAGGACAGGCAGTCGAAGTATTAACCAAGGAATCCATCGACGGTGTTCTGCTCGAATATAACCTGGCAGAAGCGACCGGAACCCGGCTGCGCGCGCAACTTAAAGCGATCTGCCCCCACGTTCCGATTCTGCTGTTTACCGGAGTCGGCAGTCAGACACCGTTCATGCTGCGTTTCTTGGACGCCTACCTGAAGCATTCAGATCGCTTTGGAGAGGGCTTAGGAGACTTGGACATATGAAAGCTCATTTGTCGCACGAACCACAGAAACTCTCGGAGGCAGACATTCTGCATTTTCAGCGGATTCTCGGCATTCAACTCCGGGAACTAAGGCGCTCTCTCGATCAACTGGGAGATGAAACTGAAAATCTGGATTCTGATTCGCCGCAGGATGTTGCCGACCGCTGCGTCAGCACTCTCTCCAAGGAAGCGCTTTTCCAGCGAAGAGGCGAACGCCGTGTATTGTCGGGTCTGATCGAAGAAGCGCTGGAGCGAATTCAAAAGGGAACTTTTGGCGTCTGCTTGTCGTGTGGCGACATCATCAACCCGCGGCGAATCGACGCGCTACCCTGGACCCGGCACTGCCTGCGCTGCCAGCAGGAACTCGAAGACCAAAAGAACCCGGACGAAGTTCCCGGTTGGCGTGACTCTTGGAAGAAAGCAGGGTAGAACAAAACTGATCGGATGAGGCGAAGAGCGATGACTTAGTTCTGAGAGGTAACCTACGATGAAAATCATTTTGCAGATCGTTCTACTTGCGCTCGCGATGCCTTTGGTCGCGCAACATTCCATTCCTCCCGGCACCATACTTCCCTTGGCTTTGCAGTCGTCGTTGAATTCACGAAAAGTACGCTCTGGGCAGATCGTGACCGCACGAATCATGCAGGATCTGCCTTTGCCCGCGGAGAAAATCCATGCGGGAGCGAAGGTGATCGGTCACGTGACCCGGGTGAAACCCGCAAGCGCCAGCGACGGAGCGCAAATCTCTGTCCGTTTTGACACGCTCGTGGTCTCCGGCCGCTCTACGCCCATCACGACCAATCTGCGGGCGGTGGCATCGATGATGGCTGTGGAAGAAGCACAGCTTCCGGAGAGCGGCCCTGACCGCGGCACATCCGAGAATGCCTGGACCACGAATCAGGTCGGCGGCCAGGTTGTCTATCGTGGCGGAGGGCCGTTGGCCGACGGATTGCGGCCAGTTGGCGAACCAACCACCCACGGGGTTCTCGCGCCAGTCGCCAGCAGGTCCGGAACTCCGTGCCGGGGAGAGATCGAAGGAGATGATCGGGCACAGGCCTTTTGGATCTTCTCCTCCGACGCCTGCGGAACCTATGACTTCTCGAATCTGGAAATCGTGCATGCGGGAAGATGCGACCCCCTTGGAGAAATAACTCTCGCATCTCTCAAAGGTGACCTGCTGGTAAGAGCGGGAAGTGGATTGCTGCTGCGCGTGAATTCGCCGCACCCGTGAAAGGATTCCGCGGTTGTAAGGAAACCTTACATAATCCGCCTGCATCCATAACACGAGACAGCCCAATCACACTCGCCTTGGTGTTGACCAGGAAGTTGTAGTGTCCTAATGAGCCATTGCCCTCAACGGAAGGCCGGACTCCCTTGGCACCACGCTTTTCTTGTGTTTGTCGGCGTTCTGGCCCTGGTAAGCTCCCGGCTTGCGGTGCCGAACTTCACTCTCTCCACCGCGCCGCATCCCACATTCAAGTCTGCTAAAGCTCACGACAAGAAGCAGTTTGTCGAACGTTATCGGGCTGACCTGTCGACGTCCGGCTTTGCTCTGCAGCGGATCCCGCGTCCCGCGGTGGCACACGCTTTAGTTCGGCAAGTGGAGTGCGCATCGCTGGTGCACCTAAGGGCTTTCCACTACAATCGGCCGCCGCCTCTCGCTTAGCTTTTTCTCAACCGGTCCATCCAACATCTCGACCAGTTCTCGCCCCTTCTCTCGACACTTCGAAAGGGGGCGGGAACGATGGCCCGCCCCCGGTAGCGGTATTGCTACAGCCGGGAAGAGTTACAGGGAAATGCTGAGCACTTTCGCCATATTCGCCTCAGACCCATT
>Ga0335076_10007290_pt1 | contig 11129 bp, 9 predicted proteins | sample Lox_Sample_25_FD_206717 | JGI IMG/M metagenome (GOLD analysis project Ga0335076, IMG submission 206717) | Soil microbial communities from Loxahatchee National Wildlife Refuge, Florida, United States - Lox_Sample_2.5 | ecosystem: Environmental > Terrestrial > Soil > Wetlands | place: USA: Florida... | reverse complement strand
CCACCCGTTCCGCGACCAGCGATCGCACCGCCTGAACGATCTTCTCCTCGTTCGGCAGCAGATAATTCTCCAGAGGCTCGCTATACGGAACCGAAGCATCCAGTGCCGTCACCATAATGACCGGCGCGCGCAAATACTCGAATCCCTTTTCCGCCACTTCGCCTGCGATCACCACGGCTGCCGACGACTGTCGCGGAGCCTGATCCACCAGAACCAACCGTCCGGTCTTCTTCACCGACGTGACAATCGTATCCACATCGAGCGGCGCAAGCGTCCGTGGATCGATCACTTCAGCGCTGATGTCTTCGCCTGCCAGTTGTTCCGCCGCTGCCAGCGCCTTTTTGACCATCCATCCTGTCGCGACGATCGTCACATCGCTTCCCGTTCGCTTGATGTCCGCCAGGCCGAAAGGAACAAGGTAATCGCCATCCGGCACCTGTCCCATATCCAGTGTGAGCATGTAATGGTGCAGATAGACAACCGGATTGTTGTCGCGGATTGCCGCCGCCATCAATCCCTTCGCGTCCGCCGGCGTGGAAGGCACGGCGACTTTCAATCCGGGAATGCCCATCATCGTGTGGTACCAACAGTTCGAATGCTGCCCAGCCCAACCGGCCGAAAACCCGAAACCGGCTTTCAGCACTAGAGGAACCTGCACCTGTCCGCCTGACATGTAACGCAGGCGCGGGGCCTCGTTCACAATCTGATCCATCGCGACCAGCATGAATTCGCTCATCCAGAGTTCGACAATCGGCCGCAGTCCCGTGATGGCCGCGCCCACGGCGATGCCAATCTCAGCGGTCTCCGATATCGGCGCAATGCGCACGCGGCTCGAACCGAACTTTCTCAGCATCGGATCGCGCTCGGTCATGGCCATGTTCTGACCATAGAAAATCACGCTGGCATCGCGCTCCATCTCTTCCGCGATGGCCGCCGCCATGGCTTCTCCGTACATCATTTCCCGTGGCATCGCACTCTCCTAGGCATATACGTGTTGGGTTGCTTCTTCCGGCGCAGGCAGCGGACTGGCCAGCGCAAACGCAACCGCGGCGTCCATTTCGGCGCGCGCGCTGTTGTCGATTCGGTTCAGTTCATTCTCTGTAAGCACAGATGTTTTGAGCAGGTGTGAGCGGAACAGCAGCAGCGGGTCTTTCTCCTTCGCCGCTTTGTATTCCGCCTTGTTCCCATACACCCCGATGGCCTCATGCTCTGGAAACTGTGTCGGCACCGGCGGAACCGTGATGGCATTTCCATGCGCGCTCAGCCGGTAAAATCTCGATTCAATCAGCGTAGGTCCTCGTCCAGCGCGCGCTCGCTCCGCCGCTTTTTGCACCACGGCATAAACCGCCAGGGGATCGGTACCTTCCACCGTGACGCCAGGGATGCTGAAGGCCTCCGCTTTCTTGGAGAGAGGGTCTCCCGCCTGCGCGTTCGCGTCTTCGAGTCTTACATGGGTGTAGGCCTGATACCCATTGTTTTCGAGAATGAACACCACCGGCAGCTTCCAAAGCGCCGCCATGTTCAGCGTTTCAAAAAAGGCTCCCTGCTTGCTTGCGCCATCGCCGAAGAAGCAATAGACGATTTGGCCAGTCTTCTTGACCTGTGCCGTCAACGCCGCCCCCGCCGCGTGCGCGATGCTTTGGCCAACAATTCCCGAGGTCCCGGGAAAGTAGTGTTCCGGATCAGCGAGGTGCATCGATCCGCCAAATCCTTTGCACAAGCCGTCCTTTCGACCGTACAGTTCGGCAAACATCTTTCTTGGCGACGTGCCAAGAACAATAGGCTGCCCGTGGCAACGATACGTCGGCATTACGAAATCAGCGGGATTCCGCGTCGCCAGGGCGCCCACAATGGAAGCCTCCGCGCCGTCGGCCAAATGCGTGTGTCCCCGCATAGCCCCAGGGTGCTCGAGGAACGTGCGCTTGACATGTTCTTCGAACTCGCGAATGCGTGCCATTTGCGTGTACATCCAGATCAGCCGGTCATTCCCTAACCGATGACCCGAGACGTTTTCCTTCTTCGTATTCTCTTTCGTCGTCCTAGCTTTGCTGGTCCTCATCGCATTATTCCTTCGGCGCAGAATCGCCTTTTTGCCCGATATGACACAACGGCCCGCCCACTGGAACCTGAGTGCTCTCCGCAGCCAGAATCTTCAAAAGCGTCCCCGCCGTCGGGGACTCCAATTCATAGCTCACTTTTTCCGTCTCCAACTCCACTACCGCTTCGCCTGCCTGTACGCGATCTCCTTCGCGCTTCAGCCAGCGTAATACGCTCGCCTTTGTTGTCGGAATGCCGCCGGCCTTCGGCACTTTCAACGTCGTGATGATGGCATGCCTCCTGAGGATCGAACGTTTGTCCTCATTTACTCGCGTAATACGACTGCCATGAAAGACGGAACCCGAAGGCCAAAAGCTTAAGTCAATGCACCTGACGCACGGTCCCAGCCCAATACGGCTTCCGCATCGTCTTGCGGTCGAGCTTTCCCGCCGGGGTCTTCGGAATCTCCGGCCAGAACTCGACCGACTTCGGCGACTTCACACTTCCCAGCTTCGCCTTGCAATGCGCAATCACGTCCGCCTCGGTGAGCGATTCGCCCGGCCTGAAAACGATGATCGCCTTAACAGCCTCTCCCCATTTTGCGTCGGGCACGCCGATCACCGCGCATTCCTGCACTTGCGGCAGCGCCATGATGCCGGCCTCGACCTCGGCGCAGTAAACGTTGAAGCCGCCGCTCACGATCATGTCCTTCTTGCGATCGACGATGTAAACATAGCCTTCTTCATCCGTGTAGCCGACATCTCCTGTGTGATGCCAGCCATAGCGCCGAATTTCGGCGGTCGCCTCGGGGAGATTGAAGTATCCACCGCTGACAAGGGTGCCTCTTGCAACGATCTCTCCCGCTTCGCGCGCCGGCAGTATGTGCCCCGCATCATCCATGATGGCGACCCGCACCGCCGCAGTTGGCCGCCCGCAGCTCGCGAGGCGCTCGGGGTGGTCTCCGGCTGCTGCCGCTGCCACAGTTTTCTGATCAAGAAAAGTAAGAATCATCGGCGCCTCGGTCTGGCCATACGATTGGCACATGCAGGACCCGAAGACTTCGACTCCTTTCTTGAACTTGTCGGGCGAAACCGGAGATCCGGCCAGCAGAAACACACGCATACTCGAATAATCGAATTTGCCGACATCGGGATGAGCCAGCAGCGAGTAGAACGCCGTTGGCGGAAGAAACATGTGCGTGATGCGATGTTGCTCGATCGCCCGTAGGACCTCCCCGGCGTCAAACCCAGGAAGCACGACATTGGTCCCGCCCATCGCCAATATGGAGAACGACACCGGCGCGGCCGCGTGCGACAGAGGCGCCGTGCAAAGACACACGGGACTGGCTGCGTCGGAGTTCCAGTAGCGCGTCGCGAGTTCTGTCATCGTCCCCCAGGCGAGATTTGTTACCCGTACTCCGCGCGCCGGCCCCGTGGTCCCACCGGTTGGCACCAGGCCCATCATCTGTTCAAGATTTCCGTGGGCATCCGCCCATTCCGGCTCTCGATCGTCCTTCGCCCGCCGCATAAAAGCAGCCAAAGAGCACTCATCCTCGGCCTCCCCGTCGATGCGAATGAAATGACGCACGCAGGGAACCCGTTTCCGGATATCATCCACCTGCTCCTGAAACCGGCTGTGATAGAAGAGCCATGTTGTTTTCGAGTAATTCAGAAACTCGACATTCGCGTCCGCGGCATTTCGAAAATTGATTGGAACCCACACGGCACCCGCCCGCAGCATGCCGAGCATGCAGAACAGAACTGCCGGATGATTGTGCGAATAGATCGCCGCCCGCTCTTCGCGCTCCAGTCCACTGGCCCACATTCCGCGCGCAATCCGTTTGCTGAACAAGCGCGTTTCACTATAGGAACACGCTTGCTCTCCATCTCGGATCGCGATCCGGTCCGGATAGAGGTCTGCGCTTTTGTCAAAGTAGTCGATGGCTCGCATAGCTCAATTGGACGTTCGAAAAATTGGCTGGCGCGGAAGTCAATGCTTCCCGTCAGGCTACCAGCTACGCCGGTATTCTTGCCTTCGAGAGGCCGTGGCTTTCCAGCGCAGTGAGGATTTCACGGGCCCCGAACGCCTCCGCTGGCGACGCGAACCCCACCTTGCGGGGAGCCGCATGAACCAGATGATGAGCAGCGAGCGCCTGGATGAGCCCGGTCTGCCTGTAACAGCACGTCCCGAAAACCGCGCACTCCACCGCGTCGGTACTGCCGCGCCCCACGATCACGTCAATCGTGCGATGTTCGCGGGGGTTTTCGCGCGGCGGCATTCCCCCCTGAACTGCGCTTGCCATTTCGGCCAGTCTGCGCTCCCGTTCGGCGGCAGCGAGCGGCCGGATCTGCTCTTCATACATCTTCTCTGTTGCCGCCACTCCTTCCATGATCTGCCGGTCCAGCAGACCGCCAAACGCCCTGACGTTCGAAACCTGAGGATGGTCCTTGAACCAGACCGGGTGCGGAAAGCCGCCCCAGGCTAGAGCCAACTGCATCTGAATCGCACCCGGGACCACCACGTCGTAGCGTGTGGCGCGCGGCCACGGCTTGTACTGGTTCTGCTCCAGGTAGTATGCGTCGGTCTGGATTACAGCAAAGATAGTTTGCGTCGAGCCAAACGTTGGGTTGCCTTTGAACATGGTCAGCACTTCCAGCGTGTCAATGCCGGGATGGCTTGCCAGGCAAAGGCGGATGACGGCGTCGCTTACAGCGCACATGAACGCCGTCGCGGGTGCCGCTACCAGCCCGCGGTCGGCGAATTTTGAACCCCATTCCTCCTCGATCGTGCGCAACCAGGCCTGTTCGCCACTGATATCCAGATAGTGGCAGCCCGCCTTGAGCGCGGCCTCGATCACGCGGGGTCCGTTGTAAATCTGCGGCCCGGCCGTGTTGCAAACCACCTTCGCGCCCGTGAATAGTCGCGTCAATTCCTCCACCGAGCCTTGCGTTTCGACGCACTCATAGTCGGCAGTTTCGATGCCGGGCACGTGCTTCATCCCATCCTGCAGTCGACTGAGACTGCGGCCCGCAGCGATAAACGGGACGTTATACTCGCGCAGAAATTCTGCAATCAGCCGACCGGAGAATCCGTTGGCTCCGTAAATGACGACGGGGCGCTTGTTGTTCATATTCTGTCGAACCTCCCTTGTGCTCTTTCGAACCTGCTGCGGGCAAAGCCCATTCCACAAGTCGCGGCGCCTTGGCGGGATTCGGGGAGGGCCAGCTTCGCTTTTCAAGGCGCCGCGACATCAGGTATCCTCTGGGAACATGGTGCCTATTTTAGGCAAACGTATCTCGTTGGCCAGTAGGCACGTTTCGGTAACCAGCCTGGGTAGCGAGTGCGGCGATTGAACTGCCTGGCCGGTTTACGGGGTCTTGACTGAAATGGATCACCAGAATTGCCCAGTGAAGTTGACAGCTTCCATTATCGGCGGCAAATGGAAACCGCCTTTGTTGTTCTATCTTGAAGGGAGACCTCGGCGTTTTTGCGAGCTGCAACGGCTGATTCCCGGCCTGACGAAGAAGATGCTCACTTCACACCTCCGCGAGTTGGAGCGGGACGGCATTGTCCACCGCAAGGTGTTTGCCGAGGTGCCTCCGCATGTGGAGTACTCCCTCACCCGGCACGGAGAGAGCCTGAAGCCGATCCTTAAGCTCATGTCCGCATGGGGTAACCGGCACCGCGCCCGCTACGGAGCCCCTGCGGCCCGGGGCAAGAAATTGTCAACCTCCGAAAACCAGAACGGTAACCTCAACAACGCGATCACCGACGCGATTTCGTCGGCACCTCGACTCGCACCATCCGGTCCGGTCCAGGAAAAAGCCGCGGTATGAGTTCGCAAAACAAGGCTCTGCTCTCGTCCTACGACGACGTTTGGTTGCTTGAGGGTGTCCGCACGCCCTTCATCGAATACAACACTGCTCTTGGCATCGTGTCTCCGACAGATTTAGGCATCAAGGCCGCGCGCGAAGTGTTTCGGCGCAGTGAGGTGCCTGCCGCCGACGTCGAGAACGTTGTTGCTGGTTGCGTGTGCCAGGCCTCATTTGACGCTTATGTGCTTCCACGACATATCGCGCTCTACTCCGGAGTTCCCACGGAGGTTCCGGCTCACCTCGTGCAGCGGGTATGCGGAACCGGCATTGAAGCGATCCTGCAGGCGGCTGATTCGATCAAGCTGGCCAAGGCGAATCTCGCGCTGGTGGTCGGGGCGGAGTCGATGTCGCGCAATCCCATTGCGGCCTACACCCATCGCGGAGGATTTCGCATGGGTGAGGTCGAATTCAAGGATTTTCTGTGGGAAGCACTGCTCGATCCTTCCTGCAACCTCACCATGGGCGGCACCGCCGAGAAGCTGGCAATTCAGTATGGAATTACGCGCCAAGACGTGGACCACTTTGCGGCCGAAAGCTTTGAGCGAGCCATCGCCGCGCAGAAAAGATGCTTCTTCAGCGGAGAGATCGCTCCTCTAGGAAGCGAGGTTTTTGAGCTGAATGGTTATCAGTCACGTGGGATTCGGTTGCCGCGCACTGTCGAGAAGCTGACCGAGGATACTCACATCCGACCTTCGCCGCTCGAGGTTCTTGCCAGACTCAAGCCCGCATTCGGCGGCGTGCAGACCGGTGGCAACAGCTCTGGAATCGTAGATGGAGCCGCAGCCACGCTTGTGGCATCGGGCCAATACGCAAAGAGGCAAAAGAACCAGCCTCTCGCGCGGGTCGTCGCCGGTGCAGTGGTTGCTGTGCCGCCGGAAATGATGGGCATCTCTCCCGTGCCCGCGATTCGAAGCCTGTTGGAGCACACTGGGCTCACGATCGGGCAGATCGATCGCGTTGAGATCAACGAAGCCTTCGGCGCTCAGGTCTTGGCGTGTCAGCGCGAACTCGGATTAGAGCGAGCTAAGCTGAATGTCAACGGCGGTGCGATCGCCATCGGCCATCCGCTGGCGGCAACGGGAATCCGGCTGGCCGTGACCGTAGCGCGCGAACTGAAACAGTCCGGCACGCGCTATGGTGTTGCCTCGGCCTGCATCGGGGGCGGGCAGGGGATCGCGCTGCTGGTCGAGAATGCCTCGGTTTCAAACTAGGCGCTGTTCTTCATCGGCACCGTTGCTCCCCAGACTTCTCGCGCGGTCTCGGCAACGAGCCGTAACTTGGCTTCCTGGTCAGCCTCTGTGACCAGATTGCCTTCAATCGTCGACGCAAATCCACACTGCGGACTTAGCGCCAGGCGCTCTAGCGGAATGTAAGTCGAAGCCGCCTCAATCCGTTGTTTCAATTCGTCTTTGCTTTCCAACTGCGGCTTCTTGGAGCTGACAAGGCCGAGCACGACCGCACGATCTTCCGGAACCTGGCGCAGCGGCTCAAAACCGCCCGATCGCTCGTCATCGTACTCAAGGAGAAAGCAGCCAAACTTGGTGTTGCGAAACACGCGAGTGATCGGCCCGTAGTCGCCGGAAGCATAAAACCGGCTCTGATTGTTGCCGCGGCAAAGGTGCAGGCCAAAGGTGATTCCGGGATGGTCACCGATGACCGCATTGTCCATTTCAATCGAGAGGTCCAGCAGGCGATCCGGATCGTTGCCGCGCTGACGGTAGCCGTCACGTAAGTCCGGATCCAGGAAAGCGGTGTACTGCGGCGAGTCGATTTGAATGTAGGTGCAGCCGAGGCGAATCAACTCGGCGACCTCATCGCGCAAAATGTCGACAATGTCGGCGAGGTAGCCATCGATCGTAGGATACGCTGCCCCGGATTTCTTCTTGTCGTAATATGCGGCGGCCTGCTGCGCGCTGACAATGGTGTTCTTGGCAGGATGTTTCGTACGTGCACGCAAGTAAGTGAACTCTTCCGCACACAAAGGCCGTTTGCGCCGGAGTTTGCTGACGACCACAGGTCGAGGAAGGACCATCTTGTCGCCTCGATCATTCTTGAATGGAATAGCCCAACCGCCATATTTGTCGAAGCCCTCGACGGCGTCGATTAGGTGTCCAAAAAAGGCGTAACGCCGGACCTCGCCGTCGGTGATCACTTCCAGGCCGGAACGAAGTTGCAGGTCGACGCATTCATCGACGGCGCGGTCTTCAACCTGTTTGAAGTCGGCGTCCGACAGTTTTCCCGACGCATGCAGTTCGCGGGCTTCCTTCAGATATGCAGGCCGTAGCAAGCTTCCGACAGTATCACTGCGGAACAAGGGATCCTCCGTTCATGTCTATCGCGGGCATCAACGTAACTCCAGAGAAAGGATTCTCACAAGCGCTTAAGAGCCTGTCCAGCATGCTGTTTGCTACCTTTTTTGTGATTCGCCGGCCTTCCTCTCGTTCAACGTCTGGTTCGCCCGGAAAATGACATAGCTGCGAATCGCCGCGGCGTCTTCCTGCGACACTTCTTTCCCGAAGCCGACCATCCCGCTCGGCTTTAGCAGTCCGTCGCGGACGATCGCGAACCAGCGATCATTCCTGAGATATGCGGAGTAACGCAGGTCAGGCACCAGTCCGCCGCTGACTGCGACATCGCCGTGGCATCCGGAACAGAAGCGTTGGAAGACCGCTTCGCCGCGGCGGATCTCGGCCGTACTCGCGGTGGACGGAGGCGGATCTAAAGGACGAGTTTCAGTTGCCGCGAGCGGCGGCAAATTCGTCTTGCCGTCAATTTTGAAGGCCAGCACGCGGCTGACATTTCGCACATGACCTGACCTGAAGGCAACCTCGCCCGCGGCCAAGGGCAAGACTCCGCCCCAACCGGCCAGCACCGCAACGTATTGTTCACCTTTGACGCTGTAAGTCATCGGCCCGGCGATTACGCCGGTCTGTGCATCGAACGACCAGACCTTTTCGCCGGTATCCGCACGATATGCCTCAAACTTCCCCACCGCCGTTCCCTCAAAGACGAGGTTTCCAGCCGTGGCGAGCGTGCCGCCATTCCAAGGCCCTGGCCTCTCGACTCCCCAAGCCTCTTTTTGCTGCACCGGATCCCACGCGACCAGCCTCCCTTTGACCGTATCGAGAATTGCCTTCTTGATCTTCGGATCCTGCGGCATGCCGGCCGCGACCATATCGACTCCGACGTTCATCGCCTGGTCCTTGAATTCGAAACCGTCAGACGACTTGAAGTTAAATCCGACTTCGTTCACAGGAATGTAGGTCAGTCCGGTTAAGGGACTAAAAGACATCGGGTGCCAGCTATGCGCGCCTGCGGGTCCGGGAACGATAGCCGACGACTCGCCCTTTGGATAGCGTGCTGTCGGGGACTCAATCGGACGGCCGGTCGCGATGTCGACCTCTTTCGCCCAGTTCGTGAACGTGAATGGCTTCGCCGAAATCAGCCGTCCCGTTTCGCGATTGATGACGTAAAAGAAGCCGTTCTTCGGTGCATGCAAAATTACTTTCGTTGTCCTGCCGTCGATCGGAAGATCGGCAAGGATCATCTGCTCGTCGGAATCGTAGTCCCAATCGTCCGCAGGAACCTCCTGGTAATGCCACACGTATTCGCCGGTATCCGGCTTCAGGGCAACGATGGAGCAGGTGAACAGGTTGTCGCCACCTTTGGGACTGCGATACTTCTCATTCCACGGTCCACCGTTGCCCACGCCGATATAGACAAGATCGAGTTCGGGGTCGTAGACAATCGCGTCCCAAACCGTGCCGCCACCACCGATCTTCCACCACTCCCCAGTCCACGTTTTAGCGGCTTGCTCGAGAATCGGCTGCTCGAACGGCTCTGCTGGATCACCCGGCACGGTGTAAAAGCGCCAGACAAGCTTGCCGGTTTGCGCGTCATACGCCGAGACATAACCTCGAACCCCAAATTCACCACCCCCGTTGCCGATCAGAACTTTACCCTTTGCGATACGTGGCGCTCCGGTAATCGTGTAGTGCCATTTCGGATCGATGGTCAGTTGCTCCCAAACCAGCTTGCCGTTCCTGGCGTCGAGCGCAACCAGACGTCCGTCGAGCGTCGCCGCATAGATCCTTCCTTCCCAGATCGCAACCCCACGATTGACTACGTCACAGCAAGCGTACGCACCCCACTCTCGTGGGACCTTCGGATCGTACGACCACAACAGCACGCCGGTAGCCGCGTTCACCGCGAAGATCTTGCTCCAGGCGCTGGTGAAGTACATCACACCGTTGATGACAAGAGGCGTCGCCTCCTGTCCGCGTTGCGTGTCGAGATCGAAGTGCCATGCCAAACCTAGATGGGCGGCATTGTGATCGTTAACCTGCTTGAGTGGACTAAAGCGCTGTTCGCTGTAGGTGCGGCCGTACGTGAGCCAGTCTTCCGGATGTTCATCAGCGCGGATGATCTGGGAACCGCTCACCTGCCCGGAGACCGGATTGCTCATCTTCGATTCAGGCGCAACTTGCTGGCTGCACGCTAACCCGATTAAGACGAGCGCGACGCCAGGCATGGTTTCCATTTGTCTCCTTCGTGTGTGCAGAGTAATCGATAGTGAAGAATCCCGTCCGAATCCGGGAGTCTACCACCGGCATCGATCGAACACACGTGGGAACCGGAAGGATACCTTGAGTGCCAAAGCTACACCGGAAGTCCTGGGGCCCTGGAAGCCTTGATCTCGACGATCAGTATGCTGATTTCTGTCGGCCCCAGGTTTTCAACCGTGTGTGGAGGAAGAGGCGGCATGCGCTGGACGCAGGGCGTGCCAGGCAGTTCTCCCGCCTGGCGGCTGTCGAACAGAACATTTCCATGCTCATCTCTGCGGAGAAAGTGGCTGTTGCTCTCGACATAAGCGACTCCGCCCCAACGGTGCGTGTGCAGCGGAACCACATCGCCCGCCGGTATCGCGGTTCGCAGCACCCGCACGCCCTCATCTTCGAATAACACGGAATGGTGTGCAGGCGCCGCGACGACGGCGTCAAGCGATTCAGGCCAGGGCCACTGGTCGGAGCACGTCGGACTTCCAGAGATCGTCATATCCTCACGACTATCGAGTTACTCAAATTGGGCGGCGGTGGTCGCGAACGCCCTTGGTACAACTTGCTCAAGGGGTTGTTTGCGCAATTCCTCCGACAGAACCTCGACTCCCCACGGCCCGGCATAACCAATTTTCTGCAGGACACGAACGAAGCCTTTCAC
>Ga0335076_10007289_pt1 | contig 11130 bp, 8 predicted proteins | sample Lox_Sample_25_FD_206717 | JGI IMG/M metagenome (GOLD analysis project Ga0335076, IMG submission 206717) | Soil microbial communities from Loxahatchee National Wildlife Refuge, Florida, United States - Lox_Sample_2.5 | ecosystem: Environmental > Terrestrial > Soil > Wetlands | place: USA: Florida... | reverse complement strand
GGGCCTGAACTACGCCACGGGGGAAGTGAGCGGCGCCATCGTGATCGGCCTCATCGTCTTCCTCTCGTCGGCCTTCGCTTTCCTTCAGGAGTACCGCTCCAGCCGCGCGGCCGAGCGGCTGAAGGCGATGGTGGGCACCACGGTCACCGTGCTTCGCAAGGACAAGCGCCTGGGCGTGCCCGACGAGGTGAGCAAGCATTTCCCGATCGCCCTCAAGCCCAAGGGCAGCGAGAAGCGCGAGATCCCGCTCGCGCGCGTGGTGCCCGGCGACATCATCCAGCTCTCCGCGGGCGACCTCATTCCCGCGGACATGCGCATCCTCCAGGCGCGCGACCTCTTCGTGAACCAGGCCTCGCTCACCGGCGAGTCGCTGCCCGTGGAGAAGTTCGCGGCGCCCGTCACCAAGCGGGTGCTGGGCACGGCCCTCGAGCTCGAGAACGTCGCCTTCATGGGCACCAACGTGGTGAGCGGCACGGCCCTGGGCGTGGTCGCCACCACCGGCAAGCGCACCTACTTCGGCGGGATCGCGGCCGACGTCGCGGGCCAGCGGCAGCTCACGAGCTTCGACAAGGGCGTGCAGCGCTTCATCTGGCTCATCATCCGCTTCATGCTGGTGATGGTGCCGCTCGTGTTCCTCATCAACGGCATCACCAAGGGCGACTGGCTCGAGGCGTTCCTCTTCGCCGTGGCCGTGGCCGTGGGCCTCGCGCCCGAGATGCTGCCGATGATCGTGACAATCAACCTCGCCAAGGGCGCGCTCGCCATGGCGGACAAGAAGGTCATCGTGAAGCGCCTCAACTCCATCCAGAACCTGGGCGCCATGGACGTGCTGTGCACGGACAAGACCGGCACCATCACCCAGGACCACGTGATCCTGGAGCGCTACGTGGACGTCTTCGGCGTGGAGAGCGACCGCGTGCTCGAGTACGCGTACCTCAATAGCTTCCACCAGTCGGGCCTGAAGAACCTGCTCGACAAGGCGGTGCTCGAGCACGTGGAAGTGGGCGGGCACCTGAAGAACGAAGAGCGCTTCACGAAGGTGGACGAGATCCCCTTCGACTTCCAGCGCCGGCGCATGTCCGTGGTCGTGCAGGAAGCCAACGGTCCCACGCTGCTCATCTGCAAAGGGGCGGTCGAGGAAGTCTTCAGCGCCTGCTCGCGCGCCGAGCAGCACGGCGAGGTGGTGCAGCTGGAAGAAGGCCACCACGACGAGCTCTCCAAGCTCACGCAGGAATACAACGAGGAAGGCTTCCGCGTGATCGCGGTCGCTTACAAGGAATTCCCCGCGGGCCAGCAGTGCTCGGTGCAGGACGAGTCCGACCTCATCCTCGCCGGCTACATCGCGTTCCTCGACCCGCCGAAGGAAAGCGCGCGCGCGGCGCTGGAAGCCCTCAAGGACTACGGCATCGCGGTGAAGGTGCTCACGGGCGACAACGACGCCGTGGCGCGCAACGTCTGCCGCCAGGTGGGCCTGGAGGTGGACGAGATCCTCACCGGCTCCGTGGTGGAGGCGATGTCCGACGAGGAGCTCGCGGCGAAGGTGGAGGGCGTGGCGGTCCTCGCGAAGCTCTCGCCCTCGCAGAAGGCGCGCGTCATCAAGGCGCTGCACATGAAGGGCCACGTGGTCGGGTTCCTGGGCGATGGCATCAACGACGGCCCGGCGCTCAAGATCGCCGACGTGGGCGTCTCCGTCGATACCGCCGTGGACATCGCCAAGGAATCGGCCGACATCATCCTGCTCGAGAAGAACCTGCTCGTGCTGGAGCAGGGCGTGATCGAGGGCCGCAAGGTCTTCGGCAACATCATCAAGTACATCAAGATGGGCGCGAGCTCGAACTTCGGCAACATGTTCAGCGTGCTGGGCGCGAGCGCGTTCCTGCCCTTCCTGCCGATGGCGCCGGTGCAGATCCTCGTGAACAACCTGCTCTACGACTTCTCGCAGACCACGGTGGCCACGGACGACGTGGACGACGAGTACCTGAGGAAGCCCCGCCAGTGGGACATCGGCAACATCGGCCGCTTCATGATCTTCATCGGGCCCATCAGCTCGCTCTTCGACTACGCCACGTTCGGGACGCTGCTCTACTTCTTCGGAGCGTGGGACAACGAGTCGCTCTTCCAGACGGGATGGTTCGTCGAGTCGCTCCTGTCGCAGACGCTGATCGTCCACGTGATCCGCACGGGGCGGATTCCCTTCATCGAGAGCCGCCCGAGCTTCCCGCTGCTCGTGACGACGATCGCGATCTGCGTCGTGGGCATCTGGCTGCCCACCTCGCCGCTCGCCGGCGCGCTGGGCATGGTCGCCCTGCCGCACGCCTACTGGGGCGCGCTCGTGTGCATCCTGGCGGCCTACATGCTGCTCACGCAGCTCGCGAAGAGCTGGCTCATCAAGCGGTTCGGGCTCAATTGATCTAACGCAGAAGTCCGGCTCGCCGCCGCCCTAGTATCGGGGCGTGGCGCCCTCGAACGTCTCGCAATCGCTGCTCCTCGCGCTGAAAGAGCACGGCGCGCGGGAGGTCTTCGGCATTCCCGGCGACTTCGTTCTTCCGTTCTTCAAGGTCGTCGAAGAATCGGGGATCATGCCGCTGTACACCTTCAGCCACGAGCCCGCCGTGGGCTTCGCCGCGGATGCCGCGGCGCGCTGGCGCTGCGCGCCATCGGTCGCGGCGGCCACGTGGGGCGCGGGCGCCCTCAACATGGTGAATGCTGTCGCGGGCGCGTTCGCCGAGAAGTCGCCCGTGGTGGTGGTCTCCGGAGCGCCGGGGCGCAGCGAGGGCAGCCGCGGCCTGCTGTTGCACCACCAGGTGAAGACGCTCGACTCCCAATACCGCATCTATGCCGAGATCACCTGCGACCAGGCGAGGCTCGACGATCCGCTGCGCGCGCCCGCGGACATCGCGCGCGTGCTGAGGAGCTGCGTCACGCATTCCCAGCCCGTGTACATCGAGATTCCGCGCGACGCCGCCACGGCCGCCTGCGAGCCCGTCGTCGCCGAGCCGGTGCGGACGTTCGACCGCGAAGCGTTGGCCGCCTGCGCGGACGAGATCATCGCGCGCCTCGCCGGCGCGGCTTCGCCCGTGATGATGGTGGGCGTCGAGGTGCGGCGATTCGGCCTCGAGAACAAGGTCGCGGCGTTGGCGAAGCGCCTCGGCATCCCGGTGGTCACGAGCGTGCTGGGGCGCGGGCTCCTCGCGAACTCGGACGTGCCGCTCCTGGGAACCTACCTCGGCGTCGCCGGCGCCGCGGAGATCACCGACCTCGTCGAGGAGTCGGATGCGCTGTTCCTCGTGGGAGAGATCGTCTCCGACGTGAGCTTCGGCGTATCGTCGCGCCGGATCGACCTGCGCAAGACGATCCAGGCACTCGACGAGCGCGTCACGCTGGGCTACCACACGTATCCGCACATTCCGCTGGACTCGCTGGTGGACGCGCTCCTCGCGTGCGACTTCCCCGCGCGTTGCCCGCTTCCGGTTGCGCCCGCGGTCTATCCGAGGGGCCTTCCGGAAGACGACGCCAGGATCGGACCGAACGACATCGCCTGCGCCGTGAACGACCTCATGGCCGGCACGCGGCGCTTTCCGATCGCCGCCGACATGGGCGACTGCCTCTTCACCGCGATGGACATCGACAACACGTCGCTCGTTGCGCCCGCCTACTACGCCTCGATGGGCTTCGGCGTTCCCGCGGGAATGGGGCTGCAGGCGGCCTGCGGGGAGCGCCCGCTGATTCTCGTGGGCGATGGCGCGTTCCAGATGACCGGCGCGGAGCTCGCGAACTGCGCCCGATACGGATGGGACCCGATCGTCATCGTGTTCAACAACGCAAGCTGGGAGATGTTGCGCGCGTTCCAGCCCGAGTCGCGCTTCAACGACCTGCCGAGCCTGTGCTTCGGCGACCTTGCCGCGGGGCTGGGCGGCGACGGAGTGCGGGTGCGGACGCGACGGGAGCTGCGCGCGGCGCTCGTGAAAGCCGCGGCCACGCGCAGGCGCTTCCAGCTGATCGACGTGTCCCTGGAGCGCGGCGCGCTCTCGAGCACGCTGGAGCGCTTCGTGCGCGGAATGAAGCGGCCCGCTCCGGTCAGCTCAGCGCGTTCCTGATCACTTCCCCCCCGCGCACGATGGTGGTGAGCTTCCTGCCGTCGGCGGCCAACAGCGAGATGTCCTTGGTGGGATCGCCATCGACCACGATCAGGTCGGCCAACGCGCCGGGCGCCACGCATCCGATCTGGCCCTTCATGAGCATCATCTCCGCGGGGATCGAGGTCGCCTGGCGCAGGATCTCCACGGGCGAGAAGACTTCGCTTCGCAGCGTGAACTCGCGGCACTGCTGCGTGTAGGTGACGCCAAGGAGATCCGTGCCGTAGCAGACCTTCACGCCGGCCTTGCGCATGAGGTCCATGCCCGAGACCGCGTGCTTGAAGGCGTACTCGGCCTTCTCCTGGCTCACCGCGGGAAATCCCAGCTGCTTGCCCATCTCGATCAAGGCGAAGATCACCGCCATCGTGGGCACGATGTAGGCGCCGCGCGAAGCCACGAACTTCGCGGTCTCCTCGTCGATGAGCGTGCCGTGCTCGATCGAGCGCACGCCGAACTCCACGCAGCGGCGCACGGCGCTCGCCGGATGGCAGTGCGAGGCGACATAGCTTCGCCGCTCCGCGCACTCGTTCACGATGGCGCGGATCTCGTCCTCGCGATACTGGTTCATCCAGATGGGATCGGTGGGCGAGGCCACGCCGCCGGAGCCCATGATCTTGATGCAGTGCGCGCCTTGCCGGAGCTCCTCGCGCGTGGCGCGCAGGCACGCATCGACGCCGTCGGCCACGACGCCGAAGGAATTCACGTGGCAGCCGCACATCTCGCCATAGCGCGGGCGCTCGTCGATGGGGCGGATGTCGCCGTGGCCGCCGGTCATGCCGAGCACGCGGCCCGAATAGAGATAGCGCGGCGCGCGGATGAGCCCGTCGGCGATGGCGCTCGCGAGCGAGTAGCTGCCGCCGCCCACGTCGCGCACGGTGGTGAAGCCGCAATCGAGCGCGTGGCCCAGCATGCGCACCGCGTGCGCGGCGCGATACGACTCGCCGTGCGATTCCACCTTCATCACCGACACGTGGCTCGCGATCGCGTGGCAATGCGCGTCGATAAGGCCCGGCATGAGCGTCCTTCCGCCCACGTCGAGCACCTGCGCATTCGGCGAATTCACGGGCCCGGCGGAGATCTCGCGGATCACGCCGTCGGAAACGAGCACGTTCATGCCTTCGGCGCATTCGGCGCTGGTCCCATCGAAGATGCGCGCGTTCTTGAATAGAAGTGTGGTCATGGTTATTGTCTGAGCCTGCGTCCCAGGGAGAAGAAGAATGCCGCGCCGCAGAGTCTCGTCCAGCTTGCATCGGATTTCAACTGCCGCAGTCCTTTCTTGCGCGGCCCTGACGTCGCCGCTCGCCCTCGCGTACGAAAGCCCCTTCGTCACCGCGGTCGTGCGCACCTCGCCCATCGCGTACTTCCGCCTCGAGACGAGCGACGGGCAGGGCGGGGCGCAGAGCTACCACTCGCGCGGGCCCGTGCGCATCGAGGCGGGCGGTGTGGATCCCGGATCGAAGAGCAATTCTTACGCGAAGTTCAACGGCCACGGCGCATTCATCGAGACCACGCAGCGCGGCGGCGTGGGACGCGCGGCGTCGCTGATGGCGTGGGTAAACCTCGACAAGGAGCCGGCCGAGGCCCACCGCATCCTCTATGTGGCCGGCATCTCGCAGGCCGGAAACGACTTCGACCTGCAGTTCGAGCAGGACAACACGCTTCGCTTCTATACGGGCGCGGGAAGCCACCTCACGTTCACGCCGGATCCTTCGAGCCTCGCGGGCCAGTGGCACATGATCGTGGCCACCTTCGACGTGGACCGGCGAACGCGGGCTCTCTACTGGGACGGCGCGCTCGTGGCGAGCGACGACGACGCGGGCAGGCCGGGCAAGATCGGGCAGCTCACCATCGGGGCGAGCGCCGTGTGGGGCGGCCGCTTCTTCGAAGGGGGCATCGACGAGGTGGCGCTGTGGAACAAGGCGCTCTCGGAAGAGCAGGTCGCGAACTTCTACTCGGCCGCGACCTCGGGTGCGATGCCGCCGCCTTCGAAACCCGCGGCTGCCGCGGCGATCACGACCACCGCGCAGGTCGAAGTGGAGGACGACAGCGGCAAGGTCGCTCTCAAGCCCGAAGAGAAAGTGGCGGTGATGTTCCTCGCCGCGATCCAGGCGATCCAGGGCGACTGCCAGATGCACGGCGAAGGTGCGTGCACGCTCGACCAGATGCTCGAGGGGCCCAGGTCCATCGACAACTGGCACATCAATCGGCTGAAGTACGACCCCGCGGGCGATCCCAACTACACCTACACCGTGAAGGTGAACGGCAAGGCATGGGAAGCGCACGCCGATCCGAAGCGCCCGGGGCTCGCCGGCTTCTACTACTACGCGAGGTTCGGAAGCCCCGACGCGTTCTACAACCCGAGCGGCCCCGCGGGCGCCATGGACCGCCAGCTCACGAGCCGCTCGATCATGGGCGACTCGTTCTCGGTGCGCTGAGCTACTTGGGCGGAGTCTTCGCCACGAGCACGGCGCGGTAGTCGCGAAGCTTCGCCTTCACGCGCGCTTCGTTGGCCGCGCCCATGCGCATCATGATCTTCTGGCCCGCCGAGCGCTTCTCGAGATCGGGATCGGCGTAGAGGAAGAGCACCTTCGGCGAGACGACCTTCACCGGGCCCTTGGGATCCGGCGCGTCGAGCAGATTGTCGATCACCTCGATCAAACGGTCGTTGAAGTAGCCGTTGGGAAATCCCAGCTCCACGTAGGCCTGCTGGAAAAGCGGATAGAGGCGCACGTAGGTGTCCACGACGGCGGCGGTGTTCGTCGATTCCAGCGCCGTCACGTAGGGCCCATAGCGAGCGTCGTTGGCAGGCGCGATCGCGAACGTTCCTTCACGGCCGGTGGTCTTCATCGTGCCGGGGGCGGGGCGCACGGGGCTCACGCGCATCGAGAGGTTGTCGCGCGGCAGGCTGTCGATTGTCGCCACGAAATTGCGGATGAGCGACTCGGGCACGATGAGCTTAGCGATGGCGGCGGGATCGAGCAGCTTCTTCAGCGCGTCCATCGCCGCGGCGTCGCTTTCGGCGAGCTTGGGCAGCGCCTCGTTCGATGCGCCCACTTCGTAGTGCGGAGGCGGAGGAGGAGGCGGTGCCTTGGCCGCGGGTGCGGGCGGCGGAGGCGGCGGTGGGCTGGCGGGCCAGAGAAGATACACGCCCGCCGCGATGACGGCGATGATCACCGCGCCGATGGCGATGGCCTTCACGGGAGTTTCGCGGGTGACGCGCGGTGCGACTCGGTCTTCCATCATGGCCTTTGACCTTCAGAGTTCGGGATTGTTCACCACGTACCGGAGGAATCCGCTGTGGGGCGTGAACTTGTCGTAGAGACCCCGGGCGCGATAGTTCGTCTCGCGCGTGGCCCAGTAGACGCGCTGCCAGCCGTTCTTCTTCATCTCGGCGAGAAGCCAATCGATCAGCGCCTTGCCGATGCCGTGCGCGCGCGCCGCGGGATCGACGAAGAGGTCCTGGAGGTAGCACACCGGCTGGATCGCGCTCGTGCTTTCGTGCAGGAGATAGTTCTGGATGCCGATCACGCGGCCCCCGTCTTCGGCCACCGCGGCGAACACGGGCGCCTTCGGGTCCATGATTCGCGACCACACGTGGCGCGTCACCGACTCGACGGGCTCGCGTTCGTAGAAGCGCGTGTAGGCGTCGTAGAGCTCGCGCCAGCGCATCTCATCACGCGCCTCGATGGGACGTATCTTCATGGCCGGATTCTGGCACACTGCGGCCCATGAAGACTTTGCGAAATGTTGTTGCAATCGCCGCGATGGCGCTCGCGTGCGCGGCCAACGCCGCCACTTTCCGCTACGCCTCGCAGATCGATCCGGGCACGATGGACCCGCACGCGCTCGCCTCGCTCTATCACACGAGGGTGATCCTCAACATCTACGAGCCGCTCGTGGGCCGCGACGAGAACTTCAGGCTCGAGCCGCGCCTCGCGCTCTCGTGGAGCATGGTCGACGGGCACACGTGGCGCTTCAAGCTGCGCCCCAACGTGAAGTTCTCCGACGGCACGCCCTTCACGGCGGACGACGTGGTGTTCAGCGTGCAGCGCTCGCTCGATCCCAAGAGCCAGCAGCACGCGACCTATCCCAACGTGACGGGCGCGAAGAAGGTGGACGACCTCACCGTGGACATCCTCACCTCCGAGCCCACGCCGATCCTGCCTCGCGCGCTCACGAACTCGCGGATGATGTCGAAGAAGTGGTGCATCGAGCATCACGTCGAGAAGCCCCTCGACTTCAAGGCGAAGGAAGAGACCTACGCCGCGCGCCACGCGATGGGCACGGGGCCCTTCATGCTGAAGAGCTGGGAGCCCGACCAGAAGACGGTGCTGGTGGCCAACCCCAACTACTGGGGACGCCACGGCAACGTGACCGAGGCGATCTACCTCGTCGTGGCCACGGGCGCCACGCGGCTCGCGGGGCTCATCTCCGGGGAGATCGACTTCGTGGTGGACGCCGGCGTCCAGGACATCGAGCGTTTGAAGTCGATGCCCGGCTTCACGGTGGAATCGGCCGAGGGCACGGGCGCGAACTTCCTCGGATTCGACTACGCGCGAAACGAGCTGAAGTACGGCGATGTGAAGGGCAGGAACCCGTTCCGCGACCTGCGCGTGCGCCAGGCGATCCGCTACGCGATCGACCTGAAGGCGATCCAGTCGAAGGTGATGCGGGGGCTTGCGAGCGAAGGCAGCTCGTTCGTCACGCCCGTGGTCGACGGCTGGGACCCGAAGTTCGAGAAGCTTCCGCCGTACGATCCGGAGCGCTCGAAGGCGCTATTGAAGGAGGCGGGCTACCCCAGCGGATTCTCAGTGGACCTCGACTGCAGCGCGCAGGCGCCCGCGGACGCCGTGTGCCAGGCCGTGGCGGGCATGCTCGCCCGCGTGGGCATCAAGGTGAACTTCGATCCCAAGACCTTCAACGTGCTGCTGCCCAAGCTCACGAGCAAGGACACGAGCTTCTACGCGGTGGGCTGGACTCCGGCCACCGTAGACGCCGAGGGCGTGCTGCTGCCGCTGGCGCACACGCCCACGCGCCCCGGGGTGGGCGACTACAACTTCGGCGTGTATTCGAACCCGAAGCTGGACGAGCTGATCGACCGCGGCCGCTTGGAGACCGACGAGGCGAAGCGCCGCGCCATCTTCACGGAGGCGCTCACGGTGATCGACGACGACTGCGCGTTCGTCCCGCTCATGTACCGGCGCATCGAGTGGGTGATGCGGAGGAACGTCCACGCGAAGGCGAGGCCCAACGACGTCGTGGACCTTCGGTTCGTCGACGTGGATTGACGGTCGGCACGAGCGAGGCTGAGGGACCATCGATGCGCACTCGCCTATTCACGGGATTGTTCCTGGTCGCGTTGGCTTCGTCGTTCGGCCAGGCAGTAGTGGCCGCCGGCGGCGTCGGATGCTGCGGACCGATCACCGAAGATGCTCGCAGACTGGAGCGCAAGCTGGACGCGACCGGCGTCGACCACCTGTGGTTGCCAGGACATCACGTCGATTGGCGAACGGGCGAGCCGAACAGCAATGCGGAGGACAACGGGTACGGGAACAAGTCGCATTGCAGCGCATTCGCGGCGTCGGTGGCGGCGTCATTGGGCGTGCCCTTGCTGCGCCCGCCGCAGCACAGCCAGGTCCTGCTCGCCAACGCGCAGATCGGATGGCTCGACGGAAAGGAAGCAGGCAGGGAGGGCTGGCGCAAGGTGAACGGCATGCGCGAAGCGCAGTCGCTTGCCAATCAGGGGCGCTTCGTCGTCGTCGCGTTCAAGAGTTCGAATCCCCACAAACCGGGCCACATCGCAATCGTCCGGCCATCGGACAAGAGCCAGGACGAGCTCGAGCGCGACGGTCCGCAGATCATCCAGGCGGGCTCGGAGAACGCGGCTTCGACGACGGTACGCATGGGCTTCAAGCATCACTCGGGCGCGTGGCCCGACGGCGTTTCCTACTACGAGTACACGCGGCAGGTCTCGCCGTGACGGGGCCGAACCCCCGATAGTTGCATGTCAAGCGTTCATCGGCCCCGGAGGTCCGCTGGAACGTAGAGGATCTCGTAGTGCGGCTTCCACGCCTTGCCGTCGCGCGATGCGAAGGAGACCTGCCGCACGTTGCGCCCTTCGGGGGCGAGCGACATCCGCCGGTGCACGGTCACGCCCTCGGCGGTGTGCGTCTCGCCCGTGAGCTGGAGCTTGCCGTCGGCGAAGTCGCCGCTGAACTCGCCCACCGAGCCGCGCGAATCCACCCAAGTCTGGCGCCACTTCTTCAGCACCGGGTCGCGGAAGGTGAGGCTCGTGCCGGTGTAGCCGTCCTTCTGGCGGTAGGTCTCGCGGATCGCGCAGCCGCCGGCCGCGACCTCGATCGTGCTCGTGGCCACGACCTCGCCGCCCTCGCGCGCCTCCCATTGACCGAGCCAGAAGTCGAGCTCGTGGTGCGCGCAGGCGGCCCCGATGGCCGCGGCGGCCATCATCACGGTGATCATGGAACGTCCCCAAGGTTGCAGATGCACCCATTGTGGACTGCCGGGCGCCGCCGCCTGTTACGGAAGGTTCGCGCTCAGGGCCAGGTGTTGTAGATCCAGCGGCTGCCGCTGGTGTTGGGCTGGCGCGAGAGCGTGAAACCGCTCCAGTCGTTGCTGGCCACGGCATTGCGATAGAGCTGGCGGTACTGGTCGATCAATTGCGCCTCGTAGGGCGAGACGCCGTAGTAGAACACCTGGTCCTGCACCGTGGCGGCCGCGCACTGGCCGCGATTGATGCAGTCGAGCTGCAGCGAGAGGCTATCGGCGCCGCACTCCATGCCGTATTCGCAGGCCACGAGCCGCCACGCTTCCGCGGAAGCGCGCGACTGGAGCTCGTCCTGGTTGGGGCCGATGCGAAGCACGGCGTCGTCGTAGGTGTTGGAAAGCGCCGTGCCCGCGATCGCGATGGCCTCCGGGTCGCGCGAGGCGATCGCGGCCTGGAGCGCGTGGAACTGGTCGTCGCTGATCGTGAGCT
>Ga0335076_10007286_pt1 | contig 11138 bp, 12 predicted proteins | sample Lox_Sample_25_FD_206717 | JGI IMG/M metagenome (GOLD analysis project Ga0335076, IMG submission 206717) | Soil microbial communities from Loxahatchee National Wildlife Refuge, Florida, United States - Lox_Sample_2.5 | ecosystem: Environmental > Terrestrial > Soil > Wetlands | place: USA... | reverse complement strand
CTATTGCATTCGAATCGTGATGTACAACGTTGGAAAGGAAAGAGGAAGAGTAGCAAGACCTCAGCCAGTTGCCAGTTACATTCTAATAGGACCATGTGTTCAAAAGGTTCTCCGAGTTCATCGATATATCGCCGAATCGGGCGCTTCATGTAGATCGAATGTTGTAGCATTCGAAAAGTGGAGTTCCATAGAACAGCGATGTTAAGCGGAATTGTCGCTGGGAGTAGTTTGCAATTCTGGCAGGCTTCCTTGAATAGTTCTCGCCTGCCGGAGCTCCCACGGATAGACTTCACGATGCCTTGAAGCTTGGACAATATTTCTCCAAAGGATAAATCAGCAACATCGTCATCGCTCAACTGAGGTGTCAAATCCTAGTTGTCCATATTACCGGAGTCGCTGTCCCCCGCATCATCATTAGTGTCGCCACTGTCCGTGGCCCTGATCGTTCAAATAAATTGTTGCACGATCAAGTTGATGATATGTGCAAAGCAAAGGATGTAGTGGGTTTGGTTATCCCAAATGATACCATCCCTTGCAAGGACTAACGATAGGTGTCGAGTCATGGCAACATTGCTCGAAGCATTGTCTGCCAAAATGGCAAAAAGTTTTTATTTGAGATCATATAGCTCAAGGGTTTGATAGACTTTGGATGCTAGAAGAGCGCAGGTGTGTGACCCCTCGATGTGGATGAAGGCTATCAATGTTTGCTGCAGGTTGAATTTATCATCAATCCAATGGGCTGTAATCGCTAGAGCAGACAACATTAGCAATGTGATGGGAAGGGATTGCGAAAGCAAATAAAGGAAATTCCCATCACATTATTGTGATAAGACTTAACGATTCCAGACAAAATCAACTAAGTCCCGTAACATATATAGATGATGGGAACTAGGACAAAAAAGTACCCAAAAATGCAAAATTAGTTCTTGTCGTCCAGACATCCAACGTGAGAGTGACTTTGGAATCGTGCGCCGCAAGTTCTTGGACCAATTCCGATACTGCACAACTGGTGTTGTTCGAAAGATGGTCAGGTATGATCTGGTATCTTGGAATGTTGCAGCTGGGAAATGCCTCATCCAGCAAGTCACGGAATTCTTCATTGTCCACGAGGGAAAACGGCTGATTGGCGGAGATGATGATTCGCAACAGCTTCTCTTGAAGCCTCTCGGAGGTCATTAGTACCCAATGACAAGGATTCATCCAGCCCACACAGGTGTGCAGGTTGCCCGTGTTAGCCAATTCACCAGGTTGTTGACACATGTACCTAGAGTACGCCTCGCATTTATCAAGATGGCATTGCATATTGAATGTGCTCTTGTCGCCATTGCGATTGGGATGTAACATCACGGCCTTGCAATGTTTGTAAAGCACATGTGGTGTAAATGCGGTCATATGAAGGACCTCATAGTATTCGTTCCAATGTTCAGCCTTTTTTCATCTCAAAGGCCCATTTAAATCCGGGAATGGCATCCTTCCATTAGATCGGCTGACAATCAAACGATAACATACCTTCATTTGAACATTGCAGAAGTCTGAACAGACTTTAGTAGGTTCAACAATCCAATAACGCGTGGGACCTTTGGCTCCTCCAATTCAATTAGGTCGCTAGTTGAACCTGCTTGGCGTAGTGGTGTCAATGTCACTTGTAGATTGTTGAGAACTGTCCGTGTCCATGATAACGGCTTCCACAATGACAGATTCTTGAGAATGGTGAGGGTCCGCCATGTTTGAGGCAGAGGGGTGATAAGAGGACAAGAATTTGAAGGGTTTTAATGGTCTAAAACGCGTCGCATAAAGGAGTTCCTAAAGGGGCTATGAGGGAGACAGAGTTATTTTAAAACCTCATCTAATTGACCAATCCCAGGTCGGTGATACAAAGAGATTGGCATATGTGACGGGAAAGTGAATCCTGTGGTCCAATTATGCAATTTCCATTCCATCAATGAATGTGACGGGTGGTCGTTCCAACACATTAAAAGTCGTTCCGAAATTACAGCATTTAAGACCTGGGCTAATAGTACAATCCCGCCATTGGCCAAGAAAAGAGATTTTGTGGAAAGTCCGGCCCTTTGATCAATCATCGTTCAATGTGATGAGACAATCATTTCTACCGTCCAATCATTTAATTCCCGTTACATTATTAAAGAGAGCAATTTCCTTAGCAATGTCGATCTTTACTACATAAAACTAGCCATCCATTCATACTCCTCTCGTAATGTAGTCTCTTCAATCACGCACAATTTCTCATCAATCTCCAAAGTTCACTTATCTTGTATATCTCTGATGATACCAGCTTCATTGTCGATATCACTTATCCACTCGTCACTATCTTCCGGCATCCCTTCTTCTGCATCAGCAACTATCGCTCCCTCTTCAGCGCTTTCTATCTCGTTACCAGGACCCCTGTCTGGTTGCCGGAATGGTGCCTTGTCGACCTCATCAGGATCCACCTTGCCCATGGCAAGTGTTGCGAACTATTCAATTTCATGAGCCCACTTCTTTGTGTTTCGAGCTTCTTCCAACTCCTTAACTACTGCTTCCTCGGTGTATCGCTGTTCTTCAGAAGACATATCGGTCCACCCATCACCGGTTCAGAGCTTCTTCAACGTATGGTACTTGGCTATACGAAAAGCCGAGTAGTTCTGTTCATTAAATAGATCGAGTCCACGTTTTCTTTGAATGCGATGGCGGTTTAAGAGAGTCTTTGCGTTGATGGATTGTGCGTCGCCATGTGCTTGAAGAGATGCAAATGGCCTGATTGAAGTCCGAGGCATTCGTGATGTCTGCTTGGAGAACGGAATGTTGACGAAGGGGAAATTGCAGGGGTTTGATCTGAAACACGGATCACATGCTGAATATGTAACGTGCCATGCTCAGTCCCCTGCTCTTCGCCACTTACCATCACATATATTGCGCCCACTCTGACAGCCATCAGCCAGTTGATTAGCCACCGAAGCACAAACCTGGGAATGGAACCTTTCTCACCATCCAACATTGACCCAAAGCTCCTTGAATCTGGCGATCATGGTGCACAGGTTCATCCTTCATCTCCCAGTGCCCCTCTATCCCCTGCTCCCACACCCGCTACTCCTGCTCCTCGACCTGGAAAGGCACCAACTCGCAAAGTTCACAAGGTCAGAAAAGCACGAGTTTTGAACAACGTCTAGAAGCCAAAGAAAGGCGGTATCTACACGCGGCCTGCGGCCCCTGCCTTCAACATCCCCCCTCAACACCAGCCATGCAGAGAAGAGATGCCTTGAGCAGGAGGCACGACGTCGAATGCCCTTGGCCGCAGGTATGGCTGAGTTCTTTCCGATTTGAGCTAATTAGCGTCGTAGCAGCACTTCGTGAAATCAAACATTATCAACAACATGTTGTTGAAGAGACCTTCATTCCTCCTCATGCCTTTCAAAAGCTCATCCAACAAATTTGCGATAAAAACAACCCTGAGATGAAGTTGCGCTGCGAGAAGGATGCAATCTTCACACTGCAAGCAGTAACTGAAGATGTTTTAACTATGCTGTTTGAAATGACGTATTCTCTTTTTGCTAAGCCCACTAACAGAGAGCAACCGTTTGGCGATCCACGCCAAACGATAGACAATCATGGACCAAGATATGCAGTTGCTCCGTGATCTGTAAAGGAGGATTAATCCCGATTGTGCGATTGGTGCTGATGATGCTGCCACTCTGAACATCAGAATTAAGAATGAGCAAGCCGAGAAAGCGCGCATCACCCAGGCAAAGAAGACTGCGGCGATCCAGGTCCCAAGGGCAAGAGCCAACAAGACCCTTGCCAAATTGCCACTTGGGCTCAAGCTCTTCTGCAAAAGGTATGACATTATCACTGAGGTACAGTTTACTCAAATGAATATTGGTCGTCGTAGATAGATTAGTAAATTGTAGTTTGTGAATACCCCTCACATGTGATGGGAATTAATTGGAAATCACGCAATTTGCATATTCCCGTCACATACACATTCCCACCACGGACACATTCCCGCCACACATTCGGGTTGGAAAATCGTGATCAGCACAAAGATTTCCTGGATCCGCTGCTATCACCAATCCGGCTCACTCAACATTTGCCGGTCTGCTAATGTCACCAAACTGGCTCGCCCAAGATTACTCCGGTCCACTAAAACTGCCAAACCGGCTCATGCGATGTGATGGGCTGGGCAAACTCGGGTCGATCGATGTTAAGATCAACCCGATCGGTTGGTGATCCGAGAGCCAGTCAGGCTTATCAGAGAGTTAATCCGGCTCGAGTTGAGAGCCAAGAAATGCCGGTTGGCCACCAGTCGGTCCCCGGTTTGGCTCGACCGGTAGACATTACTGCTCCGTACACAATATCGTTTATGAATCCCAAGCTCAGTACTCCAGATTTATTTTCTGGTATTTCCAGCAAATCTGTATTATAAAGCATATACAACATTGGAGAAATTGGGGATCCCCTACATTCATACATATTCTCTCCAATTCTACTCTATTAATTTGTAACTTGGTGCTTCTATTTTGTAAAAAGTTTTCGACCCATTTCACAATGAAACCGTGCACTTTCTTTTTCTGCATATTATAGATTATCCGTTTATAGTGAACATAGTTGAATGCTCCAGTGACATTCATGAATATTACAGAATAGCAAGCTCCTTCTTTCCATGCATGCACAATTCTTTCCATTAACATCATCATCGCCTCTTCTCCGGTTCTCTTCAGTCACCCGCCATAGTGTTGTAGCGGTATCAGTTGGTATTTTTCTACTGTATAGCTGAGCAACTCTGTGACGACACTTTCAATGAGTTTTCCTATGGTGTTTTCTAGGGTGATGGAGTGATAGGCATTGGCTTTGGTATACAGTACCCACTACGTAAACGTAGCCACCCCCCCATTTAACAACTTAAAAGCCGTTTTTGCAACATCTACAACTCTATCAAATCATTTTCAAATGATATAATTTATATATCAATACAAAGCCAATGGTTTTCCCTTGAAATTCCACTCTTCAGAATTTTGAATTTTAGTTTTGTTTCAGAGTTATAAGCTACTGAAAATCGTTACTTCAAAAAGTCCACAGTTTTTGTGTATAGCACCATACAAAAAAATGTGACTTTTTTGAAATAACCAAGTTTAAGAGTTCAAAGCTTAATAATAGCTAGATATCTTGAAATTCTGAAGAGTGAAATTGCAAAAGAAAACCATTGGCTTTGTATTGATATATAAATTATATAATTTGAACATATATCGACCAAGTGACCAGCTCCCAAAAAACAGCTTTTAAGATGTAAAATGGGGGGGTAGCCGCATTCACGTGGTGGGTACTGTAGTCTGGTTTTCCTGATTTCCAAAGGATGACAGTGGTTGTCAATTTGAAGGCAGTTGGAAAGTGTGATGTATTGATAGATGCTTAGAGGAGTGCATGGAGATGGTGGGCAGTGATGTTAAATGTCTTCTTCAGCATGATGTTAGTAATTTCATCAGGGCCTGGAGCTTTCTTGGGTACGAGCTTGTTGATGGCACGTTGTACTTGTTCCAGTGTGATGATGGAGTTGCAGGAGACAGGTGTCGGGTAGGTTACTTGGTCTATGTCAGGGGTTTATAAAGATGGAGAGAGTGAGAAGAATGGTTTGCAAACTTAGTAGCTTTTGTGTCCTTCAAGGTTGCGTTGTTGATTGTGGGAATGTAATATGGTGAGGGTGGTCTATCGATGTATTTTTTTTTATTGTCTAGATCATTCTTTCATCAGCTTCTTCTACAAACTTCTTCCAAGTTCTCTGCTTTGCCACCTGTATTTTACATTTATATTCCTTTCTCTTTTGCCTCTATTCCTCTTTATCTCTTTCATCATAAGTTCTCCAGTATCTGTTGTGGAGGCAGTTGGTCAGTATTCGAAGTGCCGATATCTCCTCAGTCCACCACCTCTAGCTGTGGGGGCATCGTCATTTCTATGGAAGGTGTTTTGGACAGCTTTTTAGTATACTACGACTAGGGTAGGCCTCTTTAAAAGTGGCACAGGGGTTCATGCAGGCCAAGATTACCAATAATAAGGATTTTTCATAAGCCAATATTCGGAAGCGGTCTGTTAATCGGGTTGAGGGATTAGTCAGCATTTACACCCAGCTGACATAAGTATTTCACCACTTCGCGTTCCCAAAAACGTAAACAAACATTCACCACTTTCAAATGCCCAAAGAACAAGAGTTATTGAAAGCTTAAAAAGCTCAAATTGTTGCTCTCGAACCTCACTTCTCGCATGCAGAAATTGGAACTCAATTGAATATTTAATGACCTACAATAACAAAATTTCTGCAACGCTTCAGAAAGCGTAATTTCATCGAAAACCTTCCTCGCTCTAGTAGACCAAGGAAAACCTCTGAAACGGAAGATCGCTGGCTGATCCGTAATGCTGAGTCCAATACACGCATTCCTTTCGAACAGCTCAAGAATGTACTTAACGTTGACATCAGTAAACAAACAATTCGACGACAGCTTCGAGAAGCGAGTATACGAAAATGGAGAGCAGTAAACCGACCTTTATTAACAAAAACACACATGTATAAACGACGAAAATGGGTACGAGAACATCAACATTGAACTATAGACGATTGGCGAAAAGTTTTTTTTACCGACGAGTGCAATGTGGAACGAGACAGCAATCCTGCAGTTGCTTGAATTTTTGACGTCAAACAAAAGAGGAAAAATATGCCGCGAAAAATATTCGACAAAAGCGAGGCCAAGATGGTATATCGGTGATGGTTTGGGGTTGCTTTATTGACGATAAGCTTGGTCCTATTGTATTCATTGACGGTACGATAAAGACAGAAATATCTGTCGACATGCTTGAAAAATATTTTCTTCCGTTTCTCGACGCCCTTGATATAGATCAACCAACACCTCGTGAATTCCAACAAGATAATGCTCGTCCTCATATCGCTAACCTGACTCGCGATTGGTTTAAACCTCTGGCTGAAAAATATGGTTTACATCTTATGGAATGGCCGCCCAATTCACCTGATATGAATCCTATCGAACACATTTGGGAACACTTGAAACACGAGCTCTATCGACAATATTCCGATACATTTAGTCTCAGTGGATCCCCAGAATTCATTAAAACGACCCTGCGTCAACGATTATATAAAGTGTAGTGGGATATTGGACCGGATGTACTGAAAACATTATTGAAGAGTATGCCGAAGCATGTGAAAGCGCTATTGAAAGCTGGAGGTTGGTACACGGAATTCTGATGCATAATAGGCCGTAGAATGTATACTTTTAATAGCAAAGCAATATACATAACGCGCGGGGAGAAATTCATTCATGAATGCTTCGGCAAGGGATGACGATGACGACGTGGTGAAATACTTATGTCAGCTGGGTTTAGGTGACCTAAATGCTGACTAACTGCAGCTCGTTCTGGGATTATCATAGCAATTTCTGTAGGTTTCTGGCTTTAGTTTGGTTTTTACCATGTCGCTAAGTTTCCGTACTCCACCACAACATTAGCATTGTTGAATACTGTTTGTCAATTGCTGTCATAACTGCCAGCAATGCAATTTCTAAGGATACAAAGTGCAAAGGGTTATTTAAAGACTCATATGCCTTCGATTATACTCTGAAGGTCACCGAACGTCATATACATATAGGACAAGTTCTCTCAGCGTGTTGTCTTTTCTGCATATATATTAGCTGTGAACATGCACTAGGTGAGACCCGTGTACACCAGGCAACAATTAATTCAAAGGATTTTAAGTCACCATTTCACGTTGAATTGTTCAGAAAATATCAGGAGGGACAACACTCATCCATTTGGGGGTGATATCAATCTGCATCGAATTAAGACAAATCTACGTTATTCGACTACTACATCCCGTATATAAATACCTTGTTTGCAAAGTTTCAACCAGCTCAAACTCCGTTTACCCTCGACATTGATATGCCTATTATTGATACTATCATTAGCGATATGTTTTTTTACCCCGATAATCATGCTGGCACGTCTCGCGCAAATGCTCCCAAATTATTTAAACACAATGACGACAGACTTGACAGATACAAAGTTATAAGAGAGAACTCTCTACAATTCTAGAGATAGCTATGATCCGATCCGAGCAAGCATGATCTGATCTCCTCCTGATTTGAGTAGGTCAAGAGGTATCCTCGGCTTGGCTCGTGCACAGACCAAGCTTGCAAATCACTGCTCGGATCAGATCGGGACGATCATCAAGAGGATCGTGCTTGAATCAAGATTGCTCGTTTCTGCTCGGCAGAAAAGTGATCCGCTTATTAAGCTCTGTAGCGCCAAATCAGTGTGTTTTAGGCGTTAGCTATGGGATATATTTAACCTTTTGTCATCGGACCGTGTTCTGCCAAGCAGGAGCAAGCGATCTTGATCCGATCTGAGCATCAAGGACCCCAGCTCGGATCGGATCGGAGTACAGAGACCTTGCTTGGATCGGATCGTGCTCGGCTTGTACTCGCTCGAAAACGATTGGATCGGAAGCCATCTCTGTCCACAATCAATGCCCACCTTGAAGGCCTCCAATATGAGGGAATGGCATTATTGTATGAAGGTGTGACGAAGCGTAAAGATGTTACTGCGACCAGAAGTTATCGACCACGAGTCTCATAATAGCAATATCGAAGGAAGGATTTGAGGCATGGCTCCGTTCCTTGTTCCTTTGATAGAGTTGTTGGCAGTTAGGTTGGAGATCGCTCCAATGGCAGCAGAAGGGAAGAATGCAAGTTCGGAGGCCTCAATGGCATATCATTAACTACCATCAGATTCTCGTAATGAAAACCAATTAATAAGAGGCCAGGTGCGAGGTCTTGCGACCAGCTTAATTGACGGATCAGTTCTATTTCATGCCCTTGCCTTAACACTAGACCGCATGGCATGAATATTGCGATGTCGGTGAGTTATAATGTTGTACAATACATCCTGCAAAAATGGGCACCATAGGCCGCTACATTGAAATTCGAGATATTGTCTAACTTGATTGGGCATCTCTGAACAGTTGTCAATCGATTCCAAGCTAAGATTTGGCAATTGAATTGGAAGCGAGTTGGATACCACTACTATAAACTTTCTTCGATTGCGACGAGTTGAGGTGTTTCAGAAACGGGTGGGGTTTCGGGAACTAGCATTGCACAATCGCTACCGCATAGCAGATTGGTGGCGCTTAGTGCATGCGATTAAATAGATGGTACAAGTGGCTAGAACAATGGACTCCAAGTGGTTTTGGTCTCCTTTTGTCAATACCACTCTGATGGGTAATATTCATCTCAGTGATAGATTGCAATCTGCTATCAGAGAATGTCATGTCTTGACAATATCTTATCTCTACATGGACAGAAGACAAGTACATTAGTTTTACTGTGGGATCCATGATGTCGGATTTTTGCCTCCATTAGAAAGAGCACAGTGATAAGAATTGACTGAAGCATGTTGAATTCTCGTCCCGCAAGAACGGGTTGAGCAAGGATGCTAAAAAACAGAAAAGATGGGATGCAAACCCTTGGAGATAATGAATGACCCCCAAATTTCGAATACCATATCCCATTTTCGGATTGCGGTACAATAATAGTGGAGGCAGAGATGCGAAGTGTGCACCCAGCAAGGATTTGAAAGATCAACGCAAAATCTGCTTCTCACAGAAACCCCTTTTTACAAACAAAGCTACTCAAATGCTTGATGGTTGCGAGTTCCCTGATAGAATGAAATTGGTGAATCTAGGCTACGTAAGCCAATATGAGGCGGTCTACAGTACCCATCACATGAACGTGGCAACCCCTCCATTTTACAGCTTAAAAGCCGTTTTTGGAAGCTGGTAGCTTAGTCATTATATCTTCAAATTATATAATATGAATATTATTAGAAAGCTAATGGTTTTCCCTTGAAATTCCACTCCTCAGAATTTTGAGATAGCTATCTATTATTAAGCTCTGAACTCTCAAAGTTTGTTAGCACCACACAAAAAATGCGGATTCTTTGAAGTAACAATTTTCAGTAGCTTATAACTCTACAACAACACAAAAAGTCAAAATTCTGAAGAGTGGAATTTCAAGGGAAAACCATTAGCTTTCTATTGATATTCATATTATATAATTTGAAAATAATTTGATGGAGTTGTAGATGTCGCAAAAACAGCTTTTACGCTGTAAAATGGGGAGGGGTGGCCGCGTTCACATGACGGATACTGTACGTGTGCGCGCTCGAGTTTCGGAAGGCCCGAACTTATGTGGGAAGTGCCCGTCTGGCTTACGAAACTCTGGTACTGGTAGTGTTCAGGGAGAAGAGCTTCGACGAACGGTAAACACATCAAGTAGTTGACCCCCGTGGTTATAATTTTCCCCAACGCAGTCCGCATATCGGTAGGAGAAAAGTCGTTGAGCTTGTACCGGTGCGGGAGATTATCGCGAAACGCTGTCGATTGTTCGATGCGGTTGAGCCTTTGTGAACGATCATTAAGCATACTGGTAGGAAGTCAGATGCTCCGGTTGTCCATACTCTCGTCGTGTTGGCGGATGCTGTCCGGTAGTCTTACTTTCATCTTGCTAGTGACCTAGTGGCAGGACGTCAGACGCGCTGTCCACTTTCCCTGAAAATCCTGACCGCGTGTCACGCGTACACAACTAAATCCATCGTAGTCAGGCCTTGTCCGGTGAATCCCCCAAAAGGATTCTTTGTAAAAGGAACGCAGGCAAGAGAGTAAGCATGGGGCAGGTTGTTCTGTGCTACAGACTTTGGCCCTAACTACCACTACCTTTTACTCGTCAACGACGCTAGTAAGCGTTTGACGTCCCTCATCTCTGACTTCAAATCGTCATCATCGGCATCAATTGTGCTCATCTCAAAATCGACGATAACAATCGATTCATCTGGTCTAACAAGGATATTCTCACACCTCACATCTCCATGGTACACACCCCTGGCATGAATCTCCTTGAAGGCGTTGATGACATTTCTGCCAATATTCGGTGTACACTTGATCTCATGTAGCATAGGACACTAGCATATTAGCGAAGCACGATGAAGAAGGCGGGGAGCGGGCGGGGGGGGGGATACATCGAGGTCTGACAGCAGAAGAATGTGATAGAAGCCCCATTGACCCAAGCCAAGAAAGTCCGGAACGATAGTAA
>Ga0335076_10007282_pt1 | contig 11139 bp, 9 predicted proteins | sample Lox_Sample_25_FD_206717 | JGI IMG/M metagenome (GOLD analysis project Ga0335076, IMG submission 206717) | Soil microbial communities from Loxahatchee National Wildlife Refuge, Florida, United States - Lox_Sample_2.5 | ecosystem: Environmental > Terrestrial > Soil > Wetlands | place: USA: Florida... | reverse complement strand
GAATTCTCGCCTCGTGCTGGTGGCGCGAGGGTTCGAATTCGCCGCGGCGCTGGCGGTTCTGGCATTCGGCGTCGCGCTCCTCCTGTTCGGCTCGCGCGGCGTCGTTTAGGGGCGCAACAAAATCAAAGCCGGCCGCAACGAAATCCAAATGATTTTTCGCGTCAGGAATTTAGGCTTTTCAACTACTTAAGCCCGCAATTGGCGCCCATCGAGCCTCCTATTCATCATTCGAACGCTCGGCCGGACCCTGGGTCCGGCCTTAAGGTCACAGTATAGCGCTTCTTTCGGATTATCGCAAAGAAAATGTCGCTTTTTTCCTGCGTCTCGCCTTTTGCGCCTTTGCGATGAGCCGGTCTTATCGCCCGTAGCGGCCGATGAGCTCCCCCTTCCCCAGGGTATGGAAATGCAAATTGAAGCCGATGGCGGCGCTCGAGGAATTCTGGTCAACGTCGAGCTTGTCAACGTCGACCGCGTAGACGGTGATATGATAGTGATGCGGGGGGTCGCCCTTTGGCGGGCAGGGGCCGCCATAGGCGTTCGTGCTGAAGTCCGTGCGGCCTAGCATCGCGCCTGCAGGTAGTCCCGTCCCCCCTCCAGCGCCCTTTGGCAGCGATGTCGCGTCGGGGGGAATGTTGACAACCCACCAATGCCACCAGCCGCTGCCAGTCGGCGCGTCGGGATCGTACATGCTAACGGCGAAACTCTTTGTTCCCTTGGGCGCGCCCGACCAGGAAAGCGCTGGCGAAACGTTCTGGCCGGTGCAACCAAAACTGTTGAACACCTGCTCGTCGGCGATCTTGCCGCCTGGCTTGATGTCCGGGCTGGTCACCGTCATCGCTTGCGCCGCGCTCGCGCCGAGTAGCGCGCCCACGAGTATCGCCGGCCCGAATGCAATTGTCCGCATCGCCTCATTCCTCCCGAAAGCGCCGACCAAACCCGCCCCGCGGCGCGTCCGGGGATATTCGAACGGTTCCGCGCGCGATGCAAGCGCCTAGGCCTTCCGTTCGGACCACCCCAGAGGCGCTCGCATAGGGTATGGGGGTATGTTATATTGAATGCATGACCCACACCATCCGCGACAAGCTAAAGCTCACGGCGCGGGTGCGCCGCATCAAGGGCCAGGTCGAGGCGATCGAGCGCGCGCTCGAAAACGAACCCGGCTGCGAGAAGGTCATGCATCTCATCTCGGCTGCCCGCGGCGCGATGAGCTCGCTCATGGCCGAAGTGGTCGAGGAGCACGTGCGCACACACCTGGTTGACGCGGAACGACACCCGCACGCGCTGAACGCCGAAGCCGCCAACCAGCTTGTCGATGTCGTCCGGACCTACCTCAAATGAGGGCCGCATGAGCGAGGCAAAGCGCGCCGCCGGCGCCCCGTCGTTCCACAGCCACGTCTTCCTCGGCGAAGGGCACGAAAAGAGCGAGCGCAGGACCTGGGCCGTCATCTGGCTTTGCAGCGCGATGATGCTCCTCGAGATTGTCGGCGGCTTGATGTTCGGCTCGATCGCGCTGATCGCGGACGGACTGCACATGAGCACCCACGCGGGGGCGCTGCTGCTGGCGGCGCTCGCCTACACTTTCGCGCGCCGCTACGCCAACGACCCGCGCTTCACCTTCGGCACCGGCAAGCTCGGCGATCTGGCCGGCTTCACGAGCGCGATCATATTGGCGATGATCGCGCTTCTGATTGGGTGTGAGGCGGCGACCCGGCTGTTTGCGCCTGTGCCGATCAGCTTCGCCGAGGCGATCCCGATCGCGTTTCTCGGTCTTGCGGTCAATGTCGCGAGCGCGTGGATCCTGAGCGGCGGCGAGGGCCATGGCCACAACCATGGTCACATCCACGGCCACGGGCCGGCTCATCGCGCCCACGACCACGATGAACCGAAGCGGATCGAAACCAGGGACGGCGCAGTCGTCCTAGAAGTTTTCGAGGATGGCGTTCCGCCGCGATTCCGGCTGAGATGCGAATCCGGTCTCATGTTGAACGCGTCGGCGGCTTCGGTCGAGATCGTGCGCCCGGATGGCGCGCGGCAGGCGTTCGCGTTCGCCGATCGCGGCGGTTTCCTCGAATCGATCGATGCGATTCCGGAGCCGCACGCTTTCAAAGCTTACGTCAAGATCGACGGCGAGACTCACCCGGTCCTGTTCGAGGAGCACGAACACGCGCATGGCGCCGCGGCGCGCGACAACAACCTGCGCGCCGCGATCATCCATGTCGTGGCCGACGCCACCGTCTCGGTCATGGTCATCGTCGGCCTGAGCCTGGCATGGCTCTTCGGGTGGCTTTGGATGGACCCGGTCGCGGGCATTGTCGGCGCCTGCGTAATCGCGAGCTGGTCGGTCGCGCTCGTCCGCGACACCGGCGCGGTCCTTTTGGACATGAACCCGGATCGCGACATGGCCGACAATCTGCGCCGGGCGATCGAAACCGACGGCGATCGGGTCGCTGACCTGCATTTGTGGCGCCTCGGTCCCGGTCATCTCGGCGCGGTCGTGTCGGTCATCACGCCAAGCGAGCGCTGCGAAGCTGATTATCGTTTAAAGCTCGCGCGCTTTCCCTCGCTCTCGCATCTGACGATCGAGGTCAAACGCGCCGCGTGACAATGGCAGGCGGGAGCCGACAGGGGAGTCCCTAAGTCTGCGTATCAGACGGGCTTGGGGTTGCGTTCGCCGAACTGGGTCTTGCGCCAGTAGGGATAGGATCCTCGAATTGGCGCTGCGGCGCGGCGAGCCTCAGCAACCCGGAGGGCGGGGCGTCGAGCGAGATGAGAGGGTGATTGTTTGAAGGCGCGACACATGGGGCGCGGAAGCGCCGGGTGTCAAGCGCGGCAGGATCGACTCAGTCCGCGGCGTGAGGAGGGCAGCGCGGCGCAAGAAAAAAGCCGTCCTCGCGGGACGGCTTTTCCTCGACCGGCCGGCGTCAACTCAGGCGATGATGGCTTCGGCCCTGCGCATGCGACGATAGCCGGCAAAGCCGAGGCCGGCGAAGCCGAGGACCATCATCGCCCATGTCGAGGGCTCGGGCGTCGACGCCGTCACGCCGTTCGCGACATAGTCCAACGCTGTCGCGGACGTCGCAACGGCGACGCCGAAGACCGCGCCCGGGGGGCCGAAGCCAACGCCATTGCTGAAGAGATCGACCACGTCGCCATTGTCGAGCGTGAACATAAGCCCGTAGATATCCAGGAATGAGCCTGCCCCGGGGTAGTCAGAAGCGGTCGGCGGCGCTCCGCCGGGCCAGAAGAGATTGTCGTAGGTCAGGAAGCCATCGTTGTCGGATGGCAGGCCCGACGCGACCGCGAAATGGCTGAAGTCGTGCGGTGCGAGGAGGTTTGTTGGATCGAGCGGCGAGGTAGGCGAAATTCCAACCAAACCGGTTACCGTCGCGTTGTCGATGTCGAGGTCGCTGTTCGTGTCGGTAAACGTCCCGCTTATGCCTGTGATGGCAAGGGCGTTGGGATATTTCGAGTCGGTCGTCGTGCTGATGGTTACGACGAGCGATCCGCTGACGTTGGGGCCGCTGAAGTAAATGGGCTCAGTAGTGTTGGCGTCGACGCGGCTGGCCAGTGAGATTCCCGCGAGCGCAGCAATGGCAAGAAGCGCCTTTTTCATCCGATTGTTCCCCTAATACAGCGCACAGCCGAACGCGCCTGAGCAACGACAGGAACGTCGTCCCGCGTCCTCCTCGCGACCGATATGAGCCTTTCAATCCCGGGCCGGTCCAGGCCCGCCCCATTCCCTTGGGGCACAGAGACGCTGCCCAAGTATTGGGCAGCCTGTCAAACCAAGGTAACGTCAAAGTGATCGGAGATGGCCGTTTCGCGCTTGGACCCTATCCTAAGCCGCCGCCTTGGCTTCCCGCGTCTCCCCGCTCTCGACCTCGGGCTTCGTCGAACAGGCGGTCGAACTCGGACTTGGCGCGCCGCCGCAGTTTTTTCTGCCTTGCCCCGACCCGCCCGATTAGCGCCTCCATGGCCTCCGGTTTGATCCCTCCCGCGCTCGGCGGCGAATCCCGCGAGCACATGGAGATCGTGATGGTCACCGAGCGCGCCTCACAAAGTCCGTCCAGCGCCTCCGCGAACGCGCGATGGGTCCGTCTTCGGTCAGGTGAAGGGAAAACAGAACGCCACGGCGGAGCCATGAAAACGAAACTTAGGCGCGGGGGGAGTCAGAATGCTTAAAGTTTGTTCATGTTCTTTTTGCTGATCACATTCAGTTGATCGGTGAGTCCATGCTGGTCACGTTTAGTTGATCTGTTAGATTATGACTCAATGTCATAAATATATTATTCAGAATGCGCCAACTGATCTGAACTATTCGAGTCCGTCTCCGGCGCTCTATCAAAGGCATATTGAAACATTTGCTTGATTCATACTTGACAAACTTGAAAAGTTTACTTAGCATCGAGCCGGGTCGTTAGGCCCGTAAGCAGGGGGAGGATGCGATGAAGGTAACGTCGGTCGGCAGCGCCGCGTTTGTCCTGAGCCTTGTGACTTTATCGACGGGAAGCGCTCCGGAAATGGCGCGGCCCCAAAGCCCTGTATTGAAAGGAGTACTTGAACAACGTTACAACAGTGGATGATCGAAAGGCAGAAGCAGGAGGTGTTCGCGCTGGCCTTGGAATTCGCTTACGCGTGAGATGGCGTTTGCTTGCCGGAGCTGCCTTTCGCGCAAACGGTGCGGCTCCGCAGTTCAGGGGAGCGTCCGATGAGAAAACCAAATCTCGTAGCGGTGGTGTTGGCTTCTATACCCACAGCGCTCGTCGCCGGGGCGGTCGGCGTCGTCCTTACACCAACCGAAGCGTCCGCCCAGGCCCCCCGGCCGTGGCGAACGAAGTCATGATGGAAGACGCGGCCGCCGAAAATTTGATCCTCGGTTCAATGGTCACTCCAACGTCCGGGCAATCGCTCAGCTACACGTCATCTGTGGACCCCGCCACCAACGATTATACATTCAGCACCACGGCGGGCCAGTCGCTCATCGGCAACTTAGTTTCGGTGACGGGCAGCGGGACCGAGACCCCGTCCTCAGCCGGTTTTCCGTCAGGCGCATCAAGCCTCCTCACGCCGTGCTCTACATACACGTGCTATTATTGGACCACCACGGACTCCTTCATAGTGGACACGGGCAGCACACCCGGCACACCCGTCCCCTCCACGGACTACGAGGTGGCCTACTATGACCCGGTAAAGATGTTATGGTATATCGCGTCAGTCTTTTATTGGGACGACATGGACCTCGAGATTTATGTCGTCACCAACAAAGCTGTGACGCTGGACGCTGACTACGGCTATTTCACGGATGGTCTGGACAATATGATCCCCGGCACCGCGTTCTATAGCGCCAGCGTCTATAATCCCGACACGGAGGATTGGGACATCGAGCTCTGGCCGGAATATCCCTATCCGGGCCGGCCGTCCCCATCGGAACCCGGCCCCGAGTATCTCACAGGCGTCTCGACCCCCGGGGATACCGGCGACCACTTCACCGCGACGTTCGTGCCCGAACCCTCGACCTGGGCCATGATGCTGCTCGGCTTCGCCGGTCTCGGCTACCTGGGGTATCGCTCGCGGAAGTGGTCGGCTGCTCTCGCAGCCTGAGCCTATCGAACGACGAGGGGCCGTCCGCAAGGTGGCCCTTCAATCGCGCTGTCCGGATGATCCAAGCCGAATGGCGACCTCTGGTCGCTAGCCCGCGGCGGTGCCCTTGGCCGAGGCTGGCTCGATCGCCAATGGCTTCGTGACCGGACGCGCGAGATAGGCGGCGAGCCGCGCCGCGAAGGCGTTTGGCGTTTCGGCGAACAGCCGCTCGAACTCGACCTTGGCGCGCCGGCGCAGCTTTTTTTGCCGCGCGGACACTCGCTCGATTAGCGCCTCCATGGCCTCCGGTTTGAGCCCGCCGCGCTCGGCGGCGAATCCAGACAGCACATGGAGATCGTGATGGTCGCCGAGCGCCTCGCGCAGCTCATCCAGCGCTTCAGCCTGCGCATTGAGCGCTTCCGGCCAGGCGCAAGCAAGGAGCGCGAGCTGGTAGCGCAGATCGACGACGCGGGCGCGGAACGCGTGCAGCGCCGCCGGATCGTCGCCGTCGAAAGCTAGGCGTCCACGCCGCCGCGCCTGCCGGTAGGTGCGCGCGACGGCGGCGACGATCTCGTCCCTGCCGACCGCGCTCAAATCCCATCCCTCGAGGCGCTTCTTGATCGCCCCGAGCCTCGCTCGCGGAGCTGTGGCGGAAAGGCCGCGGCGGGCGCGCTTCGCGGCCTCGCGCTCGCGGGCGATCGCCGCCTTCAGGGGCTCGGCGGCCTCGGGCGGCGGGGCGAGACGTTCGAGGCGAACCGCCATCACGTCGAGGTCGCGTGCCCGCCCGATCTGCCGCCGCGTCGCCGCCAGCGCCGCAATCGTCACCCGGGCCGGTTCGCCGACGCAGTGCAGGAAAAGCCGCGCAATCGCGCGGGCTTCCTTCAGCGTCCTGCGCACGTCATGCACGCGTTTCGGCGCCTCCTCGCCGGGAGGCGGAAAATGCGCCGCCGCCGCGCCGACCGAGCGGACAAGCGCGGCGCGGCAATATTGCGGCCAGGCGTCGGCGCGCATCGCTTGCTAGATCTGAGTCTGGTCGATCGACTTCGCCCGCTCGCGTAAGGCGAATTTCTGCACTTTGCCGGTCGACGTCTTCGGGATTTCGGCGAAGACAATATGGCGCGGGCATTTGTAGCGCGCGAGACGCGCGCGGCACCATTCGATCAGCTCTTCGGCCGTCGCGTCATGGCCCGGCTTCATCTCGACGAAGGCGCATGGCGTCTCGCCCCATTTCTCGTCCGGCCGCGCCACCACCGCCGCGAGCTGGACGCCGGGATGCTCGAACAGAGCGTCCTCGACCTCGATCGAAGAAATATTCTCGCCGCCGGAAATGATGATGTCCTTCGACCGGTCGCGCAGCTGCACGTAGCCGTCCTTGTGCTTGACGCCGAGGTCGCCGGAATGGAACCAGCCGCCGGCGAACGCCTTGTCGGTCGCGGCCTTGTTCTTGAGGTAGCCTTTCATCACCACGTTGCCGCGGAACATCACCTCGCCCATTGTTTGGCCATCGGCGGGAACGGGCCGCATCGTGTCGGGGTCGATCACGTCAAGCGCCTCGAGCGCGTGATAGCGAACCCCCTGGCGCGCTTTCAGATGCGCCTGGGCGTCGGCGTCGAGCGCATTCCATTCCTCCTTCCAGTCGTTGACGACCGCCGGACCATAGACCTCGGTGAGGCCATAAAGATGGGTGACCTCGAAGCCCGCCTCGCCCATCGCCTTGAGCACGGCGGCGGGCGGCGGAGCGGCGGCGGTGAAGAACCGGACGACGTGAGGCAATGGCCGCTTTTCGTCGTCGCCCGCGTTGAGCAGAATCGACATGACGATCGGCGCGCCGCACATGTGGGTGACCTTGTGCTCCGCGATGAGGTCGAAGATCGGCTTGGCGCGCACCTGGCGCAGGCAGACATGCGTCCCCGCCTTGACGCTTATCGACCAGGGAAAGCACCAGCCGTTGCAATGGAACATAGGCAAGGTCCACAAGTAGACCGGATGGCGCCCAATGTCGGCGGTGACGATATTGCCGACCGCAAGCAGATTGGCGCCGCGATGGTGGTAGACGACGCCCTTCGGATCGCCCGTCGTGCCGGAAGTGTAGTTGAGGGCGATCGCGTCCCATTCGTCTGCGGGCGCGGCGCGGTCGAAAGCTTCGTCGCCCTCGGCGACCAGGGTTTCGTAGTCGAGGCCGCCGAGCCGCTCGCCCGGACCCGCGTATTCCGGATCGTCGTAGTCGATGACGAGCGGGCGGACCTTGGCGCGCTTCAGCGCCGCGGCCACGACAGGCGAAAATTCGCGGTCGACAATGATCGCCCTGGCTTGCCCATGATCGAGCATGAAGGCGATCGTGGGCGGATCGAGGCGAGTGTTGAGGGCGTTGAGCACGGCCCCGCACATCGGGATCCCATAATGACATTCGAGCATCGCCGGCGTGTTGGCGAGCATGACTGCGACCGTGTCGCCGCGGACGAAGCCACGCCTCGCGAGCGCGGAGGCGAGCCTCTTCGTTCGCGCGTGGAACTCGCGGTAGCTGCGGCGCAGGGGCCCGTGCGCGATCGCCGGCCGGTCTGGAAACACCTCCGCCGCGCGCTCGAGCAGGGAGAGCGGCGTCAGCGGCTGAAAATTTGCCGGGGTGCGGTCGAGATCGCGGTCGTAGGGCGAAGGGGACATCGGGCGGACCTCCACGGCGGTTTTGCGCAACCATAGCGCGCCGGCCTGTGGTTTGGGGGAGAGAAAGTGACAGTTCTCAAGGACGAAAGACGAAGAAGCGAAAACCGAAAAAAGTGAGCGCCATCGCCGCCCCGCTGCCTGCGGCGACGAACAGCGGCAGGATGGCCGGGATTACCGGGATTCCGACGAGGGGCGCGAGAGCGACGCAGGCCGAATAGACGGCGTAATTGATCGCCAGGCCGAGCGAGGCGACCAGCCAATAGCGGACGAAGGAGGTTGCCACCGGCGCCCGGGCGTGACGGAAGGTGATCGACCGGTTCAGGGCGTAATTGACGATCGTGGCGACGATGAAGCCGGGCGGCCGGGCGAGCACCGGCGACAGCCCCAGATATTTCGCGCAAAGATAGGTGATCCCCGCGTCGACGAAATAACCGAGGACGCCGATCGCCGCGAAGGCGGGAATCTGCTCGGCGATGCGTCCCTGGGCGGTGGCGGCCGGCTTGACGGCGTTCATTGGCGCTCCATTCGAATCCATCTCCATCCTCGAACTCGGGCGCCCGTGCGGGCCGTTGGGACACGATCGCGCTCAAGCCTGCGTTGCCTTTCGACGCGCCCGGCGCGACAATTCGCGCGCGATAAAAGCGCGCCGCGGTTCGGCGCGAAGGGAGCGAGGCGATGACCAGCGATTATCGGCAGACCTATGATCGCTGGCGCGCCGATCCGCAAGCCTTCTGGGCCGGGGCGGCGCGCGAGATCGACTGGATCAGGCCGCCCGAACGCATTTTCGACCCCCACGGCGGCGTCTACGGCCGCTGGTTCCCCGACGCGCGATGCAACGCCTGCTTCAATGCGCTCGACCGGCACGTGGAGGCCGGCCGCGGCGATCAGGCCGCGCTTTATTATGACAGCCCTCTCGCCGCGACCAGGCGGACGATCTCCTACCGCGAACTGCTTGACGAGACGGCGACGCTCGGCGCCGTGCTCGAGGATCTGGGCGTTACGGCAGGCGACCGGGTCCTGATCTATATGCCGATGATTCCGGAGGCGATCGTCGCCATGCTCGCATGCGCGCGGATCGGGGCGGTGCATTCGGTGGTGTTTGGCGGCTTCGCCGCCAAGGAGCTGGCGACGCGCATCGACGACGCCGGGCCGAAGGTCGTCTTGACCGCGAGCTGCGGCGTCGAGCCAGGCCGGATCGTCGAATATAAGCCCCTGCTCGATCTCGCCATCGGCCTCGCCAGGCACAAGCCAGCGACCTCGGTCGTCTATCAGCGGCCGCAGATCGAGGCCGGCATGAACGAATCCCGCGACCGGGATTGGAGCGCGCTGATTGCCGCGGCGAAGGCCAAGGGAAAACGGGCGCCGTGCGCGGATCTCGCCGCCACCGATCCGCTCTATATCCTCTACACGTCCGGCACCACCGGCGTGCCGAAAGGCGTGGTGCGCGACATCGGCGGCTATCTGGTCGCGCTCAAATGGTCGATGTCGGCGATCTACGACGTCAAGCCCGGCGAGACCTATTGGGCGGGTTCCGACATCGGCTGGGTCGTCGGCCACTCCTATATCGTCTATGGGCCGCTGCTGCACGGCTGCGCCAGCGTCCTCTATGAGGGCAAGCCCATCGGCACGCCGGACGCCGGCGCCTATTGGCGGGTCATTCAGGACTATCGCGTCGCCGCCTTCTTCACCGCGCCGACCGGCCTGCGGGCGGTCAGGAAGGAGGATCCGCAGGCGAAGCTCATCAAGGATTACGACATCAGGTCGATGCGCACGCTGTTCCTCGCCGGCGAGCGCGCCGATTCCGACACGGTCGCCTGGGCCGAGAAGGTTCTGGGCGTCCCGGTCATCGACCATTGGTGGCAGACCGAGACCGGCTGGGCGATCGCCGCCAATCCGGTCGGCTTGGGGATGCTCCCGGTCAAGCGCGGCTCGCCGAGCGTGCCAATGCCGGGCTACGACGTCCGCGTCGTCGACGAGGCGGCGAAGCCATTGCCGGCCGGGACCATGGGCTCGATCGTGGTCAAGCTGCCGCTGCCGCCCGGCTGCCTGCCGACGCTCTACCGCCAGGACGAGCGGATGCGGGAGAGCTACCTCAAGGAGTTCCCGGGCTACTACAAGACCGCCGACGCCGGCTTCATCGACGAGGACGGCTATCTCACCATCCTCGGCCGCACCGACGACATCATCAATGTCGCCGGCCATCGGCTGTCGACCGGCGGCATGGAGGAGGTCGTCGCCTCGCATCCGGACGTCGCCGAATGCGCCGTGCTTGGGGTCAAGGACGAGATCAAGGGCGAGAGCCCCTGCGGGTTCCTGGTCCTGAAGGCGGGGGTCAACCGGCCGCCGCATGAGATCGAGACCGAGGTCGTCAAGCTGGTTCGCGACAGGATCGGCCCGGTCGCGGCGTTCAAGATGGCCATCGTCGTGCCGCGCCTGCCGAAGACCCGCTCGGGCAAGATCCTGCGCGGGACGATGAAGAAGATCGCCGATAACGACGAATGGGCGACCCCGGCGACGATCGAGGACCCGAAGGCGCTCGACGAGATCGCCGAAGCGCTCGAGGCGCGTGGGCGGTAGCGAGACCCTCTTCAGTCGAGCGGGGAGAGGGCAGGTGGGCGGCAAGGCGACTGCCGCGACCCTCGACTGCGTTCCGCGCGGTCCCCCTCCCCGGCGCGCGAGGGAAGACTCGCGAGCGCGCCGCACTCCTCCCACGCGCCAGAGCCCTTGGCGCCTTGGCCGAATCGCCGATGACTCCTTGGAATCAGAAAATGCAGAACAAACTTCCGGTTTCAAGAAATACGGGCTACGATACGTGTACCGAATTTTTAAAGCCGGGCCGATGACGAGGAGACAAGCCGCCGGATCAGCGCCGACAAGAAAACGACGAATCGAAATGAG
>Ga0335076_10007281_pt1 | contig 11141 bp, 12 predicted proteins | sample Lox_Sample_25_FD_206717 | JGI IMG/M metagenome (GOLD analysis project Ga0335076, IMG submission 206717) | Soil microbial communities from Loxahatchee National Wildlife Refuge, Florida, United States - Lox_Sample_2.5 | ecosystem: Environmental > Terrestrial > Soil > Wetlands | place: USA... | reverse complement strand
CCGTCGGCCTTGCCCCGCTCGACCACTTTGGTGTCGCCGGTGACGATCTGCACCCCCGCCGCCTCGGCGGCGGCGGTCATGGACGCCACGATCGTGGTCAGGTCGGTGACCGGGAAGCCTTCCTCCAGCACGAAGCCGGCCGACAGGTACAGGGGGGTCGCGCCGGACACCGCCAGGTCGTTGACGGTCCCGTTCACGGCCAGGTCGCCGATGTTGCCGCCGGGGAAAAACAGCGGCGAAACGACGTAGGAGTCGGTGGTCAGCGCGAGCCGCGCGCCGCCCACCCGCAGCTGCGCGGCGTCCTCCAGCGGCTCGAGCAGCGGGTTGCGGAACGCGTCGAGGAAGACCGCCTCGATCAGGGTCTGGGTCGCCTTGCCGCCGGCCCCGTGCGACATGGTGATCCGCTCTTCCCGGATCCGCGGGCGGCGGCGCCTGGCCCGGTCGATCCGGTCCAGCACCTGCTGCTCGCGGTCGGATGGGGCGCCCTGACCGGGCCGGTCAGGGCCGGCCGGCCGGGACGCGGCGGCCGCGTGCTCGGCGGCCGCGTGCTCCTCGTGCTCGCGCAGGGCCTCGTCGACCCAGTTGGCGCCGCGGCTGGTCATGGCCGGCTCAGCTCCACTTCGACCACCCGGCGCCGGTTCATCCGGCCGTAGTTGTAATACGCGGCGCACGCGCCCTCGGGGGAGACCATGCAGGTCCCGATCGGTGTCTCCGGCGTGCACGCGGTGCCGAACACCTTGCACTCCCAGGGCTTCAGGACGCCCTTGAGCACCTCGCCGCACTGGCACGCCTTCGGGTCGGCCACCCGGACGCCCGGCACGTCGAACAGCACTTCGGCGTCGAAGGCCCGGAACCCCTCGCGCAGCCGCATCGCCGAATGGGTGATGAAGCCCAGGCCGCGCCATTCGAAGTACGGCCGCAGCTCCATCACCTGGTTGATCGCGGTCAGCGCGGCGAGGTTGCCGTCCCACGGAACCACCCGGGTGTACTGGTTCTCCACCTCGCTGCGGCCCTGGGACAGCTGCACCATCAGCATGTAGATGGACTGGAGGATGTCCAGCGGCTCGAACCCGGCCACCACCACCGGCTTACCGTAGCCGGAGGCGATGAACTCATACGGTCGGCAGCCGATCACGGTGGACACGTGCCCGGGGCCGATGAACCCGTCCAGCCGCAGGTCGGGCGAGTCGAGGATGGCCTTGATGGCCGGGATGATCGTGACGTGGTTGCAGAAGACCGAGAAGTTCTCCAGCCCCTCGGCCCTGGCCCGCAGCACGGTCATGGCGGTCGAGGGGGTGGTGGTCTCGAAGCCGATGGCCATGAACACGACCCGCTTGTCCGGGTTCTGGCGGGCGATCTTCAGCGAGTCCAGCGGCGAGTAGACCATCCGGATGTCGGTGCCGTTCGCCTTGGCGTCGAAGAACGAGCCGCCCGAGCCGGGCACCCGCATCATGTCGCCGAACGAGGTCATGATCGTATCTGGCCGGGAGGCCAGGTGGATGGCATCGTCCACCCGCCCCATCGGGATGACGCAGACCGGGCACCCCGGGCCGTGGACGAGCGTGATGGCCTCGGGCAGGTAGTCCTCGAGCCCATGCTTGTAGATCGTGTGCGTGTGCCCGCCGCAGACCTCCATGAACTTGTACTGCCGTCCCGGCTCACACAGTTCCGCGATCCGGGCGGCCAGGGCGTGTGCCTTGTCCGCGCTGCGGAACTCATCAACGAAGCGCATGACATCCCACCCCTATTCGATCTGTGATTCGGCCAGGGCGGCGAGCTCGTCGGCGTAGGCCTGCCCGATCCCTTCCAGGAACTCCAGCGCGGCCGCGGCCTCGCCTTCGTCGATCTTCGACAGCGCGAAACCCACGTGGATAAGCACCCACTCACCGGGCTCGGGCAGGTCGTCGGCGAGCAGGCCGACGTTGATCACCCGCCGGACGCCGCTCACGTCCACCCTGGCCAGATCCGGCTGGTCCGGGAGGAACTCGACCAGCTCACCTGGTATGCCGAGGCACATGTGACCACCCCTTCGCGGCTATCCGGCCGCTGCCTGATTTCCTGCCGGGCCCGGCTCACGGACCAGGTCCATCACCACCCGCGCCGCCTCTTCCACGGCCGCGGCGACCGGCTCGCTCAGGCCGATCCCCTCCGCCACGCTGGCCGGCTCGCAGCCCACCACCAGGACCCGTCCGGCCTCGGCGCCGAGCATCCCGGTCATGCCGAGCATCGCGTCGGGCTGCATCCCGTGCGGGTCAAAGAGCATGCTTTGCGTCAGGCTGGGCGACGTCCCGCCGTCGGTGGGCTGCTGGTGTTCCGGCTCGATAACGTAAACGGTGCCAGGCTCTCCGCCCCGCTGCGCCGCGTCCACCAGGATCGTGGCGTCCCAGCCCTCGGCCAGGTCGTAGGCCAGATGCATGCCGCGGATGCCGTAGTCGGTCACCCGCGTCCCCTCCGGCAGGTCCTCGCTCGCCAGCCGGCGCGCGACCTCCACCCCGAACCCGTCGTCGCTCAGGAAGATGTTGCCCAGGCAGGCGACCAGCGTGCGGCGGGGCATCGCGTCACCCGCCTTCCCCGAGCGCCGCGAGCGTCAGCTGCCACAGCACGTGGTAAATGGTGGTCTGCGCTTCCTGGATCCGGTGCACCGACGCCGACGGGGCGACGAACAGATAGTCGAGACCATCGAGCTCGGCCATCTTCCCGCCCTCGTAGCCGGCGATCCCGACGGTGAGCATCCCGCGCCGGTCGGCCTCCATCAGGCCCCGCAGCAGGTTCTCCGAGTTGCCGCTGGTGGACAGCGCGACCGCGATGTCGGCCGGCCGCCCGAACGCCGCGACCTGGCGCGAGAACACCACGTCAACCCCGATGTCGTTGCACAGCGCGGTCACCACCGCGGTGTCATTGGACAGGCAGAACGAAGGCAGCGCCCGCAGCCCGCCGCCCGGGTGCAGGAACAGCGTGGCCATTTCCTGCGCGTCGGTCGAACTGCCGCCGTTGCCGAAGGCCAGCAGCCGGCCGCCGGCCGAAAACCGGTCGGCCATGTCGGCCGCGCAGGCCCGCATCCGGGCTGCGTCGCGGGCGCAGACCTCGCGCCGCAGCGCGGCGATCTCGGCGGTCTTGGCCACGGTCGAGGCCCGGACCTCCTCGATCACCGCGTCCAGGTCGCTGGCGCCGGCGTAAAGGAACGGGTACAGCGACTCCATGGCGGCGGCGCTGCCGGAGGTGGTTGCGCCGCCCGGAGCCGCCGCGCTGCCCGGAGCCGCCGCGGCGCCGGGCCTGCCGTGCGGGATGGCGGGCCCGCCCGCGGCGGTCATGACGGCACCACCGCGATCGCCTCCTTGGCGTGCACCAGGATAGTGTCGCCCGGCGCGGCCGATACGAACGCCACGCTGACCTCTTCCTCGCCGGAGCCGGTGTCCACCAGCGCCAGGTCGTCGCCGAGCAGCCGCACGACCGTCACCGGGACCGCGGTGTCGGAGCAGGTCACGCACACCTCCTCGTGGCACTCGGGAACGCCCGGCCCACTGGTCATGCGATCACCCCCGGCGTGAGCACGCCCGGCTGCTCGAAGAACACGTGTACGAGCTCCCACAGCACGTGATACACGGTCACGTGCACTTCCTTGATCACCCGTGGGTCGCCGGACCGGGCGGCCAGGAGGTGGTCCACGGCCGGGCTCGCCGCGATCGGGCCACCGTCCCCGCCGGTCAGCGCGATGGTCAGCAGGCCCATCTGCCGGGCGGCCTCGAGGCCGCGCAGCACGCTCGGGCTGGCGGAGTCCGCCGCGATGCCCAGCGCGATATCGGCCGGCTCGGCCAGCAGGCGGATCTGGTGGGCAAAGATGCCGTCCATCCCGCCGTCGGCCGCGAGGCCGGTGACGGTGGCCACGTCCGCGGTCAGAGAGATGGCCGGCAATGCCCGCTTGCCGACGATCACCGGGTGGACGAACTCCACCGCCACATGCAGGGCGTCGGTGCTTTCGGTGCCGGTGCCGAACACGACCAGCTTGCCGCCTTGGTGGAAACGCAGCGCCATGGCGTGGCACGTCGCTGCCACCGCCCCGGCCTGGCCGGCCAGGTCGTCGATCGGCGCCTGTCTGCGGGCGAACAACGCGGCAACGTCGTCGTCGGTGGAAAGCCGCGTCAATGCGCTCACTTCCTCAGCGAGGGTTCACTCCTGGGCGCCAGCCTGTGAGGGCACCTCGGCTTCGACTTCGAAGTCGACGGCGTCGCGCACCTTCAGCGCCCCGAAGAAACCGGTGTAGGGCTTGATGCCGTAGGACGATTGGACCACCGTCCCGCTCGCCCGGTAGCGGCCGGGGCTCACCTCGCTGACCTGCAGGCGCAGCGGCCGGGCAACCCCGGCCAGCGTGAAGGTCCCGTCGATTGTCCCCCTGCCGTTCCCGGCCGGTGTGAACTGGGTGGCGGTGAACTCCGCGTCGGGGTGCTGCTGGACCGACAGCACACGCCGCGCCGTCGTGGTGATCTCACGCCGGTCCCGGTCGGTCAGCGGCTTGATGCCGCCGTTGCCCTCGCGCACGATCCACGAGTTCATATCGATCCTGGCCTCGATGGCGGCCGGGCTCTTGTCGTCGTTCACGGTGAACTCGCCGGACCACCGGGTCACGTCGATGACCAGGTCGTGCCCGGCCCGCGCGCCCAGGCCCTCACGGAACGTCCTGATGACGATCCGGCCGTTCTCCGGGCCCAGCCGGTAACGCCCAGGGGCTACCGTCATGACAGCACGTTAGGACAGTTTTGGGGGGGACGTCCAGCCCAACGAGCGGACATAGCTGTCTGGACGGAGCGGGACAGCCGTCGGCACCCGCGCAGGACGCGCCCCAGGCGGGGCGAGCCCGGGCCTGGAGCCGCTGCGCCCGGGGATGTCAGCTCACCATCAGGGGAACGGGAGCCGCGCGCCCGGGATGTCAGCCCGCCATCAGGGGAACGGGAGCTCCCCGAACAGCTCCTGGATCCGGCGCAGGTCCCGCATCCGGGGCTCGGTCTCCCCGCCTACCCAGCGGCCGACCGTCTTCACCGACACCCCGAGCTGGCGGGCGGCCGCCTCGTGGGTCAGCCCTTCGCGGCGCAGGGTGGACGACATCCAGTCAGCGAACGTGGCCTGGCGGGCCGGGACCTCCGGCTGCTGGGCTGGGGCCTCCGCCTGCCGGGACGGCCCTTCCGCCACGCGGGCCGGGGCGGCGGCCGGCTGCTGCGGGATCGAGTCGTTGGAGTGCAGCACGTCCACCTCGACGTGCTCAGGGAAGATGCGGAACGACACCTGGATCGCGCCCTCCGGCCCGGCCGCGTCGAGCAGGGCGCGGAATACGGTCTCGCCGACCTCCCGGTTGCCCTCTTCGGTCAGCGGCGACTCGGCCAGGCAGCGGCGGACGAAGCTCTGGATCTCGGGAATCCAGGAGGGGCGGGCGGGGAAGGTCTGCGACAGGACTACCACTGGGACTACTTGGATCCGGCCGTCCCCGTCCCGGTCCCCGTCCGCGTGGTTCCGGTCAGGCACTCCTATGTCTCCCTCGTGTAGCCCGGCCAGCGCCGGGCCGGCCTTCGGGACATGGCCCTGTACGCAGGGTACGCGGCGTTACCCGGACCTGCCCGTCGGCTGAAGCCCAGTTTACTAGTGGGGCTGAACGGCAAACGCCGAGATCATCTGCGCATCGGCCGTACCGCCCCTACAGGACATTTGTGTCCACCGGATCGACTGTTCAGTCTTGTTCCGCCCGGTTTCCGGGTTTAGCATGATCGCGTCTGCACCTGGTGCAGCCGGGTCTGTCATGAGTCATTTCTCCAGCGCTCAGCCGCTCTCCGCGGTGCAGGCCACCCGGCGGTCGCGAGGCCCCGCCCGGCGGCTAATCCCGGCTGATCTTCTGGCCCGGGCCGGCAGTGACGGTCACCGGGCTACCCCCCCTTACCGGCCGATCAGGCATGCCGCGCGTCGGTTCCCGACCATGCAGTGAGGAGGTGGCCCGGCAATGGCCACACCCCAGACCAGCGACAGCTCGCCGAGCGGTTCCGCCGAGCCCGTTGTCCACATCCTGTGGATGAACGGAGGGCTTGGCTGCGACGGGGACTCGGTCGCCCTCACGGCGGCCACCCAGCCGAGCATCGAGGAGATCGCCCTCGGTGCGCTCCCCGGCCTGCCCAAGATCGCCGTGCACTGGCCGCTGATCGACTTCGAGTGCGGCCCGGAGCAGGGCGCCGACAACTTCATCGAATGGTGGCACAAGGCCGATCGCGGTGAGCTGGAACCGTTCGTCCTGGTCGTCGAGGGTTCTATCCCGAACGAGGCGATCAAGCAGGAAGGCTACTGGTGCGGCTTCGGGAACAACCCGGCCACCGGCCAGCCGATGACGACCAGCGAGTGGCTGGACCGGCTGGCGCCCAAGGCGACCGCGATCCTGGCCGTCGGCACCTGCGCCACCTACGGGGGAATCCACGCCATGGCCGGCAACCCCACCGGCGCCATGGGCGTGCCCGACTACCTCGGCTGGGAGTGGCGGTCCAAGGCGGGCCTGCCGATCGTCTGCGTGCCCGGCTGCCCGATCCACCCGGACAACCTGTCGGAGACCATCCTCTACCTGCTCTACCAGGTCGCCGGGCAGGCGCCGATGATCCCGCTGGATGAGGCGCTCCGGCCGACCTGGCTGTTCGGCGCCACCGTGCACGAGGGGTGCGACCGGGCCGGCTACTACGAGCAGGGCGACTTCGCCGTCGAGTACGGCTCGCCGAAGTGCCTGGTCAAGCTGGGCTGCTGGGGCCCGGTGGTCAAGTGCAACGTGCCCAAGCGGGGCTGGATCAACGGCGTCGGCGGCTGCCCGAACGTGGGCGGCATCTGCATCGCGTGCACCATGCCGGGCTTCCCGGACAAGTTCATGCCGTTCATGGACGAGCCGCCGGGCTCCAAGGTGTCCACGGCGGCCTCCACCCTGTATGGGACCGTGATCCGCACGCTGCGCGGCTTCACCGCCAGGACGGCCGACGAAGAGCCCAAGTGGCGCAAGAAGGGCGATGACCTGCTCACGGGCTACCAGAAGACCTGGTGATGCTGACCGGCGCCGGCTGGCGCGCCTGATCGACGGAGAGGGAGAGCGATGAGCACGAGCACCGGCGACATCGTGGCGATGGACTGGGATCCCATCACCAGGATCGTGGGGAGTCTTGGCATCTACACCAAGATCGATTTCAAGCAGAAGAAGGTCGTCGAGTGCCACAGCACCTCGTCGATCTTCCGCGGCTACAGCATTTTCATGAAGGGCAAGGACCCGCGGGACGCGCACTTCATCACCAGCCGGATCTGCGGGATCTGCGGTGACAACCACGCGACCTGCTCGGTCTACAACCAGAACATGGCCTACGGCGTGGCCCCGCCGCACCTCGGTGAGTGGATCATCAACCTGGGCGAGTCCGCCGAGTACATGTTCGACCACAACATCTTCCAGGAGAACCTGGTCGGGGTGGACTTCTGCGAGAAGATGGTCTCCGAGACCAACCCGGGCGTGATGGAGCAGGCCAACAACACCGAGGCGCCGCACGCCGCCGACCACGGCTACCGCACCATCGGCGACATCATGCGCTCGCTCAACCCCCTGGAGGGGGAGTTCTACCGGGAGGCGCTCCAGGTCAGCCGGTCCACGCGGGAGATGTTCTGCCTCATGGAGGGGCGGCACGTGCACCCCTCGACGCTGTATCCGGGCGGGGTCGGCACAACCGCGACGGTGCAGCTGTTCACCGACTACCTCACGCGGCTGATGCGCTATGTCGAGTTCATGAAGCGGGTCGTGCCGATGCACGACGACCTGTTCAACTTCTTCTACGAGGCGCTGCCCGGTTACGAGGAGGTCGGGCGGCGGCGCGCCGACATGGTCTGCTGGGGGAGTCTCAACGACCCGGAGTACTGCGATTTCCGCTACGACCACATGACCGACTGGGGCCGGAAGATGTTCGTCAGCCCTGGCGTCATCCGGGACGGGAAGCTGCTCACCAACGACCTGGTGGAGATCAACCTCGGCATCCGGATCCTGCTCGGGTCCTCGTACTACGAGGACTGGGAGGACCAGGAGATGTTCGTTACCCGGGACCCGCTGGGCAACCCGGTGGACCGCCGTCACCCGTGGAACCAGCACACGATCCCCCGGCCCGCCAAGCGGGACTTCGACGGCAAGTACAGCTGGGTCATGTCGCCGCGCTGGTTCGACGGCGAGACCCATCTGGCCGCCGACACCGGCGGCGGGCCCATCGCCCGGCTGTGGGCGACCGCCCTGGGCGGACTGGTCGATATCGGCGGCTACGTCAAGTCCACCGGGCAGAGCGTGCAGATCAACCTGCCCCGCACGGTGTCGCGGCCCGAGGTCACCTTCGAGTGGAAGATCCCGGTCGACAAGAACGGTGCACCGCTGTCCAACGCCATCGAGCGCGACCGGGCGCGGACCTACTTCCAGGCGTACAGCGCGGCCGCCGCCCTGTACTTCGTGGAGAAGGCGCTGGCCGAGATCAGGGCCGGCCACACCAAGACCTGGTCGCCGTTCGCGGTGCCGGACGAGGCCAACAGCTGCGGCTTCACCGAGGCGGTACGCGGCGTGCTGTCGCACCACATGGTCATCCGCGGCGGGAAGATCGCCAACTACCACCCGTACCCGCCGACCCCGTGGAACGCCAGCGTCCGTGACTCCTACGGCACTCCCGGCCCCTATGAGGACGCGGTGCAGAACACGCCGATCTTCGAGGAGAACCCGCCGGACCAGTTCAAGGGCATCGACATCATGCGCGCGGTGCGCAGCTTCGATCCGTGCCTGCCGTGCGGGGTGCACATGTACCTCGGCGGTGGCAAGGTGCTGGAAAAGGTGCATTCGCCGATGACCGTCACCCTTTCCACCTGACCCTCCGGTGACACCACGGCGCCAGACGGTCCACCAGCGGGATCCCCGGCTGAGAGGCCCCGGCAGTAGGGCGCTGGATCAGGGAGCGGGTCGTCCGCGCCCGGATGGCAAGGCGGAGGAGGAGCTGATAGTGGAGCTATCGGCGACGACGACAACGCCGCCAGGCGGGATGCGGGGACACGCGAGCCCAGCATGCCTATTGCCGGGGTCTCTCGGGAAGAGGCGAGACGGATGACCCGTGTACGGCAGGCCGGGGAGCGGATCGAGGAGCTGCTCGCCCGGCTGCGGTCGGCGGACGGCGATGCCGCGGCCGCGGCCGAGGAGCTGGTGCGGCTGCTGCTCGGCCTCTACGGCGACGGGCTCAGCCACATCATGGAAGCCCTCGCCGCCGAGGGCACGGCCGGCGACGCGGTCCGCGACCGGCTGCTCGCCGACCCGCTGGTGGAGAGCCTGCTCCTGCTGCATGACCTGCATCCGCTCGACGTGGACACCCGCATCCAGCGTGCGCTCGACCGCGTCCGGCCCTACCTCGGATCGCACGCCGGGGGCGTGGAATACCTGGGGGTGGGCCCGGACGGGGTCGCGCGGCTGCGGCTGGAGGGCAGCTGCCACGGATGCCCGTCGTCCACGGTGACCGTGCAGCTGGCCATCCAGGGGGCGGTGGAGGACGCCGCGCCCGAGGTGACCGAGGTGGTGGTGGAGGGGATGACCGACCCGCCAGAGCCACCTTTGCTCCAGATCGGCAGGCGGCCCGGCATGGCGGCCAGCGGGCCACCCGGATCCCCGGCCAGCGGAGCCAACGGACTGCCCGGCGAGCCCCGCCCACCCGGCGCGCCGGGCCCGCTGCCCGCCGGCGCTGGCCATCCCGCCGCGCCCGGCGCGGCCGGTGACCCCGGCTGGGTGACCCTGCCCGCCGTCGGGCCGCCGGACGGGCGGCCGACGGCGACCGTGGCCGGCGGGGTCCCGATCGTCGTCTGCTCGGTCCGTGGCACGCTCTACGCCTACTGCGACGCGTGTGCCGTGTGCGGCTCCTCGCTCGCCGGCGGTGCGCTGACCGGCGAGCGGCTCGGCTGCCCGGGCTGCGGCACCGGCTACGACGTGCGGTCGGCGGGGAGGAGCCTGGACGACCCGCGGCATCATCTGGACCCGCTGCCGCTGCTCACCGACAGCCGGGGGATCCGGGTCGCGCTCCCGGCGGCCGGGGGGTCCGACCGCGAGCCCGCCGGCCAGGCGGTCACCCCGTGACCGGGCAGCCGGGCCTGCGCCGTTTCCTGCAGCCGCCCGCGGACGCCGGGGCGCCTGGTCCTGGGGCCGGCGCGCCCGCCACCATCGCCTGCGCCGGGCCGGGAAGCCCTGCCGCAGCCCCCGGCAGCAGCGTGACGCCCGGCCCGGCGCCGGGCCAGGCGCAGGAGACCTGCGAGATGTGCGCGGCTCCGGTCGGGCCGGTCCACGGCCACGTCGCTGACCTGGAGCACTCCACCCTGGCCTGCGCCTGCCGCGCCTGCTACTTGCTGTTCACCGACTCCGGCGCCGGCCGCGGAAGGTACCGCGCGGTGCCCGAGCGGTATCTGCACGACCCGGCCCGGCCGCTGACCGCCGCCGAGTGGGCCGAGCTCGACGTCCCCGTTGGGCTGGCCTTCTTCCTGAACAGCTCCCGGCTCGGGCAGGTCTGCGGCTTCTACCCGAGCCCGGCCGGCGCCACCGAATGCACGCTCGACCTGGAGGCCTGGGCGCGGCTCAGCCGGGCCCACCCGCTGCTGGCCATCCCCGACGACGACGTCGAGGCGGTGCTGGTGAACCGGGCCGGCGATGACGTCGAGTGCTTCCTGGTCCCGATCGACGCGTGCTACGAGCTCGCCGGGCGGATGCGGCTGTTGTGGCAAGGCTTCGACGGCGGGGCGGAGGCACGGCAGAGCATCGATGAGTTCCTCGACTCCGTGCGTGCCCGCGCGCGTGAGCTCGCCCAGGAGCGCTGAGGTGGCCGAGCTGGTCTTCGACTGGGTCGGCGCCCGGGCCGAGCGGTTCTCGGTGGTGCCGAGCCTCACCCTGTGCCTGCAGATCACCGAGACCACCGGCCAGCCCGTGGACGCGATCGCGCTGCGGTGCCAGATCAGGATCGAGCCGCAGCGCCGCCGCTACAGCCAGGCCGAGGCGCAGCGGTTGCACGACCTGTTCGGCGACACCAGCCGGTGGGCGGACACGCTCAAACCGCTCCAGTTCACCACGGTGGCGGTGATGGTGCCCGGGTTCAGCG
>Ga0335076_10007278_pt1 | contig 11144 bp, 10 predicted proteins | sample Lox_Sample_25_FD_206717 | JGI IMG/M metagenome (GOLD analysis project Ga0335076, IMG submission 206717) | Soil microbial communities from Loxahatchee National Wildlife Refuge, Florida, United States - Lox_Sample_2.5 | ecosystem: Environmental > Terrestrial > Soil > Wetlands | place: USA... | reverse complement strand
GAGGGTGACCGGCTTGAACGGCCCGGCGGCCAGCTCCGGGCCTTTGCCTCGAGCTCGTTGATGGCGCTGACGTCACATCTGCGTGACTTTGGATCGTGGACACGCTCACCTCCGCAGAGAAGGCGATCGCAGTGCGGAGGCTTGCCGCGAAGCGGCCCAGCGTCGCCGCTCTCGCAGGCATAGTCGCGCCAGAGGCGTTCTGGGAGCTGTGCCGTGATGAGCTCTCGGGCGTTGACGTAGCCACCAGCGGCTGGGACATCCGGGCCCGCTGGTTCGGTGTCGTCATCTGCGCCACACCACGACTCGGCGAGCTCGGCCGCGGCATCACTATCCCCTGGCGCGTCATCGCAGCGCAGATCACCGCGCAGCAGTACCGCGGCTGCCAACGCGCTTCTGGCCGTACCTCGGCCGCGGCGCCGGCCAGGTCCCACCCGGCGAGTTCCTCCCCCGCTGCCTTCCGGAATGCCCGCCAGGCGCGATCCAGCGCCTCGGCCACGTCGTCGCCATCGACCGTGGCCACGACGACGACCCGGACGTAGTCGCGGCCCCTGCGGACCTCGCTATCTGCGTGCAGGGCGACCGCGGCGCTTTCCTGCCCGGCAAGCTTGCGCTCGAACTCGTCGCGGACGGCTCCCCGCGCGCGCCGCCCGCTGGCGCGGGGCACGCTAAGCCGCACCAGGTAGCGCCTGTCTTCCAAGCCGTTATCACCCTGAACGCGACACTATCTGTGCCGATGTCCTGCTGAGTTACGGGTAGCGACCAAGTACGTGTAATAGCGCCATCGGGGCTGGTCAGCGGTCGTACGGCAGGAGGTTGAGAGCTCGTTCGCGGTCGGCGGCGGTGGGGCGGGTGTAGAGGCGGACGGTGTCGAGGCGGGCGTGGCCGAGCATGTCGGCGACGGTGACGAGGTCGGTGCCGCCGCGGATGAGGGTGGTGGCGAAGGTATGCCGGCCGGTGTGGGCGGTTATGTGCTCGTCATCGAGGTTGGCTTCGGCGGCGATGCCGCAGATGATGTCGCTGGCACCGCGGACCGACAGCCGGCCGCCGCGGCGGTTGAGCAGCAGAGCGGGGCTGGTGCCGGCGCCGGGCCAGTCGGGCCGTTCGTCGAGCCAGGCCTGTAGGTCGGTGCGTAGCTGGGCGTGTACCGGCAGGTCGCGGGGTTTGCCGCCCTTGCCGCGTACCCGTAGGGTCCCTTTGCGCGCTGACAGGCGCACGTCGTCAGTGTCGAGGGCGACGGTCTCGCTGACGCGCAGCCCGGCGTAGAGCGGCAGCAGGGCTAGCACCCGGTCGCGGGGTGCGGTGCGGGCGGCGATGGCCTGGTAGATCGGGTCGTTGGTGGCCAGGACGCCTTCTTCGGCGCCGAAGCCGAACCAGGTGGCGAAGTTGTGGAAGGACTCGACCCGGTTGGTGATCGTGATGATCGTCTCCCGCAGCGCCGGTTCGGACAAGAACCGCAGCAGTACCCGAGTGCGGACCACGCGGCCGAGTTCACGCAGCACCTGGTAGAGCCGGTTTTTGCGGGAGTCGTGCCGCAGCCGGCTGAGCAGGGTCACCGAGGAGATCCGGCCCTCGCGCACCGAGATGGCGGTGCGCAGCAGGTCAGGCCAGTGCGTTTCCAGCAGCCGCCAGTTGATGGCCTGGGGCCCGAACAGCGAGTCGATGTGCCGGTAACGGGTCGCTGCGGTGGGCCGGAAGAAGATCAGGTCGTGCCAGTTGCGGATCCGCGGGAGCAGGTCGAAACCCAGTAGCGTGGCCAACCCATAGACAGGCAGCGACTGGCCCTGGGTGTCGGCGTGTACGGTGTCGGGTTGGATGTCGGAGTCGTTGTTCAGCAGCCCGTCGAGGATGTAGACCGCTTCCCACACCCCACACGGGATGAACCGGGTGAACAACGCAACATAGGTGTCTGAAACGTGTCTGTATGCGATTTTCCCGGTTGATCCATACCGGATGCTGGTCTCGGCCAGGAGATTATTTTCCCAGGTAGGCACCTGGGAGCCGTCGGTGCCGACCGTCCGCCCGTCGCCCACAACTGGGTGATGTCGAGGCGGTTGTAGGCGTTGATCACGTCGGTTTCGGCGGATTGCAGCCGGTCCAGCCCGCAGTGCTGGTGGAACGCGCGGGCCAGCTCGCGGGCGGTGACCTGGCCCGGCATGTCGCGTTCCAGCTCGGCCGGGCCCAGGTAGGTGCCGTAACAGAACGCGGTGGGTACGTAGCGGCCGAGCGCATCGCGCAGTTTCGGATCCGAGCCGGAGGCGGGTCCGAAGTGGCGGGGCCAGCCGGTCTGGTAGCCGGTGCGGGTCAAGATCGCAAGCAGCTCCCGCTGCGGTAGCCGCTGGTGCACCGTGCTCTCCAACCTTAGCGCGGCGGGGCGGCGGTCCTTGCCGGCGCGGCGTTTGAGCACCGGGTGTCCGTCGGAGATGACCAGGTCAGCGTTGTCGGGGTAGCCGGCGTCCACACGCTCGGCCAACTCGCTCAGCTGCCTCTTCCAGGCGGTGACGCACCCGGCGGCGGTGTCGGGGAGGCCGGCTTGGGCGCAGTACTCGCCCACCAGGGGTTCGCACTCGGTCCAGGTCATCAGCTGGGCGTGTAGGTCGGCGTACTCCTGGCTGCCGGCCACAGCGATGTTCCCGTTGCGCAGTTCGGCGGCCAGGTGGGCGAACACGCACACCTCGAAATGCCGCCGTCGCAACTTGTCCGGTCGGCGCCGATCCCACATCGTGACTCGCCACACCTCGCTGGCAAACGACACGTCGATCGGGGCGCCGTCGTGGTGGTCGGGGAGGTATTCGCCGATCCGCTTCCGGTTGGCCCGTAGCACCGTGACCGCGTCGGTCACCGCATGATCGGCGCTGGTCGGCTCGAGGTCCAGCACGTCCAGCATGGCGAACAGCGCGGCCCGGTGGGAACGGTAATAGCGCTCCATCAGCGGGGTGTAGTTGTTGCCGTGGTGCGCGGAGACCTCCTCGTGGGCGGCCGACAACCCGGCCACCCCGCCGACCTCGTGCAAGGTCTTCAACAGCATCCGCCCGGTCCGTTCGGCGACCACCGCGATCGGCTCCGCCTCCACGCCGGCGGCCATCGCATCGTCGGCGTCACCGTCGTCGCCGGTGCTGGTGGCCTGTTCGGCTTCGGTGGGGCGACCAGATCCCGTTCCGCGACCGACGACGGCAGCCGTGGATACGCAGTCCGGTCAATCAGAGCCATCCAGCCACCACACGCACGACAAGTCCGACTATGTGACCTAACGCACCCTAGCCCCAACACGTGCGCCGCGAGACCGCTTTAGGCCCTGACCAGCATCGATGGCGCTATTACACGTACTTGGTCGCTACCCGATTCCTGGCTTCACCAGTGTCTCACCTGGGACGGCCATCCCGTGGTCTCCAGGTGTTCTCCATTTTTCCTCCAAGCTTGGGGGCTGCCAGGCAGGCACATTGGAGCACGAGTCCGATTAGGTCCCCGCCGATTGGCGGGTCGAGCGCACAGTGGGGAAGCCGTGATGAGCCTTCGTGCCGACCGCCGCGATGTTGCCGCGGGTGCCCGGGCAATGGTGCCGTGGCTGGCGGGGGTGGTGCCGTTCGGGCTGGTGATCGGCGTCAGCGCCGCACAGGCAGATGTCCCCACGTTGGCCGGATGGCTGACCGGTCCGCTGATCTACGCCGGCAGCGCACAGCTGGCGACGATCGGGATGCTCGACGCCGGAGCCGCGCCAATGGCCGTGGTGGCCGTCGCATTGGTCATCAACATCCGGTTGATCTTCTACTCCGCGACGATGGCCCGCTACTGGCGCGTCACACCGTGGTGGTGGCGGTTGGTGGCTGGCTATCTGCTGGTCGATCCCTCGGTGGCGGTCGGGCTCGAAGGATACCGGCGACTCGGCCGTGGCCGGGGGCACGCTCATTACATCGGTGGCGCGGTCCTGCTCTGGGTGTCCTGGCTCGCCGCTACCGGCGTCGGCGCAACCGCAGGCGCCGGGTTGCCAGCGTGGCTTCATCTGGAGTTCGTGATCCCCCTCTACCTCGTCGGGCAGGCGATCTCCAAGCTTGCCGATCCGGCGCCGCGCCGAGCGATCTTCGCCGCAGCCGCCGTTGCGCTGCTGGCGCTGGCAGCGCCGCTGCAGCTCGGCATGGCGCTGGCAATCGCGGCAGGCATCGCCGCCGGCCTCACCGCACGACCAGCCAGGCCGGCCCAGTCCATCCACCCGCTTCAGCCATCCACGGAGATACCGCGATGAACGCCTGGACCGTCATCCTGGCCGCAGGTTCGGGCAGCTACCTGTTCCGGCTCACCATGATCGTGCTCTTCGACCGGATCACCATGCCGGCATACCTGCAACGAGCCTCGGAACTGGTCGCCCCAGCGGCGTTCGCCGCGATGGCGGCCGCGGGTATCGCGACGGCCTGCATGAGCCTGGGCGTCGCCCGGGCCGCGGCGCCGCTGGCCGCGGTCGCCGCCGCCGTCATCGCCGTCCTGCGCACCGGCTCGCCCCAGGCCGCGATCCTCGCCGGCATGCCGGTCCCGTGGGTCACGACCGCGCTGCTACCGAGCTGAATTACATCCGAACGAGCTAATGGGAGCAATCATGAATATCCCGAACCGGAGCCGCCACGACGTCGTTGTCGTGGGCGGGCGGGTCGCCGGATCGGCCACCGGCATGCTGCTTGCCCGCCTCGGGCATGACGTCGTGGTCGTGGACCAGGCATCCTTCCCGAGCGACACCATCTCGACGCATTCGATCGCCCGCAGCGGCGTGGTCCAGCTCCGCCGCTGGGGACTGCTCGACGCGGTCACCGGCAGCGGCGCCCCGGCCATCAGGCAGGTCACGTTCCATGCCTTTGGCGAGTCAGTGAGCCGCGCGATCAAGCACAAGGCCGGGGTCGACCTCGTCGTGGCGCCCCGGCGGTATGTGCTGGACACGATCCTCGCGTCCGCAGCCGGGCGGGCCGGCGCCGACGTGCGCCATGGCGTCACCGTGACCGGCGTGCAGCGGGACCGCCGCGGCCGGGTGGCGGGGGTTTACGGGCATGACCGCGGCGGCGCTCCCGTCGACCTCGGCGCCCGGTATGTCATCGGTGCCGACGGCCTGCGGTCGCGGGTGGCCGATTCGGCCGGCGCCGCGATCAACGAGGCCCGCCCGGCGGGCGGCGCGGTCCAGTATGCCTACTACGCGGGCATCCGGTGGACCGGCATGGAGCTTTTCGTCGCCGAACGGTCGTTCGCCGGAGTGTTCCCGACCCACGACGGGCAGGCATGCATCTGGGTCTGCACTCCCTCCGCCGACGCCAGGGCGGCCCGCCGCGCGACCGGGTCCCGCGTAGAGGCCTTCGGCGAGCTGCTGCGGCGTTCGGCCCCGCAGCTGACCGAGCGGCTGCGCGACGCCTGGCGGACCTCGCCGGTGCAGGGCACGTTCCGCCAGCCCAATCAGGTGCGCCAGGCGTTCGGCCCGGGCTGGGCGCTGGTGGGGGACGCCGGTTATTACCGTGACGCGGTCACCGCGTACGGCGTCAGCGACGCGTTCCGTGATGCTGAGTTCCTGGCCGTCGCGGTTGACCAGGCGCTTGGTGCTGGTGTCGAGGAGATTGCGGCCCTCGCGCTTTATCAGCGGCAGCGCGACCAGGCGCTGAGGGAGATCTTCGAGATCACTTGCCGTCTGTCCGCTTATCCGGCGGTGCCGGCGTTCATCGAGCTCCAGAAGCAGCTGAGCGCCGCCATCGACGCTGAAGCGGCGGCGCTGGCTTCCCGGCCGGTCCCAGGCGAGCGCCTGCTGGCGACTGCCTGACCGGCCATCGCCGCAGGGAAGGGAGGCCAGGGCGCGGATCAAACGAACTGATAACACCTCAACACAGCCTTCAACGATCAACCACATCCAAGGAGACATATCAAGATGACCACCACCGAAATTACTACCGCCCAGGCCGGCGACGCGATGCGCAACGGCGTGGACACCGCGACCCTGTTCGCCACCCTCGACGCGGTGAAGCAGGCGCCCGAGGCGGCCAGGTTCCAGTTCCGCGCGCGCAACCAGTGGGTCAGCGGCACGCACAACCGCAGCACCATCGCGGACTACTTCGGTGTCGGCGAGGAGCGCACGCACGAGCGCACGTTCGTGTTCGACGCCGACCACCCTGCCGTCCTGGTGGGCCAGGACCACGGGCCGACGCCGACCGAGTTCGTGCTGCACGCTCTGGCCGCCTGCCTCACCGCCGGCCTGGCCAACATCGCCGCCGCCCGGCGGGTCAGGCTCACCGAGGTCCGCTCCACGGTCACCGGCGACATCGACCTCAACGGCATTCTCGGGCTCAATCCCGATGTGCGGAACGGCTACCAGAAGATCACCGTGCGCTTCACGATCAAGGGTGACGCTCCGGCCGAGAAGCTGCGCGAGATCGCGGAGCAGTCCCGCGCCCGCTCGGCGGTCTACGACGTCATCACCAACGGGGTGCCGGTCACCATCGAGGTGGACACCCCCTGACGCTCAGAACACGCGTCACGACCCCCCGCAGGCCAGGATCCCCGGTGCCCGCCGGTCCCTGGCCTGCGGCACGTTGATTTGGGCATCTTGGGGTCCGCGAGGCACCATGAAGCATGTGGGGGTTCGATTCGGTGATTGCGAGCTGAGTGTCGAGCGCATTGAGCTGCGACGCGCCGGGCAGATCGTCGGCTTGGAGCCCCAGGTCTTCGATGTGCTGGCCTATCTGCTGCGCCACCGCGAGCGCGTGGTGCCGAAGACCGAGCTCCTCGACCAGATCTGGGGCAACAGGTTCGTTTCGGAGTCTGCGCTGTCCAGCCGGATCAAGTCCGCTCGCCGCGCCGTGGGCGACACCGGCAGAGATCAGCGGATCATCCAGACCATCTACGGCCGTGGCTACCGGTTCGTGGCCGGTGTGAACGACCAACCCCCCTCCGCCCGTCCCGCTCGCGGCAGGGTGGTCACCGCCGACCCGGCCGACAGGGGCACCAAGACACCAGCGCACCAGGTACTACGCGCAGTCAGCGATGTCACCGCAGGCATCGGAGGGGCGATCCAGATCACCGGCGGTCCCGGGTCGGGAAAGACGAAGCTGCTCCACCTGGTGGCAGAGACCGCCCGGCGCCAGGCGCTGGCCGTCGGGCTGTCTGCTCCCGCGCCGGCCAGCCGTAGTCCTTACCTGTGCGTTGCCGAGATCCTCAACGAGATGGCCCGGGCCGACCCCCGACTGCTTGCCGCGATCCCGTCTAGGTGCCGGGCCGAACTCGAGCGAGCCTTCCACGGACAGCTACCCACGACACGTCAGCGTTGGTTCGTGGCGGTGCGTGAGTTCCTCGTCGCCGCCGCGGAGCAGTCAGGCGCGGTGCTCCTGCTCGACGATCTCCATCTCGCTCACCGCGAAGCCCTGCTCCTGGTTGACGATGTGGCACGGCTGACCCGCACGCACCGATTGGCCGTCATCATCGCTCAGCGGTCAGGCGCCCTGACCCGGCCTGGCTTCGAGGTCGTTGAGCTGGCCGATGGTCGTCGGCCACAGGCTGGCCAAGACGCCACGGTCGATGTGCCCGCCGGGGTAGCTGAGACTCTGAAGCGGGTTGCGCAGCTCGGAGATCGTTTCGATCGGCTCGAGTCCACCGCCGCCACCGGTCACGACCCGCAGAATGCTGGTCAGCAGCTCGAGCAGGCGCTCGGCTCCGGAGTGATCCGCGCCGAGTCCGGCGGGTACCGATTCGCGGATCCGGCCATCGCTAGTCGGCTGGCGGCGCAGATCGCTCCAGCCCTGCGGCCGGCGGTCATGAACGAGATCGCGACGCGACTCGTCGATCTCGGTGGCACCCCGGCGCAGGTCGCCGGCCTTCTTCTCGCCGCGGGCGAGCCGACCATGGCCGGCCCGCACGCTCTGGAGGCGGCGCGGATAGCGGCAGCATCCGGGCTCCACGCAGAGGTGCTGCGCTGGACCGAAGCCGTTCGTGACCACGTCGATGGTCAGGCCGAGCCCGCGCTGCTCTCGCTACGGGCGGGTGCGCTGGCGGCGGTCGGTGACCACGCCGCGGTGCCGGCCTACCGCAAGGCGCTGGCGACGGCAGACCCCGGTCAGGCGCCGGGCCTGCGGGTGCGGCTGGCCCGGGCCGCGATGCTCAGCGGGGACTTCGCCTCGGCGGAAGAGGCCCTGGCCGGGCTTGAACCGAGCGGAGGGCCAGATGACGGCGCCCTCCTCCTGGCGCGGGGCATGCTTGCCTACTTCTCCGGTGATATCGATGGCGCTGAGGCGGCGGTCGAGGCGGCTCGCGCCATGGCCCTGGCGCCCGGAGCGCCGAGCCGCCTGCTCGACGTCATCACCCTTCAGGGCATGATCGCCCACAACCGCGGCCAGTGGTTCGACCGGCTCCGGCGCGAGCTCCGCGCCACGACCGAGAACCCGCAGCTGGCCTCGGCGGTGTTCGACTCGCACCTGTGCGTCGCCGAGTACCTGCTCTACGGGCCGACGCCCTACGACGAGGTGGTAGCCCTGACGCGCCAGCTGCGTGAGCAGGCCGAGCGGACGGGCGCACGACCCGGGGTGGCGTTCGCGGTCACGGTGGCCGGCGAGGCGGCCCTGCTCGCCGGCGACCTCGACGCCGCCCGCGCCGAGCTTGCCGAGGCGCTTGCCTTGCATGTGGAGATGGGAGCCGATACCGGCACGGCGCATGCGCTGCAGCGGCTGGCCGAGGTCGAGCTGGCCGCCGGCGACCGCGCGGCGGCTGAGTGGCTGCTGCGGCGTGCGCTTCCGCTCGCGCGCTGGTCGCCGCTGGCCCGCCATCTCCTTCAGCGCATCTACGGGACGCTCATCTCCGCGGCCCCGGACGCCGATGCCGCGCTGGCGGTCGTCGATGAGGCAGCGGAGCGGCTGGACGAGCCGTTCTCCTGCATGTTCTGCCACGGGACCGGCGCCGCAGTACCCACACCGTGGCCAGCGCGCAGACGCCAGCGAACCCGGCGAGCACCAGCCACCGGTAAGCGACGGCTCCGGCGAAGGTGTCGCCGTAGGCGCGGATGGCCGGAAGCGTGCCGGTGAGCTGGTCGAGCCCCAGGGCATGTCCCAGTGCCTCGAACGAGTAGCGGTTGGCCAGGCCCAGGCTGAGCCAGCGCCCCGGAGTGGCCATGTCGGCGACGGGAACGACCGCGCCGGCGAAGAGCACCTGGGGGAAGCAGATCATCGGCAGGGCGAGCGCGGCCTGCGCGGCATTGGAGACAGTCGCCGAAGCCAGCAGGCCCAGAGCCAGCGCCGACACTGCCTCTGCCAGGAGGGTGACCAGCAGTGAGGTGTACACGCCCCAGCCAGCGGCGGGTAGCCGGTCGAGCGCGCGCAGCACACCGAGGAGAACGGCGGTCACCGCGGCCAGCACCGGCACCAGTACGGCGATCTTGGCCGCGACATAGGCGCTGGCGCTCAGTCCGGAACGGTGTTCGCGCCTGAAGATCGCCTGCTCCCCGACGATCTGGAGCAGCCCGTAGGTGAGGCCGAAGAAGAAGCCGGCAAAGGCCACCCAGAAGACGATCTGGGCCGGCCCGACGCCGACCGCACCTCGGCCGTCGAATGCGCCGGGCTGGAACAGCACCGCCATCATCGCCGTGACCAGCACGGGTGAGCCGAGCAATATGGCGAGGGTCAGCCGGTTACGAACCAGGACCTCGGCATTGCGCCGGGTGAGCAGCCACCACTGCCGCAAGACGCCCGGCGAATTCCGGTCATCGGGACGTACCGCCTGGGCCGGGGTCTTGGCCGGCTGGGCCGGGGTCTTGGCCGGCTGGCGCCAGGCGGCGAACCGCTCCGCCCACGCGCGTGGCGTGTCCTCGCTGGCGAGCCGGTGGTAGACCTCGACGAGGTCGCTGACGCCGAAATACCGCCGTGCCTCCGCAGGCGTGCCAGCGAAGGCCAGGTGACCATTCCTGGTCAGGAAGACCACTTGGTCACACCGGTCGATGGTCGCGGGCTCGTGGGTGGTGAGGACCACCGTGACACCTCGGCGGGTGAGCTGGCGCAGCAGGCGCACCACCTCCGCCGACGTCGACGGGTCCAGGCCCGAGGTGGGTTCATCCAGGAAGAAGGTGCCCGGCCGGGTAAGCAACTCGACCGCGATGCTGGCGCGCTTGCGCTGGCCCCCCGACAGCATCCGGACCGCGACATCACGCCGATCGGCCAGGTCCAGCTCGCGCAGTATTTCATCGACCACCCGGTCAGCCTGCCCGGACGATGTGCCGGTAGGCAGGCGGAGTCGCGCCGCGTACTGCAGCGTGCGCCGCAACGGCATCTCGCCGTGGATGATGTCGTCCTGGGGGACGTAGCCGACGCCCGAGTGAGGCGTGGCACCGGCATCGACCCGAACGCCGTCATGCATGACCTGGCCAGCCGAGGGCGCCCGCAACCCCGCAAGAATCTCGAGCAGGGTGGTCTTTCCCGCTCCGCTGCCGCCCACAAGAGCAATGAGCTCACCCGGCTCGATGGAGAGGGACACCTCGTGGAGGATTTGACGCCCCCCGGCATGCTGGCCGACGCCGACGGCGTCGATGCGAGCCCCGACGGCTCTCCGGATCGGCACCAGCGCGGGCGGGCGGGACGCGGTTGCGGCGTCCGCGGGGTGAAGCGTGAGCTCTGTCATGAAGTCCTCCTTGATGCCCGGCCGGCTTCGCTCGGCCATTACGGCCATCGTCGGGCTATCGGAGCGACAACTCTCGGAGCGAACTTGGAGAAATCGTGGAGACGGCAAGCAAGAATTCATTCGCCACTGCGTGTCATCGCCGACGGCAGATCCGTCACCGAAGCCGCCCGCATCCTCAAGATCGGACGCTCCACCGCCCTACGCCGCCCTCGCCGCCACCCGCGACCTGGCCCGGCCCCGACCGTTACCGACAGGGTCTGGTCATTCCCACGGAAATTCCCGGTTTCCAAGCACCGGAGATGACCTCGTACCCGGGCGGTGACTGGCCGACCGGGCTTCCTTACGGATCGTGTCCGGCCGGCGCGCCGGCTCACGATAATGGCCCGAGCCGGCAAGGATGCTGGCTGTCATTTGCCTTCGATTACCTGGAGCCGCTTAGCTTGTTATTTAAGCTCTGGCGTCCCGTTCGTCATGTTCTGCCGCTGTTGTCCGGCGTGTCTCCGTGATGGCAGACGGCCACCGCGTCATCATCT
>Ga0335076_10007276_pt1 | contig 11150 bp, 5 predicted proteins | sample Lox_Sample_25_FD_206717 | JGI IMG/M metagenome (GOLD analysis project Ga0335076, IMG submission 206717) | Soil microbial communities from Loxahatchee National Wildlife Refuge, Florida, United States - Lox_Sample_2.5 | ecosystem: Environmental > Terrestrial > Soil > Wetlands | place: USA: Florida... | reverse complement strand
GATTGTAACCCGTCCTTGCTCTTGAAATTCAGGTCGCGATTCGCGACTTGAAGAGTGATGGGAACAAGGACGGATTCGCGGGTGACGCGGAGAAAATCAAAACGATAATCCATGTGAATCTGCTGGCGAATGATGCGCGCGCTGACCATGGCAGAGAGATCCTTGAAATGTTGGGGAGGCTGTTGGACTTTGACGAAGCGATCGAGGTTGTCAAATTCATTCATGCCGGCGGTGAGGCCCCCCATGGGAACGGGGAGAGTGGTGCCGTTCGTGTTGGAGAAGCGCTGGGCTTTGGAGCAAAGGCCGAGTTGTTCGCAGGCGCTTAGGCCGGCGCCGGGGACTTTGGCTAGCGCATCTTTTTCGCCGGGGTCCATCGTAATGTGGTATTCGCCGGATCCGGTGGGGTCCACGAACTCGATTTCGATGTTGTCGCCAATGTCTTCAAGGTGGCGATACCGCCAGAGCTCCCAGGGATACGTGCTTGTTGTTCCGCCACCCTGCTCAGGAGGACGATCGTAGGTACCCCCGCTGGGATGCGATTCGACTTCATCGGGCGCTCCCCAAAGGATATAGATGTGGCCGCGATCCGTCTTCCAGCCGGGAATTCCCGAAGAGAAATGTTCGTTGGCGAAGGCAATGCGGCGGTAGTGCTCTTCGCGGTAGGAATTTTCCGGCGAATCGGGATCAGGATTGCGGCGGCGCCAGAATTCCTCGATGAACTGGTCGCGCTCTTCGTTGGTGGTCAGCCGCCGGAAGGCGTCGGCTTCTCCCTTGGTGATGATGTAGGGCACTTCTTCCATCACCCAGGCGATATAAGGCGCGCTTTCTTTGGCGAGTTTCGCTGCACGATTTTTGCGCTCTTTCTTCGTGGGCTGCTTCGTGGAGCCCCGTTGTGTCGGCGGCTGATCCTGCGCCATGGCGAAGGAAATCGAAAGGATGCTGAAGAAAAGAGTTGCCGGGGCAATCGCCCAACACAAACGACGCATAAGGACACCTCGCACGGAAAAGATTCACGGACGGAAATGCAGCCCGCCGCCCAGTTCCCTTTCGCGACCTCCGAGTTACCACTGTTATGGCTCTCAGAATCCCAGGGACGCGAAGAGGTTGCCTGAAAGCATTGACACGGGGAGTTATCCGGCATACCGTTCGCGGCCAATGAGAACCGTTGCGGAAGGCGCATGAAGAACAAACTTTTGGGTGCTGTGCTGATTGCGGCGACGGTAGCGATTGCCGCTTCGTTGCTCGAAAACTGGCAGATGGCGTCGGTGCCGGAGTTTGCGCCGGTGATTCTGCGGTGGATAGCGATCCTGTTGCTCGCTGGTTATGCGCTGGGACGGCGAACACTGACGGCGTGGATCGTCGTGGGGTTAGTGGCTGGGGCGGAGTTGGGGCACGACTGGCCCCGCGTTGCGGAGAACCTGCAATTCCTGGGGACAATTTTTCTGCGGCTCATTAAGGTGATTATTGCGCCGCTTTTGTTTGGGACGCTGGTGGTGGGCATTGCGGGCCACGCGGATTTGAAGAAGGTGGGGCGGCTGGGCATCAAGTCGCTGATTTATTTTGAAATTGTTTCGGTGCTGACGCTGGTGATTGGATTTGCGGCGATAGATATCAGCCGCGCGGGGGAAGGCGTGCATCTTCCACCGGCGGCAGGCGGCCCGCCGATCAATGCGGCGCCGCATTCGGCGGCGCAACTGATTACGGACATTTTCCCGGAAAACATCGCGAAATCCGTGGCCGAAGGGCAGGTTTTGCAGGTGGTGGTGTTCAGCCTTCTGTTTGCGATGGCGCTGGCTCTGGTGCCGGAGCCAAAGCGGCGGCCCATGCTGGCGTTTGCGGAGAGCCTTTCGGAGACGATGTTCAAGTTCACGAACCTGGTAATGTACGTGGCGCCGATTGGCGTGTTTGGGGCGATCGCCTACACGGTGGGGCATTTAGGATTGGGCGTGCTTTTGCCTCTGCTGAAATTGCTGGCGACGATGTACGTGGCGCTGCTGATTTTCATTTTTGGCGTGTTGTTGCCGATTGCAGTGCTGGTGAAAACGCCCTTGAAGGAGTTTATGCGGGCGGTGACGGAGCCGGTAACGATTGCGTTTGCCACGGCAAGTTCCGAAGCGGCCTTACCGCGCGCCATGGAAGAGATGGAAGCGTTTGGAATTCGCCGCGAGACCGTGGCGTTTGTTTTGCCGACCGGATACAGCTTCAATCTCGGCGGTTCCAGCTTGTACCAGGCGCTGGCCCTTGTTTTTGTGGCGCAGGCGGCAGGGATTCATCTGACCATTGGGCAGCAGGCCGTGATGATGCTGACTCTGCTTATCAGCAGCAAAGGGACGGCGGGAGTGGCGCGGGCGTCGCTGGTCATCGTGTTGGCAGCCGCGGCTTCCTTTCATCTGCCGACGGAGCCGCTATTTCTCTTGTTCGGGATCGATCAATTGATGGACATGGGGCGCACCGCGGTCAATGTACTCGGGAATTGCCTGGCGTGCGTGGTGGTAGCGCGCTGGGAAGGCGAGTTTCGCGGAGAGCCTGCACCTGCCACAGTGGATGCTGCCTAAGACCGCGACTCCTCAGTGCTCTAATGCTTGTTAACACTTGGCATTCTTTGCGCGTCTTTGGGACCAGCGCCATAAGCGAGGGTATCCCGTGATCGATTCCTTTTTGCAAGACCTCAAATTTGCCGCCCGCGGATTGCGCAAGAATCCGGGGTTTGCCGTGCTGTGCATTTTGACATTGGCGCTGGGCATCGGCGCAAACACGGCGATTTTCACGGTCGTCAACGCCGTGTTGCTCCGTCCAATACCTGGAATCGCAAATCCGGGCGAACTGGTCATCCTTGAGCGTTTGCAGAAAAACAACCCTGATTATTCTTTCGGCTACCCCGATTATCTGGATTACCAGGACGAGGCTCACTCGTTTGCCGGGTTGGCTGCCCGATGCCGCACGGCTCTTACGCTGACGCACGGCGGCACGCAACGCATTACCGGCGAATTGGTTTCCGGGAACTACTTTTCCGTCCTCGGTGTAAATCCCATAGTGGGCAGATTGATTGCGCCGGATGATGTGAAGGTGGAAGGCCAAACGCCCGTCGCCGTATTGAGTTACGCCACTTGGCGAAGAGAGTTCGGTTCCGATCCGGAGATTGTCGGAAAAAACATTTTGCTGGATGCCCACCAGTTCCTGGTGGTCGGTGTCGCGGCAACAGAATTTGCCGGGACAGAAGTGGGCTCACCCACCGACATCTGGCTGCCGGTTACGATGGTGCCTGTCGCGATGCCTAGAATGTCGCAAGGCGTTCTGCGCAACAGGAATGCGGGATGGTTAGAGATTTTCGGGCGGTTGAAACGCGGCACGCGGCTTGCCGAGGCTCGCGCCGATCTGCAAACCATTGCGGCCCGGCTAGGGGCGTCGTATCCCGAATCCAACGAACATCGCGGCGTGGATGTCATTCCCAGCTTCGGCATGGATCCCGACGACCGCGCCGTTCTGGAGAAGTTCTTTGGCTTGCTCCTCGCGTCCGTGGGGCTGCTTCTGCTCATTTCGTGCAGCAACGTGGCCAATTTGATGTTGTCGCGCGCGGAGTCGCGTCGCAGAGAAATCGCGATGCGTCTTGCGTTAGGAGCGACTCGCGGTCATCTGGTGCGGCAACTTTTGACGGAGGGATTGTTGCTGTCGTTGCTGGCGGCAGGGCTCGGACTGTTGCTCGCGCCATGGACGGGGAACATGATTCTGGCTTTCCGGCAACCTTTGTACGCGTTGCGCAACGTGGATACGACGCCCGATGCGCGGGTCCTGGGTTTCACCCTTTTCGTGGCCGTCATCACAGGAATGCTTTTTTCCTTCGTGCCCGCGTTGCAATCTTCGAAGGCCGACCTGGTGGTCACACTGAAGGACAATACGCCGGGATCTGGACGTCGCTCGCGTTTGCGAAGCGCTCTGGTGTCCTCCCAGGTCGCGCTTTCCTTAATCTTGCTCGTGGCAGCCAGCGCGACCTTGCGGAAAATGGAGCAATTGCTCATGCGGGATCCGGGATTTGCCACGAGCAACGTGCTGATGATGTCGGTTTCTCCGGTCCTTCAAGGATACTCCGAGCCACAAGCCCAGCGATTCTACGAAGAACTGCAGGCGCGCGCGGAGCGTATTCCCGGGATTCAATCCGCGACGCTCGCAACCACCGTTCCCCCGGAGGACTGGAGTAGCCGGGTTTCGATTTTTTACGAAGGGCAAGTGCCGCCGTTGGACTACTTCCGCGGCCACGAATTCGAACTGGGCATTCGCGTGGATATGAATAACGTAGCTCCCCATTATTTTCAGACCATGGGAATTCCAATTCTCGAGGGCAGGGATTTTTCGGAACGTGACCGGGCAGGAACACCCCAGGTTGGAATCATTAGCCGGCAGCTCGCTCAGCGTCTATGGCCAGACCAAAGCCCCGTAGGCAAACGAATTGAATGCCCCTCGTGGGTTGGAGCCGCGCGCCCTCCGATTGAAATTGTCGGTGTATCGGCAGACGCCCGATATCGTTCCCTCATGGCCGATCCGCCGCTTCTGCTCTATTTGCCTGAGTCTCAGAACTATGCCGGGACACTGAGGCTTGTGGTGCGCACTTCGGGAAGACCGTCCGATATTCTTCCGGCAGTGCGCCAGGAAGTCGCGATGCTGGACGCAAATATGCCGGTCTACGCGGTGAAAACGATATCGGAGCAAGTGGACGAATCGTTATGGCAGCCGCGAATGGCCGCGGGAATCCTTGGAAGCCTCAGCTTTCTGGCCCTGGTGGTCGCGGCGGTTGGACTCTATGCCGTGGTCTCGCAGTGGATGGGACAACGCACGCGTGAAATCGGGATTCGAATGGCCTTGGGCGCCAAACCTCGCGACGTAATGCGCTTGATTCTTGGCTATGGAGCCTCGCTCGCGGTCGGAGGAATCCTTGCGGGCGTTGTGATTTCCGGCGCCGTGGCGCGGCTTGTGTCTTCTCTACTTTTCGGAGCGGCCAAAACGGACATTTTGGCGATTGCCGCCATTTCCATCACGCTATTACTCTTGACCGTTGCGGCTTGTTACGTCCCCGCGCGGCGTGCCATGCGAGTGGACCCGATGGTCGCTTTACGCCACGAGTAGCCCGCAGAAGAACCAGAACCCGCCGATTCCTTCCCCAAAACCTTCAGCTCACATCGCCGCTTTCGAAAAACGAAAAATCGTCATAGGGATGGGTTGTGCAAACTTCTTTTTGAGGTACCAACAAGGCTGGTCGCCATAGTGCGGAAACAGGGAGTGCACACAGGTTGCGGTTTGCTGGGGTTGGACGGGGTCCACGGTGAATTCGGTTCGGTTGCCCTTTTCATCCACCGCCAGAATGCGCAGCGCTGTGATTGTTTCAAACGGGTCGTCTGATTTCGGATGCATCATGCGGACCCGTACCCAGGCGAAGTCGCCGATGTAGATAAGTGCGGCAGCGGCAAGAATAGCGATCGCGATACGCTTCGCGAGTGTGCGTATAGGAATCAAGCGGACTATTCCTCAGTTTTGGCCAAACAAAAATGAAAGCAGGAAAACGGCGTTCGAACGCGGAACGCCGCTAGGGTTTTTCCTTCGGAACTTCGACCGGCGTGCCGATCTTAATCGTCGAGCCGAATCGCTTGTAATTCTCGTAGCGCACGGTCATGCGAATGTGAACGCCGCCGCTGCTGAATTCGAGAGTGTCATCCGCGTGAGTGTACGTCGGGAACCAGAAATGGCCTTCGATGTTTTCGCGGAACGTTTCGAACCGCGGATAAAGGTGCTCCGAGTTTTTCTTCCGAATGTCGGGCACGGCTTTGCCATCCGTCTTCACAATTTCCAGGTCGTTTTGTTCCACCCAGACGCGCCCCTGAAAATAACGCTGATTTTTCTCGATGGTTTTCGGGCCAACGTCAAAAACGTATGTGTTGAGTTCGTCGAGCTGCTGCTGGCCGACGTATTTGATGTTGTATTTCGGCAATTCATCGCTGGTCAGTACGAACGGCTGGACATGTTCGAGGTCATCCAGATCCTGCTGCTCGAGCTGAATGCGCTGCAAGCTCGGCGCGGGCGCGTCAGTTACGTGCTCCGTGCGCTTTCCGGCAGGCGTAAACACAATGTCGCTGGTCATGCGGTATTCGCCGTCGGGGCGGCCAGAGTAATCGTCAATGGTCTGGATCACGAAAGTCTGCGTATACGTGTAGTTGTCCCGCTCTTTCTTGAATTCCAGTTCGTGCTCGGCGAATTTCTGAACGATTTGCTCCACAGGAATCTTGGGCGCGTCGGTTACCAGCGGGGATTCGGTGGTGTTCTGGTGTGGCGCGGCTTTCAGCGCGGGATCCGAACCCGCCCTCGGCAAGGGCGTCGGCGCGGAGTAGGAGGGGGGCGGCGGCAGCGGCCCCGTTTGTTGCGCGGCAAGCGGAAGAGAGAACAGCGGTGAGAGAAGAGCGGCTGCAAAAGTGGCACGCGCGGAAAGATGTTTGAACAGCATGTTCAGCTTGGCAATGGGAATCGCTTCTTGCATGTTCCTTTCCTTCTTTCAAAGGCCTGCGGAGTTGGAAGTTTTAGGATAGCGCCGGGGTTGCTTCGCGTCCAGCCTGTGTGGCTGCGGTGCGCCATAGATGGCATTGACGTTCGAACGCGCGCCAAGTATCATCCGCGCAATTCCAGGCAAAAATTTGTGACTGAGGTGAAGCATGTCTAAACCCGTGTGTCGGGCTCTACTAGTGGGAATAGTTGCATTTCTGTGCGGCGGACAGTTGCTTCGAGCGCAGCAGCCGCAGATCAATCCGGACGTCTATAGCCAACTGCAGTTCCGCTACATCGGACCGGTGGGGAATCGTACGACAGCCGTAGCGGGAGTGCCTGGCAGCCCCTATATCTATTACGTTGGTGCGGCCTCGGGTGGTATTTTCAAAACGACCGACGGCGGAAATCGCTGGGATCCGATTTTTGATTCGCAGCCGGTGTCGTCCATCGGCTCACTGGCCGTAGCGGCGAGCGACCCCAACATCGTTTGGGCCGGCACTGGCGAATCCTATATCCGCAGCCACATTTCGGTTGGCGATGGTATTTACAAATCCACCGATGCGGGCAAGACCTGGGCACACATGGGCCTCGAAAAGACGGGACGCATCGGCATTGTGTTGATTGACCCGCGCAATCCGGACATTGTGCTGGCCTGCGCGCTGGGCCACGCCTATGGGCCCCAGCCGGAGCGCGGCGTTTTCCGCACCACCGATGGAGGCAAGACGTGGGAGAAAGTTCTCTTCGTGGACGAAAACACGGGCTGCTCGGATATGGGGATGGATCCGAACAATCCGCGCATCTTGTTTGCCGGAATGTGGCAGTTGGAAATTCACACCTGGGGACGCGTCAGCGGCGGCCCGGGAAGCGGTTTGTTCAAATCCACGGATGGCGGCGTCACCTGGAAGCGCCTAGAGGGCAATGGATTGCCGCATTCGCCAGTGGGGAGAATCGCCGTGCGCGTGGCGCAAAAAGATTCGAACCGTGTCTATGCATTGATCGAAACTGGAGACGGCGCGCCGTTTGACGGCAAGGCTACGCAAAGCGGCCAGCTCTGGCGATCCGACGACGGCGGCGAAAATTGGCAGCTCGTCAATTCCGACCGGCAAGTTCGCGGCCGCACCCATTACTACACGCGCGAGGAAATTTCTCCCGATAACGAAAACGAAGTGTACTTCTTCACTTCCGCATTTTCGCGCACCCTGGACGGCGGGCATACGCTCACGAACATGCCCTCCAGCCCCGGCGGTGACAACCACGAAATGTGGATTGATCCGACGAATGGAGACCGCATGGCCGTGGTCAACGACGGAGGCGTGAGCATTTCGGTGAATCGCGGCAAATCGTGGGACCACATCCAGCTACCCATCGCACAGATTTATCACGTCACCGTGGACGACCAGATTCCCTACTTCGTTTACGGAAACAAGCAGGATGGATCGTCTTACCGCGGACCGAGCAATAGCTTGCAGTTTGGTGGTTTCGGTGGAGGGGGAATTTCGCGCAGCCTGTGGCACCCCATTGCCGGAGGCGAGAGCGGTTTCGCCGTGCCGGATCCGGTGGACAACAACATTATCTGGTCCAGCGGCACAGGCTCGGGCAGCGTCAGCGGCGCCGTGACTCGCTTCGACGAGCGAAATCGCCAGTGGCGCGAAGTCGAAGTTTGGCCAGTGAACGTCTCCGGTGCAACTGCGGCGGAAGTGAAGTACCGGTTCAACTGGGAATTTCCGCTAGTGGTTTCTCCCCACGACCACAACAAAGTATATGTGGGAAGCCAGTACGTACATGTCACAACGGACGGCGGCAACAGTTGGCAGGTGATTAGTCCTGACTTGACGCGAAACGACCAGAAGCGCATGGGCAGTTCGGGCGGGCTTACTCCCGACAACATTGGCGTGGAATATGCCGGGACGGTGTTTGCTATCGCCGAGTCCCCAAAAGAGGCGGGCGTCATCTGGGCTGGCACCAACGACGGACTCGTGCAAATCACGCGAGACGCCGGAAAAACCTGGACCGACGTCACCAAAAACATTACGGGAATGCTGGAATGGGGTACGGTCAGCAATATCGAGGCATCCCGCTACGACGCAGGTACGGCCTACATCACCGTGGACGGCCACCAGGTCAACAACCGCGACCCGTTCGTCTTTAAGACCACCGATTACGGCAAAACCTGGACGTCCATCACCAATGGAATTCCGCACGGCATGCTGAGCTACGCGCATTGCGTGCGCGAAGATCCCGTACGCAAGGGGCTGCTGTATCTCGGCACGGAAAATGCTCTTTACGTTTCCTTTGACGACGGGAAAAACTGGCAGCCGCTTCAGAGCAGCTTGCCGCATGCCCCTGTTTATTGGATTGCGGTGCAGGAGCGCTTCCACGATCTGGATTTGGCCACCTATGGCCGCGGCTTCTGGATTCTGGATGACATTACTCCACTACAGCAGTTGACGCCGGACGTCCTCGCTTCGAATGCGCATCTTTTTGCCCCTCGCGATGCCTATCGTTTCCGGCCACTCTCACAACCCCCTGGATCCTTCGGCGATCCGACCGCGGGCCGCAATCCACAGTATGGTGCTGCCATCAACTTTTATTTGAAGTCGAAGCTGGGCGAGAAGGATCGCGCAAAGCTGACGATCACGGATGCCAGCGGCAAGACCGTGCGGGAAATCGAATGCCGTGCGCCTCGAACCGACGGCGGCCGCCGAGGACCGGGTGGTCCCGGCGGTGGTGGAGGAGGCGGAGGTTTTGGAGGCCCAGTAACCCCGCCATGCGAAGCCAAGCCGGGGATCAACCGCTACTGGTGGAATTTGCGCGGCGAGGAAGCGACGGAAGTAAAGCTGAGAACTCCGCCGACGTATTCGCCGGATGTGCCGCTTGGCCCGGAGGGCTGGCGCGCTGCTCCTGCCGTGGACCGCATCTCCGTGCTGGAGCCGCCCGGAACCTACACAATTACGCTGACGGTTGGCGACGTAAAATCCAGCCAGAAGCTGAACATACTGAAAGATCCGCATTCCACCGGAGGCGAGAGCGACATTCAGGCCCAAGTCCAGCTCGTATCCGCGTTGCGGGACGAGATGAACACGCTGGCGGAGAGTGTCAACCAGGTCGAATCCATTCGCGCGCAAATCATCGCGTTGGAAAAACAGTTGGGCACGGACGATGCGTCGAAAGCCATCAAGAAAGCGGCGGATGAACTCACCGAAAAGTTGGTCGCGGCGGAAGGCAAGGTCGTGCAGCTCAAAACGACTGGCAGAGGGCAGGACGACGTACGGTACACACCGATGCTGCTGCAAAAAATCAGTTACCTGGCCGACCAAGTAGGCAGCTCGGCCGACTTCGCGCCGACGACCCAGCAAACCGGCGTGCAGCAGGAGTTGAAGCAGCAGGGCGATGCATCCCTCCAGGAAATCCAGCAAATCGTCGCCAAGGATGTGGCCTCGTTTAACGCCATGCTTCGCGATAAGGGCATTTCCAATATCATCGTTAAGACACCGTGAGCGCCAGTAGGCAAAAACCGGTTCGCAAGCACAATAAAAGCGGTTAGGAAAACAAGCGAAGGCTGCGGTATCTTCAGGTCGAGAGGACCTGATGGGAAGCGGCGGCATACACGCGTTCGAACTGGTGTTTTTGTTGTTGCTGGTGTTCGTCGTGGTGTTCGCTGCTCTGGCGCGCAAGCTCCAGGTTCCCTACCCCATCGTTCTGGTCATTGCTGGATTGTTCCTCAGCTTTGTCCCGGGGATTCCGCGAATCACTCTGAACCCCGACCTGATCTTTCTGGTAGTCCTGCCACCGCTTCTTTACAGTGGCGCGTGGCTGACTCCCTGGCGCGAGTTCAAATTCAATCTGGTACGGATTTGCCTGCTCGCCTTTGGACTTGTGGGATTCACGGTTGCGAGCGTCGCCATCTCGGCGCGATGGGTGTTTTCGGGTTTCGATTGGCGGCTCGGTTTTGTACTGGGAGCTGTCGTTTCCACGACCGACGCCATCGCGGCGATTGCGATTGCCAAGCGCGTCGGTTTGCCTCGCACCATCGTGGATGTTCTCGAAGGCGAGAGCCTCTTGAACGATGCAACGGGGTTACTAGCGTTGGAATTTGGCGTGGCCATGGTGGTGACCGGCGAAACTCCAACGATTGGCGGCGCTCTGATTCGCCTCAGCTACCTCACCCTCGCGGCCATTGCCCTAGGGTTGGTTATCGGCGTGCTGGTGGAAGCGATTCACAAGCGAATCGACGATGGCCCGATCGAAATTACCCTCAGCATCATTGTTCCCTACTCCGTCTACCTCGCCGCTGAAGCCATTCATTCTTCCGGCGTGCTCGCCGTGGTCGCATGTGGCCTGTACTTGAGCCGGCACAGTTCCCACTTCTTTTCGCCGAAGGTGCGTATCCAGGCCTGGGCCGTCTGGGATTCCTTTACGTTTGTGCTGAATGGCGTCGTCTTCATGTTGATTGGCTTGCAGTTGCCTTTTGTACTCGCGGATATTCGCGAGTACAGTTTTCTTCAGCTCTTGCGCTATGGCGCCATCTTCAGCGGTCTCCTGATTTTGCTCCGCCTTTTATGGATGTACCCTGGAGGTGCACTCGCATTCTGGATACGCAAGCGACTGCTTCACCAGCGTGTCGA
>Ga0335076_10007275_pt1 | contig 11150 bp, 6 predicted proteins | sample Lox_Sample_25_FD_206717 | JGI IMG/M metagenome (GOLD analysis project Ga0335076, IMG submission 206717) | Soil microbial communities from Loxahatchee National Wildlife Refuge, Florida, United States - Lox_Sample_2.5 | ecosystem: Environmental > Terrestrial > Soil > Wetlands | place: USA: Florida... | reverse complement strand
CCCTTCCCCTCCACGTCAGCCACCACGATCAGCAGCTGTTCCTTTTCCCCGTTCCGTTGCGGAAGAAAATCGTAGTAGTCTCCCCCAACCATTTGCGACGGCTTGTGCGAGACGGCGATCGCCAATCCTGGAAAATCCGGCGGAGCATCCGGCAGCAAGCCCGCTTGAATTTCCCGCGCCAGGGCCAAGTCGCGCTCGAGTTTCTCCTTCTCGATCCGTTCGCGGTGGAATTGCGCCTTCTCCAGCGCCAGAGCCACATGCGTCGAAAGCGCGTCCAGAAATGCCTCGTCTTCCCGCGTGAACGGCTCCGGTTTGTTCAGGAGCTGCAAGACACCGGAAACCTCTCCCGCTTCGTTGCGGATCGGCAGGCACAAGAGCCGCCGCGTCGTAAAGCCCAGCCGCCGGTCGACTTCCGGCTCAAATCGCGGATCGTCATACGCGTTTTCCAGGCGCACTGATTTCCCATGGTGCGCCACCCATCCGGCAATTCCTTTGTCCGCCGGCAGCCGAATGACTTGCTGCTCGAGACCCAGCCCGACCAGCGACCAGATTTCATTACGCTCGCGGTCCACCAGAAATACTGTGCCGCGTTCGGCTTTCGTCTGGCGGGTCGCGATTTGCAAAATGATGTGGATCAGCTCGCCCAGGTCCAGCGTCGAATTCAGCCGCTTCGTTGCCTCCACAATGCTGGACATTTCCTCGAGCGCCCCGCGCCGCTCCGCTAGCGCCAAGGCGAGGGCGGCGAATCGCGAAAGCAGCCTGAGCTGTTCGCGCAATTCGGCGGAAAGCGGCTGCGCCCCTCGTGCCTCCAGAATGCGCATCCGGTAATCGTCGCTTCCGAGCGGCCCGGTCCAAACCGCGGGGTCCTTTGAACCGTCCGTCAAGGGAATGCCAGCAATTTGCGCCGTCACCACGGGAGGAACCGCACCCGCCTGCGCCCAAACTGAAGGTGTGCCGTCGTCAATGCGCCACAGCCGGGCTCCGGTGACGCCTGGCTGCTCCATCGCGGCCTGCGTCACGCGCGCGGCCAGTTCATTAGCCGGAACGCGGCCTTCGAGAAGCCGCAGACTCTGCGTCAATGCGGAAGAAAAACCGGGAAAGATGGAGCGCGAAGAAGGTTCGCTCATGGCAAGAGGCCCGCTGCGCCAGAAACGAGGCCGGAGCAAAGACTAACAGGTGTGCGATGGGTTGGAAAGGGCCTGTGCGAAGCTGTTGGCGGGCTGCCTAGGGCGTGCGCGCGGACAGGCTGCGCTCTTCCCACTGCTGGCTGAGCCTCCTAATGGTTTCGCGCATCCGAACCGCCAGTGCGGCGATGGTCTCAAGCCGTTGCAAGCCTCCGTGAGGCATGCGCTCGTCGCTCTTGCGGCGAAGTTCCGCGAGCAGCAACTCGGCGTTCCCGAGAATGCCCGTGAGCGGATTGTTCAGCTCGTGCCGCAAGATTTCCCCGAAATCCTCTTCACTCCCATCCGCATTTTTGTTGTCTACATGCTCTCGCAGAAATTCGGCGCTTATCCCCATATGCCGCGCTTGATCCAAACGCCTCCTCACCAGGCTCGCCGCTTCGGGCAGGTATTTTCCGTTCGTCCCGACGTACTCCGCGGCGCCGGCGGCAATGAGCGCGCTCAGCTCGGTCGGTCTTCTCTCCGGCCCCAGCACGACAACGGGGGCGTACGCCGCGAGGGACGAAACCACTGCGTCCAACCTCGGCACCTTGATTCGCGGATCTTCAGCTTGGCATCCTGCCGACGCTTCCTCCAGCACGATGACCGTCGGCGCGGAGTCTTCCACAATGCGCCTTGCAGCATCCACGCTGCTCACGGAAGACACCCGAAGTCCCTCTTCCTGCGCTTGCAGTTCCCTGCGAGCCTCCGCGCAGAGCATCGCGTCGTCACTGATCAGCAATACCGTCTGTCCCTGTGCGCTCATTCTTTTACCCCTTAGTTGCTGCGTTTTTCCTCTCCGCAGGAGGGCTCGCCACGTGTTTCGCCTCCGCCAGGACGCGCTCAACTTTTTCGGTGAGCTCTTCCATGCGAAACGGCTTGGCCACGTAAGGCAGCCTGTTTTTTTCCAAGAACTGCCTGGTCTGGGCGGCCAGGGTGTCTCCTGTCACGAAAAGAAATCGGTCTTTCAAGGGGTTTCCGGCCAGCACCAGCGAACGGTAAAAGTGCGGCCCGTCAAGTCCTGGCATCTTCATGTCGCAAATTACCAGATCAAACTCCGCCGAAGCCGCCCGCTCGGGCGCGCGCCGCCCGTCGGGCAGCACTTCCACCTCGAAGCCTTCGTCGCGCAGCACATCTGCAATCAATTGCGCCACGGTGGGCTCGTCCTCCACCACGAGAACGCGCCGTGCAACTCCCTCCGTACCGTGGCGATGTAACTCCCCCCCGGAAGCCGTTAATCCGGCATTTTCCCTCGATCCCAATGGGATTCTGCGCTCCCCGGATTCCCATCGCGCGCTAGACCCCGGGGTGGCTGCGGGAAGTTCGATGGAAAACACAGCGCCGGTTCCCGGCTGGCTCTGGACATAGACTTGTCCGCCGTGCTCCCGCACGATGCCTAGAACAATCGAAAGACCCAATCCCGTCCCCATGCCCTCAGCCTTGGTCGTGAAAAAGGGATCAAAAATGCGCGCTTGCACCGCCTCCGGTATCCCGGGGCCTGTGTCGCTAACCACCACCCTTAGGCGCTGCATTCCCGCCCTTTCGCTCTTTAGCCGGATCGTTCCCCCTCCACCTTGTGCCTCCAGTGCCTGCCTGGCATTGCCGATCAGGTTCATCAGCACCTGCTGCAACTGGCCCGCATCTCCCTGCACGGGCGGAAGCAGTGGGTCCAGGTCCATCTCCACTCGGATTTTCTCTGCCTCCATGCTCATCCGCTGAAGCTCCACGGTTCGCTGGATCAGCTGGTTAAGCGCAATCGGGCGGCGCTCTTGCGGTGTTTCGCGCGCCGAAAGCAGCATCCTCCGCAGGATTGTTCCAGCTCTCTCCGCTTCCGAGAAAATGCGGTGCACCTCTTCTGCCAGTCCCAGTGCATCCTGTCTCAGGAGCAGCCTTTGTGCGTACCCTGTGATGCTCGTCAAGGGATTGCTCAATTCGTGCGCCACTCCGCTGGCCACCTGGCCCAACGCAGCGAGCTTTTCCGTTTGCAGCAAGCGGGTCTGAAAAATTCGCTGGGCCGTCAAGTCCTTGTAGATTTCGAGGCGTCCCAGCCTTTTCCCATTGCCATCCCAGATCGGCCGCGAAACACGCTCCAGGACTCGCGAGGCCGGCCGCGTCAAGTGAACTTCCTCGCGCGCTCCCGCGTCCTGATTGTGCGCCATCTCTCTCCAGCGTTCTCCAAAACGCTCCGGGTCCGGCGCGCAGCAAGCGAGCCGGAGGATTAGGCCCTCCAGCGTTCCCATCTTGTCGGCTTCATCCGGGGCCAGCCCCGCCATTTGGGCAAACCTCAGGTTCAGCGCGCGGATTCTTTCGTCCGCATCGAACAGGATCACGCCCTGATCGAGCCATTCCACAAGGGTCAAAAGTTCCGTCGCTTCCCGGTTCTCCTGTTTCCATTCCGCGGTCCCGGAGGTTTCTATGGTGAACAGCGCGGAATTTCCCGTCGAAACTCGCTCCGCCCGCAGCCGTACCCGTTTCCCGTTGCGAAGCTCCGTTTCCAGAATCGCAGGCGCGATGTCCTTTTTCTCCATCCACAGCTTTCGGAACCACTCTTCCCCCGCCGCACGATCCCGCGCCCGAATCCAATCGGTGAAGCGCGCGTCTTCTTCGCCCTCCTGGTTCCCTCCAAGAGCCGTCCCGGCGGCAAGGTTTTTCCGCAGAATGCTTCCCCGGCGGTCCACCATCGCCAAAGCCACCGGGCTCGCTTCGAGCAGCGCCTGGATTTCCGATTCCCGGACGGATTCCTCCTCGCGATCGCGCAGAACGCTAAGAGCGGAGGCTGCCAGAAGCGCCCGAAATTCGAGACGTTCCAGCATAGCCAGCGAAACGCACCGAGGTTTGAAACCCGCCACGATAACGCCCAGCGTTTCTTCGCCGGCGCGGAGAGGGATCGCCACGACTCGCGCGACCTCTGTTTTCGACCAGGGCGCCGCGAGTTCTCCTCCCGCGGTTCGGCCCGTTTCCAGCGCGGTCCGCCATACGCCGGCCAGCGGTTCGTTTTCCGCAGCGCCCTGCCACGCCGCCTCGCCGGACTTCCACCAGAATTCCACCTTCTCCGCCGCCCCTTTCAGCGTTTCTTCGCGTCCCATCCATCGTCCGATTGCGGCGAATACCGCGCCGGGGCCCGCCGCGCTCTTGGCGCTCGCCGTGCAGCTCTCAACGAGCGAGGCCAGCACACTTTCTGGCGTTTTCCCTTCGAGGAGTTCCGTCGAGATATGCCGCGCGAGGGTCACATCCGCCTGGCGCTGCCGGACAGCCTGGTGCTCGTGCTCGTGAGAAAGCACCAGCGAGAGTTCGGCGGCTGCTTCCTCCATTTCTGCACGGGGAAGGTTCGCCGCCTTCGCACGCGAACCCGCCATCAGAATGCCCTGCAATCTTCCGGTGGAGAGAACCGGAACCCACAGCACCGTGCGCAGTTCCGCCAAAGGCCCCAGAAGCGGGCTCTGGGAATTGCCGCCAACTTCCTGGACTACACTCTCTCCGGTCAGGAGCAAATCCCGCGGCAGCGGAAAGTGGGGCGCTAATTGCCTCCACTCTCTCGGCGTCGCATCGGAATCGCTATCCCATACTGATCCCTGGAAAACTTCCTGCGCCCCGTTCTCACCATCCCCTTGCTTGGCGATCCATGCGCCCAGCCGGTTCGCTGCGGTCACCCGCGCCAGAGAAACGATGACTTCGCGCACAATCTCTTCACGGGGAAGTCCAAGGACCGCCGCGCGCGCCACACCCCGCGGCTGCGATGAACTCACTTTCCTCTTCCACATCTCCATCTGCAGACTCTTTCGCTCGCGCTTCGCCCTTGCCGGTTCGCCGCGCAGGGCGTTTCCCTGCCGTGAACCCATTGCAGAAGCAGGCCCAACCTTGTCCCTGATAACTATTGCTGGATCAATGAGTTACGTAGGAAGATAAAGGGGTGAGAGGGGTGCCGAAATTCCATGTCGAGATTTGCGCCACTCATGCAGCCCATTGTGGGCATTCGGAAAGGTACATAGGCAACTCTGCTGGGCTGTCTTTCGCCCTGATGACGCTTCTTCTCAGGGTTCAGTTTTCTGGCTGTTCGACGCGATACTGCTTGAGCTTGCGGTAGAGGGTAGTCTTGCCGATCCCGAGCATTCGCGCGGCTGCCAGCTTGTCGCCGCTGGTCTCGCGCAGAGTGCGCAGGATCGCGCGCCGCTCCAGTTCCTCGAGCGGCAGCAGTTCATCCTTCTGTGGCGCGCGTTCGCTCGTGGGATATTGCAGATTGGAAGGCAAATCGGCCACCTGCACGATGGGGCCGGACCCCAGCGCCACGGCGCGCTCGATGGCGTTCTCCAGTTCGCGCACGTTCCCCGGCCAATCGTAGGCCACCAGCCGCCGCATGGCGTCGTCCGAAATGGTCCGCACCGGTCCCCGCGATTCGGAAAATTTCTCGAGAAACGCCGTCACCAGCAATGGAATATCACTCTTGCGGTCGCGCAGCGGCGGTAGCTTGATCTGCACGACGTTCAACCGGAAGTACAGGTCCTGCCGGAAACTCCCGCTGCGGATGGCGTTTTCCAGATCGCGGTTTGTCGCCGCGATGATGCGCACGTCAATTGACCGGCGGTCGGTCGAGCCCACCGGCTTGATCTCCCGTTCCTGCAGAGCGCGCAGCAACTTGGCCTGCAAGTCCACCGGCATGTCTCCGATTTCGTCCAGGAAAAGCGTTCCGCCATGCGCCGACTCGAGAAGCCCTTGCTTTGCCTGCATTGCTCCCGTAAATGCGCCTTTCACATAGCCGAACAGCTCCGATTCGATCAGGGTCGGCACCAGCGCGGAGCAGTCCACCGGCACGAACGGCCGGTCTTTCCGCGGCCCCGAATAATGAATGCTCTTGGCCACCAGCTCTTTGCCCGTTCCGCTTTCCCCCAGGATCAGAACCGGGTACTCGTGCTGGCTGACTTTCTCCGTCATCTTGTAGACACGTTCCATCTTCGCGGACATGCCGATCATCAATCCGAATCCCGGCCTCGTGCGCAGCTGCTCGCGCAGCAGCCGGTTCTCCTGCTGGAGCTCCACGGCGTGCATCACGCGTTCCAGCCTTGTGCGTAACTCCTCCACGCGAAACGGCTTGGTCACGTAATCCATCGCTCCCATGCGTGTCGCTTCCACCGCCGAATCAATCGTTCCGTACTGCGTCAGGACCACCACCGCGACTTCCGGATGCAAGTCGTGCGCTTTTCGCAACAGTTCCAGCCCGCTAGTCTCCGGCAGCTTCAGATCCGTCAGCATGATGTCAATCGCAGATTGCTCCAGCACCTCAAGTGCGTCCTCCGCCGTGGCCACCGTCGCCACCTTCAGGCCACTCTGCTGCGCCACCGCCACGCACAGCTCCCGCGTGGTCTGCTCATCATCCACGACCAGAAGATTCATCGGCGCGATTTCTCGCGGTGCTGTCGCCTCTTCCACCATGCCTGGCGGCTCCATCTCCCTTTCAAGTGTCTCTTATTGGTTCAGCACCTGCCGTTCCATTCGCGGAACACACGTGTTCCTCTGATTCTTCAACAAGTTACACATATTATCACGTCTATAATAGTTTTATATCGGGAAAGTTGATCGCCACGCCCGGGATCCCAAGTCGCGCTTCAGGTCACCCCTAAGTCTCTTTGTCTAGCAGACATACAGAAATGGGAATCGGGCCTGTGCCATTCTGGGAACTGTCCCGTAGCGGGCCTGTTGGTATCCCTGCTATGGGACCCAATGCAGCAATCCCTCGCTCCGCGATCCGAGGAAGAATCCTCCGGTTCCATCCGGCGCTACTCCGACCGTGCTCCCCGTTTCCTGCGAGCCATCCACGCGCGCCCAGCTCTTGCCCCCGTCGCTCGAAACGTAGAATCCGCCTGTAGCGGTCGCAATTCCCAGATTGTCTCCAGATCGCACGGCAGGGCTGGCCCCCACCGCAGGGAGTCCCGATTGCACCAACTTCCACTTCGTTCCGAGTCTGGCCTGTACATCAAAAACCCCATGGCTTCCCCCGATGAGCAGCGGATCCTCGCCAGCGTTTCCGTGCTGCTCGAGCCAAAGAAGCCGGCCCGCTTCCGCCGGCGCCTCCCGAACCGTCGCCGTCTCGCCGCGCGTGCCCAGGCACTCCAATTTCGCTTCAGCCAGCGCGCAGACCTTGTCCCCAGGCAGCACGTCCTCGATTTTTCCGCCTAGGGCTCTGGGGTCCACACGGCGAGCGATTGTGCCGCGCACGTCTCCGGTCCAGAGCCCCTCCGAAGTAGCAAGGTAAAAACTCGTTCCGTCCTCGCGAATTCGAATCACTTGCGGTTCCTTTCGAACTGCGCGCGTCACGCTCTTCTGCGTTCGCTTGCGCCCCTGGAACGTTTCCATGAACCTCACGGGTTCCCAGCGGGCCCTATTCGCGTCATACCGCGCCGCGCCCGATGTTTCGAACGTCGCCCACCAGCCTTTTTCGCCGCCAAAGAGTTCGGCAATTTTTCCCTTCGGCAAGCCGCCCGCCAGAATCCCCCAGCTCTTTCCTCCATCGCGCGTCTCCAGCAATTGCCCCGGCATGCCGGCAATCCGAACCAACAAATGCCCCGGTGCAAACGGGTCTGCCGCAAACGCCGACAGGATCGGATGCGCAAATCCCCGGTTCGCTGCAAAAAAAGTCTTCCCTTGGTCGTCGCTCGCTAGCACTCCTTGCGCCTCTGTGCCGATCAGCAGCCGTCCCTTTCCCATGGACGGCAGCACCGCGACCGCATTGATGATCCATTCGCGCGGCGTCACGCGCAGCCAATTCTCTCCCCGGTCGTGCGTTGTCCACAGCCCCTCGGTCGTGGCCGCAAAAAGCTCTTGGGGTCGAGCGGGATTCTGCACGATCTCCTGCGTGCGCCGCGATGAAAACGGAATCCCCTGCAGCTTCACCCACTGTTCGCCGCCGTTTTCGCTGCGATAGATTCCGGAGCAGGCGCTTGCGAAGATCGTCCCGGGAATTTCCAGATCAATGCGTAAGCTCATCACGTCCGAATCGTCAATCATCCCCGCGGGAATCGCCTTCCAGGTTTTTCCGCCATCTTCCGTTTTCCACGGCAGGTGATACGTCCCGGCGTAGATCACCCGGTCATCGCGCGGATCCATGGCAACCGAATCTACGTTTCGCAATTCCGGATCTCCCGCTGGCGAAATGCGCTCCCAAGTTCTCCCGGAGTTCTCTGTTCGAAACACTCCCGTCAGAGTTCCGGCAATCAATTCTTCGGGTTTCGCAAGATCCTGCTCGATCGCGCGCACGGCTTCCCCCGGCAATCCATCCGCCTGCCACGTTCGCCCGCCGTCGTCGGTTCGAAACACTCCTCCTCCCGCCGCCGGATCGAGGTACCACACCGCCGCATACAGCCGCTGCGGAATGGCGTGATCCGCGATCAACGCCTGCACCACCCCATCGCGGCGGAGCCCTGCGCGCCCGCGCAATTCCCAGTGAATCCCCGCGTCCGCAGTCGCAAACACGTGTCCGTCCGCCGTTCCCAGATACACAGTGCCGTCCACGGCCGTGGCCATCGAAAGCACGTCGCCCCCTTCAGGCCCGAGCCGTTTCCAGTGCTGCCCTCGTGCAGGCATTGCGAAGCACAATGCCAGGCCAAGAAGCGCAGCCACTTTGATCAGCCGTGCATTGCTCATCTGCGCTCTCTCGAATAATTCAAGCTGCAAAAAACGCGGGCTCCCCGATTTCATCCGGAGAGCCCGCTGGCATTCATTTCTTCCTGCATCCGGTTTCCTTTCCCGCTCCTTCTTACGCGCTTGCGGGAAATGGGCCACCGGTCGCCTTGCTTAGTACGTCGCGCCCTGCGGGACCAGCACGAAGTCCACGCGGCGGTTGGCCTTTTCCTCGCCTTTTTCTTTCGAGGCTTCCCCAACCCTCGTGGAAATGCGCGACTCGTCCACGCCTTTCTCGACGATGTACTTCTTCGCCAGTTCCGCGCGCGTAGCCGCCAGCTTTTCCGCTTTCGGCTCCTTCGGATCCGCGTACCCGACGATCACGAGCTTGGCATTCGGGTCATTGTTCAGGCGCAGGGCCACGTCGTCTCCCACGCGCTTGCACGCATTATCAAAGCGCGACGCGCCCAGCTTGGTGTAGCCGCAGTCGCCCACCTTGGCCGCTTGCGGCGGAGGCGGCGGTTGCTCCACGTCCACGTTGGTTGTCGCGTCGGCGCTTCCTCCCCGGCCATCGCTTACCGAGCATTTCACCGCGTAGCTTCCCGGCTGCAGTCCCGTGGAATCGAACTCCACCTTCGGTCCGCTTCCCACGATCTGGCCGCCATTTGTGCTGTAGCTGTAGGTCAACGGATCGCCGTCCGGATCGCTCGCCGTGGCCGTAATCCCCGTGCGTTCTCCGGGCAGGATCGGGCTCCGGTCGGTCGCGCAGGAGATGACCGGAGGATGGTTGGGCTTCTCGCTCACGGTAAGATCCACCGCGCAGGAAGCCGTCCCTCCCTTGCCATCATCCACTTTGACAGTCACGGTGTATGCGCCGACGGCTACTCCCGCCGAGTTCCACCTCGCTTCGGGACCCGTGCCCTCGACTGTGCCTCCAGTCGCCGTATACGTATAGGTGAGCGTGTCGTTATCCGGGTCGCTGGCGTTTACGTGCACCGCCACCACATCGTTCGATCCGGCGAACACGGACGTGGGATTCGCTGAGCACGCCGCCACCGGCGGACGGTTCACCGGAGGAGGCGGCGCAGGGAATCCCCACCGGAAGACGATGCCGGTTCCCGCGCGAAAGTCGTTCTGCCGCGCCGTAGGATTGATGAAGGCGCCCGAAAAGCTCGTCATGACGTAATCCAGCTGTGCGACCCGCCATGCTATGTTCTTCGTGAAAGTAATATCCACCCCGCCTCCCGCAGCCAACGCAAATGCGTTCTGGCTTTGGCTGCCGGTCGCATCGGAAGACGCGTGCATCCCGCCAACCAGAAATTCCGCGAAAGGAACGAAATAATTGAACCTCCGCAGATTCAGCCGGGGGCCGAACAGGTAGCTCATGAAACTTCCCGAAGTGGAGTTTCCCGGCACATTTCTGTTGCCGGAATTGTAGCCACCGAACTCGCCTACCAGTCCCAGGTACCGGGTGGCGTTGTACGTAAACGAACCCGTGGCTCCGTTGTTTCCGTAGGAATTGAACGGATCGCCTGGATGAAAGTCGAAGTATTGGTACATGGCCGACGCTTCGTATTTCGGCCACATCTTTCCCGGAGCTTCCTCATCGGGCGCCGATTTTCCGGCGGGAAACGGAAACAGCCGCGGCGTCGCTGGAAAGACGTCCGCGAAACCCGTTCCCGGAGCCGTTCGCAAAGAGCTCCCTAACTCTGCTGCATTTCCCGGATTCGCATCCGCTACTTCCGTTTTCTCGGTTGTTGTTTTGCCCGCATCCTTGTCGGTTTGCTGGGCTGAAAGCGGAAGGGCACACAAAATCCCCATCGCCGCAATTGCACACCACTTACGCATGTTCTTCCTCCCCACACTTGCGACTAGAGACCGCAAACTCCCGAATCCACCCGACGATCGCCTGTTTCCCGTTTTGAGATTCGCGCCAGACTCTCCACGGCCCGTACCTTCCACCCTCCACGGGGCGGCCGCCAGGTGTTCTGCTCCTCTCCTCTGACTCCGCCGTTGCAGCGGAAGAGAGTGAGCGCATCAACAAAGCGCGATGAAAGTAGCCTATTGCATCCCCGCCGTCCGTGGCAAGTTCTTCCTTCCGCGCCACCGGAGCCGCCGGTTTGCTCCCGCAAGCGAGTGCGTATATCATCCGCCCACTATGAAATTCACAGGCTTCGTCGCTTTTGCCTGCATGGCCTCACCGGTTTTCGCGCAAACATCTTCGTCCTCTAGCGAAGTAACCGCAGTTTTTCCCGAAGCTCATGCGCTCTACGTGGACATTCACGAACATCCCGAACTCTCCGGCCAGGAGACTCAAACGGCCGCGAAACTCGCCGCGCATCTTCGCGAACTCGGCTATGAAGTGACTGAACACGTCGG
>Ga0335076_10007274_pt1 | contig 11152 bp, 9 predicted proteins | sample Lox_Sample_25_FD_206717 | JGI IMG/M metagenome (GOLD analysis project Ga0335076, IMG submission 206717) | Soil microbial communities from Loxahatchee National Wildlife Refuge, Florida, United States - Lox_Sample_2.5 | ecosystem: Environmental > Terrestrial > Soil > Wetlands | place: USA: Florida... | reverse complement strand
ACCAGATCGTCTCCAAGCTGGGCGATTCCTCGACCGAAATCGGCCAAGTGATCAAGGTCATTACTTCGATTGCACAGCAGACAAACCTGCTGGCTCTGAATGCCACGATCGAGGCGGCACGCGCCGGTGAAGCCGGCAAGGGATTCGCTGTGGTCGCCAATGAAGTGAAGGAATTGGCGAAACAAACCGCGAAGGCGACCGAAGACATCAGCCGCAAGATTGAGGCCATCCAGGGCGATACCAAGAGTGCCGTCGGTGCCATCGGTCAGATCAGCTCCGTCATCAAACAGGTCAACGACATCTCCAACACGATTGCCACCGCGGTCGAAGAGCAAAACGCCACCACAAACGAGATGGCCCGCAATGTTGGCGAAGCCGCGAAGGGCTCGGGAGAGATCACCAAAAACATCAGCGGGGTGGCTGATGCAGCCAAGAGCACGAGCCATGGCGCCAACGACTCCCTCAAAGCTTCGCAAGCCCTGGCACAGATGTCGACCGAACTCCGCGACCTGGTTTCGCGCTTCAAAGTTGACAATGATGCCCAGGCAGCGGGCGCTGCGGGCCCCAAGCACCGATTGGCTAAGGCGGGAGCCTAGTTCCGCCAACCGGCGGATACCGCTTCTTGCGCGGTATCCGCTTCTGAAGAATGAGGTTTCTATGCCTCCGGTCCGCGTTCTGGTGGTCGATGATTCTGTGGTCGTGCGCAAGCTATTGTCGGAAGCGCTTGCATCGGTTCCACAGCTCCAGCTTGCCGGTACGGCGTCGAATGGCGCCATCGCTCTCGCCAAGATTCCGCAGCTGAACCCCGATGTGGTCACACTTGACATCGAGATGCCTGGGCTCAACGGAATCGAGACGCTGACCGAAATCCGCAAGCTCTACCCGAGTTTGCCGGTCATCATGTTCAGCACTCTGACAGAACATGGGGCGGCGATCACGTTGGAAGCATTGTCTTTGGGGGCATCTGACTACCTGACCAAGCCGACCAATACTTCGAGCCTGGCAAGTTCCATGGCGCAGGTTCGGCGTGAACTGACCGCCAAGATCCTCTCCCTCGTCGGCCGCGATCAGAGGGTGAATTCTGCTCCGGTACAACACTCCAACCGCCGGACGTCTGCTGGTGCACCAATTGAAATATTGGCGATTGGCACATCGACGGGCGGCCCTAAGGCGCTGGCTGAGCTCATCCCACAGCTGCCGTCGGACTTCCCCGTCCCGATCGTGGTGGTTCAGCATATGCCTCCGCTTTTTACGCGCCTGCTGGCGGAGCGGCTCAATTCCCAATCGCAGATTCGCGTCAGTGAGGCTGAAGCGGGCTGTCCGCTGGAAGCAGGGCACGTCTGGATCGCTCCCGGCGATCACCATATGACGATCAGCCCCACGGGTACTCAAACCATCCTGTCGCTCAACCAGGATCCTCCAGAAAATTCTTGTCGTCCCGCGGTCGATGTTCTGTTCCGGTCGGTAGCCCGAGCCTATGGTCCACATACGCTCGCCGTGGTGATGACCGGTATGGGTTCTGATGGAGCGCGTGGCGCCGCGCACGTTCACGAGGCAGGAGGCGAAATATTTGTACAAGACGAGCCCACATCCGTCGTCTGGGGTATGCCGGGAGCGATTGTCAGTGCCGGATTGGCCGACAAGATTTGTCCGCTCGAAGAAATCAGTCAGGAGGTAATTCGCCGCGTGGGCGTGGGTCGAAACCAAACTTCGGCCGCGACCAATCGCGCCTGAATCTGACCGCTGTGGCCTGCAGCGGTGGATTTTCCCATGAGTGCCGCGACTACCGTGCCGAAACCCGATCCGGAAGAGCTGAAGGATCCCGCGTATCTAAAGATTCGCGACCTGATTTATCAGGTTTCGGGCATCTACCAGCCGGAAGAGAAACTTTATCTGCTGGCTTCGCGCTGTGCGCGCCGCATGGGCGCAGTAAATGCCAAGACACCTGCCGAGTATCTCGAGTTACTTACCCTGCGCGGAAATCGCGAGGTGGAATTACGCCTGCTGCTCAATGAAATCACAATTGGGGAAACCTACATGTTCCGCAGCCCAGCTCAGCTGGAAGCGTTGCGCAGCGTCATCCTTCCCCAAATCGTCCAAGCCAAAAGCGCCATCGGGTTCAAGAAATTGCGGCTATGGAGCGCAGGGTGTTCCACGGGAGAAGAGCCCTATACGTTAGCCATGTTCCTGTTGGAGGAAAGCGCAAAATTCCTCGACGGCTGGACATTCGACATTCTGGCCACAGACTTGAACGACAACTCCATTGCCGCTGCCAAGGCCGGTATCTTCGGAGAATACTCGTTGCGCAATACCAGCGAAGCTCTGCGCAAAAAGTATTTCAAGCCGTTCGACGAGAAACGGCTGCAGGTCACGGATCAGCTGAAATCCATTATTCGTTTTGAGCGCGTCAATCTCAGCGAGGACAGCAAGATGACGTTTCTCAAAGGTTATGACGTGATTTTCTGCTGCAATGTTCTCATCTACTTTGATCTGAATTCGAAGCGGAAAGTCACCCAGCATTTCTATTCCAACTTGGTTCCCGGCGGGTATCTCTTCCTGGGCCACGCGGAGTCGTTGTATCAGGTCGACGAGAGATTCCGGTTGCTGCACTTTCCTGGAGCCTTGGGTTATTTGAAGCCATCTGGCCTGGCTGCGATTGGAGGCAAACCGTGAACCGATTGGAAGACATGCTCCCCAAGATCCAGCAGTTGGAAGAGATCCCAACGATTCCTACGATTGTTCAACCGCTCGCGAACCTGCTGCAGCTTCCGGTCGAACAACTCGACATTGAGAAAGTAGTCGACCTTGTCTCCTACGACTCGACCATTGCCGCACAATGCCTGCGCATGGCGAACTCACCACTGTTCGGCCGGCGCAAAACGGAGACGGTGCGGAGCGCGATCCTGGCGCTCGGCCTGAAGCGGGTGCAAGCGATCCTGCTCGGCTGTTGCTTGAACCGTATCGTGCCGGTGGGCAAGTGGGCGTTCGATGCGGTGACATTCTGGCGCCATTCCCTGGGCTGCGCTCTGGTCAGCCGCAAAATGGCAGGAATCATTGGTTATCCCGATCCCGAAAAGGCTTACCTTGCGGGCCTCGTTCACGACATCGGCATTCTGGTTAACACAGTCATTTGCACGGAGGAGTACCGCATATGCCTTCGGAGGGCTTGCGAGGAACGCGTTTCCCTCCACCGCATTGAAGAGCGCCTGCTCGGCTTTACACACTGCCAGACTGGAAAAATACTCGGGGAACGGTGGAAGTTCTCTGCCGACGTTATCGCTGTTATCGAAGGTCATCATAAGGTTGACGCAGCGCAGGAAACGGGCGCACTCGTGTCGCTGGTTCATCTCAGTGACCTGCTCTGCCGCTTGCGCGACTTGGGATACGGATACTACGAGGTGATGGGCATCGACTTTACTGGAGAGCAAGCATGGGTTTCACTGGTCAAGAACTTCCCCAGCCTGGCCAAGATGGATCTCGCGCGTCTTACGATGGACATTGATGGGGCTATGGGGGAGATCGTCGAACTGGTTGAAGCCGTATTCAAACCGCAGCCGAACTGAACCGACGACCTTCACCAAGTCGTTACAGCTTAACTAGAGTTCCAAGATCAGAGTGGGACCGCACTCAAGGCCAATCCAAAACCGAGAAGGACGCACTGTCGGCGAGCTACTGATTCAGGCGGATGGAGAAAATCAGAGGGAATCTATCGAACAGGAGTTTCACGTCAATCGAATAGTCGTTTGTCAGAGCGCGGAGACTATAGTCTTCCCCGACGATAACAGTCGGTACTGAGAGTTTGCATCCGTCGCCCATCCCGGCAATTTTGTCCTTGAAGTTGCCTGCCACCATGTTGCAAACCTCGCCAACCGCATCCAGCTTTGTATCCTCAACGCAGCTGAGGTCCTCGCCAAGCATTTTCGAAGCGATGAGGCTTGCTGAACTGGTGCTGCAACGTAGGCTGAGCAGCCCGCACACGGATCCGGCCAGTCCCACCATCGATGTAATATTGAGGCCGTTCTCTATCGCTGGTTCTGAACTCGACGTTAATTCCGCTGCAAGCATGAGTGAAAAAACTTCGCGGGCGGACAGTTCGAGAATCGAAGCCCAGGCTTTGTGCGCTTCCGCCGGGACCTGGTTTTCTTGCCCTGTGATCATTGTTTGCCTTCCAAGACCGACGATATTTGGGTGCTGACAAGATCGGGAGTGAAAGGTTTTCGGATGTAGCCGCGAGCGCCCGCCGAGAGCGCCTGCACGACATGGCTCTCGCTGCCTTCGGTTGTGATCATCACAACCGGAGTTCCCTTCGCATTCTCTACGGCGGGCAGATGTTTGACGAATTCCAGACCGTCCATAACGGGCATATTGATATCGCACAGGATCAAGTCCACTTTTTCGCGAGTCAGCACACCGAGGGCTTCCTCTCCGTTGGCCGCCTCATAGACCTGCGAGATGGCGAGGTTCGCCTGCCGTAAGGATCGTTCTACGATTTTTCGCATGACAGATGAGTCATCGACGATGAGCACCCGAATGTTCCCCATGAATGCCGCCCTTCGCAGCACCGACCGGGATAATCCCATGTCGACGCCCAAGTAAGTGTTCCTTATGAGATATCGGATGAAGGCTGGAGGACCTTTAACGGTCAGAGGCCCATCGGGCACTGTGTCGCGGCCGGGGCACCGCATCGGTGAGGTACGCGGCAGGAATCTGAAACCAGATGCGAAGGCGATGTTTTCGGGACGGTTCCGAAGTGGTGCGCAGGCCCGCAAAGCAAACGAGAAAACTAAGGGAAATCACATTCTTAGAAGACCCGAAAGTCGGAGCACAGTTGCGGCTTGAGTGGGCTCTGCATGCTGGCAGGCTAAGCCATGTACCGCGCGTCCTTTCCGGCAGCTAAGTTGCCAAGTAGAATTTCTCCGAAGGAGACTCAAAAGGAAGGAACCGCATGAATCGCCGTAAGTTTCTGAGTACCTCTGCTGGAGCCGCAATTGCCACCGGACTCCCTCCGCTCCCTTCATTTGCCCGTCCCGCGCGACCAAAACTGAAACCAATGGCGCTGGGTCTGAAAATCAGCCTGGATGATGCCCTTGAAGCTACGATCAAGCGTGTTCGGGACATGGGTTTTTCGAATTGCTTCCCGTCGCTCGACGACTACATCGGGAAGTTCACGAAGGATGCCGCGGAGCAGATCGGTAACCTTCTGGCGAAGTACGATCTGATCGCAACAACGGTCGAAGTCGTCGGCCCCGAGCCACTCGAGTGGAACTTTGTTCAAGGCCCCTCGACCATCGGCCTGGTGCCACCGAGAACCCGTGCCGCGCGCATCGATGCGTTAAAGCAGGTTTCGGATTTTGCGAAGCTGCTGGGTATCAGCCAAGTTCAGACGCACTGCGGTTTCATTCCAGAGAATCCGGCCGACCCGCTTTATCCCGGTACTGTCGATGCCATTCGCACGGTTGCACAGCACTGTCAAGGCAATGGCCAGTACTTCCTGATGGAAACTGGCCAGGAAACCCCCACTACCATGTCCCGCATTATTCGAGATGTCAACATGTCAAACCTTGGAGTCGGTTTCGACACCGCCAACCTGATCCTTTACGGCAAGGCAAATCCGGTCGATGCAGTCGAGATTCTCGGACCGCATGTTCGCAGTGTGCATGCGAAAGATGGAAAATGGCCAACGGATCCGAGCAAGTTGGGCGAAGAGGTGCTCATCGGGCAGGGATTGGTCGATTTCAAAAAAGTATTCACGAAGCTTCACGAGTTCGGGTATACCGGCGCGATCACAATCGAACGGGAAACTTCAGGCCCGCAGCAAATTGAAGACGTGAAGAACGAAAAGCGGTATCTGCAGCGGATTCTGGACGAAGTGCTGTCCTGATTGAGGAACTCACGTCCGGAACTGCATTGAAACTTACACAACAGCACACATGCTTTTGAAACGCGAGGATACATGAACCGTCGAGAGTTTCTGAAAACAGGGGCGGGAGCACTTTCAGCAATGGTGGTGCTCAATCCACGGACCGTATTTGGCTATGAAGCGAACTCGGCAGTGCGGCTTGGACTGCTCGGGTGCGGCAATCGCGGCTCATCGGTCGCCGAGTCGTTTGCGCGGAATTCGTCTGCACGAATCGTCGCTCTGGCGGATCTGTTTTCCGATAACCTCGCCGCTGGGGGGGATCGCTTCAATAAAATCAACACAAGCCTTGGACAGCCGCCGATTGATAGCAAGCTTCTCTTTCATGGTCCGCATTGCTATGACCAGCTGGCCAACTCGAAGAACCTAGACCTTATTCAGATCTCGACCCCGCCATATTTCCACGTACAACATTTAGAGGCGGCTGTTGCCGCCGGAAAGCATGTCTACTGCGAAAAGCCCGTGGGAGTTGACATCGTCCAAGCTAAACGTGCTCTCGAAATTGCAAAACGCGTGAAGCCGAACCAGAGTGTCGATGTCGGGTTCCAATGCCGCAGCGCGCCACCGATCGCCGCTTTGGCGCAAAAAATCAGGGGCGGCGCGCTAGGCAAGATTGCCACTGTTTGCGGCAATTACAACGCCCCGGCTTCCACGGAAAAGAAGCGAGACGGTGAAGGACAGGACGAGTATCGCTTGCGCAACTGGCTTTGGGACCGTGTCCTTTCAGGCGACATCCTTGTCGAACAGAACATCCACATCATCGACTTGTGCAACTGGATGCTTGGAGCGCATCCCCTGAAGGCAACGGCCAATGGCGGTCGCAATATACTCACTCATTTCGGTGACTGCTGGGATAATTACCAGGTAAATTTCACTTATCCGAACGACGTTCACTTCTCTTTTACCTCGACGCAGTTCGGCACCGACGGAGTGTTCGATGCCGGGCTGAAGCTATTCGGCTCAAGCGGATCAGCGACATGCCCGTACGCTGGACCAATCACGATCACCGGCGCCAATGCCTGGTCATGGCAGGACTCAAAATCCACCGCCGCGGGTTCCGGCAGTTTCGCCGCTAACGGTGCGTTTCTCGATAACCTTGAGTTCGCCGATCGCGACAAGGAGCGCACCTTCATCGAGAGTATCGTCTCTGGTCCGGCTCACAACCAGATCGCCGAAGGTGTGGAGACCGCATTGAGCTGTATCCTTGGCCGCATGGCCGGCTATGAAAAGCACGAATTGACCTGGGATCGCATGCTCGCTGAAAAAGAGGACTGGAAATTAGGATTTAGCCTGGAGCAGTTTGCTTAGACAACTGTTCGCCAGTGACAAGAGCAATGAAAGCTCGGCTTGTCCCGACTGGCGGAAGCGAATGGGAGTCGAACCCATCATGGATGCCGAAAGACACCCATCGTCGGGTTTGAAGATCACTCAGTGTGTTCTGATCGGTTATGAAAATTCTTTACTCTACATGATTCTTCAACCGCTTACCAGAATGGCGTTCTGATCCGTCCGGATCGACGCTGATCAGTTCTGAACATGGAACCATCACGTTTTTATCACGTGATGAAAGACAGCGAATTCGGGAATGAGCTTGGGAGGCGATTTCTACGTATCCGGCTCAATGAGCGTGTTCGGGATTTTCTCGCCAGTCATTGTGGGTGTTGTTCTGCCAGACGTTCAATCCACTCCTTGCGGACGGGCGGGATGTAGTTTGGCAACAGAAAGCCGCCTTGGTCGAACCAGTCGCTTGCGGCAGGACCGACGTAGCCTTCCATCCACGAAGCCGGGTTCTTGCGCCAGTGCCGCCGAATGTAGCGAACGACTCGCTCATAGAGCTTCTCAAATTCCCGCTGTTTGTCTTGAAACACCGCATAAATGCGCCCTTGCGTGAGGGCAGGGCGGCCTTCCCACGTCGTTATACCCGACAGCGATAGCTCGAACACCGGCTCGGTCTGCTCGTCTATGCGGTAATAGGGCGGCTGTGCGTTCGCCACATAGGCCCTTTGCAGATTGGGAGCAAATCGTTCGCTCCACAGAGCCAGAATTTGTCCGCCGATATTCTCAGGGATGAAAGCTAGGCGCTCCAGGTTCGCCCGCGTTTCCGCTCCGCATTGCAACTTGCAGGGGTTCTTTCTCGTGCATTGCGAGAAGGAAGTTGTTTACATCTTGCGGAAGCAAATGCAGTTGTGTCTGGCGGCCCATCGCCCTAATTCTAAACGGCTTGTGTACGCCAACTGTGGTTAGCAGGCCATTTCACTCTTCAACCCAGAGGAAAACTCTTTTCCTCGCGGTGGATGAGTGATATCCGGATTTTGCGACAGTTGACAACGTTTTCCTTGGGCGCAAGGCCAACCGTCCTTGACCTTGCCAAACTAGATTCGCTAATCTTCTCGCTTCCCACTCGGCCCTGTTTCTGCTCCAGCAATAAGGAAATCAGATGTTCGTCGTCACGCTCTTGAAGATCGTTACTGTTCTCCGGTGGGGCGTCGGGATCACGATCCTCGCGGCTGCATGGCTTTTGAAAGAAGATGAAGAGGGCCGGATTACCAATTGGCTCGAGGATAAGCGAAAAGCGGTCGCTAAAAGACGTGACCAAACGTTGTCGAAGGCCGGGATCTACGTCCAGTCACTCGCGTCAGTCGTCACAGGTTTATTCATAACTGTTTTTGGAAAGAGGTTGTTATCGATACACGCAATATTTATATCACTCCTGTTGTCGTCGCTGCCATTCGTACTGCCGCTAGCTGTAGCGACGATAATCAAAGGGCCTAACCCAGAGAGTGGTGGGATGAATGGGATTTATGTTACGTCGCTGATGGCATTCATACTTGCAACGTCTACGATTGTGTGTATACGGTATAGATCGTCTAAGGCGATTAAGATAATAGAGGGCGTGTTATTTGCCGTCGGTATTGCCAGCTATGTAGTCGGCTATGTTTGGTTGTTATCTCACGCTTGTCGTATAGAAGATATCCTCTCGTATTCATTGTTCCTTTTAGGGGCGATACTATCAGTTAGTATCGATCTGTCATTCATGGTGACCATGCGATGGAGTTTTCAAAAGATTGATACCGCAAACAGCCTCCAAGCAATTGCGTTGTTACTATTTGTTGCTACATTGACATCAGCAATCATAATTGTAGGTACTGCTTCCTCATTCATTTACGTACGTCACGCAAATCTGGAAATGTTTGCGGAGTACTCGTACATTCCACACAGATTTGGGTTTCGTGATATCGTCCTTAGTTTCGCAGAAACAACGGCACTTGTCGGATTTTCCTGTGCGTTCGACATTTTACTTTCCTGTTCAATCCTTGTTATCTGTCTGGGCATCAGCCTTAATAGCCTCGTTTGGGCGTTTGTTGATCGAAATATTTATTCTTTCAACCGTCACAAAATTCTGATGAATAAAAAGCTCTTGTGGTCAGCCGGAATCGCGATCTGTACGGAACCACACGTCTGGAATTTGGCAGTTAGGGTAGTGAAGACCGGGTGGCTGTGACCACTCCGCCCTGTTGAAAGAAGTTCTCGGGCCTTTGTTGAGATCGCTAACGTAACCAGATGAGATGAGTTCTACATGTCTGTTTTGGGACACAAGGGCTGATGAAAACGAGTTAGGCTATCAGCGCCGTCGACGTATGTGGTCGTCAGCCTTAGTGGAGCCTGAGAGCCCGCGGATGAGTTTGACCCTGGATGCCGTTGAGTACAACGGACTGTCGCCTTCTCTTCGGAGAGGAGCACGCGAGGGAGACTTTCGCGATTTGTGCATCCTTACGTCGCACGGCGGAAGGAGACAGTGGAAGTTTTGTATCCGCGGTGCTGTGGGCTGGATGTGCACAGGTCCTCCATCCCCTTCACCTCAGCCATGGGGGTGGGGGTTCCCCGGCGGCCGCCCGTTCTAGGAGGAGGTTGACACCCTAATTTCGATATCTCAAGAGAGCGAGGTGTGTTCAGACTGAACCCGCCTAGCGATTGAAAACATTGGGTTTAGTCATAATGAACTAGCACGGTAGCCAGCACAGGGGTGCGGATTCGAATCAAAAGACGTGGGTGGACTATTTTTCCCATCCGAAATTAAGCCAAGGCTGTCCCGAGATGACGGCTTGGCGTAGCCAAATTGCCTACTTCTGCCCCCTTCGGGACTGGGGGTGAATCTCTGCCGCTATCCGACCTTCAAGCCATGGGTCTGCCAGCATTCGGCTGCCCTGCCTCTTCCGCTTTGCGGCGAGAAGGTCGTTTTAGATAACCCGTTCCAGTTTCCTGCGGCGTTAGGCTGGAAAAAATGACTGCCGAAAGTTGAACCGCTCCTCGCAAAATCTGTTTGGGCGGTATCTTGCCTTACCGTCCCTCCGCTTCGATGGCGTCGGTCGGTGCCTTCGAATCAGGTGCAATAGAGTTGGGTCACCTGATGCTGAACATCATTATTATTTATTGTTACTGCATGATTACTGCCGCAATATGAACTGTATTTGAAGAAGCGTCACATTATGCAAGTGCCTATCTCTTCATCTGGGGACGATTTTCGTTACGGAATTGTCAGAGGAGATTCCTTGGTGACATATCACAAATCTAGGTAGATATCATCTTTCGGTATTATCCGCTTCGGACGCAGGCTTCTCTTCCGGTTCTAGCTGGGCCGATGTTGAGCTGGTCGCTGGAACTGCCCTGTGTTTCTTCTTTTGTGTTGGAGCCTGACCCCATGAACACTCGATCCCGGCTGTCGGCCCTCGGTGCGTCAGGCGCACGCCGATTTGATCGCTTGTTCCGTGAATCCTCAGTCGGCTTCCGATCTCGTAACCGGCGCGCAGAGCCAAATTGTTTGTCAGGCCGACGTTCACGCTGCCACGCGCCGCCAGAAAATCTCCGTAGCCGAAAAAGTACATTCCTCTCGCCGAACCATCCAGTGAAAGTCGGCCGGAACTGTGCATTGGGTACCAGCGGAAAACAGGGCCGACGGCGGGGAGCGGAGCCAGAACTGAAGCCGAACCTGAGGCAGACCCCGATTGACCGTTCACGCTAGCCCCGAGTTCAAGCGTTGCCTTCGTGTCGATCAGATTGACATCGACTTCAATCCCGAGGAAACCACGATTGCGCCGAAAAACGTCGTACTGATATCCGGGCGCGATGTTAAGAGTGCTGAGACTAGCATCGACGTTCGCGCCGACTGCGAACTCCTGTCCCTGAAAATCGATTACCCGGACTAGACTCGCCGTTTTCGAGGTGTAGTTCGGAGTG
>Ga0335076_10007272_pt1 | contig 11153 bp, 8 predicted proteins | sample Lox_Sample_25_FD_206717 | JGI IMG/M metagenome (GOLD analysis project Ga0335076, IMG submission 206717) | Soil microbial communities from Loxahatchee National Wildlife Refuge, Florida, United States - Lox_Sample_2.5 | ecosystem: Environmental > Terrestrial > Soil > Wetlands | place: USA: Florida... | reverse complement strand
CTCGAGGTCGAGGCCGGCGGCGGCCTGCGGTGGGGCCGCTGGCCCGGCCGGTGTCCGGCTGCGGGCGCGGCGCGCTCTGCCGGGGCCGGGAGGACGGTGCTTGCTCGCCATGCGGCTCAGCCTCAGCGCAGCCTCAGACGATGCGCGCCGACAGCACGCCATCGATGGCACGGATGCGTGCCAGCAGCTCGGCGCCGAGCTCGCCATCGGCGTCGATGAGCGTATAGGCGTACTCACCGCGCGACTTGTTCAGGAGGTCGGCGATGTTGATGCCGTGCGCGGCGAGACAGGTCGAGATCTGCCCCACCATGTTGGGCACGTTGCGGTTGGCGACGCCGAGGCGCGTCGTGTTCGGCACGCGTGGCAGCACTGCTTCCGGGTAGTTGACACTGTTCTTGATGTTGCCGTTCTCGAGAAAGTCGCGCACCTGCTCGGCGATCATCACGGCGCAGTTCTCCTCCGCCTCGCCGGTGGAGGCGCCGAGGTGCGGCAGCGTGATGACCTTGGGATGATCCTTGAGGGCACGGCGCGGAAAATCGCACACGTAGGCGTGCAGCCGGGCGGCATCGAGCGCCGCCACCACCGCCGCCTCGTCGACGATCGCGGCGCGCGCGAAGTTGAGAATGGTCCCGTGCGGCTGCATGAGCGCCAGCCGCGCGGCGTTGACCAGACAGCGCGTCTCCTCGTTGAGCGGCACATGCACACTGACGGCGTCGGCGCGCGTGAACAGGTCCTCGAGCGACCGTGCCTGCGCGACGCTCGCCGACAGCTGCCAGGCACGCTGCACGGTGATCTGCGGGTCGTAACCGAGCACCTTCATGCCGAGCGCCAGCGCCGAATTCGCCACCTCGACGCCGATCGCGCCGAGCCCGACGACGCCGAGCGTGCGGCCGGGCAGCTCGAAGCCGACGAACGAGCGCTTGCCCGCCTCCACTGCCGCCTCGATGGCCTCGTCGTCGCCGCTCAGTGCGCGGGCGAACAGCCAGGCCGGACCGATGTTGCGCGCGGCGAGAAACAGCCCGGCCAGCACCAGCTCCTTTACCGCGTTGGCGTTGGCGCCGGGCGCATTGAATACCGGGATGCCGCGCGCCGCGAGCTGCGCGACCGGGATGTTGTTGACGCCGGTGCCGGCGCGGCCGACCGCCCACAGCCCGGCGGGAATGGCGAAGTCGTGCATGTCCGCCGAGCGCAGCAGGATGGCGTCAGGGCGCTCGACGTCGGCGCCCACCTCGTAGTGCTGGCGCGGCAGCCGCGCGAGGCCGCGCGGGCTGATGCTGTTGAGCGTGAGAATGCGGTAGCGCATCGACACTTCAGCCGTAGCGACGCTCGAATTCCCTCATGAACGCCACCAGTGCCTCGACGCCCGCGAGCGGCATGGCGTTGTAGAGGCTGGCACGCATCCCGCCGACCGAGCGGTGCCCGGCGAGATTGGCGAGACCGGCGGCGCGCGCCTCGCTGAGGAAGCGCTCATCGAGCTGCGCATCGGCGAGCGTGAAGGGTACGTTCATCCACGAGCGGCAGTTGGCGGCGACCGGGTTTGCGTAGAAGGCGGAGGCATCGATGGCGCCGTACAGCAGCTGCGCCTTGGCACGGTTGCGCTCGGCCATGGCGGCGAGCCCACCCTGCGCCTTCAGCCAGCGCAGCACCAACCCGGCCATGTACCAGGCGAACGTCGGCGGCGTATTGAGCATCGAGTGCTCGGCGGCCACCGCGCCGTAGTCCCACACGGCCGGCGTCCCGGGGCGCGCCCGACCGGTGAGATCGGCGCGCACGATCACCAGCGTCAGCCCGGCCGGGCCGAGGTTCTTCTGCGCCCCGGCGTAGATCAGCCCGAACCTCGTGACCTCGAGGGGCCGCGAGAGAAGCGTCGAGGACATGTCCGCGACCAGCGGCACCTCGCCGGTTGCGGGCACGTAGGGGAACTCCACCCCGCCGATGGTCTCGTTGGGGGTGTAGTGGACGTAGGCGGCGCCACGTGTCAGCTCGAGCGCCTCGGCTGCGGGCACGGTGGTGTAGCGCGAGCCCGCCTCGTCGGCGGCGACGTTCACCCGCGCCACGAAGCGCTGCGCCTCGGTGATCGCCTGCTTCGACCAGAGCCCGGTGTTCAGGTAGTCGGCCACGGCATCGGCACGAGCGAGATTCATCGGCGCCGCCGCGAACTGCGCGCGCGCACCGCCTTGGAGGAAGAGCACCCGGTACGCGGCAGGCACGGCGAGCAGCTCGCGCAGCAGCGTCTCCGCCTCCTCGGCGACCGCCGTGAAGGCCTTGCCCCGGTGACTCACCTCCATCACCGAGCAGCCCGAGCCGTGCCAGTCGATGAGCTCATCACGGGCCTGTTCGAGCACTTCCACGGGCAGCGTGGCCGGCCCGGCAGCGAAATTGAACACGCGCACGAGCACCCTTCCGGGACGTTTCACACCATCAGGGAACGTTCGATCTTAGCTGCAGCGGCTGCGGCGCGGTAAGAACTTTCGCCGCTAAGCGTCCGTCGCCGGAGGCGCCGCCCCCGCCCCGGGGCCGGCTTCGGCCAGCGCTCCCTCGTCATTGCCCTCGAGACTCTCGATACGCTCGATGCCGACGAGCCGCTCGCCCTCGTCGAGGCGGATGAGGCGCACCCCCTGGGTGTTACGACCCTGCACCGAGATCTCGTCCACCGCGGTGCGCACCAGCGTGCCGGTGGAGCTGATCAGCATGATCTCCTGCCCCGGCAACACCTGCAGCGCCGCGACCGTGAAGCCGTTGCGATCGGAGGTCTGCAGTGCGATCACCCCCTGCCCGCCGCGCCCGTGGGGCGGAAACTCGGCGAGCGGTGTGAGCTTGCCGTAGCCGCTCGCGGACGCGCTGAGCACGTGCCCCTCGCCGACGACGATCAGCGCGATCAGGTCCTGGCCGGCGCCGAGGCGGATGCCGCGCACCCCGGCCGCTTCGCGTCCCATGGGGCGCACCTCGCTCTCGTGGAAACGGATCGCCTTGCCGCCGCTCGTCACCAGCATGATCTCGCGCTCCCCGTCGGTGAGCGCCACTCCGACCAGCTGATCGTTGTCGGCGAGATCGACGGCGATGATGCCGCTGGTGCGTGGCCGCGAGAAGGCCGTGAGCGGGGTCTTCTTCACGGTGCCGGCGCGGGTCGCCATGAAGACGAAATGCTGTGCGTCGTAATTCTTCACCGGCAGCAGCGCGTTGATCTTCTCCCCCTCCTCGAGCGGCAGCAGGTTCACCATCGGCTTGCCGCGCGAGCCGCGGCCGGCCTGCGGCAGCTCGTACACCTTCAGCCAGTACACCTTGCCGCGGTTGGAGAAGCACAGCACGGTGTCGTGGGTGTGGGCGACGAACAGCTTCTCGACGAAGTCCTCGTCCTTCACCGCGGTGGCGGTCTTGCCGCGGCCGCCGCGCCGCTGCGTCTGGTATTCGGTGAGCGGCTGCGCCTTGGCGTAGCCCGTGTGCGACAGCGTCACCACCACGTCCTGCGGCTCGATCAGGTCCTCGGTGGTGAGATCGAGATGATCGCGGTTGATCTCGGTGCGGCGCGCATCGCCGTAGGTGTCGCGCATCTCGCTGAGCTCGGCGCGCACCACCTGCGTCAGCCGCTCGGGGCGCGCGAGGATGTCGGAGAGATCGGCGATGCTGCCGAGAAGCTCGCGGTACTCGGCGATGATCTTGTCCTGCTCGAGGGCGGTCAGGCGGTGCAGGCGCATGTCGAGGATCGCCTGCGCCTGCGCCTCCGAGAGACGGTAGCCGCTGCCGTGCAGCCCGGCGTCGGCGCCGAGTCCCCGCGGTCGGGTGGAGATCGCGCCGGCACGCTCGAGCAACTCGGTGACGAGTCCCGGCGGCCAGGGGCGTGCCAGCAGCGCACTGCGCGCCTCCGCCGGCGAGGCGGCCGCCTTGATGAGGGCGATCACCGCGTCGATGTTGGCGAGCGCCACCGCCAGGCCTTCGAGAATGTGGGCGCGCTCGCGCGCCTTGGCGAGGTCGTAGATGCTGCGCCGCGTGACCACCTCGCGCCGGTGGCGGATGAAGGCCTCGAGCATCTCCTTCAGCGACATCAGCTTCGGCTGGCCATCCTGCAGCGCCACCATGTTGATGCCGAACACCGTCTCCATCGGTGTCTGCGCGTAGAGGTTGTTGAGCACGATCTCGGTCACTTCGCCGCGCTTGAGCTCGATGACGATGCGCATGCCGTCCTTGTCGGACTCATCGCGCAGACCGTCCGCGGCGATGCCGTCGATCAGCTTGTCGCGGACCAGCTCGGCGATGCGCTCGATGAGACGGGCCTTGTTCACCTGGTAGGGAAGCTCGGTCACGACGATCGCCTGCCGGTCGCCGCGCCCGATGTCCTCGATGGCGACGCGTGCGCGCACCGACAGCCGGCCGCGCCCGGTGCGGTAGGCAGTGGCGATCTCCTGCGCGCCGTTGATGATGCCGCCGGTCGGGAAGTCAGGCCCCGGCATGTGCTGCATGAGCGCCGCGAGCGGCAGCGCCGGCTCATCGAGCAATGCGAGGCAGGCGTTGACGGTCTCGGTGAGGTTGTGCGGCGGGATGTTGGTCGCCATGCCGACCGCGATGCCGGTCTGGCCGTTCACCAGCAGGTTCGGGATACGCGTCGGCAGTACCGAGGGCTCGGTCTCGGACTCGTCGTAATTGGGGCTGAAGTCGACGGTTGCCTTGTCGATGTCGGCGAGCAGCTCGTGCGCGATACGCGCCATGCGCACTTCGGTGTAGCGCATGGCCGCCGGCGGATCACCGTCCACCGAGCCGAAGTTCCCCTGGCCGTCCACCAGCAGGTAACGCATGGAAAACGGCTGCGCCAGGCGCACGATGGTGTCGTACACCGCGGTCTCGCCGTGCGGGTGGTACTTGCCGATCACGTCGCCGACCACGCGGGCCGATTTCTTGTAGGCCTTGTTCCAGTCGTTGCCGAGCTCGCGCATCGCGTACAGCACACGCCGGTGCACGGGCTTGAGGCCATCGCGCACGTCGGGCAGTGCCCGTCCGACGATGACGCTCATTGCATAGTCGAGGTAGGACTGCCGCATCTCTCCTTCGAGACTGACGGACAGTACTTCGCGGGCGATTTCAGCCATCAAGTATCACGGAAAGGCAGCACCTGGAGGACCCTTACGGGCGGTAGCACAAAGGCGAAATTCTAGCACGAACCACTCCCGCGACCTTCACCTCCAGGGCGAACGGCCAATGGACCTTCGGGCCCGCGCTCGCGGCCAGCGCCGTGCGGATGGCTGGCGCGCGCGCCGGGCAGGGCACCGATATACTGCGCGCAGTATTCCTGCGCCCCGGTGCCGATGTCCGACCGCGAGCCTGCCGACCTGCTGATCGAGCCGCGCTGGCTGCTGCCGGTCTCGCCCTCGGACGCGGCGCTCGAGGCGCAGGCGGTCGCGGTGGGCGGTGGACGCATCCTCGCGGTCGGGCCTGCCGTGGAGCTGCGCCAGCGATTTGCGGCCCGCGAGCACATCGTACGCGCGCAGCACGCGCTCCTGCCCGGACTGGTGAATGCCCATGCGCGCGCCGCGCACACGCTGCTGCGGGGACTGCCGGTGCGCGGGCCCCGGACACGCTCACTCGCGGAGTGGACGCGGCTCGAGCAGCGCGCCGGCGGTGACGACTTCGTGCGCGATGGCACCCGGCTGGCGATTGCCGAGATGCTGCGCGCCGGCATCACCTGCTTCGCGGACCTCAGTCCTGTGCCCGCTGAAGCCGCGCGTACGGCGGCCGCCGCGCAGGTGCGCGCACTCATCGCGCTGCCGGTGAGTGATGCGCCGAGCGGCTGCGGCGAGGACGCGAGCGCGCATCTGGCGAAGGCCGAAGCCCTTTGGGACGAGTACCGCGCGCACCCGCGCATCGGGCTGTACTTCGCGCCGCTGCCGGGCGCGGCGCTGAGCGACGCGACCCTGGCGCGACTGCGACGTGTGGCCGATGAGCTCGACGCGCGCATCGCGGTGCACCTCGAGGAGCGGCCGGCGCAGCGCGAGGGGTATGGCGGCGGCCAAGCGCGAGCGGAGGGTGTCGAGGATGGCGCGGCGCGCGAGCGGCACGCCGTGGCGCGGCCTGCGTTCGAGCGGCTCGCGAGCCTCGGCCTCCTGCGCCCCGGGTTTGCGGTCATCGGCGCGCTCGACTGCGATGTGGCGGGCGCCGAGCTGCTCGAGCGTCACGGAGCCTCGCTGATCGGCTGTCCCCAGGCGGAGCTGCGACTCGGCGCGCGACCCGGTCGACTGCCGTTGCTCGCTGACGATCGCACCGGGCTCGGCAGCGACAGTCCCGCCGTCGCCGGTGCGTTCGACCTGCTGGCGGAGATGCGCACCGCGGCGCTGCTTTGCGGCCTCGTCGCTCACGAGGCACTGCGGCTTGCGACCCTCGGTGGCGCGACTGCCCTGGGGCTCGCCGCGCAGATCGGCTCGATCGAGCCCGGCAAGGCCGCCGACCTCACCTGCCTCGATCTCTCCCGCCTCGGGTGCACGCGCGCCGCTGCCGTCGCCGATGCGGTGGTATTCGGCGCGACCCGCAGTCAGGTGAGCGACGTGTGGACGTCGGGACGTGCCGCGGTGAGCGCCGGCCGCCTCATGCTCTTCGACGAGGCCGAGCTCTCGGGGTTGCCCGAGGCCTGGGCGCAGCGCCTCACGCTGGGAGCGGCGGCGTGAGTCCGGCAACCCAGACCCGCGGTCCCGGGTCGCCTCCTGAAGCTCAACGGGCCGACAACGCCGACCGCGCCGAGCTCGCCAAATTCGATGCCATCGCCGGGCACTTCTGGGATCCGCACGGCGCGTTTCGCCCACTGCACCTGCTCAACCCGGTGCGCACACAATTCGTTGCCGAGCGTATCGCGCTCGGCGGCCGACGCGTCCTCGACGTCGGCTGCGGCGGGGGCCTGCTGGCCGAGGCGCTCGCGCGCGAAGGCGCCGAGGTCACCGCCATCGACCTCGCGCCCGGGATGATTGAGGTGGCGCGCCTGCACGCGGCCGAGAGCGCGCTGCGCATCGACTATCGCGTCGCCGCTGCCGAGGAGCTGGCGCGGGCGATGCCACAGCAGTTCGACGTCCTCACCTGCATGGAAATGCTCGAGCACGTGCCGGAGCCCGCTGCCATGGTCGCAACCCTCGCGCGGCTGCTGCGCCCCGGCGGGGCTGCGTTCATCTCGACGCTCAACCGCAACCTCAGGTCATTCCTGCTCGCGATCGTAGGCGCCGAGTACCTCTTCGGGCTCATCCCGCGCGGCACACACGAGTACGAGCGGCTGATACGGCCGGCGGAGCTGGCGCGCTGGGCGCGCGCCGCGGGACTGACGCTGCGCGAGCTCGCGGGCATCGACTTCAACCCGTTCACCGCACACGTCGCGCTGAGCCGCGACGTTGCCGTCAACTACCTCGCGCATCTCGAGCGGTGAGCACGACGCTTCTCGGCATCACCGCACTCGCATCGCTCCTCAGCGGCGTGCTGCTCGGCATGTTGCTCGCCCATCTGCGCGCCGCGCGGCACCTCGAGACGCTGCGCGTGGAGCTTGCCCGGGCGCAGGCGCGCCTCGAAGCGACCACACTGCAGGATGCCGATCGTGTCGAGCTGCTCGCGCAGTCCGAGACACGGCTGCGCGCGGCGTTCGACTCACTCGCCGGCGAGACGCTGCGCACCAACAGCGAGCTGTTCCTGCGCCTCGCGCGCGAAGCCCTGGGACGCGAACAGGCGGTCGGTGCCGGGCAGCTCAAGGAGCGCGAGCTCGCCATCGCGCAGCTCGTCGAGCCGCTGCGGCACGCGCTCGAGCGCACCGAGGCGCAGGTGCAAGCCTTCGAGCGCGAGCGGTGCGAGGCCTTCGCCGGGCTGCGCGCGCAGATCGAAACGCTCGCTGGCAGCCAGGCGCAGCTACAGCGCGAGACGCGCAACCTCGTAACCGCGCTGCGCCGCCCAGAGGTGCGGGGCCGCTGGGGCGAGCTGACGCTGCGTCGACTGGTGGAGCTTGCGGGCCTTGCCGAGCACTGCGATTTCACCGAGCAGCTTCAGGTGGTCGGCGAGGAAGGCACGCTGCGCCCGGACCTGGTGGTGCACATGCCCGACGCGCGCGACCTGGTCATCGACGCCAAGACGCCACTCGAGGCCTATCTCACCGCGCTCGATGCCGCAACCGACGAGGAGCGCGCCCAGGCGCTCAGACGCCACGCCCAGCAGGTCGAGACGCGCGTGCGCGAGCTGGCCGCGAAGGCGTATTGGACGCAGTTCGAGCGTAGCCCGGAGTTCGTGGTGCTGTTCCTGCCGGGCGACCAGTTCCTCTCCGCGGCGCTCGGTGAGCGCCCGGAGCTGCTCGAGAGTGCTCTGGCACAGAGCGTGATCATCGCCACGCCGTCGACGCTCGTGGCGCTGCTGAAGGCAGTCGCGTACGGCTGGCGCCAGTCGGCGGTGGCCCACAACGCCGCGCAGATCCGTGACCTGGGACAGGAGCTCTACCGCCGCTTGAGCACGTTCAACGGACATCTGGGCCGCATGGGACAGCGCCTCGCAACCGCGGTCGAGGCCTACAACGCGGCCGTCGGCTCGCTCGAGCGGCAGGTGCTGCCGCAGGCGCGGCGCTTCAGCGATCTCGGTGTGACCGCGGATGCGCCGCTCGCGCCGGTCGAACCGATTGGCCAGCTGGTGCGCAGCACCGGCACGCCAGGCACCGCGGAACTGCCGGCACCGCCGGCCACCGCTACCCCGGGCGTTGCGGCCCCCGGCAGCGGCTCTTCGGCGACCGCGACCCCCGCGTGCAGTCCGTCGGAGAGCACTACCGGCAGCGGCAATGCCCGCCAGGTTTGACGCGCCACCGGCGCGTTCACTCGCCTGGCTCTACTCGCGTGCTCCCCAGCGCCGAGCGCTCGCCGCGCTCTTTGCGATCGAGCGCGAGATCGGCGCGAGCCTGCGCCCGGGCCTCGATCACCAGCTCGCGCATGCGCGGCTCGGCTGGTGGCGGGAAGAGTGTGCGCGCAGCGCCGCCGGTGAGGCGGTGCATCCGCTCACGCGTGAGCTCGCCGCGGCCTGCGAGCCGGTCGGTCGTGCAGCACTCGCGCAGCTCACGGGCCTCGTGGATACGGCGGCGTGGGACCTCGCCTGTGCGACCTTCGAGACGCGCCACGAGCTCGAGCAGTACTGCGAGCGCTGGAGCGCGGCGATGATCGCGCCGCTCGCCCGGCTCGCGGGAGTAGCCGCCGCACCCGCCGGCGTGCTGCACACCTTTGGGCGCACTCTGCGCGAGGTCGAGCTGCTCCTCGCGCTCGCGAGCGATGCGCGCCTCGGCCGGCTGCGCCTGCCGCTCGAGGAGCTCGCTCGCGCTGGCATCCCTCCCGAGGCGCTCGCCCGCGCCCCCTGGAGCACGACGCTCGCGGCGCTGCTGCATGAGCGGCACCGCGCGTTGCGGGGCGCGCTCGCTGCGAGTGTCACCGCGCTCGGACCGGCGTCGCAGACGGCGCTGCGGGGCCTGCTCGTCTGGGCAGCGGTTGCGGCCAGCCACTCGCGGCGGGCCCAGGCCCTCTTGCCGCGCGCACTGGCCACGCGCGACCATCGGGCGCCGCTCGACGGGTGGCGTGCGTGGCGCGCCGCGCGGCGCGCGGACGCCGGGCGCGGCCTGGCGCTGCTCGACTGAAGGAGCCCAAGAGCCACGTGTTCGACCCGCGCAATCACCTCGCCGCTCCGGCGGAGCTCGCCGGCCGGGTCGTGGCGATCACCGGAGCCAGTTCCGGCCTCGGCCGCGCAGTGGCGCTTGCCTGCGCGCGCCACCAGGCCAACGTCGTGCTCATCGGCCGCAGCGCGCCGAAGCTCGAGGCCGTGCACGCGCAAATCGCCGCGGCGTCAGCAGCGGAGGCGAGCATCGCCCTGCTCGACCTCGAGCATGCGCTCGCTCGGGACTACGATCGCCTCGCCGCGGCGGTGCTCGAGCGCTACGGACGCCTCGACGGCCTGCTGCACAACGCCGGGCTCCTCGGCACGCTCACGCCCATCGAGCACTACGACGTGCCCACCTGGTGCCGGGTGCTGCATGTGAATCTCACCGCCGCATTCGCGCTGACGCAGGTGCTGCTGCCGGCACTGAAGAAATCTCCGGACGCCTCGGTGCTGTTCACCGCGAGCAGCGTCGGGCGGCGCGGACGGGCGTACTGGGGTGCCTACGCCGTGTCGAAGTTCGGCGTCGAGGGCCTCGCGCAGATCCTGGCGGACGAGCTCGAAGGCATCAGCCACGTGCGCGTGAACACGCTCAATCCCGGCCGGGCACGCACCGCCATGCGCCGACAGGCCTACCCCGCCGAGGACTTCGCGACGGTGCCGCCACCGGAGACACTCACTGCCGCCTACATCGCGCTGCTCGGTCCCGCGAGCCGTGGCGTGACGGGCCAGGCCTTCGACGCTCAGGTCTCGCCCGCTTCCGCAGCGGATGCGGCGAGCAGCCCGCGCAGCTCCTCCTGAGTCAGCTCGCGAAAGCGGCCGCGCGCGAGCGTACGCTCGAGCAGCACCGGTCCGAGCTGCGTGCGCAGCACGCGGCTGACGAGAGCTCCCTGGCGCTCGAGGAGCTGACGCACCTGCTTGCCGCTCGTGCCACGCGCCAGGAGCGTGTACCAGCGGTTGGCCCCTTCCCCGCCGGCCGCCTCGCAGCGCTCGACGGCCAGATGTGCGCCGCTGTCGAGGCCGCCCTCCAGCACCCCTTGCAGCTGCGTCGCCGTGAGCTCGCCGCGTACCCGTACGCTGAAGGCGCTGACGAGCGTATGCACGGCGCGCTGCAGGCGCGCGGCGAGCTCGCCGTCGGAGGTGACGAGCTCGAGCCCGCCGTCGATGCGTGGCATGGGGCTCACGGCGATGAAGCGCCGTCCGGCGCGCCGCGGCAGCCGTCCGAGGAGCGCACCGCGCGCGCGGGCAGGGTCCGCGGGCGCGGCGTCCGGGTACGCGGCGAGCGGCTCACCCGGAGAGCGGTGACAGGCGTACACGTGGGCCGGGCCGCAGGAGAGGTGCGCGTGGACCACCCGTCCATCGAGGCGCACCTGATCGCTCGAGCGCACGCGCGCGCCGAGTGTCGCCACGGCGCCGTTGACGGTGAGCCGGCCGGCGCGGATCCAGGACTCGGCCTCGCGCCGCGAGGCGAGCCCCAACCGTGCCAGCATCTTCTGCAGCCGCTCGGGCCCGTCCGTGTCAGG
>Ga0335076_10007270_pt1 | contig 11155 bp, 15 predicted proteins | sample Lox_Sample_25_FD_206717 | JGI IMG/M metagenome (GOLD analysis project Ga0335076, IMG submission 206717) | Soil microbial communities from Loxahatchee National Wildlife Refuge, Florida, United States - Lox_Sample_2.5 | ecosystem: Environmental > Terrestrial > Soil > Wetlands | place: USA... | reverse complement strand
CATTGGCACTCATACTCCAGCGTCGCCCCCCTTTCGGATCGTGGGAATATCATCAAGCCATTAACAACAACTCCCCTCTCGGCCGACCGATCGGACGCCCACAACCAGCAGACCTTGCACCCAGACCCAGTGCCGAGCGGGAAGGCTCGCCAAAAGCCTGAAGGCGCTCCGTCGGCCGCCGACTGGCCCTTTCCCTCCACCGCACCCTCTCCGCTCCTGCCCTTGGCTCGCTCCCCCCAATCCCTACCTCCACAGAAGAATCCTGCAGCCATGTCTGGCGGTTCTGCCGCAACGGCCAACAATGAGCCAAGGCCTGCAAAGGTGAACACTTCAACCAATAATCTATTTTCCTCGTCCTGTCAGCCCATGAGAAACACCCCGAATGGCGAATCGTTTGCAAAGGTACACTACTAAGCCAGCCTCTGTTCGTTCGTCTCTAACCTTGTTTGTGTCCAGGACTTTATTGACATTTTCACGACTCTCATGATCAGCCTGCCCCTTACACCCCATCGCGTTCGGTTCAAGTCTTATCCCTATACCTTCACCACGGAAGAGGCGCTGCAGAACATGGCCAATCTTCGACTGACCCAAACAAATCGAATGGATGATCCCAAGGTACTAATTTCCATGGAGCTTTGACTGATAAAGAATCCTGGTCGCATTGTTACTACCACGACATCCACGTCCTTTTCAATTGGACGAGACATGGCAAGGACAATTGGTGCCCAATTTGTTCAGGCCCGGCTCGTGGAGCCGGCCGTTGACAGCGGGAGCGCCTCCTTCGAAAAGGACAAATCTGTATGGAAAATTACGCCAAAGGGCACACACGTCTTACAGCGATTTGCCAACCGTAATGGCATTGCCGGCGCAACCCTCTCGACACTTCTTGCAAACCACATGACAACGCTAAACCTAATCATTCTCGAACGCGACGATACCACAGACGAAATCCTCGAATCTGCAGGTTTGATCGAACTTATATTCCGCCGGTTCGCTGGCCCAACCCCCAACATCAAACACAGCGGACGCTCCAAACCAGACAGCTTCGGAAGCAGCAGCAGTGATCGCTCTGTTGGAGGAGATCAGACGCTGGATGGCTACATGGGAGTCCTAATGCGGGAGGCTCGCCGTATCGGAGATGTCGTATACCAGCACTGCTTCACTGGACACGACGCACTGAATTGGTTGCTGGAGAGTTGCACGACTGTTAAGGAATCGGAAGCACAGCATCTCGCGACTCTATTCCTGAAGCACAACTTGATTTCTCCGTGCGGGCTCGATTTCCCGCGCGGAAGCAGAGAAACGTTCGATGCGAGCTTGTACTACATTTTGACGGAGAGAGGAAAGAAAATGGCAGGTTGGACGCGAAGGGGAGGCAGTCGGTCGAACAGTCATTCGCCGCCATCGACTTCTAGACCACGGAAACTTCAATCCGATGAAGATTCAACATCTCTTGTAGCCGCAGCGGCAGATAACGGCGCAAATTCCAACTCGTCATCCTCGAGCGCGGGCCGCCAACAAGCCATCAGGTCGGCCACCGGATCACGGGATACCGAACGACCCTCGGCTAGAGAAACGTCGACAGCGAAACTACAACAGATCCTTAACGATCCTGCCTTACTCACACTATTTCGAGAGTTTCTCCGACAGAATTTCTGTGAAGAGAACCTCCAGTTTTATCGAGAGACCGGGGATTTTATCAACTCTGTCAAGCACGTCCAGTCGATCGAGCAAGTGAAAGCAGCATTAGCGACCGCCTTCAGTCATTATAATGCCTTTCTTGCTCAAGGCTCGCCTTGCGAACTCAATCTCGATCATTCGCTTCGACTCGATCTCGCAGCCAGAATGTCCAAGGCAGTGGACGACAACGAGGATGCGATCAGAGGAGCTTTGGCGGAGGTTGTAGCGTTGTTCGAAAGAGCTCGTTCGCAGGTTCTTCGCTTGATGGCCAGCGACTCGGTTCCCAAGTTTGTTCAAACCTGGCGGTACCGTCAGATTTATGGTGAAGAACAACTGGCCGAGAACGGTGCTTTCGTCACGCCTCCTCCTGAAGTCGGCCGTGGTTAGCATTCGTCGAATCCAGAGGGTCAATTTCCATGAACAACATATATAGAAACGGTAGTGCTATGGTTAATGAACGGAGTAAATTATAGCTTTGTTGATCTTGCGGCGTTTTTTTGTAACTTGATTGGGATTCATTTACTCAGGTACGACTGAGTATGTACTTCCATGACCGTACCAAGGTTTAAAATTGTACGCAGCGATACGATCATTCATTCAGTTCAATTTATCATCAAATTAAGTATTGAAAGCGTCAATTATCGATTTACAGGCCTTGCTTTTCCGATCATGGTCGAGCAGCTATTGAATAGTCACTGCCGCTCGGCTGTCTTAACCTTTGTTTGTTAATATACTTCTCTGCCCAGTCGGGTATATGGATCCTTGTTCTAAACATTAGAACTCCTTTCTTTCTGGGTGAAACAATTTGACTTGACCGCCCTCTTGGAGAGGTGTGGACGCCTCGCGGCTTTCGATTTGAAGAAACTCCTGATATCGGTGTTCCAGCATAGCGGGATCCTTAATTTTGATCTCATTGACAATTCTTCGAAATGTCGGGGGCAGTTCAAGTGGTGGCTCGCCGCTTAGACTGATTGTGGAAGAGCTTGATGGATGTCTCGTAGCGACGGGCATTGTTCCTAGGTCGACCGGCTCTTGAGACGGCACGACCTGCTTCCGAGGGTAACTGCTTTTGATGATTACGCCGTCCGGCCGGCAGCGATATCTCAAGGCTCACGAACGTAGCTCAAATTACGTAGGCGGGTACGGTTCGTCGCAAACGGAAGGGCGTGTTTGATTTCGAGCCGGAGTCCCGGCTAGTCAAAAAAAACTTCCTAACAAAGACATAACGGGCCGGGTGACAACCCTGATATTCCAACGCCATATAAATTGTAAGCATGAAATGTATGCGGTTAGCCTTGGCTATAGTGTCCTCGACCTTCCCTAAATTCAATAAATTGACAATACCCTGCTGCTTCCCCATCTGAACCCGCCTTTTTCGGTGGTGTGCATGCATCGGAATCATTCTGTGTCCTACCGCTGTCTAAACCAGAGAACTGCGCTTAATGTTGGTGAGGAACCAGGCGTTGTTCTGGACTAATATGGCGTATTTCTTGGTCCCTTTCAACAAAGCAAGGAGGTGTCAGTGATCCGTGGAAACGTGGCAACAGAATCAAAATTGGCTGCCGAAAAACACGTTTACAGACGACATCTTCCGGGTTCCCAAATTGGCCCGAGAATGAAGGGAAAACTCAGGGCAAAAGGGGCATCCGGCTTCGGCGGGACAGCTTTTCGCAACTCCCACAGCGCCGGGCGGTAGGGTCTAAGATGGCAATGTCAATGCAGGTCCCAGACGACGGAACCGAGGACGCTCGGGTGGCGGCGATCGCAAACTCGGGCTCGCCTCTCGGCCGTACGTGAGGAGACGAAAGGAGATAAATTGCAAGGTGTGGTGGTCGTCAATAAGCTTCCTCGGTCCGTGACCGCTGCTGGGGGAGTTGGCCCTTGTGCAGGGGCTAAGTAATGTCCGGGTCGCATTCCCAACAATCAGCCGCTTCCGCGGAATAAATCCCCAGACCCCCAGCCTGAGTTTTCCGAGACCGCGACAATCCTCTCGTCATCCCAATGTCTCTCTCACGGCATCTCTGGCGCTTTGCTGCTTTGTCGACGCGTGCATCGTCCTCATCCGCAACGAGACTCCCCATCACATGTCCGAAGAGGTACCTAACTTCGCATTGGCCGGCCTGACTCGCTTTTCGCCTCTCTTAACCGAGATTATGGGCTGACTCTGAGTGCAGGCTTTTCTCCGTCTCGCATTTCCAAAAGAACGATCTCCATCTTCATGCTTCTCTCACCGGCCATCCCCCGCTCACAAAGTTTACCGAGGACGAGGAAATGATGCGTGAAAGCGGTACGTCTGCCCCGTCGTTCCGATACAACGGTTCCTCGTGCTGACCATGGACCAGTTGCCAAATGGGCCCAGGAGGAAGTTGCTCCCAGAGTCATGGAGATGGTCCGACCTAGTCACAAGGGCAGTTTTCTAATAATAGGACGAATCCGAAAAGATGGACCCTGTTGTCATCAAGGGACTATTTGACCATGGCGTACCTGAATATCGGGATCATTACTGACAAAACAGCTCATGGGAATCGAAATCCCTTCGGAATATGGAGGCGCAGGTGCTTCTTTCACAACCGCTATCATTGCCATTGAGGAATTGGCAAAGGTGGACCCTTCCGTCAGTGTTATGGCAGATGTTCACGTATCCAGTACCTTGAAAAGATTGTGCTGATTTGCAGAATACTCTCGTTAACACTGCCGTCCTGAAGTGGGGCTCTCAAGAGCTGAAAGACAAGTATCTCCCTCAATTGGCAACAGGGAAGCTTGGCTCTTTCTGTTTATCTGAGCCTGCCTCTGGATCAGACGCTTTTGTAATTCTTGTGGGTACCATCATCTTATCTTGTAGGCTTTGCAGGCGAGAGCAGAGAAAACTGCGAATGGATACAAGCTAAAGGGATCAAAGATGTGGGTGGTATGTCGTTTTCATGGGACATTGGTCTAAATTGAAGACAAATGCAGCGGATGCCTCGATCTTCCTTATATTCGCGAATGTCGATCCGACAAAAGGGTACAAGGGGATTACATGTTTTGTTGCCGAGAAGGAGTGGGGCGTCGAGATAGCTAAGAAAGAAAAAAAGGTGGTGTGCATTCCGTTGCTGCATGCTGATTGTTTCATAGCTTGGTATCAGGTCGTCGTCAACTTGCCTCCTTCACTTGGACGACCTTTTCATCCCGAAAGAGAACCTCCTTGGTCAAGAGGGACACGGCTATAAGATTGCAATCGAAACATTGAATGAGGGTCGGATCGGCATCGCTGCCCAAATGACGGGACTTGCGATGGGGTCGTTCGAAAAGGCCATCACTTATTGCTTGAACGACAGGAAGCAATTTGGCCAGCCGATTGGAGAGTTCCAAGGAATGCAATTTCAATTTGCAGAGGAGGCAGTCGAAATCGAAGCTGCCCGGCTTCTTGTTTTCAATGCCGCCCGACTCAAAGAGGCTGGTCTTCCATTTATCAAAGAAGCTGCTTTCGCAAAACTTTATGGTTGGAAAGTCTCGGTCCTGGGCTAACTCATTTTAGCCAGTCAAGTTGCCCAACGAGTTAGTGGATTGAGTATCGAGCAAATGGGCGGGGTTGGATTCACGCGAGAACTCGGAGTCGAGAAGTACTGGCGGTAAGTTGACGATAGCAATTGGTCACTAACGAACTAGAGATTCCAAAATTGGAGCAATTTACGAAGGTAACAAATGACATACCCCAATGATAAATCGACTAATACTTTCAGGGACGAGCAATATACAGAAGTCTACTATTTTCCGCCATTTACAAAAGCAGTATGGAACCAAATGATATGCATTTTCCGTTGTCATGTTTAAAATTTTCATACTTGCTTAATCACTATATTCAAGCTTATTTTCATTTCTCTGCGATCAACCTGTATCCAGCCTGATAGCTTCATCTCAATGGTCTCGAGAGTCCTCGTTGCTGCGTTCGGGATGATCTGTGTACACGCTTCGGCCGGGATGATCTGTGTACATACTCGACGGATCATCATGATAAGCACCAACTGCCCCCATCTCGAACTCATTCGTGGTCTTCTCAGCTCCTGCTCTTTTTCGTCTGCTGCGCCCCTCACCATAACCTTTTTTCTTCGAAAATCGACCGTTGCGGGGTATGGCAAGACCCTCCGGCAGACGTCGTTGCCTGCGTGTACAGTAGCATACAAGCAGCCAGAAGAGAGCAACAGCGAAACAACAGACGGGAACGGCAATGACGATAGCCAGACTTTTCCCATTGAATTTCGGTGGTGATTCGTCAATTGGATTTGTTGAAACTAGACATGAGATGAATTGCCAATAGCGGGCAACCTTGAAGTGTAACGATTGGACCAAAATGGGCACCTCCATTACTTGTTGTCGCTCCATTTGGTGCAATCAGCAATTGTGCGGCGACGACCTGATCGCCATTAAGCCAATCTGCATTGATGCCGATGCTATAATAGCCTTGATTCGGAATGTTGCTGTTCTACAACCAAAAGCAGCTGAGCCATACACCGCGAGACGAGGGTACCTGTGTAATGACATTCGAGCCATCCTTGCCAGTATAGAGCAGAGCCAAGACAACATCGCCTTGATAACCAGGCCAGAAGTTTGGATCCCAGGTAATAGGGTAGCTATTGTTTTTTATCCAAGCTGTTCCGTTTGCTGGTATACAGAATGGTGCAGCATCTCCATTGAGAGCGTAATTGGAAGATGTGCAAGCTGGAGCCCCGGTCACGCTGGAATTGAATCCTCCGGTCGAATTGGCAACTGCGGTCGCAGATGGATGCAGAGCAGTTCCGGAAGGGGTGATGGTCGTTAGACTGCCGCCATTCTCAAAAGACACCACTGGCCCTGCCGTGGAGGACGAACTTGTGGTCGGTGCGGTGGAAGATGTTGTCAGCGGAACTAGATAGAATCAGAGCCTCGCATTGCAGAAGAGGGCAGCGAGGATGGATGACGGACCTGTAGGAGTAGAAGATGTTGTGGAAGTAGAAGGAGGCGTAGAGTCCAAGGATGACGCCGCTATGGAGGTAGAAGGGGTTTGTTGTCGCGGAAAGACGACTCCGAGAGCCACGCTGCTCGACAAGGCGATGGAAATCAGGGCAAGATTTACGCGAACATGCATCGTCGGGGTATGCTTCCAAAAAGTGGTTGATTCGGAGGGATGGAGGCAGGGAAATACCAGACGAGCGAGGCGGGGCGCGAGCCAAACAGATAATTATGCAAAATTATTCGTCGGTACAGTACGATTTGTGAATATTATGGAGTGCCATTTACCTATTTTACGCTTTGACAACTCCGAACCAGATCGTTCCAAGCAACACGCCTGCGATGATAGCCACGGGGGGTGGCACTCCATACCATTTACATGAAATAAACGCAGAAGCGGACACAAGAACGAACCATGGCTCATTTCCGAGAGGGCTTCCCTGCTAGGCATCACGATCTAGCAAGCCGATCTGCCAAAGTCGATAGACTGCTGTAGATACCAGTCCAATGGCTCCGCACGCGATGCCCTTGAGTGCGGAATTGAGCCGGCGGTTGCTCCTGATTTTCCTCCAGAAGGGAAGGAGTGCATTTTGGATTATCTGACCAGGCAGAAAGATTCCCACTAGCCCGAGTACCGCTCCCAAGACAGGGTCCGACGGGCCGGCCAGTCCTCCCGGGAAGACGGCAAAGTTCTATAGAGTCAGGTCACTTAAAACGGACTATAATGATACAAAATTAGGACCAGGAAATGCTTGAATTATTGCCTAATGGATCAGCCGGAGCGGAATCCTGGAGAATACTAAACCGATTAGGAAGTCTCGGGAGGAAACAAATCCGGTAGACACCACATAATCGGCGAGGAGAGGTATAACAACCGGTCTATGTGAGCAACATTCACCTTTATCGGATTTCCACCCCCCACCTATGATGTGATCAGTTAAACTCTGACGAAATGAAAAATTACCAAATATGATGGTTCCAGCAAGAAGAATATTGGCGAAAAATCGAAAGAGTCGGAGCGTTGGTCAACACGCTGCGCAATACCATAATGACGAATACAATAATGAAGAGTGCGAGAATAATGAACCCAACGCGTATTGAACACGGGATTTTTATTGTGTGAGATGCAGGAGTGGAGAGCGGGGTTGCGGACGTCGGCTCCTGCGATTCGCCAGGACGATGGAGTTGCATGGGGCCGACGCCGGAAGCCCTTGAATCCGCTTCAATTGCCTCTGCGTCGACAGGTAGAATATCCCGCTCGCGGGGCCGTGCTTCCGATTCTGTGTCAATTTGGGAGGGTGAAGGGGGACGTCCACGAAGAGCATCTCGGAGTTTCGGAATTGCTCTGTGAATTATTCTGGAATCAAAGATGACCATCGCAATGCCATAACCGACCATCAAGACGGGAAAATACCATAGAGCTAACCTACGTCAGTGCTTCAGACCACGGCTTTAGGAGAAACCTTGATATAGAAGCCCCATGCATGCCGTTGCGCTAAGGACGAAGCGGGTCATTTTGTCGGTTACAGCTTTTTCAGAGAGCTGCACAGCAGCTACGGCTATTAACCCCACGGTGGAGGCATTGAGCCCGCTGAGAAGTGCATAGACCAGATCCGGAAGCTGAGATTGAATATGGCGGATTCCGAGGGCGACCCCAAGCATACTGATGGCTCCAGGAAGGCTATATGGTCAGCAAAGAGCGGAATTGAGGAACGGTTACCACCACATGAAGAAGGCGAGAAGGGAGGGCAAGACACCACGGGTGACGAAAACAATGTCATAGAGTAGACCGGTGCTGGCGGGGCCCGGTGTGACGGCATTGAGCGACTATCGCGACGCAGTTAGCGCATGGTCGTTCGAAAAAGCTCGGACGGTGTGGTTACAAACAATTCTTAGTACCTGATGTATTAGAGCTGGAAAAGCAATTGCCGAGCGCATACCACCTGGTCATCGATCCATTTGAGAGAATGGACAAATCGTCGATGGAAAATGGCAAAGTGGACCTACCCGGCATCGGTCGGATCAGCAGGCACAAACATGAAATGACGCCGAGGGTCTCACCGAGGTCCCAGCAATGGCGCACAGCCTGGCCCACGCGGTCGAGAACGTTGTCCTGCCTCGATATCGACCGGCGGATGATCGGTCGCTCTGTTTCCCGACACAGCGGCAGTCCGGATTGGAATGACCTGGGAACCGTGGGCCGAGCGATCCATTCCGATCCCCTTCAAAGAGGCCAGGGGCAGCAAAGCGGGCGCCCCTCCATCTCTGAACTCCCTGCTGGAGCACAACGATGCCCCCCAAGAAGAAGGACCAGCCAAAGACTGCCCCGAAGGCTGTCGTTGACAAGACCTTCGGCCTCAAAAATGTGAGCGGCGCTCCCCCCACCCTCCCAGCACTGACAGTCGCAGAAAAATAAATCGAAAAAGGTACAAGCATATGTGCAGCAGGTCCAGCAGGCACAGGCATCAACGGGAATAAGTGCGAAAGCAAAGGTACTTGAGACGTTCATCTCGGCCTCCAGGCATGTCATGCTCACGTCCAATCAATTAGAAAGAAGCCGACGAACGGAAAAAGGCGCAAGACGACAAGAAGAAGGCTGAAGAGGCCCGCAAAAATGAATTGGCCGAACTTTTCAAGCCCATACAGGCGCCTCAAAAGGTTCCCTTTGGCACGGATCCGAAGACCGTCCTGTACCTCAAACACTCCCCCTCCCCGCCCCGCCGCGCGCCTGGACTGACCTCAGATGCGTCTACTTTAAGCAAGGCAAGTGCGAACGAGGGGACAAATGCAAGTTTTCTCACGATCTCGCGGTCGAACGGAAGGTTGCCAAAAAGGACATCTACACAGACGCAAGGGAAGAAATGAAAGAAGAAGGCATGGAAGGCTGGGATGACGCCAAACTCAAAGAGGTTGTTGGCAAGAAACACGGCTCGCAGAAAGTACCAAACCAAACAGATATCATCTGTAAGTATTTCCTAGAAGCTATCGAGAATGGCAAATACGGCTGGTTCTGGGAATGTCCAAATGGTGGTACTCAACCTCTAAAATATGGTTGACTCTGACATTGTTCAGGTGATAAATGTATTTACAGACACGCTCTTCCACCCGGATACGTATTAAAGTCACAAAAGAAAGCCGAGGATGAAGAGGAAAAGATAACACTCGAGCAGTACATCGAAACCGCCCGCCACGAGCTGCCTCCGTCATCTGATCTCAAACCAGTCACTGCAGAGTCGTTTGCAGAATGGCGTGCCACAAAGTTGCAGCAAAAGCAAGATGTCGAGGCCAACAAGAGAGAGCAGGCAAAGGAACGCGGCACTGGAATTACTGGGCGAGAGTTCTTCCAGAGCGGAGCCTACCAAGAAGATGAAGCGGAGGAAGACGGCGAGGATTGGGATTTAAGTCAGTTTAGGAAAGACTTGCAAGAATCAATGGAACGAGGAGAGGCATTCCAGCTTGGCAATGGGAATCCGCAGATTGACGGTCCTCCTATAAACGCGGAGCCTGAAGATACAGCGGGCAACCCGATATAACAGAATTGAACAGAATTTTAGTAATTGCATAGCGTATTGATTAACCATTGTAACAATCTGAATGAGCCATCGTTCTACAGTATAGCACCTAAATATGGCATGAGTCACGCGGGTGCAATTCGACTACCTCTGTTAAGAAACAGACAAGCAATGAATCAGGTGGATGCAGTTCGATGCCGTGGATGTGTTCCAGCGGCGATGGTCGGCGACTCTTTCAGCGCTGAGCCTGTGTTGACACTTAAGAAGTGGTAAAGCTACACCATCAATGGGGACATTATATGCGGATTCTTACTATTATCAGAGCCATCATCGTTAGGCCCAGCCCTGTTGCTAGAGAATCGAGCTGATGGTCTGTAATCATCGCCGAACTTGGTGACACGACAATTGTTGGAAACCGGTCACCAAACACAATTTACAGTCCCGTTCGAAACTTTGGTCGCCCGCGACTCCGCACCTGCATCAACTTGGCATCGACCGGTGACGCTGCATCGACCTGACATCAACTCTGGTTGGAGACTGTTTAGCATAGGTTTAAAAACATGTTATATAGCCCTCATGAATAAAAGTCTTCAGTCTGATTAATATTAATTAAATGAAAAAGGTCTACATTATTATTATATTATATTACTTCTTAAGTTGTTACTAGCAATATAAGTCAGTTGACTTAACTGAAGATCAGTAGAAGACTTATGAACTTTGTTTGGCTCTGAGATTAGGTTAGATTGTATTTTAGTCATGATAAAGCTTGACTCAAATTGAATTGGACTTTTCAACTTTATATGTTAATAGAGTCAGTTTCAGTACTATATGAACTTAAATTTATATTGATCATATTAGATTTATAAAATTTAAAGATCTAAATATAATATATAATAAAAATATATAATATCAAATACTTTTGAAGTGATTTTAGTTATATATATATCAGAAAAATAAAAACCCTCGCTATCTGCACCTAGCTGTGAAAGTTTGAG
>Ga0335076_10007268_pt1 | contig 11157 bp, 11 predicted proteins | sample Lox_Sample_25_FD_206717 | JGI IMG/M metagenome (GOLD analysis project Ga0335076, IMG submission 206717) | Soil microbial communities from Loxahatchee National Wildlife Refuge, Florida, United States - Lox_Sample_2.5 | ecosystem: Environmental > Terrestrial > Soil > Wetlands | place: USA... | reverse complement strand
CAGCCGGTCCATGCCGGCGATGCCGATCGCCGAGAGCAGCCCGCCGATCGTCGTCGGGATGAGGCACACGAGCAGCGCCACGAGCGCGGTCGCCGAGAGCGTCACGCCGGAGTAGATCGCGAGCGGCGCCAGCGTCACGCACGCGAACAGGAAGATCAGCGTCAGCCCCACGAGCAGGATGTGCAGCGCGATCTCGTTGGGCGTCTTCTGGCGCGCCGCGCCTTCCACGAGCGCGATCATGCGGTCGAGGAACGACTCTCCGGCGCCGGCAGTGACTCGCACTACGATGCGGTCGGACAGGACGCGGGTGCCACCGGTGACCGACGAGCGGTCGCCGCCGCTCTCGCGGATGACGGGCGCGGACTCGCCGGTGATCGCCGACTCGTCGACCGACGCGATGCCCTCGACGATCTCGCCGTCGGCGGGCACGAGCTGGCCTGCTTCGATGACCACCAGATCGCCCTTGCGCAGCACCGAGGCCGAGACCTCTTCTTCGCGCCCGTTCACGAGCCGCCGCGCCGAGGTGTCGCGGCGCATGCGCCGCAGCGAGCTGGCCTGCGCCTTGCCGCGCCCTTCGGCCACGGCCTCGGCGAAGTTCGCGAACACCACCGTGAACCACAGCCACACCGTCACGTTCGCGGTGAACCAGATCGGCACGCCCGAGGCGGCGCCGAGCAGGTCGCGGATCAGCACGGCCGTGGTGAGGACGCTGCCGACCTCGACCACGAACATGACCGGGTTCTTGGCCACCAGCCGCGGCGAGAGCTTCTTGAAGCTCTCGACGAGCGCCGGGGCGAGCAGGTCCTTGTCGAACAGGCTGGGCGCCTTCGCGCGCGCTTTGGCCATTGTCAGTACACCTTTCCCGCCGAGGCGATGAAGTGCTCCACGAGCGGACCCAGGCAGAGGGCCGGGAAGAACGTGAGCGCGCCGACGATGACGATCACACCGACGAGCAGACCCGAGAAGAGCGGCGTGCCCGTCGGGAACGTGCCCAGCCCCGCGGCCACGACCTTCTTGCCGACCATGGAGCCGCCGATCGCGAGGATCGGCACGATCATGAGGAAGCGGCCCGCGAGCATCGCGATGCCCATCGCGGTGTTCCACCAGATGGTGTTGGCATTGAGCCCGGCGAACGCGGAGCCGTTGTTGCCCGCCGCGCTCGAGAACGCGTACAGGATCTCCGACAGGCCATGCGGCCCGGAGTTCGCGAGCGAAGACGTGCCGTACGGCGCCACGACGCCCCACGCCGCGAAGCCCAGGATGATCAGCGGGAAGATCAGCACGTACAGCATCGCGAGCTTCATCTCGCGCGCCTCGATCTTCTTGCCCAGATACTCGGGCGTGCGCCCGACCATGAGGCCCGCGATGAACACGGACAGCACCGCGTACACGAGGATCGCGTAGAGCCCCGCGCCCACCCCGCCGAACACCAGCTCGCCGAGCTGGATGTTCGCCAGCGGCACCAGCCCGCCGAGCGGCGTGAAGCTGTCGTGCATCGAGTTCACCGCGCCGCACGAGGCATCGGTCGTCACGGTCGCGAAGAGCGCCGACGCCGACACGCCGAAACGCGCCTCCTTGCCCTCGAGATTGCCGGCGCTCTGGTCCACGCCGGCGACCGGCGCGAGCGCCGCGTTCGGGTGCGCCTCGGCCCAGTACGCCGTGGCCACGCCGGCGGCCCACAGCACGAACATCGCCGCGAAGATTGCCCAGCCCTGGCGCGTGTCGCGCGCCATGCGCCCGTAGGTGTAGGTGAGTCCCGCGGGAATCACGAAGATCGACAGCAACTGCACGAAGTTCGTGAGCGGGGTGGGGTTCTCGAACGGGTGCGCCGAGTTCGCGTTGAAGAAGCCGCCGCCGTTCGTGCCGAGCATCTTGATCGCCTCTTGCGAAGCGACGGGCCCCAGCGCGAGCACCTGCTTCAGCCCTTCCAGCGTCGTCACTTCGCGGTAGGGCGCGAAGGTCTGCAGCACGCCCTGCGAGGCGAGAAACAGCGCGTACACCAAACACACGGGCAGCAGCACGTAGAGGATGCCGCGATTCAGGTCGACCCAGAAATTGCCCAGCGTGCGCGGCGCATCGGGCGCGATGCGCCGCGTTAGACCGCGCGCCACGGCGAGCGCGACCCCGATGCCGACCGCCGCCGATGTGAAATTGTGCCACGCGAGTGCGGCCATCTGCGACAGGTAGCTCATCGTCGACTCACCCGAGTACGACTGCCAGTTCGTGTTCGTGGTGAAGCTCGTGGCGGTGTTGAACGCGAGGTCGGGCGGGACCGCGGCGAAGTGCTGCGGGTTCGCGGGCAGCACGTCCTGCAGGCGCAGCAGCGCGTATGTGACGAGGACTCCGAACGCGCTGAACACGAGCATCGCGATCGCGTACTCGCTCCAGGTCTGCTCGCGCCGCGGGTCCACGCCGTACAGCCGGTAGAAGAACCGCTCCACCGGGCCCAGAAAGCGCGCGAACGGCGGGCGCTCGCCCTCGTACACGCGGTACAGATAGATCCCTGCGGGCTTGGTGAGCGCCGCGAGCGCGACGCCGTACACGACGATCTGGAGCCAGCCGATGCCGGTCATGAAGGACTCCTAGAAGCGCTCGGGGCGGATGAGCGCGTAGACCAGGTAGAGCGCGAGCCCGAGCGAAAAGAGCGCGCCGAGCGCGTAGTCGAGCGACACGGCTACACCCGCTCGCAAGCGCGCACGTACGCCCAGGCGAGCGCGAAGAACGCGAGAGTCGCGAGTGCGAAGATCGAATCGAGCACGCAGGTTCCCTCCGTTTGGCGGCCCGTGTCTGAGCATGCGCCGTGCCGAGCCGAGGCGCGCCCAGCGCGCGCCGCGCTGCGTCGAAGCCGCAAGGCGCCCAAGGGCGCGTTCGCCGCGCTTGCAGGACGCAATGCCCCTTTCCGCCCCATCTTTTTTGTGCCCGCGGCGGCGCGGCACGGGCATTGCTTTCTCTCGCGCAATGGGCTGGAAACATCTCGCGATCGGCTGGGCGTTCATCGTGCTCGTGCTCGCCGCGTTCGGCATCTGGCAGTGGACCTACGGCGAGGAGCGCCGCGCGCTGCGCGACCTGGCGCCCGAGGCGCGCGCAGCGCTCTACCAACGCACGCTCGAGAACCTGCGCGCAGTCTGTGGCGACGCGAAGCCCTGGGGCCTCGAGCTGTACTGCGCCCACGAGGCGCGCTTCGCGATGCAGTTCGAAGAGTGCGACGTGGCGTGCCGCGAGCTCGCGCGCGCGGAGCAGCACCGGCCCTCGCGCTAGTCGTATCCTGGTCGCCATGGCGAACCAGGCGTTCCGGACGATCCGCTACGAGTCGGCCGCGCCGGGCGTCGCGCGCGTCGTGCTCGCGCGCGCCGAGGCGCGCAACGCGCAGGACCGACTCATGACGTACGAGCTGAACGCGGCGTTCGACCGCGCCGCGCAGGACGACGCGGTGAAGGTCGTCATCCTGGCCGCCGACGGTCCGCACTTCTCGTCGGGCCACGACCTGCGCGACCGAGCTTCGCTCGACCAGTTCGAGACCGTCGGCACGTGGGGCGGCTTCGGTCTGCCCGGCGCAGAAGGCCACATGGCGGTCGAGCACGAGATCTACCTGGGCATGTGCTGGCGCTGGCGCAATCTGCCGAAGCCCACGATCGCGCAGGTGCACGGCAAGACGATCGCCGGCGGGCTCATGCTGGTGTGGGTGTGCGACCTGGTCGTGGCGAGCGACGACGCGACGTTCTCGGATCCCGTCGTCGCGTTCGGCGTGAACGGCGTCGAGTACTTCGCGCACCCCTGGGAAGTCGGCGTGCGCAAGGCCAAGGAGATGCTGTTCACCGGCGCCGCGATCGGCGCGCGCGAGGCGCAGACGCTCGGCATGGTGAACCACGTGGTGCCGCGCCCGGAGCTCGAGAAGTTCACGCTCGAGCTCGCCATGAAGATCGCCACCCGGCCGAGCATGGGCTTGAAGCTCGCGAAGCAGTCGGTGAACCAGGCCCAGGACGCGCAGGGCTTCTGGACGGCGCTGCAAGCCGCGATGTCGCTGCAGCAGCTCGGCCACTCGCACAACCGAGAGGTGCACGGGATGGCGGTCGATCCGAGCGGCGCCGAGACGATCCGGCGCGAGGCGAAGGGCTAGTCAGACGCCGGGCGACTTCTGGTGCAGCTTGTCGAGCTGGTCCTTGAAGCGCTCGCACGGGTCCTGGTCGTCGACGCGCGGCGTGAACCAGACCAGGTCGTACTCCGACGCAAACTTGTGTAGATCGGCGCTCGCCGGGCCGACCTCTACGAACGCGAGCGACAGGACGCGCCGGCCGGGCGCGCGGTGCGCCAGGTAGAGCGGCACGCCGCGGTCGTTGCGCACGTGGCCTGCGCCGGCGATCAGCACGGCGGGCACGCCCGCACGCACGAGCGCGTCTGCGAGCGAAGCGTCCCGCGCGCGCTGCACGTCGACCATGGACGCGACGAGCGCGTCGTTCGCCATGCCGCAGTGGCCCTCGCGGATCTCGTCGGCGAGGGACGCGCGCGCGGCCGGCGGCAGCGGCACGTCGAGCCCGAGCTCGTGCCGCCGCGCCGCGGGCAGCGCGTCGAGCCCGCCGTGCAGCGCGGCGAGCTGCGCCTTCGACAGGTTCGCGGGCTCGATGCGCAGCTGGCGCGAGATCGCGGCGAGGAACACCGGCCGATAGATCTCGAAGTCGGGCCAGCCCGAGTCCTTCCAGTCGAGCGCAGCGCCGAGCGCGGACACGCTCTCGGGGGAGCTCTCGTGCCAGACCTCGAGCTTCGGCCGGTCGTCGTCGGAGAGCATCTCGAACGCCACCGCCGGCTGCAGGCCGTCGCGCGCGAGCGACTGGATCACGTCGGCCTGCAGCTGGTGGTGATCGGCGTTGTCGTGCTTCTCGCCGAGCAGCACCCAGTCGGCCAGGCGCGCGCGCGCGAACGCGGCGTCGCGGTCGATGAACGCGTCGGCGGCGGGATCGTACACGCGGCCCACGAGCGGGTCGTCGCGGCCGAGCGGCGAGTGCCAGCTGCCCTTCTCGCCCTGGGGCACGGCGCACGCCAGCGCGACGGCGCAGACGAGCACGGGCGCGAGCGCGCTTGCGCTTGCGCTCGGACTAGCCGAGGCGCTTCCTCAGGTGCGCGCCGACGCGCTCGATCGCCTCGCGGCCCTCGGGCAGAAGCGCTGCGAACGCGTGCCACACGTGGATCATGTCGGGCCACGCCTCGAGCTCGACCTCGACGCCCGCGCGGCGCGCGCGCTCGGCGAGCCGCGTCGAGTCGTCGAGCAGCGTCTCCGACGTGCCCACTTGCACGAGCAGCGGCGGCAGGCCGCGCAGGTCCGCGTAGATCGGCGACGCGAGCGGCGAGCGCGGGTCGGCGCCGCCCAGGTAGTGCTTCGCGAGCACGACGAGCGGCGCCTTCTGCACCATGGGGTCGACGTCGGCCTTCGTCGTCATCGACTCGCCGATGCCCTCGAGGTCGACCCACGGCGAGATGCACACCCCCGTCGCGGGCAGCGGCAGCTTCGCGTCGCGGATCGCGAGCAGCGTCGCGACCGTGAGGCCGCCGCCCGCGGAGTCGCCCGCGATGGCCAGGTGGCCGGGCGCGTAGCCCGCGTCGAGCAGGAACCGGTACGCCGCGACGGCGTCCTCGACTGCGGCGGGGAAGCGGTGCTCGGGGCCGAGCCGGTAGTCGATCAGGAGACAGCGCGCGGCCGACGCGGCCGAGATGCGCGCCGCGAGCTCGCGGTGCGTGCCGATCGAGCCGAGCACGTAGCCGCCGCCGTGCAGGTACAGCACGGCGCGGTCGGCCGCGGAGCCGGGCGCCGAGAGCCACTCCGCCGGCACGCCGTTCACGTCGCGCGCTTCGCGGATCAGCCCCGCCGGCAGCTGCGCGCTGCCGATCATCGCCTCCATGCCCGCGCGCATCTCGGCGACCGAGACATCGGGCAGGATCGGGCGGGCGCGCAACATGTTCACCAGGACGGAAAGCTCGGGGCTGGCCATCGCGCTACTCCTCGTTTCCGCCGAGCCTATCACCCGGCGCTAGCCGCCGTGCACGTCCGCGCCCGCGACGGCGAGCCCGAGCCACACGAAGCCCAGCGCGAGTGCGGCGAGCGATGCGCCGAGGAACACGCGCCGGTACGCGCCCGACACGTCGTCGCTCGGCGAGAGCGTGCCGAGCAGCCACGCGATGCCGCTCATCGAGAAGATGGTCCCCGCCGCGAAGCCCGACAGGTAGGCGAGCCGCGAGGCGAAGTCGGGGAGCCCGAGCGTCGGCAGGACCGCGAGCGTGCTGCCCGTGCCCACCAGGCCGTGCAAGGTGCCGATCGACAGCGCCGCGGTAGCGTGCACGTGCGCATGCACGTGCGCCCGCGGGCCGCCCGATTCGAGCGCGCGCGCGGCGCGCCGGCCGTGCGCCAGGCCCCAGGCGCCCACGGCGACGAGCACGGCGCCCACCAGGTAGTTGCCGGTCGCGGCGAGCGGGCGGAGGTCGAAGCGGTCGGCGAGCACCGCGAATGCGATCGCCACCCCAACGATCCCGATCGCGTGTCCGACGCCCCAGCGCAGCCCGACCGACCACGCGCGCCGGCGCGCCTCGACGGAGAACGGCGCGAGCGCGGCCACGTGGTCGGGGCCGAGCACACAGTGGCCGACGCCCGCGGCGATTCCCGACAGCAGGACGAGGATCACGTGGGCCCGCCGCCCGGGCCCAGCGCGCGCAGATACTCCGCTGCGAGCTCGACGTAGTGCTGGTTGCGCTCCGCGTTGGCGAGGACCTCGTCGGGGCGCAGCAGGCGGGCGAAGCGCGCGGGCCGGCCGAGCCACAGCTCGCGCGCGCCGATGCGCTTCCCCGGCGCGAGCAACGCGCCCGCGCCGAGCATGCCCTCGCTCTCGATCACGGCGCCGTCGAGGATCACGGAGCCCATGCCGACGAACGCGCGGTCCTCGAGCGTGCACGCGTGCACGATGCAGCCGTGTCCGATCGTCACCTCTACACCAATCTGTGTTGCAAGCCCGGCGCGCGACACGTGGATGATGCAGCCGTCCTGCAGGTTCGTGCGCGCGCCCAGGCGCACGTGGCAGACGTCGCCGCGCACCACGCAGCCGAACCACACGCTGGCCTGCGCGGCGATCGCCACGTCGCCCACGAGCACGGCCCCGGGCGCCACGAAGGCGTCGGGCGCGATCTCGGGCAGGCGCTCGCGGTAGGGAAGCGACCGGTGTGACAAGTGGCGAATTCTATCGTCCCCGCGCAGGCTTAGGGGGCCGGGCGCACCCGCCCGCCGAATCTTGACACAAGCGTACAGTTTCCTACCGTGGGGCGCCCATGCAGCTCTTGGCGCAAGAGGAGTACGGGCTGCGCTGCCTGCTCCAGGTGGCGCGCCACGCCGGGCCCGACCCGCTGACGATCCCCGAGATCGCCGAGAGCGAGGGGCTCTCGCCCGAGTACGCCGCGAAGCTCATGCGCGCGCTGCGCCGGGCCGAGCTCGTGGCGTCGACGCGCGGCGCGGGCGGCGGCTACCGGCTCGCGCGGCCGGCGAACGAGATCACCGCGTGGCAGGTCGTGCGCGCGCTGGGCGGCTCGATCTTTCCGCAGGAGTTCTGTGAGTCGCACCCGGGCCAGCGCCACGACTGCGTGCACTCTCTGGGCTGCTCCATCCGCGGCCTGTGGGGCGCGGTCGAAGGCGCCGTGCGCGGCGTGCTCGACGCCGTGACGATCGCGGAGCTCGCGCGCGTCGAGTCCACGCATCTGATCACGCGCATCGACACCGCGCCGAGCGAGACGAGATGACCACCGACCTCACCGCACTCACCGAGCGCGAGTACCAAGCCGGCTTCACCACGGCCGTCGAGTCCGACACGGTGCCGCCGGGGCTCGACGAAGGCGTGATCGCGCTGATCTCCTCGAAGAAGCACGAGCCCGAGTGGCTGCTCGAGTGGCGCCTGCGCGCGTTCCGCCGCTGGCGCGAGATGCGCGAAGAGGATGCGCGCTGGGCGAAGGTCTCGTTCCCGCCGATCGACTACCAGGCGATCAGCTATTACTCCGCGCCGAAGGCGAAGAAGAAGCTCGAGAGCCTCGACGAGGTCGACCCCGAGATCCGCGCCACGTTCGAGAAGCTGGGCATCCCGCTGTCGGAGCAGAAGCTGCTCGCCGGCGTGGCGGTCGACGCCGTGTTCGACTCGGTCTCGGTGGCCACGACCTTCCGCGCGAAGCTCGCGGAGCTCGGCATCGTGTTCTCGTCGTTCTCCGACGCCGTGCAGAGTCACCCCGAGCTCGTGCGCAGGTATCTCGGCTCGGTCGTGCCCTATTCCGACAACTTCTTCGCGACGCTCAACTCGGCCGTGTTCACCGACGGCTCGTTCGTGTACGTGCCGAAGGGCGTGCGCTGCCCGATGGAGCTGTCGACGTACTTCAGGATCAACGAGGCGAAGACCGGCCAGTTCGAGCGCACGCTCATCGTCGCGGACGAAGGCGCGTACGTGTCGTACCTGGAAGGCTGCACCGCGCCGATGCGCGACGAGAACCAGCTGCACGCGGCCGTCGTCGAGCTCGTGGCGCTCGGCGACGCCACGATCAAGTACTCGACCGTGCAGAACTGGTACCCGGGCGACAAGGAAGGCCGCGGCGGCATCTACAACTTCGTGACCAAGCGCGGCGCTTGCCGCGGGCCGCGCTCGAAGATCTCGTGGACGCAGGTCGAGACGGGCTCCGCGATCACGTGGAAATACCCGAGCTGCATCCTGCAGGGCGACGACTCGGTCGGCGAGTTCTACTCCGTCGCCGTGACCAACCACTACCAGCAGGCCGACACCGGCACGAAGATGATCCACATCGGGCGCAACACGAAGAGCACGATCGTCTCGAAGGGCATCGCGGCGGGGCACGGCCAGCAGACGTACCGCGGGCGCGTCGAGATCAACCAGAAGGCCGCGGGCGCGCGCAACTTCTCGCAGTGCGACTCGCTGCTCCTCGGCGACCGGTGCGGCGCGCACACGTTTCCCTACCTGGAAGCGAAGAACGCGAGCGCGCAGGTCGAGCACGAGGCCACCACCTCGAAGATCAGCGACGACCAGCTGTTCTACTGCCGCCAGCGCGGCCTCTCGAACGAGGATGCCGTGAACCTCATCGTGAACGGCTTCTGCAAGGACGTGTTCCGCGAGCTGCCGATGGAGTTCGCGGTCGAAGCGCAGAAGCTGCTCGCCGTGACGCTCGAAGGCGCGGTCGGCTGACATGGCGGACGCGCTGCTCGAGATCCGCGACCTGCACGTGCGCGTCGGCGACAAGCCGATCCTGCGCGGCGTCGACCTCGTCGTCTGCGCGGGCGAGGTGCACGCCGTCATGGGCCCGAACGGCTCGGGCAAGAGCACGCTCGCGAACGTGCTCGCGGGGCGCGAGGGCTACGAAGTGACTCGTGGCACCGTGCGCTTTCGCGGGGCGGACCTGCTCGCGCTCGCGCCCGAGGAGCGCGCGCGCGCGGGCGTGTTCCTGGCGTTCCAGTACCCGGTCGAGATCCCCGGCGTCGGCAACTCGTACTTCATGAAGGCGAGCGTCAACGCCGTGCGAGCGGCCCGAGGGCTGACGCAGCTCGACGCGATCGACTTCCTCGGCCTGGTGAAGCAGAAGGCCAAGGAGCTCGAGATGGACGAGAAGTTCCTCTCGCGCTCGGTGAACGAAGGCTTCTCGGGCGGCGAGAAGAAGCGCAACGAGATCCTGCAGATGTCGCTGCTCGAGCCCGCGCTCGCCGTGCTCGACGAGACGGACAGCGGGCTCGACATCGACGCGCTGCGCATCGTGGCCGACGGCGTGAACCGGCTGCGCTCGCCCGAGCGCGCGATCCTGGCGATCACGCACTACCAGCGCTTGCTCGAGTATCTCGTGCCCGACCGCACGCACGTGCTGATCGGCGGGCGCATCGCGAAGTCGGGCGACCGCGGGCTCGCGCTCGAGCTCGAGAAGCGCGGCTACGCGTGGATCGAGGCGGAGGCGCGGTGAGGGGCGTCGCCGCCGAGCTGGCGTTCGAGCGCATCTTCCAGAGCGCGCCGCGCGAGCGCGCCGCCCTGGACGCGTGGCGCGCGTTCGCCGAGCGCGGTCTGCCGACGACGCGCGACGAGGACTGGCGCTTCACGCCGCTGGCCGCCCTCGAAGCGCTCGACTTCGCGGAGCCCGACGGCGGCGAGATTCCCGCGGACGCGCTCGCGGCGGCGCGCGCGCGCGTGGGCGACGCGCGGCGGACCGCGGGCGCGCTGCACGCGCCGTTCGGCGCGGTGCTCGAGGCCAAGCTCGCGCCGTTCTCGGCGCTGAACGCGGCGCTCGCCGAGCGCGGCGCTGCGATCGACGTGTCCGCCGACTGCGAGCGCTCCGTGCCCTTCCACCTGGTGCGGTGGCTCGGCGGCGGCGCGCAGCTCGCGTCGCCGCGCGCGCGCGTCACCGTGCGCGCCGGCGCGCGCGCGACCGTGATCGAGCACTTCGTCGGCGCGCCGGACGCGCGCTCGCTCTCGAACTCGGCGACGGATCTCGTGCTCGAGCGCGGCGCAGAGCTCCACTACGTGCAGCTGCAGGAGCTGCCCGAGACCGCCTTCCACGTGTCGAGCCTCGCGAGCCGGCAGGCAGGCGACAGCCGTCTGCACATGACTTCGCTCGCGCTCGGCGCGCGGCTCTCGCGCGTACAGATCGCCGCGACGCTCGAAGGCGAAGGCGCCGAGCTCGAGCTCGACGGCCTGTATCTCGGCCGCGGCGCGCAGCACCCAGACCACCACACCACGATCGACCACGCGGCGCCGCACACGACGAGCCGCGAGCTGTTCAAGGGCATCCTCGACGGGCGCGCGCACGGCGTCTTCCACGGGCGGGTGCACGTGCGGCCCGGCGCGCAGAAGATCGACGCGGCGCAGACGAACCGCGCGCTGCTCCTCTCCGACGGCGCGGTGATCGACTCGAAGCCGCAGCTCGAGATCTACGCCGACGACGTGAAGTGCAGCCACGGCGCCAGCATCGGGCAGCTCGATCCCGACGCGCTCTTCTACCTGCGCGCGCGCGGGCTCGACCTGGCTCAGGCGCGCGCGCTGCTCACCACCGCGTTCGCGCGCGAGGTGCTCGAACGGCTGCCCGTGGCCGCGCTGCGCGAGTCGCTGGAGCGCACGCTCCACGACTGGCTGGCGCCGCGGAGCGCGAGGTGAC
>Ga0335076_10007267_pt1 | contig 11159 bp, 12 predicted proteins | sample Lox_Sample_25_FD_206717 | JGI IMG/M metagenome (GOLD analysis project Ga0335076, IMG submission 206717) | Soil microbial communities from Loxahatchee National Wildlife Refuge, Florida, United States - Lox_Sample_2.5 | ecosystem: Environmental > Terrestrial > Soil > Wetlands | place: USA... | reverse complement strand
CGCCGGGATACGGCGCAGACTGTACGAAACCCGCAGTGCCCGGTCAAGGGCGCGTGACGCGCGGCCGGGGGATGTCCGTCACAGCGCTTCCAGCTTGAAGACGACCGGAACGGTCATGGTGAGCTCTCTGCCCCGGAGTGTTTCCGGGACCTCGGGAAGCGGCGCGGCATCGTGCACCATTTGGATCGCCGCGGCGTCGAGGATCGGGAACCCGCTACTGTGCCCAACGTGGACATCCTGGAGCTTCCCGTTCGTGCCGATCTGTAGCTTGAGCTCGGTCGTCCCCTGCCAATTACGGACGCGGGCAAGGCGTGGATAGTCTTTCCGCTTACCGATCGCCTGGGCCAGCACCTCGCCAAACATTTTGAGAGCTGCGGGATCGAGCGGAAGCTGAGTTTGACGCACTGTAGGAGGCGCAGTCGTTTCGGGCTTTGCCGCGGCCTGCGGCTCGGGCTGCGGAAGCTGCGGTGTTGGCGCTGGCCGCGCCGTCGGCGCGGGCGGCGGCGGGATCTCGGATCGCACCTCAGGGACGGGGGCGATAGGCTCGGGTACCGGCTGGCGCTGCAACGGCGCTGGGGGCGGCGCTACGGGCTCAGCGCGCGTTTCGATCGGTAGCGGAGGAGGCTCCGGTTGCTTTGGCGGAGTTTGCGCCACCGGCGTCGCCCGTTTAACGATCGGCGTCGGCTGCTGCGGCTCTGCCGGGATCACGGGGGCCGGATTGTCTGGCGGTGGTGCTTCCACCAGTTCCACTATCAAGGGTGCCGGCTGCTCCGGACTGGGCACCCGCAATCCAGGCAATAAAGCGACCGCGGCTGCATGCACCAGCAGAGACAGGACAAAGGCGACCCTGACTGAGCGCTTACGGTACCAGTCGTGGGAAACATCCAGGAAAAATGTCGGGCTTGCAGTATTCACGTTGGTCTTCGATGCGCGGCGCGCCAGACCCGGGCGGCCGTCCTCCTGCCGCGGAGTTTACACGAGAGTTCCCGGGATCCGCCTTATCCGTGCGCTCAGGGAAACCGCGAGCGCAATGAGGGACCCGTACGACGCGTTCCTATTACCGGGTAGCCATCAAGCGTGCGAATGCCGCCAAGTCCTTCCTCACGCTGGCTGCCGCCTTGGCGTCCATTGCGAGATAGCGCGTCAGTACATCCTGACCTAGTTCGGTGACGCGCGCGCCGCCGCCGCGCTCCCCTCCGGTCAAAGTCTCGACGACCGGGGATTTGAAGGCCTGGTTCATCGTATCGACCAGCAACCACGCCCGCCGGTAAGACATGCCTAGGCTACGCGCCGCGGCGGAGATGGAACCCGTGCGCTCGATCGCCTGCAGCAGGTCGGCTTTCCCCGGGCCCATCGCAATCGCTTTGCGGAACATGATGCGAATCTGGGGCTTTGCCGACCCCTCCTTGCGTACACTTTTGCCTGCGGCGGATTTTCCCGAGGTCATGCCTGCCCTCTCCCCACTGGTTCATTCATCGAGTCCATCGCTCCGCGGCAGCATCGTCGCTAGAGCGGGCTTCCACCCATCGGCTGCCCTGTGGCGTCTGTTCCTTCTTCCAGAACGGAGCCTGTGTCTTCAGATAGTCCATCACGAACTCGCAGGCCGAGAATGCCTCACCTCGGTGGGCGCCCGCAACCACAACCAGCACGATCTGATCGGTCGGGCGGAGCACACCGACCCGATGAATCACCAGAACGTCGATGACGTCCCAGCGTGTCTTCGCTTCGTCGACGATCCTCTCGAGCGCCTTCTGCGTCATGCCGGGATAATGCTCCAGGGTGAGCTCCGACACGGCATCGCCCGCATTGACATCCCGCACCAGCCCGATGAAGCTGGCGATTGCGCCGATCGCGGGATTGTGCCTGCGCAACTGCGCAATCTCCACTCCACTGTCGAAGTCTTCATTCTGAATCCTGACCACGCCCTCAGCCTCCTGTCACCGGCGGAAAGAAAGCCACTTCGTCGCCCGCGCTGAGGCGAACACCCGCAGCTGCGATCTCCTGGTTCACGGCCACCCGCACGGGTTTGGCGGCAGCCAGTTCAGCTTCCCATACGCCGCCACGGGCGCACAGGTGCTCGCGAAGCGCCCCGACCGTATCGATGGAGGATGGCAAGAGAATGCGCTCCGAGGCCCGCCCGAACGCCTCTTTGAGGCGCGCAAAGTAAAGGACCGTCACAGTATCCGTTGCGGCGGATGTTTTTTCTTCGTCCTTCAGCACTTCCGAGTCATCCATAATGGCGAAGCATCTCCGATTTGCCCCTCGGATTTCATTATAGAACCCTGGATGCTCTCGCGGGCGCTCCCCGGCTCCATCTCTGCCGGAAGCCCTGTTGGCTTCCCGATCGCCGGCGCTGGAGCGTAGTATTGCGGATGCCACAATCCATCGCTGAGACGTGTCAAATGGACAAGATCAACAGACCCGATGCGGAATGGCAGGAGTGCCTAACTCGAGATCAATACGGCGTCCTGCGCCAAGAGGGCACTGAGCGTCCGCATACCAGCCCGTTGAACCAAGAGAAGCGCGAGGGCAGCTATGTCTGCGCCGGTTGCGGACAACCGCTGTTCAGCTCGGAGATGAAGTACGACAGCAAAACGGGATGGCCCAGCTTCTTCACCTGTATTCCCGGCGCCGTTGAGACAAAAATCGATCGCAAGCTCCTCGTGCCAAGGACCGAGTACCATTGCGCCCGCTGCGGCGGACACCAAGGGCACGTCTTCAGTGATGGTCCGGATCCGACTGGCGAGCGCTGGTGTAATAACGGTGTGGCGCTGCGCTTCACGCCAAAGGACCACGACGCTTCAGGGTGATGAGCGGCCGCTTGCTTGCCGTATCCTCGCGCGAGACCGGACCAGCCGGGGCGACCGTGAGAACCGCCTGTTTGTAGACGACGCGCAAGCCGTCGTCCGATTCAATCGCCATCACGAAGGCGTCGAACCCTCGCAGAACACCGTGGATCCGCGTTCCGTTCCGGAGATGGACGTCCAGGACGGTAGCGAGGTCTTGCCACTCATCCAATAATCGCTCCTGACAATTTCCGCCCTGACCTGATTTGCCGGGTCCCGTACTGCCGGGGCGCGATCTGCCACCCTTCGGAATCCGCCCCATCTCAACCAGTGCCCGAGCCTTGATGTCCCTTGGCATCACAGACCCCTGCTTCCGCGGATGCATCGCGTCCAATACATTGACTACGGCCTCACATTAGCGAAACATCATTCTCGCTTGGCTCGAATCGAATAGATATGACAATATGTATCGGCGGCCCAACCTGCTCTGGACCCCTCCCGAAACCACTCAATGTTGCCCCCGAACTCCGCTACTGAAAGGGGTTATTGCGTCTGCACGGCCTCGACCCCGGTCGCGGCGTTAGCTCCTTGGGCATATAATGATCGGGTGCCAAATCAGCGATCCGAACACCGCGTGCAGGAACCATCTCAGCCGAACGCGAGAGCAGAGCGGCCCGTTGTCGTGCCGCTCCCCGAGGGACGGGTGCTGACCGACACGCGCGGTCGGCCGTTGCGGGATCTGCGCGTTTCGGTGACCGACCGATGCAACTTCCGTTGCACCTACTGCATGCCCAAGGAGGTATTCGGCAAGGACTTCCAATTTCTCGAACGCGAGCAACTGTTGAGCTTCGGTGAGATCCACCGCCTGGTGCGTATCTTTCGCGACCATGGTGTGCAGAAGATCAGGATAACCGGGGGTGAGCCGCTGGTACGTCGCAAGCTCGAACGGTTGATAGAGATGCTGTCCTACTGGAGCGATCTCGATCTCACGCTCACCACTAACGGCTCGCTGTTGAAGCACAGCGCCCGCACTCTGAAGGACGCCGGTCTCAAGCGTATCACGGTGAGTCTCGACTCCCTGGACGACGGCGTGTTCAAGGCCATGAACGACGTGGACTTCCCCGTACAGAAGGTCCTGGAAGGCATATCCGAGGCTGCCGCCGTCGGCTTGCATCCGATCAAGATCAACATGGTGGTCAAACGCGGCGTCAACGACCATAGCGTGTTGCCGATGGCTCGCTACTTCAAGGACAGGGGCTACACGCTGCGCTTCATCGAGTACATGGATGTCGGTGCGACCAATGGTTGGAGGATGGAACATGTAGTGCCTTCGCGCGAGTTGGTGCAAATCGTCGACAAGGCGATGCCGATCGAACCGGTAGACCCTGGCTATCGAGGCGAGGTGGCCGAGCGCTGGCGCTACCAGGACGGCAGCGGCGAAGTCGGATTCATATCGTCGGTGACGCAAGCGTTCTGCAAAGATTGCACGCGCGCAAGACTGTCGGCCGAGGGTCAGCTGTATACATGTCTCTTCGCCAGCCACGGCACGGACTTTCGCGGGCTGCTCCGCAGCGGCGCCTCGGACGAGGAAATCTCGCAACACATCGCTGCCGTCTGGGGCGCGCGCGCGGATCGCTACTCCGAGCTGCGTACCGCAGCAACAGCCAAGCTGCGGAAGGTAGAGATGTCGTACATCGGCGGCTAGACTGTCGCCTTCCGTTGCCGCGCCGCAGACGTCAACCGAGAAGCCCGAGGCGGGCGCGCCAGCGCAAAAGCGAGAACTCAACTTCAGGGCTCAGTTGCTCCTACTTGCACGATTCCAATGTGCTCCGATACGACCAGGTCTTTGTCCGCGATTGCCAGTGACAACGACTACGACCCGAACTCCATGCCGGTTGCGAAGGCACGGGACTATATCCGTGCTTTCCTCACGCCGGTCAAGACAGTAGAGCGGGTCCACCTGCGTGCGGCCCTCGGACGTGTGTTGGCGCAACCCGTCCGCTCCACCATCAACGTGCCGTCCCACGACAACTCGGCAATGGACGGATACGCTTTCCGCTTCTCAGATCTCGAGGCCGGCACCGAGTCGACCTTGAAGGTCGTCGGTTCCTCTTTCGCCGGCAAGCCTTTCCCAGGTGCCGTCGGCTCCCGCGAGGCAGTCCGCATCATGACTGGAGGTGTTATGCCATCCGGATGCGATACCGTCGTCATGCAGGAGCGAGTGCGTGCTGCAGAGGGACGGGTCCACGTCCCGGCCGGTCAGCAGCAAGGTGCAAATGTGCGTTATGCGGGCGGGGACATCAAGAGCGGCGAGGTCGTATTCGAGCCCGGGCAGATCGTGCTCCCGGCAGAGCTCGGAATGATCGCCTCGCTCGGCATCGGTGAGGTCTCGGTCTACCGCCGTCTGCGCGTGGCATTCTTCTCGACCGGGGACGAACTCGTGCCAATCGGAGGGACTCTGGCTTCAGGCCAGATATACGATAGCAATCGCTATACGATCTACGGGATGCTGACCCGGCTGGGCGTCGATGCCATCGACATGGGCGCTATCCGAGACGATCCGTCCGCAATCGAAGGCGCTTTTGTCCAGGCAGCGCAGGCGGCGGATGTGGTCATCACCAGCGGCGGGGTTTCGGTGGGTGAGGCCGATTTCGTCAAGCAAATGCTGGCGAAACTGGGCGACGTCCTGTTCTGGAAGATCGCAATGAAGCCGGGCCGGCCTCTCGCCTTCGGGAAGATAGGGCAAGCTCACTTCTTCGGTCTGCCCGGCAACCCCGTATCGGCGATGGTGACGTTCTACGAGTTCGTGCGTGAAGCCTTGCTGGTGCTGATGGGCGTCCCGCAGCCGCGGCCATTGCCGACTTTGAAGGCCGTCTGCACGTCCGCCATCAAGAAGGCGCCAGGACGCACGGAGTTCCAGCGTGGAGTCCTAGAGCAAGGCAGCGATGGCCAGTGGACGGTCCGAGTAACTGGCGATCAGAGTTCGGGTATCTTGTCTTCGATGAGCCGAGCCGATTGCTTCATCGTCCTGCCGGATGCTCAAGGAAACACACCGGCGGGCGCGACCGTCGACGTACAGCTGCTGGCAGGGTTGATCTAAGAAAATCGGTGCTGCGGCGCAAGACAATCGCGCCATGTGCTCCGCCAGCGCATGACGATTGCCGGCATCCGGAATATGACGCGGGCGCAACCGCACCCGGGGTCCTCGCTTTGAAGAGCGCAATCCGGTCTGCCCATCTGCGGATTCGCTCAGGTATCATCTGTCCGCGCCGTCGGATAGGGAGGCTAGGGAGGCACCGAAAGGGCCATGAGGCGCGATCCTTCGAGCCCCTATCTCTGGCAGAATTTGCGTCGCGACTCCGGCGTCCCATGCCTGCACATTTGGATTTTCGTGCGGACAGGAAGCTAGGCACCGCCTTGCGAGCCGTAGCGGCAGCCTGTTTGTGACCTGGGACCTCAGCGTGGGCGCGCCAGGGACTAACTAGAACATGGAGAGGAGACCCGCAATGTCGGTGCTTGGACAGTTGGCGTACTTTCTGCGCAAGGAGCACATCGTAGCTCCCGACCACTACAACCGCTGGAAAGTCCCCCCAGCTTCGGTCGCCATCCACCTGTGTATCGGTTCGGTCTATGCGTGGAGCATCTTCAACCCGGCGTTGATCCGCGAAATCGGCGTCGTTGCCCCGACTGCCGGCGATTGGACGCTCGGCTCGGTGGTATGGATCTTCTCGGTCGCGATCCTGGTCCTCGGCGTTTCGGCGGCGTTCGCCGGCAAATGGCTCGAAGATGTCGGGCCGCGTTTCGTCGGCGTGGTTGCCGCGTTCTGCTGGGGCGGCGGATTTGTGGTCGGAAGCCTCGGCATTCACCTCCATCAACTCTGGCTGGTCTATCTCGGCTATGGAGTGCTGGGTGGCTGCGGGTTGGGACTGGGCTATGTGTCTCCCGTGAGCACGTTGATCCGCTGGTTTCCCGACCGGCGCGGAATGGCAACGGGCATGGCCATCATGGGGTTTGGCGGCGGCGCAATGATAGCCGCCCCGCTCAAGACTTGGCTGCTGCATCTGTTCTATCAGCCACCTACCTACCTGGGAACGTTGGATGCCGTAAAGCTGGTGACCAAGGAAGGCGTGCGCTATGCGGACATCAACGGCTCCATGATCCAAGCGGTCGTCGTATCTGCCGGAGACGTGTCGAAGATGCTGGTCAAGGGGGCGGAAGGCGTGTACGCAGCGGGTACCGGCAACACCGGCGCCGCAATGACATTTCTCACGCTCGGCATTATCTATTTCGCAGTGATGATGGTCGCTGCTTTTTCTTACCGAGTGCCCGCCCCGGGATGGAAGCCGGCCGGCTGGAGCCCGCCATCGGACGAGGCTAGCGCCAAGAGGATGATCACAGCCAACGACGTGCACATCGACACGGCCTTGAGAACGCCTCAGTTCTGGCAGCTCTGGGTCATGCTGTGCTTCAACGTTACCGCCGGGATCGGAGTGATCGGTGTTGCGAAAACCATGATGACGGAGATTTTCGGCACCACGCTCCCCAATGTCGTCAATGCAGAATTCGCGGCAACCTATGTGCTCATGATCAGCGTGTTCAACATGGTGGGGCGCTTCTTTTGGGCCAGCATTTCCGATTTCATTGGCCGGAAGAACACCTATCACTGTTTCTTCGTGCTCGGCACGCTGCTCTATTTGTCCATCCCTTATTCCGCGGCCCAAGTCAGCGCGTCGCCGGCGGTGACCTGGCTCGTCATGTTCTACGCAGCGACGATGATCATTTTCACCATGTACGGGGGCGGCTTTGCCACGATCCCGGCGTATCTCGCAGACATCTTTGGAACGCGTTACGTAGGCGGCATTCACGGAAGACTGCTCACGGCATGGAGCACCGCGGGTGTCCTCGGGCCGCTGGCGATCACATCCTTGCGCGAACGCTCTGTGGAGTCGGCGATCAAGAGTCTCGTCGACAAGGTGAGCCCGGCCGCGTTTCAGGCCAAGTTCGGCGCCGGCCTCGAGCAGCTGGACAAGCTCGTGCAGGCCAAGACCGTCACGATATCGAAGCTGATGGAGATCATGCCGGCCGGCACAGTAGACCCCACCCCGAGCCTGTACAACACTACAATGTATTGCATGGCGGCTTTGCTCATCATCGCATTCTTCGCGAACCTGTTTCTGAAGCCGGTAAAGGCGAAGTACCATATGGGCAAGGAGGCGATTCCGGCGCCGCAATCCCTGCGACCCGTGGCACCCGCTCCGATCGCCAAATGACCGCACGCGAACTCCCGCCGACGTGCGTAGGGACACCACGCCACGCAAACACACACCACCGGCCGCTGAACGCGTCGGGCAGCGAACGCCTGACGTAGGAGCATCCGAGGATGGGGGCGACCGTGACTGCCGTGATCCTGGCCGGAGGTCGTGGTGAACGCATGGGCGGCGTCGACAAGGGCTTGCAAGCATTGCGCGGTCGCAGCCTCGTGGAGTGGGTGCTAGAGGTGATCGAGCCACAGGTCGACGAGTTGGTCATTACCGCCAATCGCAACCTGGTGCGCTACCTCGAGTTCGGATACCCGGTGTTGCAGGATCGCATTCGCGACTTTGCCGGCCCGCTGGCCGGGCTCCACGCCGGGCTTACGGAAGCCCGCTCTCAGCTCACAATTGCTGTGCCCTGCGATATCCCGCTCCTGCCGGCAGATCTGGTTTCTCGCCTGCTCACCGCGTTGCAGCGGGCAGACGCGGAAGCCGCTGTGGCGCGCACCGGACAACGCCCGCATTCGGCGATCTGCCTCTGCAAGACTTCATTGGTTCATCGCCTCGCCGAGTTCATCCAGAACGGCGGTCGCAAGGTAGCCGACTGGCATGCGACGCTGAATCTCGTCTATGTAGATTTCGACGAGCAGCCCGGGCAATTCCGCAACATCAATACCCTGGAAGAGCTACGCGACGTGGAGTCGTTCGTGCGATGCTAAAGGAGGAGCATCCGGGCGGAAATCCGATACGAGCGTGGCAGCACACAGATGCAATACGCTCAGCGGCCTGTCGGCGGTCGGGGGGAATCCTCCCGCACTTCGAAGAACACTTCATCTTGCTTGATCATGCCGAGTTCACTGCGCGCACGTTCTTCGATTGCCTCGTAGCCGGTCTGCAGATCCCGCACTTCCGCGGCCAAGGCCGCATTGCGCTCGCGTAGCGCATCGTTGGTGCGGCGTTGCGCTTTGAGCTGTTGATCCAGTTCCCACACGCGCCCCCAGCCCCCCTTCCCCGCCCACAGCGGCCACTGCACACCGGCGATGAGGACGATCAAGGTAAACGCCAGGATCCGCATTACCAGAGCTGGTAGAACGCTTCGCGCCCAGGATAGCTGGCAGTGTCGCCCAAATCTTCCTCGATGCGCAGGAGCTGGTTGTACTTCGCCATGCGATCGGAGCGCGACAACGAACCGGTCTTGATCTGTAGCGCGTTGGTAGCAACGGCGATATCCGCAATGATGGTGTCCTCGGTCTCTCCGGAGCGGTGCGAAATGATCGAAGTGTAGTTGGCGCGCTTAGCCATCTCGATGGCTGCAAAGGTCTCGCTCAAAGTGCCGATCTGGTTGATCTTGATCAGGATCGAGTTGGCGACACCTTCTAATATCCCCTCGCGCAAGATTTTAGTGTTGGTCACGAACAGATCGTCGCCCACCAGCTGGACGCTGTCGCCGAGACGGTCGGTCAGCAATTTCCAGCCTTCCCAGTCGTTCTCCGCCATTCCGTCTTCGATGCTGATGATTGGGTACTTCTCGACCCAGGCGCTGAGGTAGTCGGTAAACTGCTCCGCGCTCAGGCGTAGAGCGTCGGACCCCAGCACATACGCGCCTTCTTCGTAGAACTCGGTACTCGCACAGTCCAGCCCGATCGCCACTTCCTTGCCCGGCGCGTAGCCCGCCTTCTCGATCGCCTCCATGATCAGCTGCAAAGCCGCCTCGTTGTTGGCAAGACTCGGTGCAAAGCCGCCTTCATCGCCAACCGTGGTGGGCATCCCCTTTGCATCGATCAGCTTCTTCAGCACCTGGAACACCTCGGCTCCGCAGCGCAAAGCCTCCCGGAAGCTGGCTGCCCCGACCGGGATGATCATGAACTCCTGCAAATCCAGATTGTTGTTCGCGTGCGCGCCACCGTTGATCACGTTCATCAGCGGAACCGGGAGTTGCATCCGCCCCGAGCCGCCGAGGTAACGATAGAGCGGCAGGCCAGACTCTTCCGCTGCCGCCTTCGCCACGGCCGCGGACACCGCAAGCAACGCGTTGGCGCCCAACCGCGACTTGTTTTCTGTGCCGTCCAGCTCGATCAGGGCCTGGTCGATCAGCGGCTGCTCGATTGCGTCCAAACCGATGATGGCCTCGCAGATCTCGGTGTTCACGTTCTCTACCGCTTTCAATACTCCCTTGCCGCCATAGCGCTGTAGATCGCCGTCGCGAAGCTCGATAGCCTCCTTGCTGCCGGTCGAGGCGCCGGAAGGTACCGCTGCCCGCCCCAATACACCGGATTCGAGCAGCACATCGGTCTCTACCGTGGGATTGCCGCGCGAATCGAGGATCTCACGGGCCACCACGTCGACAATGGAACTCATGCTTTTACCTCTTGCCTTCCTTGTCGGTTGTCTTGGGTTGACGCAGGCGCAGCCAACTGGTCCTCGGAGAATCGCCTGCGCTTCACCAGCGCGTCGATCTCGCGCAGCGTCTCCAGTAGCTCTCGCATCAAATGCAGCGGCCACGCGTTCGGTCCATCCGAGAGCGCCTTCTCGGGATCGGGATGCGTTTCCATAAATATTCCTGCGATGCCGGATGCGACGGCAGCGCGCGCCAGCACGGGTACGAACTCGCGTTGACCGCCGCTCGATGTCCCCTGGCCTCCCGGCAATTGAACTGAATGCGTCGCGTCGAACACGACGGGACACCCGGTATCGCGCATAACCATCAGTGAGCGCATATCCGACACCAGATTGTTGTACCCGAAAGAAGCGCCGCGCTCGCACACGAGAATATTGTCGGCACCGCTCGCCTGCTTCGCCTTGTCGACCACGTTTTTCATTTCCCAGGGCGAGAGGAATTGCCCCTTCTTGATGTTTACCGGCTTCCCGGCGGAAGCGGCGGCGTGGATGAAATCGGTCTGACGACAGAGAAATGCCGGCGTTTGTAGCACATCAACCACGCCCGCCGCCACCGGAATCTCCGGCTCGCTATGCACGTCGGTCAGGATCGGCACCCCGATCTGCTTGCGCACCTCGGCCAGAATGTTGAGCCCGGTCTCCATGCCCGGTCCGCGGAACGACTTGCCCGAGCTGCGATTGGCCTTGTCATAAGAGGACTTGAAGATGAACGGTATCGCCAGCG
>Ga0335076_10007266_pt1 | contig 11159 bp, 9 predicted proteins | sample Lox_Sample_25_FD_206717 | JGI IMG/M metagenome (GOLD analysis project Ga0335076, IMG submission 206717) | Soil microbial communities from Loxahatchee National Wildlife Refuge, Florida, United States - Lox_Sample_2.5 | ecosystem: Environmental > Terrestrial > Soil > Wetlands | place: USA: Florida... | reverse complement strand
CGATCTCCGCCTTCGACATCTTGGAATGCGCCTCGCAGGCGTCGCGCATCTGCTCGGCGACGGTGAGCACGGGGTTGAGCGCGTTCATCGCGCTCTGCATGACGACCGAGAGGTTGCGCCACCGGATAGAACGGAGCTCCTCGTCCTTCAACAGCACGAGATCGCGCCCCTGGAAGAGGACTTGGCCGCCGATGATCTCGCCTGCCATCGGGGCTCCGAGCAGGCGGGCTATGGCGTAGAGCAAGGTCGACTTGCCGCAACCCGACTCCCCGACGATCGCGAGGAACTCGCGGCTCCCGAGCTCGAAGCTGACGCGGTCGACAGCCACCACCGGACCGGCGTCCGTCGCGTAGGCGACGCTCAGATCCTGAACCGACAGCACCGTCCCCTCGGGCTGTTCTGCCCGCTCGGACGGAGTGGGCTTCGGTTCGGGCTCGGGTACCGGCCGGAGCCGCTTCCGCTCGAGCCGTCGCACACGTAGCGCCGGGCTGGAGATCTCGTCGAATGCGTAGTTGAGAAGCGCGAACGAGGCTCCGAGGAGGGCAACACAGACGCCCGGTGCGATCGCCCACAGGGGCATTCCCGCTCCGAGCGCCTCGTTGTTCTCGGCCCAGTAGAGCATCGTCCCCCAGCTCTGGCTGTTGGGATCGCCGAGCCCGATGAACTGGAGGCCGGCCGCAGTAAGGACGGCGTAGAGGGCAGCACCGAGGAAGCTCGCCACGATCAACGAGGTCATCGTGGGCAGAATCTCGAAGAGGACCACGTACATCGGCCGCTCACCTCGCACGCGCGCGGCCTCGAGGAAGTCACGCGTCCGCAACGAGAGCGTCTGCGACCGGAGCTGGCGGGCGCCGTACGACCAGCCGAGCGCGCCGAGCACGATCACGAGGGTTCCGAGGCCCGAGCTCTTGCTGTAGGCGGCGATCACGATCACGAGAGGGAAGATCGGGATGACGAGGAGCACGTCCGTGATGAGGGAGAGGACGCCGTCCGTCACCCCACCGAGGTAGGCGGCCGAAACTCCGACGAGGACGGCGAGGACGGTCGCCAGCGCTCCTGCGGCCAGCGCGATCACGAGTGAAAGCCGCGTGCCCCAGACGACCTGCGAGAAGATGTCCTGGCCGTAAGCGGTCGTGCCGAGGAGGTGCTGCCGCGACACGCCGAGGGCCGGCGGGAAGATCTCGGCCGACGGGTTGTAGGGGGCGATCTGGCCGGGAAGGATCGCGAGCACGACGAAGACGAGCATCAGAAGGACGCCGACGAGCGCCTTCCGGTTGCGGCTGATCGCGCGCCAGATGTCGCCCCAGCGGCCGTGCCTGATCTCCGCGACGACCGGCGCCGGCCCGACCGGCGGCGTCGCCAGCTGATCGGCCGCCCCGACAGAGGAGGCACTCATCTCACGTCGCGCGTACGGGGATCGAGGAGCGCAGTGGCCACGTCGGCGGCGAGAATGCAGGTCAGTACGGCAACGACGATCATCAGGAAGAGGCCCTGCATGAGCGCGTAGTCCTGGTTCTCGACCGACTGCAGGAACATCCAGCCGACGCCGGGGTAGTTGAAGACGTACTCCACGAGGATGGCACCGCTGACGACGAACCCGAGGGACATGGCGAATCCCGTGAGGTTGGGAAGGATCGCGTTGCGCCCGGCATACGTCCACATGATCCGCCAGGGGGGAAGTCCTTTCGCACGAGCCATCCGTACGTAGTCCTCGGTGAGGACGGAGATCATGTTGTTGCGCATCGTGAGAATCCAGCCGCCGATGGCGGTGATGATGATCGTGAGCGCGGGGAGCATCGCGTACTTGACCGCCTCGCCGGCGAAGGACCACGTCCAACTCGGCCCGTTCCCGGCCACGTCGTAGCCGCCGCTCTGCGGCAGCCAACCGAGCTTGATCGAGAACAGCCAGATCGTGAGCATCGCGAGCCAGAAGTACGGGAAGGCCGAGGTGATGACGAAGAGCGGGGGCAGGACGCCGTCGAGCTTGCCGCCCCGCTTCCATCCGGAGATCAGTCCGATCAGCGTGCCGAGGGCGAAGGCGATGATCGTCGTCGTTCCGACGAGAGCGAGCGTCCACGGCAGGGCCTTCAGGACGTCCTGCATCACCGGGTCGGGGAAGAATGTGAGCGAGACGCCGAAGTTTCCCCTGGCCAGATTGCCGAGATACGAGAAGTACGCGGAGAGCAGGCTCTGGTGCGTGTTGACCCCTAAGGCGATCTCGATCGCGTGCAAGGCGCTCGGATTGATGTGGCCCCGGTAGCGGGCCATCATCGCCACGGCGGGATTCCCCGGCATGAGGCGCGGGATCAGGAAGTTCACCGTGACCGCTGCCCAGAGCGTGATCACGAAGAACCCGAGTCTGCGGAGGACGAACCTCATGTCTAGCGCCTCATGTCCGGGAAGTGTTCCCTAGATTCCCCTACCCCTTCGGCTTCAGGTGGAGGGCCACGACGCCCCAGTCGGGGTTCGCGTAGGCCGCCGGTTGTGCGTACGGGTTGCCTTTCGTGACCCAGCCCGCAAGCGTCCCGGTGTTGTACTGGTACCAGTCGACTCCCTCGGTGACCGGGATGACCGGTACGTCGTTGATCATCGCCTCCTCGATCTGCCCGACGATGGACTTCTGCTCCTGAACGTTCGTCGTCGTCGCGTATTCGTTGATCAGCTTGTCGACCTCGGGATTGGAGTAGCGCTCCCAGTTCGAGGCTGCGACCTTGCCGATCGGGGCCGACGCCGGCGAGTAGAGGATGTTGCGAAGCTCGTAGTACGGGGTCGGCCCGTACGCCTCGTTGCCGTCGTACGCCAGCTCGTAGTTACCCGTGTAGACGTCGTTGTCGTACGTCGTGCTCGACAGGTTCTGGGCGGTCACCTTGATCCCGATCTGCTTCAGCTCCTGCGCGACGATCTGCGCCGAAGCCACCCAGTCGGAGTAGCCACCGATGTTGATCATCGTGAAGGAAAGCGGCTTCCCCGACGGGCTGTAGAAGAGCCCATTCTTCAGCTTGTAGCCGGCGTTGGTAAGAACCTGCTTCGCCTTGTTCGGGTCGTAGTTGTAGACCGTGTCGAGACCGGGCTTCAGCCAGCTCGAGAACGTCGGCGTGACGATTCCGGTCTGGTTCGCGGCCGGCTGGTAGCCGTACTCCCCGATCTGCGACACCCGCTGGCGGTCGATCGCATACGAGATCGCCTTCCGAACGGCGACGTCCTTGAGGATCGCGTTGGTCAGATTCGGGAAGATCGCGACGTTCTGCACCGGCGGGAACCAGTAGTGATTGTCGGGGCTCTTCGAGAGGTAGTACTTGTCGATACTCGGGATGAACTGGCTGCCCCACTGCGCCTTGCCGCTCGCGAGGTCCGCGTTCGCAGGCGTGTTCGACGTGTACGCCGGATAGATGATCGACTGAACTTTCGGCAGGCCCGGCTGCCAGTAGTTCGGATTCTTCGCGTACTTGATCACCTGCGGCGAGCAGGAGCTCATCTTGAAGCCTCCCGTGCCGACCGGCTTCGTGTCCTTGTAAGTGACGGGGTTCGCGATCTTGGACCAGACGTGCTCCGCCACGATCGGCGTCTGCCCGGCGACATAGAAGAAGTAGGGCACCGCGGGTGTCTTGAAGTCGAAGACGACCTGGTCCGAGCCCTTGAGGGCGACGCTCTTGAGAACCGACCAGGACGCGTTGAGGTCGAGGCCGGGGTTCTTCTTGATCAACTGGAACGTGTAGACGACGTCCTTGGCGGTGAACGGCGTGCCGTCTTGCCACTTCACGCCTTTCCGGATCGTGAACGTCAGCGTCTGGTTCTTGTTGCTCCAGGCATAGCTCGACGCGAGCCACGGAGTCGACTTCCCGCTCTGCAAGAGATTCTGGTAGACGAGATCCTCGTAGACCGGGCCGAACGACAGGAACTGCACCGACGCGTTGAACGGGTTGAAGTTGCATGTCCAGGTGGTGCCCTGCTCGTTCGAAATCGTGACTGACGCGGCAGAGCCTTTGCCGCTTTGCGTCGTTGTCGTCTTCTTGCTCGAGCCACCGCAGGCGGTCACGGCGAGCACCACGGCGGCGGCGAGCAGCACGGCGAATAGCCCTCGTCTCATGTCTCCTCCCTTTGTGAAACGCGAGGCATTTGCGCCCCTTCCCCGGTTCCTAGGCGGCGCCCCGGTAGGGCGAGCATAGGACTATCTCTGCCGCACGGCGGCGTGGGTGACAAGGGGAGTTTCCCGCCGGATCGCTGCGGCTGATCCGCGCGGGCGTCGAGCCTGGTCACCACGAGTTAGGAAACTAACCTATCTTTATCACCGTGACAAGATTGTGACGACCACCCGGACCACCGGCGCGGCGCGGCCGAGGCTGATGCGCACGCTGAACGAGCAACTGCTGCTCGAGCGGATGCGTGGAAACGGCCCCGTCTCGCGCAGCGAGCTCGCGGAGTCGTCGGGTCTCTCGAAGCCGACCGTCGCGCTCGCCCTGGCCGGCCTCGAACGGGATGCACTCGTCCAGCACGCCGGGCGCACATCCGGCGGCCGTGGGCGGAGCGCTCAGCTCTACGAGCTCCGCCGAGACGCGGGGTTCGTGCTCGGCCTCGACATCGGCCGGGAGTTCGTGCGTGGCGCCATCGCCGACCTGGGAGGCGCCCTCCGGGCGCGCGAGAGCCGGCCGGCGCGCTCATCGAGCGGCGTGGCTCGGGTGCGCGAGCTCGCTGCACTCGCCGACGGCCTCCTGGCGGACGCCGGTGTCGACCGCGCAGAAACACTTCTCCAGACGGTCGTCGGCAGCCCCGGAATCGTCGAGCCGGACGGCCGTGCGCTGCAGCTGGCCCCGAATCTCCCGGGCTGGGAACGGCCGGCGGTGCTCCGCGACCTCCGGCGTCTGCTCGGTGCCGAGACGACGATCGAGAACGACGTCGACGCTGCCACCGTCGCCGAGCGCGAGCACGGCCACGGCCGCGACGTCTCGACGTTCGCGTTCGTCTCCGTGGGCACGGGAATCGGGATGGGGCTCTTCCTCGACGGGAAGCTCCATCGCGGAGCTCACGGTGCCGCCGGCGAGATCGCGTTCCTGCCGCTCGCTGACGGCGGGCTCGACCCACGCGAGGCGCGGCGTCGAGGCGCACTGGAGTCGATTGCCTCCTCCGCCGCCGTCGTCAGGGCCGCGCGACGGGCCGGCACGCCGTTCCGCAGTGCGCGCAGCGTCTTTGCCGCGGCCGAAGCCGGCGACGGCCGCGCGCGGGAGATCGTCGCCCGGGAGGCCACTGTCGTGGCCCTCGCCCTTGCCTCGGTGATCGCCGTGGTCGATCCGGAGCTGATCGTGCTCGGCGGTGGGATCGGCCGGGCGCCCGGCTTCGCCGAGGAGGTCGGCCGCGAGCTCGCTCAGCGCTCACCCGTCGTCCCCGACATTCGCCCGAGCGCCCTCGGCGAGGACGCCGTCGTCGACGGCTGCCTCGCCATCGGCAGTGAGCAGCTCTGGGAGCTGGTGCTCAACTCGCGCCTCGGTCCCGGCGGTCCGGCCGGCTAGATCCCGACCCCGCCGCCGGTGCCCGTCGGCGTGAGGACTTCGGGCGGCGGTGGCACGTACGGCCCTTCGATCCCCCGGCGACGCCGGACCTCGAGCAGGACGCAGATGACGATCGCCGCGACCGCGAGCCCGATCGTGGCGAGCCCGATCTGATGCGCGGTGACCCGCGCGGTCTCCTCCCACTCTCCACGCAGGAACTGGTCCTCCGGAGCCGAGCGCGGAATGTTGTCGAATCCAAGGGGGAAGCGCTTCGTGTGCTCGGCGGCCCAGGTCGAAAGCGGAACGTTCAGGAGGACGGCGGCGAGGATGCCCGCGACGGAAGGGACGATCACGGCGAGTCGCGACCGTAAGAACATCGCGAGCACGCCCACGAGGACCACGGCCACCGAGACCGCGAACGCGAGCAGATAGATCGTTCCGATGGTGCTCTTCGTCGGATCGCCGAGGGCGACGGTCCCCTTCTTCGTCAGGTGATGGGACGGCTTGTCGACCTTGAGCGAGAACGCCATCAGCCCCACGAAGAAGAGCGGCAGGGCCAGGATCCCTGCGACCGCGACGGGCGCCTTCGAGGCTCCGCGGAGCCGCCTCATGCCCGGCTCCCCTCGAGCGTCCGCGCGAGAAACTCGCGCGTACGCTCTTCACGCGGAGACGAGAGGATCTGCTCGGGTGGCCCTTCCTCGAGGATCACCCCGGCGTCGAGGAAGCAAACCTTCTCCGACACCTCGCGGGCGAAGCTCATCTCGTGGGTCGCGATGATCATCGTCATCCCCGACCCAGCGAGCTCGCGCACCAGCTCGAGCACCTCGCCGATCAGCTGCGGGTCGAGCGCCGAGGTGATCTCGTCGAGCAGCATCAGCTTCGGCCCGGTCGCGAGCGCTCGGACGATCGCGACGCGCTGCTGCTGGCCGCCGGAGAGACGGTCGGGGAACTCGTCTGCCTTGTCCTCGAGGCCGATCTGGCGCAGCAGCGCGCGGGCATGTCCCTCCGCCTGCGCACGCGAGATCCCGAGCGCCTTGCGCGGGGCCAGCGTCACGTTGTGGAGCACCGTCATGTGCGGGAAGAGGTTGTAGGCCTGGAACACGATGCCGATCTTCTGGCGGAGCCTGTTGACGTCGATTTTGGTCCCGGTGATCGTCTGGCCGTCGACGACGATCGTGCCTTCGTCCACCTTTTCGAGGAGGTTGACGCAACGGAGCAGCGTCGACTTTCCCGAGCCTGACGCCCCGATCAGGCAGACCACCTTGTGCTCGGCGACGTCGAGGTCGATCCCGTGCAGGACCTCGAGATTGTCGAAGCTCTTTCGCACGCCCCGCAGCGAGACGAAGTGTCCGTTCTCGCTCATACGGCCTGCGCCCGCTCTCGACGCTCGCGCTCCCTGATGATGTGGTCGGTGAAGCGGGCGAGCGGGATCGTGAGGAAGATGAAGAAGACGGCTGCGACGGCGAAGGACGCGTAGTTGGCGAAGTTGCTCGCGTAGAACCCGGCCTGCGTGGCCGCCTCCGTGAGCCCGATCACGGTGACGAGCGCCGTGTCCTTCTGGAGGCCCACGAAGTCGTTCAGGAGCGGCGGCACGACTCTGCGGATCGCCTGGGGCAGAACGACGTAGCGCTGCGCCTGCATGTAGCTCAACCCGAGCGAGCGCGCCGCCATCCGCTGGCTGGGATGGACCGACTCGATGCCGGCCCGGAAGACCTCGGTCACGTACGCGGTGTAGACAAGCACGAGTGCGATCACGCCGTTCTTGAACAGCGTGTTGGACGAGAGCCCGAAGTAGTTCAGGGTGGCGAACCCGCCGTTGACCATCAGGAGAACGAGGATGAGGGGGGTTCCGCGGAAGATGTCCGTGTACAGGATCGCCAGGGCGCGAAACGGCATGGCGAGGCGCCCCGGGAGGCCGCGCACGATCGCGACGAGCAGCGCCAACGGAAGCACGAGCGCCTCGGCAACGAGCATCAGCCGGATGTTGAGCTTGAAGCCGCTCCAGACCTGCGGCACCGCGCGGAGGAAGTCGAGCGGGCTGAAGAACTCGTGCAGGAACTGGCCCACGTCGACCTCCTCCGCGATCTACGCCTGGATCAGATCCGCACCTACTTCAGGACCGGAACCTTTGCCGGGTCGTAGCCGAACCATTGCTTCGTCAGCGCGCTGATCGTTCCGTTCGACTGCAGCGTGTTGATCGCCTTGCTCACGTCCGGGATGAGCGGGCTGCCGTGCGCGAACACCGCGCCGTAGCCCTCGTGGGTGTCGATCTGGCCGACCACGCCGGCATACGCACCCGGTTGCTTCGCGTTCTGCGCCTCGATGATCGGGACGTCGAGGATCAGAGCCTGGCACGCGCCGGACTGCACCGCGTCGAACGCGGCATTCGACGACGCCGAGTAGACGCGCGGCTGCTTCGTAGGCCGCAACTTGTGCTGGATCCAGTCGAGGCCGGTCGTCGCCGCCTGGGCGCACGTCTGCAGAGGCTTGAGGTCGGCGATCGTGGTCGGCTTCTTCACGCCTTTGGCGAGCAGAACGCCCTGGTTCGCGTCGAAGTACGGGGCGGAGAAGCCGATCACCTTCGCCCGCTGAGACGTGATCGTCGTCTCCTCCATCGCGAAGTCGTACGGCTTCTTCCCCGCGAGGAGGATGGTCGCGAACGGCGCCCGCTTGAAGGTGACGTTGCTCTTGCTGATGCCGAGCTGCTTCGCGACGTCGAGGGCCAGTCCGTACTCGAAGCCGGACGGGTTCTTGAGCGTCGTTCCGGTTAGCTGGCCGTTCCAGAACGCGGGCGCGGGGACATCGAACCCGACGATGAGCTTGCCCGGGGTCAGCGTCGGCACTGCCGTCGACGACGTGGACGTCGTCGTCTTGCTGCCGCCACCGCCGCCGCAGGCGGCGAGCACGCTGACGAGCGCTGCGATCCCCAGCAGCGGGAGAAGACGCTTCACGGATTGCCCTCCTATGAGTCGAGACCGGCCGGAGCGGTGACTCTACCGCGCTGCGAATCGCCGCGCCCCTATGCTCGGCCGCATGAGGATCATCGTCCGAGCTCCCGTGGCACAGGACCTCGATTCGTGGGAGCGACTCGACTGGCGGGCCGCACCGAACTTCGCGTCGCTGACGCGTGAGCACGAGGAGTTCCGCGCGGCTCTCACGGCGGCCGGCACAGAAGTGCTCGAGGCCCTCGGCGAGCCCGGCAACCTCGACTCCATCTACGTCTACGACCCCGTGTTGATCGCCCCCGGCGGGCGCGCGATCCTCCTCCTGCCGGGGAAAGAGCCACGGCGTGGCGAGCCCGACGCGCTGCGCCCCGACCTCGAGGCGGCGGGAATCGCGATCGCGGGACAGCTGAAGGAGGACGAGCTCGCGGAGGGCGGGGACACGGTCTGGCTGGACGACTCGACGCTTCTCGTCGGCCGCACCTACCGCACGAACGAAGCCGGAATCGCGGCGCTGCGTCGGCTCCTGCCCGGAGTCGACGTGCGGGCCTTCGACCTTCCGCACCACCACGGACGCGGCGAGGTCCTGCACCTGCGCTCACTGCTCAACCCGATCTCGCCGCAGCTTGCCGTCGCCTACCTGCCGCTCCTGCCCGTGCCGCTCGTCGAGTTGCTGGCAGAGCGCGGGGTCGGGCTCGTCGAGGTGCCGGACGAGGAGTTCGAGACCATGGGACCGAACGTGCTAGGGCTCGACGACGGCGGCCGTGCCCTCGCGCTGGCGGGCAACGACGAGACCCGACGCCGACTGGAGGCTGCCGGGGTCGAGGTTCTCGTCTATGACGGCGACGAGATCTCGCGCAAGGGCGACGGCGGACCAACCTGCCTAACCCTGCCGCTGCCGGGATAGCGTCCGCTCGTGCCCGACGTGCGCCTGACGAGTGCCGAGCGCGTGCTCTTCCCAGGGGACGGGATCACGAAGGGGGACATCTTCGCCTACTACGAACAGGTCGCGCCCGCGCTCGTGCCGCACCTGCGCGCGCGGCCGTTCACCCTGAAGCGGTACCCACACGGAATCGACGGCGAGGTCTACTTCCAGAAGCAGCTGCCGCGCGGAGCGCCTTCGTGGATCCGCACCCGCCGCTTCACCACGCATCCGCGCGAGGGCGGCTCGCGGGAGGTCGACTTCGCGCTCGTCGAGATGCCGGAGGCAGTCCTCTGGGCGGTGCAGATGAACTGCATCGACATGAACGCCTGGTACTCGCGCGTCGACCGGCCCGACCGGCCGGACTATGTCGTCTTCGACCTCGACCCGCCTGACGAGCCGGACGGCTTCGAGCAGGCGATCGAGGCCGCGTGCCTCGTCGGCGGGCTATTGGTCGAGGTCGGCCTGCCCGGCTATCCGAAGACGAGCGGCGCCGACGGCATCCACGTGCTCGCGCCGGTCAAGCGCCGCGCGACCTACAAGGACACGTACGCGTTCGCGGAGGCCGCGGCGCGGCTGCTCGAGCGCCGGCACCCCGGACTCGTCACGACCGAGTGGCTGAAACGGAAGCGCTACGGCGTGTTGCTCGACCACCGGCAGAACGGCTGGGGGAAGACGATCGCGTCGGTCTACTCGGTGCGGCCGCGGCCGGGCGCACCCGTCTCCACCCCGTTGCGCTGGGCGGAGCTGAAATCGGGCCTGCGGCCCGGCGACTTCCCGATGCCGGTCGCGCTCGGCCGGCTCGAACGGCACGGCGACCTCTACGCCCCCGTGCTCGAGGAGGCGCGCCCGCTCGGCGAGGCGGCGAAGAGATTGGCGCGGCTGGACCCGTAGCGGTCGTCGCGGCCGGCAGGACACTGACCGACTTGGTGGAAAGAGCGCCCCGTGATCAACGGCGCGAACACGGGCTTCATGCTCCTTGCCGCCGCCCTGGTGATGATCATGACGCCGGGGCTCGCCTTCTTCTACGGCGGGCTCGTCGGTCGCTCGAACACGCTGACGATCATGATCCAGAGCTTCGCCTCGATGGGGATCACGACCATCCTCTGGTGGCTCGTCGGCTACTCCCTCTGCTTCAGCGGCGGCGCCGACGGGATCTACGGCAACTTCGACTACGCGTTCCTGCGTGGCGTCACCGTCCACTCGATCTACGAGCCGTCGCACATCCCTCTCACCGTGCTGATCGCGTACCAGATGATGTTCGCGATCATCACGCCGGCCCTGATCACCGGCGCCTTCACGAACCGCGTCACGTTCAAGGCGTACCTGATCTTCCTGGTGGTCTGGCAGCTGGCGGTCTACTACCCGTTCGTGCACATGTTCTGGGGCGGCGGCCTGCTCGCAGACTGGGGCGCGCGCGACTTCGCAGGCGGCATCGTCGTCCACGCGAGCGCCGGTTTCGCCGCGCTCGCGTCCGTCCTCTACGTGGGAAAGCGGAAGTTCGTCGACTCGCCGCACAACATCCCGTTCATCGCGCTCGGCACCGGTCTGCTCTGGTTCGGCTGGTACGGCTTCAACGCCGGGAGCGAGCTGAAGGTCGACGACATCACGTCCCTGGCGTTCCTCAACACCGACCTCGCGGCGTCCTTCGCGGCGATCACCTGGCTTTTCGTCGAGTGGCGCGCAGCGCGCAAGCCGCACTTCGTCGGTCTGCTCACCGGCGCAGTGGCCGGCCTCGCCTGCATCACGCCTGCGGCCGGCTACGTCCCGATCTACGCCTCGGTCGTGATAGGAGTGGCGGCAGGGCTCGTC
>Ga0335076_10007262_pt1 | contig 11161 bp, 8 predicted proteins | sample Lox_Sample_25_FD_206717 | JGI IMG/M metagenome (GOLD analysis project Ga0335076, IMG submission 206717) | Soil microbial communities from Loxahatchee National Wildlife Refuge, Florida, United States - Lox_Sample_2.5 | ecosystem: Environmental > Terrestrial > Soil > Wetlands | place: USA: Florida... | reverse complement strand
TTCGCGGGCGCATCCTGTCCTCCGATGGCCTCCGACCCCCATGTGCAACGCCCGAAAGTGCCGCGCCGATCCGTGCCTCCGGGACATAAGCGTCTCCAGAATGCTTACATCCCGGAAGCGGTCGGGCTTGGGGTGATTTCGGGCCTCGTACATAGTGGCCTCGCGTGCGACCTGATCACTGCGTGGGTCGCGGAGCGTCAGTGGGGATTGATTACGGCTGCTCAGCTGCACCGCGCCGGCGTGGGCCGCGGATCGATCGAATGGCGGCTGGCGCACGGGTTGCTGCACCGGGTGTTCAGGGGCGTCTACCTCGTAGGCCACCGCGTCCCCGTTGCCGGCGCCGTCGAGTTCGCTGCCGTTCTGGCGGTCGGCGACGGCAGCCTTGTGAGCCATCGCTCGGCCGCCGCCATCTTGGGACTGGCCGGGCGACCCGCCGTAGAGGTAGAGGTCACCGTAATTCAGCGCGATTGTCGATCGCGAGACGGGTTACGCGTTCACCAGGTTCAGCAGCTGAGCGCCGCCGATCGCGCCGACAAGGCCGGCATCCCCATCACCACTCCGGCGCGGACCGTTATCGACTTCGCCTCGACCGCCGTCGCCGCGGAGGCCGAGAGGGCGATCGCGGAGGCGTTCGCGCTGAAGCTCGTCACCGAGATGGAGATCAGAGCCGCAGCGGAGCGCGACCCCAGGCGCGCGGGCGTGGCACAGGTCCGCGCGATCCTGGGGCAAGCGGGCGGCCCGAAGCGCACCCGTTCCGGGGGAGAGCGGGCGATGCTCAGACTCGTGCGTGCCGCGCGCCTACCGATGCCCCGCACGAACTACACGGTGGCGGGCTTCAGCGCCGATTTCTGCTGGCCCGAGCAGCGGCTGATCGTCGAGGTCGACGGCTACGACTTCCATTCAAATCGCACCGCGTTCGAGCGGGACCACCGCCGAGACATCGTGCACAAGAGCGCCGGATACGAGGTGCTTCGGTTCACGGCGCGCCAACTGGCGGAGGAGCCGCTCTACGTCGCCGCGGTCATTGCGAGCGCGCTTGACCGTCGGAGCCGCGGATAGCATCAGATAGAGATGCGTGTCTTGCTCACGAACGACGATGGGATCGAGGCGGCGGGTCTGCAGGCGCTCCGATCCGCGCTGCTGGCGATCGACGGAATCGAGCTCAGGGTGATCGCGCCCGACGGGAACCGCTCGGCGATGGCGAGGTCGATCACGACCCGTCGCCCGCTGTGGGTGCAGGAGATCGGCTTCGACGACGGGACGGTCGGGTTCGCCACCGATGGCACGCCGGTCGACTGCGTCAGGCTCGCCAACCTCGGGTTGGTCGAGGGGTTCGAGGCCGAGCTTGTCGTGTCCGGCATCAACCACGGCTCGAACCTCGGTGATGACATCACGTACTCGGGCACGGTGGCGGCGGCGCTCGAGGCGATCGTCCTGGGGCTGCCGGGGATCGCGGTCTCGCAGCAGTCGAGCGCGCGCGAGCTCGACTTCAGGGTCGGGACCGGATTCGACTTCGCCGTGGCCGCGTCGTTCACGGCCAATCTGGTCGCCGAGCTCGAGAGCTCGCCGTTGCCGGCGGGCACGCTGTTGAACGTCAACGTGCCGGGCGCGCGTCCGGTGGGTGTCGAGGTGGCGCGGCTCGGCAAGCGCGTGTACAGCGATGAGCTCTCGCTCGTGGACGAAGACGGCGAGGAGCGGCGGCTCTACAAGATCTACGGCGACGCGAGCGCTGGGCACGAGGAGCCGGGGACGGACATCGCCGCCGTCGCGCAGGGCAAGATCGCGGTCACGCCGGTCCACTTCGACCTGACCGATCGCGAGGGGATGTCCGTGCTCGAGCGCTACGACCTCGAACGGCTGGTGCAGCCGGCCGCCGAGAACCTGGCCGAGCACCCGTGAGCCCCGCGCGTCAATCGTCCGCCACCGACCCGCGGGAGCGGGCAGCGGAGCTCCGGCGCGAGATCGAGCACCACAGCTACCGCTACCACGTGCTCGACGATCCCGAGATCGGCGACGACGTCTACGACGCGCTGTTCAACGAACTCAAGGCTCTCGAGGCCGACCATCCTGAGCTCGTCACCCCGGACTCGCCCACGCAGCGGGTGGCGCCGGAGCCGGTCTCAGAGCTCGAGAAGGTCCGCCACCCCCAGCCGATGCTGTCGCTCGCCAACGCCCACTCGGCCGAGGACCTGACGGCGTGGGTGCAGCGGATGCGGAACTTCCTCGCCCGCGAGGGAATCACCGACCCGGATTTCGAGTTCGTGGCTGAGCCGAAGATCGACGGCCTGGCGATCTCGCTGATCTACCGCGACGGGGTGTTCGAGCGCGGGGCCACGCGCGGGAACGGGGAGGTCGGCGAGGACGTCACCCACAACCTGCGGACGATGCCCTCGATCCCGCTGCGGATCGAGGATCCGAATCCACCGGCGATGATCGAGGTGCGCGGCGAGGTTTACATGTCGCTGCCAGACTTCGCGGCGCTCAACGAGCGGCGTGCCGAGGCCGGTCTGTCGACGTTCATGAATCCGCGCAACTCGGCCGCCGGCACGATTCGCCAACTCGATCCCAAGCTCGCCGCGGACCGGCCGCTGTCGCTGTGGACCTATGGCGTTGGCGCCACCGAAGGCATCACCTTCGATGCTCACTGGGACGCTCTGGAATGGCTGCGCGAGCATCGCTTCCCCGTGCACCCCGACGTCAAGAAGCTCCACACCGAGGAGGAAGTGATCGCCCAGTGCAAAGGCTGGGAGGAGCGCCGAGGCTCGCTCGAGTTCGAGATCGACGGCGTCGTGGTCAAGGTAAACCAGGTCGAGCTTCAGCGACGGCTGGGGTCGGTGGGGCGCGAGCCGCGGTGGGCGATCGCGTGGAAGTTCCCGCCGACGACCGCGGTCACACGTCTCAACGAGATCATGTGGGCTCCGGGCAAGTTCGGTGACCTGCACCCGGCGGCGGCGCTCGAGCCGGTCCGCGTCGGCGGCGTGACCGTGAAGATGGCCACGCTCCACAACGAGGAGGACCTCGCGCGCAAGGACATCAGGCCGGGCGAAGACGTGATCGTCCTGCGCGCCGGCGATGTGATCCCGCAGGTTCTGAGTCCGGCCCCGCACGTGGCCGAGCGCAAGGACCGCCCGGCCCCGCCGCGGCCGCCGGAAGAGTGCCCGATCTGCCACACCCGGACGGTCAAGCCCGAGGACTCGGTATTCACCCGCTGTCCCAACCGCGACTGCCCCGGCCGGCGCTGGCAGCTGCTCAAGCACTTCGCCGGCGCGATGGACATCGACGGTCTCGGCGAGAAGCAGGTCGACCTGTTCATGAAGCTTGGCTGGGTGCGGACCGCGGCCGACTTTTACGACCTTACCTCGGAACAGATCTCGGAACAGCCGGGATTCGGGCAGGTCTCGGCGGACAAGCTGGTCGCGGCGATCGACGACTCCAAGCGCCAGCCGTTTGGTCGGGTGCTGTTCGGCCTGGGGATCGAGGAGGTCGGCTACGTCATCGGTCGCAACCTGGCCCAGCATTTCCGCACCGTCGACGCGCTGCTCGCCGCCGACCCCGAGCAGATCGAGGAGGCGCAGGGCGTCGGTCCCAAGATGGCCGCGAAGATCTACGAGCAGCTCCAAGACGAGCAGATGCGGGCGCTGATCGATGCGCTGCGCGAACGCGGTGTGCGGATGGAAGAGGAGGGACCGCCGCCGGGCGATGGCCCGCTCGCCGGCAAGGCGTTCGTGCTCACCGGCACGCTCCCCGACCTGACCCGCGAGCAGGCGACCGAGATGATCACCGCCGCCGGCGGCCGGGTGACCGGCTCGGTGTCGCGCAAGACCGACTACGTCGTCGCCGGCGAGAGCGCGGGCTCAAAGCTCGCGCAAGCTGAACGCCTGGGAGTTCCCGTCCTCGACGAGGCGGGGCTCAGGGCCTTGCTTGGCTGAACCGCTACCCGTTGTACTGAACGAGCGGGACCGTCATCGAGGCCTCGACTTCGTGCACGAAGTCGGGATCGCCCAGGCCGTTGGCCAGGAACGCGAACGCGAGCGTATGCCCGTCCTTGGCCGTGCAGTAGCCGGCGAGGTTCGCGACGTCGTGGAGCGTGCCGGTCTTGCCGCGGCATTCGCCGACAGCGAGCGTCCCCAGCGCCTCGGTCTGAAGGGTTCCCGTCTCGCCCATCAGCGCCAGCGAGTTGACGAACTGCGAGTTGGTGGCCATCGCCTTGAGTACGGTCACCACCTGAGTCGGCGTGGTCGAGTCGTAGCGCGAGAGCCCGGAGCCGTCGTTGAGCCGCGGGCTGATGCCGAACTTGCTCTGGAGCTCGGCCCGGACGACGGCCGCGCCCGCGGGCGTCGTGCCGGCGCCGCCCAGCCGGGCGCCGATGTCCTTCAGCAGGCTCTCCGCGAGATAGTTGTCCGACGGCGTGTTCGTCAGCTGGATCAGCGTCGACAGGCGTGGCGACTGGACCGAGGCAAGCAGGGTGGCGCCGGTGGGCGTCCGGCCGGCGGACACGGGAACTCCCGCCACCTCCACGCCGAACGCGCGCAATCCGCCCTCGAGCTGTTGGGCGGCATACAGAGCCGGATGGATCTGGAACGAGGTCCCCGTGTTGTTCGTGAACCCGCGGTCGTACGCGAGCGCGCTCAGCTCACCCTCGACCTCGCTGTTGCGCACGAAGCCGGTCGCCGGCGTCCCGCGTACCGAGTCCCAGTACGACTCGTCGCCCACGATCCTGCCGCTCACCGCAGTGATGCCGGTGGCCCTGAGCAGGTTGCCGATCAGCGTGCGCATCGTGGTCCCGGTCCCTGTTCCGTACCACGACTGATCGAATCCGACCGATCCGAACGTCGGATCGCCGCCGCCTCGCAAGTACAGGGTCCCGTCCCAGACGCCATCGGGAGTGCGCGAGCCGACGCCGTAGATCGAGGTGGTGAACGTCGCGTTTGGGCCCAGTCGCAACAAGGCCGTCGACGTCGTGTAGACCTTTTCGACCGAGGCGGGGAGGCGGCCGGTGTTAGGGGCCTGGGAGAAGAGGGTCTGGCCGGTGGTCAGATCGACGACGATCGCGCCGGTCTGTCGCCCTGTCTGGCCGAGTCCTTGCCGGAGCACCTTCTGGAGCGTCCGCTGAGCGGGAGGTGTCGGCTGTGCCCCGGCCGCAGCCGCGGTCCCGGCGAGCAGGGCAGAGATCGCCCCTAAGGTCGCCAAGAACACCCGCATCGGCGGATATAACCGGCGGGGCGGCCGAAAGTAGCGGCTTGACCGCCGGACCCCCGCCGTACAATTCGGCTTGGGATGGGCAAGGTGGTCAAGCTCGACACCGCCGCGGCCGAGCGGCCGGGCGCGGCCCCCCGGGCCTCTCGGGAACGGCGCCGACCGCCGCGATCCAAGGCGGCGCTGGTTCTCGGCGGCGGGGGGTTCACCGGTGGCGTGTACGAGATCGGGGCGCTGCGGGCACTCGATCTGCTGTCGGTGAACAGCACGGTCAACGAGTTCGACGTGTATGTGGGGACGAGCGCGGGCGCGTTCGTGGCGGCGGCCGTCGCCAACGGGGTCACCCCAGAGGAGATGATGCGGGTGATCGTCCAGCAGGTGCCGACGTCATTCCCCGATGCCCGCGTTAGCGCGCTGCTCCACCCCAACTACTGGGAGTTCGTCCGCAAGGGCGCGCTGATTCCGCTCCGGCTCGCGCAACTGGTGCGGTCGCTCATCCGGGATCTCGGCCAGGTGTCGGCCGTCGACATCGCGATCGGCCTCGCCGAGGTGCTGCCTTCGGGGCTGTATTCGGAGAAGGGCATCGAGCGGTATGTGCGCAAGATCCTGTCCGATCCGGGCCGCACGGACGACTTTCGCCTTCTCCAAAACGAGCTGTATATCGCCGCCACCGATCTCGACACGTGCGAGCGGATCGTGTTCGGCGCCGAGGATTGGGACGACGTCCCGATCTCGACCGCGGTGGCTGCCTCCGGGGCGCTGCCGATGATCTATAAGCCGGTGCGAGTAAAGGACCGCGAGCTCGTCGACGGGGGCATCGTGTCGACGACCAACCTCGACATCGCCGTCGAGGCGGGCGCGAAGCTCATCGTGGTCGTCAACCCGCTTGTGCCGTACGTCAACGACTTCAAGAAGCGGATCCCGACGATCACCGGGTCACGCGCGCGCCGCGTGTCGGATATGGGCTTCCCCCAGATCGGATACCAGTCGTTCAAGCTGCTCGCTTACCAGCGGTTGCATGACCTCGCGCGGCGTTGGGAGCAGCGGTACCCGGGGGTCGACATCATCCTCGTCGAGCCTGAGCCCAACGACGAGCTGATGTTCCAGACGAGCATCATGAACTACACGTCGCGGGTGGCGATCGCGCGGCACGGCTTCCAGTCGGTCACGCTGAAGCTGGCCAACGACTACCCCCGATTCAAGCGCATCTGCGCCCGGCACGGGATCGAGATCTCGGCGACGAGGGTGCGCAAGGTGGTCAAGCACTTCGAGGCCGAGCGTGAGAAGACGCGCGCCTGGCGGAAGATCCTCGAGCAGACGACCTCGACGCTGCTGCGTCAGGCGGCTCAAGAATAGACGGCTCGCCGTCCGGGCGAGGCTCGAAAACTGCTAGTTAGCTGCGAAATCCCGCTAGGCGGGCTGGGGCTGCTGCTTGATCTGCGGCACGGAGCCCGTGATTTCGCGGAAGCTCGAGAGGAACAGGGTCTTGTCGATGCGGCCGTTGAAGATCGGAACTCCCCACTCGACGCACTTGACGATCACATCGCGGCGTTCCAGACCGGACTCTCGTGCAAGCTCGGTGGGGGTCAGGTGAATGGCCATCGGTCGAATGTCCTCCTTTGCCGCCTGCGCTGTGGGCGCGAAGTATGCCGTTTGGTTCGGACGGTCTCAACCTGTCTTTCGGCTAGATCGCTCTACAAACGTTAGCGTCTTTCACAAAAGCTCTGGACATATGGCCGATTCCCGGTAGAGTCCTCCAAGCTTAGGGGGATTCAGCGGACGGGGACTACTTGGTTATGGCACGGCTGCTTCCAGAGGCGCTCCAATTCTCGTGGCGCACCGATCACGAGCTTGTCGCGGCTGTGCGGCGTGGCGAGGACAAGGCTTTCGAGCAGCTGTACGCGCGGTACCGGACGCGGATCTGCTCGTATGTGGGCGGGATCCTCCACGACGCCGACCGAGCCGAGGACGTCTCGCAGGACGTGTTCATCTCGGTTTTGCGGCGCTTGCGGGACACCGAACGCCCGATCGCGTTCAAGCCGTGGATCTACCAGATCGCTCGGAACGCCTGCATCGACGAGCTCCGGCGGGCCCGGCACGGCCACGAGGTCCTATTCGAAGAAGAGGACGAGTCCGACGGCCGGTTCGGAACCACTCCGGGGCCCGAGGCCGCCGTCGAGGGTAAGCAGCAGCTCGAGGACCTGCGCGGTGCGTTCCGGGGTGTGTCCGAGATCCATCACCGGATTCTCGTCCTGCGCGAGCTCGAAGGCCTGTCCTACAGCGAGATCGGCAAGCGGCTTGGAATGTCGCGGCCGGTGGTCGAGAGCACGCTGTTCCGCGCCCGCCGCCGTCTTGCCAATGAGTATGAGGAGCTGATCAGCGGCCGCCGGTGCGAGCGCACGCGCGCGGTGATCGACGCCTGGGAGGGCCGTGCGGTTCGCCGCCTCGGGGTCCGCGAGACGCGCCAGTTGGCGCGGCATCTGGCTCATTGCCAGCCGTGCCGGCGCCATGCCGTGATCATGAGGGGGGCCGGCTCCACGCCCGTGCCCGCGGTCGCGCTGCCGCAGCCCGCCGGCGTCTCCCGTCAAGCGCAGTCGTTGGAGCGTCCGATCCCGCTGGACAGCCGGCGCCGGCCGGCCGCAGAGACCGCGGCGCTGACGACGCCCGGATCGGATTCGCTCGCGGTCGCGTAACCGCCGGCGCCCGGGATCCGTCGCGCCTGTGGGATACTGGGCCCATTCGGGGCGTGGCGCAGCCTGGTAGCGCGCACCGTTCGGGTCGGTGAGGTCCCCGGTTCAAATCCGGGCGCCCCGATAGAAACCTGGCCGTTTGCAGGGCTTTTATGGCGGATGGCCTTGGCCGGTGATCGGGCCTCATGAGCGGAAGGAATAGGTTGGGGACCTCGGAACCCCGTCGACTTCTCGCGGAGAACCGCCTGCTATTCGGGAGGGACTTGCGCCGTTCGGGTTGGCGGCTATGGTTTGGCCCGACTCAAGCCCTGACTACAGTCGCTACAGTGTAGTGATGGCCGCGAGGCAGCCGAAGACTCAGCCGTTCTCGATCCGCTTGGGTGAGCGCGCGAACCTGCTCGTTTCCGAGGAGGCGCGCCGGTCGGGGCGGTCGCGCAGCGTAGTGGTCGAGGAGCTCGCGGAGGAGGCGGCGAAGGCCCGGTTGCATCCCGGGATCGCGTTTCGCGGGCGTCCCCGCCGCGCGTGGGTGATCGGCAGCGGGCTCGATGTGTGGGAGATCGTCGAGCTGCTCGGCTCCTACGGCGATGACGTGGGGACGCTGAGGGCGGACCACCCGTTGCTGAGTGAGCGGCACCTGCACACGGCGCGTGCGTACGCGAACCAGTTCCCGGACGAGATCGCGGCGCTCGTGGAGGAGAACCGCCCGCCGTTGTCTGAGCTGATGAGCCTATACCCGTTTCTTCAAGGCCCCAGCAGCTGAGTCGCCACCATGCGGCTGCTGCTCGACGCGCACGTGTCCGGGCCGCGCGTCGGCCGGCGGCTCGAGGCCAAGGGCCACGAGGTCCGCGCGCTCGATCAGGAGCCGGAGCTCGAGGGGCTGGACGACGATGAGGTGCTGTCCATGGCGTGCGTCGAGGAGCGCATCCTCGTGACTCACAACATTCGCGACTTCCCCGCCATCCTGCGGGAGTGGGCGGCGGCGGCGCGCTCGCACACCGGCGCGATCCTCGTGTACGGGATCGACCACCGGGAGTTCGACGTGATCGTGCGCGGGATCGAGCGGTGCGTGGAGCTGTATCCGGACCCGGGCGACTGGGCAGACCCGGTGCTCGTGGTTGATCGTGAGTTCGCGCGGGGCTAAGGCCGGCTGGTTCCGCCGCTTCAAACCGATCGACGTTCACAGGATTCAGTGAGTTGTTGTCATTTCTAGTGGGCTCGGCTCCACACTGACGGATCGCCAGGGCCACCCCGCTCGTGGCGAAAACCGGGGACGCTCCGGCTCGAACGTTCCTGAGCCAGGCTTGGACACCGGAGGTCAGCAGCTGGAGGTCGAGGTGCGCTGAGCATTCGGGTCGGGGGATGCCGGGTCTCGCAAATTGCGATTTTCACGCGCAGGTTCCGTCCGAAGCGTCGCGATCATTGTCGTGTGGCTGTCGTCGAGGTGCCCTACGAGATCGACCTGCGGGAGGTCGCCCGCTCGGTCGGCAAGAGCACGTACGACCGCGGTGCGGCGTACGCGCGCAAGAACAGGGTGCTGTCGCTCGAGTGGGACGAGGATGAGCTCGCGATGACCGGCAACGTTCTGGGCACTGGTCTGTACACGACCACGGTCCGGTTCTCCGATCTCGGCGACGGGATTGAGTTCGACTACGGCGAGTGCACCTGCCCGATCGGGCTCGACTGCAAGCACGTCGCGGCGGTGGCGGTGACGGCCGCCGGAAGCGCGACTCCGCAGACGCGTCGCGACGACGCGATTAAGGGCGCTGCGAGGCCGGCTCGCCAGGTGACGAACGAGTTTCGGCCGCCTTCGTGGCAGGAACGGCTGCGGCCGCTTGTGAGCGCGCCGACCGGCACCACGGTCGGCAGTCCGTTGGCGATGGAGTTGTCGGTCACGGCCGGCCACTACGGGCGTGGCCAGCGACTGCAGGCGAAGTTGATGCGGCCCGGTGCGAGGGGCGGCTGGGTCAACGGGTCGCTCTCATGGAACCGACTCGAGCCGTGGGATCACCGCGATGTACAGATACGCGAGGACCATCTGGCCCTTGCCCGCGAGCTCAAGGCGCTGACGGCGGCCCACGGCGCCGGCCGGTACATGTACGGCTACAGTGGCCAGGACAAGCTGCTCGATCTGACCGATGTCGATGGCGGGCGGTTCTGGTCGTTGCTGGAGGATGCCGAGGCGCTCGGGGTCGTGCTGCTCGACAGCGGCCGGCGCGGCGTCGAGGTTCCCCGCTACCGCACGGCGGAGCTGCTGATCGACGTGACGGTCGGCGGCGACGGCGCCGCCGAGGTCAAGCCGGCGTTGCGCGACGCCGCCGCCTCTGCGACCGCTAGGCGGCTGCCAGTGCTGTTTCTCGGGGTGAGCGGTCACGGCCTTGTCGTGCACGAAGTGCCTGACGTGCCGACGGGCAGCGAAACGAGGGATCTGCGACTGATCCGCCTCAGCCGGCCAACCCCGGAACAGCTCCGATTGATGGTGCTCGGTGGCGAGCGGCTGACGGTCCCGCCCGGCGAGCTCGCGGCGTTCGCGACCGAAATCGCCCCGGGGCTGCGGAACATCGCTCCAGTCGTGTCCAGCGACGGGTCATTCACGACGCCGGAGGTATCACCCCCCGCGCTCGTGCTCAACGTCAGGCACCAACCGGGACACGTCACGTTCCTTGGCTGGCAGTTCCGCTACGCGGTGGGCGATCGCACGATCGAGGCCGATTTGGTCGCTTCCCATGGTGGTGACCCGGCGGCAGCGATCCGTGACCGCGCAGCCGAGCGGGCGCTGCTCGACGAGCTCGACGTTGATCGGCCGGCGCTGCGGGAGCTCGGCGTGCTGGACGTTGGTGGGCGACCCGCCCGCGGCACGATCGCGCTCGCGGGTTTCGACACGGCTCGGTTCGTGGTCGACGAGCTGCCCGCGCTGAGAGCGGCGTTGGAGGTCACCGAGACGGGTGAGCCGATCGACTACCGTGACGTCGCCGACTCGCTGCGGATCGAGGTGTCGACGACGGAGCAGACCGGCGGAGAGCAGGATTGGTTCGACCTCGACGTCACGATCACAGTCGCGGGTCACAAGCTTCCGTTCGCGGTCGTGTTCGCCGCGCTCGCGCGTGGGGAGACGCGCCTGCTGCTCGACGATGGTGCGCACTTCTCGCTGCTGGCGCCCGAGCTCGATGCGTTGCGTGCGCTGATCGCGGAAGCCGAGTCGCTCGGTGACGGCTCCCGGCCGGGGTCGCTGCGAATCAGTCGCTACCAGGCGACGCTGTGGGACGAGCTGGTCAAGC
>Ga0335076_10007261_pt1 | contig 11162 bp, 7 predicted proteins | sample Lox_Sample_25_FD_206717 | JGI IMG/M metagenome (GOLD analysis project Ga0335076, IMG submission 206717) | Soil microbial communities from Loxahatchee National Wildlife Refuge, Florida, United States - Lox_Sample_2.5 | ecosystem: Environmental > Terrestrial > Soil > Wetlands | place: USA: Florida... | reverse complement strand
TGACGGGTCCCTCGGTGCCCGGCGCCAGGAAGTTCTTGAGGCGCACGTTGGCGAAGGTGCCCCGCATCATGATCTCGTGGTTGCCGCGGCGGGCGCCGTACGAGTTGAAGTCGCCGCGGCCGACCTTGTGCGCGAGCAGATAGAGCTCCGCGGCCGACTCCCTGGCGATGCTGCCGGCGGGCGAGATGTGGTCGGTGGTGACGCTGTCGCCGACCCAGGCGAGCACGCGGGCACCCCGGATCTCGTCGACCTCGGCCGGCACGTCCCGGGTCATGCCCTCGAAGTACGGGGGATGGCGCACGTAGGTGGATTCGGGATCCCAGACGAAGCGCTCGCCGGCCGGCACCGGGAGCGCGTTCCACCGCGCGTCGCCGCGGAACACGTCCGCGTAGGTGCTGCGGAAGAGCTCCGCGTCGACGTAGCGCTCGACGGCGTCGCGCACTTCCTGCGGCGTCGGCCACACGTCGCGCAGATGCACCGGCTTGCCGTCGCTCCCCGTGCCGAGCGGCTCGCGGGCGAGGTCGACGTCCATGCGGCCGACCAGCGCGTAGGCCACCACGAGCGGCGGCGACATCAGGTAGTAGGCGCGCACGGCGGGATGCACCCGCGCCTCGAAGTTGCGGTTGCCCGAGAGCACCGAGCACACCACCAGGCCGCCGCTCTCGATGCCCTCGGCCACCGGCTCCGGCAGCGGGCCGGAGTTCCCGATGCAGGTCGTGCAGCCGTAGCCCACCAGGCTGAAGCGGAGCTGCTCGAGGTAGGACAGCAGCCCGGCGGCCTTCAGGTAGCCCGTCACCACCTGCGAGCCCGGGGCGAGCGAGGTCTTCACCCAGGGTCGGGTCTCGAGCCCGCGCAGCGCCGCCTTCTTCGCGAGCAGCCCCGCCGCCATCATCACGCTCGGGTTCGAGGTGTTGGTGCAGCTCGTGATCGCGGCGATCACGACCGAGCCGTGGCGCAGCGCGGCGCGCTCGCCGCCGATCTCGATCTCGACCGATGCATCCGCCGCGACGCCGCGGCCGAGATCGGGAAGCGCGCGGCGGAACGAGTCGGCCGCCTGCGAGAGCGGCACGCGGTCCTGCGGGCGCCGCGGCCCCGCGAGGCTCGGCTCCACCGAGCCGAGGTCGAGCGCGAGCGTCTCCGAGTAGCGCGCCTCGGGCGCTCCCGGGACGTGGAAGAGGCCCTGCGCGCGCAGGTAGGCCTCGACGAGCTGTACCTGCTCCTCGCTCCGCCCGGTGAGCCGGAGGTAGCGGATCGTCTCGGCGTCGACCGGGAACATGGCGCAGGTGGCGCCGTACTCGGGACACATGTTCGAGATCGTCGCGCGGTCGGCGAGCGGCAGCTCCGCCAGGCCCGGGCCGAAGAACTCGACGAAGCGACCGACCACGCCGTGCTTGCGCAGCATCTGCGTGACCACCAGCACGAGGTCGGTCGCCGTCGCCCCCGGACGCAGGGCGCCCGTGAGCCGCACGCCGACCACGCGCGGCACCAGCATCGAGATCGGCTGGCCGAGCATGGCCGCCTCCGCCTCGATGCCGCCGACGCCCCAGCCCACGACGCCGAGGCCGTTCACCATCGTGGTGTGCGAGTCGGTGCCGACCAGCGTGTCGGGGTAGGCCCGACCGGCGGCGTCGGCGAACACCACGCGCGACAGGTACTCGAGGTTCACCTGGTGCACGATGCCGGTGCCGGGCGGCACCACCTTCAGGTTCTGGAAGGCGGACTGGCCCCAGCGCAGGAAGGCGTAGCGCTCGCGGTTGCGCTCGAACTCCAGCTCGACGTTGCGCGCGAACGCATCGCGCGTGCCGAAGACGTCGACCTGCACCGAGTGATCGATCACCAGCTCGACCGGCACGAGCGGATTGATGCGCGCAGGGCTCCCGCCGAGCGCCGCCATCGCGTCGCGCATCGCCGCCAGGTCGACGACGCACGGCACGCCGGTGAAGTCCTGCAGCACGACGCGCGCCGGCAGGAAGGCGATCTCGCGCTCGGGCGGCGCCGCGGGATCCCAGCGCGCGACGCTCTCGACGTCCGCGGCGGAGACGCTCCGGCCGTCCTCGTTGCGCACCAGGTTCTCGAGCAGCACGCGCAGCGCGTACGGCAGGTGGCCGATCGACAGGCCCGCGCGCTCGAGCGCCTCGAGCGCGAAGATCTCGACCGCGCGGTCTCCGACACGCAGTGTGCGTCGGGCGCCGAAGCTGTCCATACGCCCCCCGATCTCGGACGCGCAACGCGAAGCTAGCCGAGCGGCGGCGCCGGAGGGAGGGCCGGCTTTGGCGCGGCCCGCGGCGCGCCGATAGGCTTGCGCGCCGTGTCCCTCGACCCGGACAGCCTCGAGCGGCTCGTCCCCGACGCGCTCGATCCGGGCGACGCCGCGGCGCGGGCGACGCTCGCACTGCACCTCGAGCGCTACGAGTTCGCAGCCCGCGTGGCGCGCGCCGGTCGGCTGCTCGACCTCGCCTGCGGCGTCGGCTACGGCACGGAGCTCCTGCTCGCGCGGAATCCCTCGCTGGGGCCCGCCGTCGGGGTCGACGTCTCGACCGAGGCGATTGCGCACGCGAACGCCCGCTACGGCGGCGGTGCTGCCCGCTTCATCGCCGCCGACGCGCTCTCGTTCCGCGATCCGGAGGGCTTCGACACGATCGTGAGCCTGGAGACGCTGGAGCATGTGGACGAGCCCGAGCGCCTGTTCTCCCACCTGGCCTCGCTGCTGCGCCCCGGCGGCGTGCTGGTGGCCTCCGTGCCGACGACGCCGTCGGTCGATCTGAATCCGCATCACCGGCACGACTTCAGCGAGCGCTCGTTCCGCGCGCTCGGCGCACGCCAGCGGCTCCGCGAGCGGGACGCGCTCCGTCAGGTGCAGCGGGTCGCGCTCGCCTCCGGCTGGCGCGGGCGCCGCTTCCGCCGCGCGCAGCTCCGCGCCAATCTTCCCTCGTGGTACCTGGCGCATCCGGACTCGCTGCTGCGCCGGATCGGCTCGACGCTGCGGCACGGATTCGCGAACCACTACCTGACCGTCGCGTGGGAACGCGAGCCGGACCGCTAGCCGATGGACGCCGCCCGGCTCGAGCTCCTGATCGTGCCTGCCTACGACGAGGCCGAGCGCCTGCCCGCGCTGCTGGCCGAGCTGCGGCGCAGCCTGCCCGAGCTCGCGGTGCTGGTGATCGACGACGGCTCGCACGATGCGACCGCCGCCGTCGCCGCCCGCGCCGGGGCTCGCGTGGTGCGCCATCCCTTCAACCTCGGCTACGGGGCGGCGCTGCAGACGGGGTACAAGTACGCGCTCGCGCACGGCGTCGAGCGGCTGGTGCAGATGGACGCCGACGGCCAGCACCTGCCTGCGGAGGTGCCGGGCCTGCTCGATCCTCTGCGCCGCGGCGACTGCGACCTCGTGGTCGGCTCGCGCTTCCTCGAGCCGAGCGACTACCGGATGGGCATCGTGCGGTCGCTCGGCCGCCACGCGTTTCGCGGGCTGGCGCGCGCCGCCGGCCTCGCCATCACAGACCCGACCTCGGGCTTCCAGGCGATGAACCGCCGCGCGCTCGCGCTGTTCACGGCGGACTGGTACCCGTCCGACTATCCCGACGTCGACGTGCTCGTGCTGGCCGCACGCGCCGGCCTGCGGCTGCGCGAGCACCCGGTGCGGATGGCTGCCGGCGTGCGTCCGTCCACGCTCCACTCCGGCTGGAAGCCGATCTACTACGTGTACAAGATGCTGCTCTCGATGTGGGCCGCTACAGGAAGGTCTAGATGAGCTAGTCTGACCTCTCTGTTGCTGGGTGTGGCCGCAGGCACGGCCTGAGACGCGGCTTCGGGCTCGAGGGAGCCCGGCGCGCCGCGAAGCCCCGGAACCTGATCCGGCTAGTCCCCCGGCTGCCCTCGGGACGAACCGGCGTAGGGAAGCGACATGGCCAGCCCCGCCTCTTCCGTCCAGCCCACCGTCACGTGCGAGCCCTTCCCCGGCTCCCGCAAGATCCACGTCGCCGGCGAGCGGCCCGGCGTGCGCGTGCCGATGCGCGAGGTGCGCCAGTCGCCGACGCGGGCGATGGGTCCCGACGGCCACCCGACGCTCGAGGAGAACCCGCCGGTCGTGATCTACGACAGCTCGGGTCCCTTCACCGACCCCGCGGTCGAGATCGACCTGCGCCGCGGACTCCCGCCGCTGCGCCTCTCGTGGATCCAGGCGCGCGGCGACCTGGAGGAGGCGCGCGATCCCTCCTCGGCCTTCGCGCGGGGCCGCGCAGCCGATCCGCGCCTCGCCGGCGTGCGCTTCGAGCGCACGCGGCCGCTCCTGCGCGCGCGGCCGGGACGGCGGGTCACGCAGATGCACTACGCGCGCCGCGGCGAGATCACGCCGGAGATGGAGTTCGCCGCGCTCCGGGAGGGCCAGAGCCCCGCGTTCGTGCGCGACGAGCTGGCGCGCGGCCGCGCCATCCTGCCCGCCAACGTGAACCACCCCGAGCTCGAGCCGATGGTGATCGGGCGCAACTTCCTGGTGAAGATCAACGCCAACATCGGCAACTCCGCCGTGCTGGGCTCGATCGAGGACGAGGTCGAGAAGCTGGTGTGGGCGACGCGCTGGGGCGCCGACACCGTGATGGATCTCTCCACCGGTCGCAACATCCACGAGACCCGGGAGTGGATCGTGCGCAACAGCCCGGTGCCGATCGGGACGGTGCCGATCTACCAGGCGCTCGAGAAGGTGGGCGGCCGGCCGAGGAGCTCAGCTGGGAGATACGCTGATCGAGCAGGCCGAGCAGGGCGTCGACTACTTCACCATCCACGCCGGGGTGCTGCTGCGCTTCATCCCGCTGACGGCGCGCCGCCGCACCGGCATCGTCTCGCGCGGCGGCTCGATCCTGGCGAAGTGGTGCCTGGCCCATCACCGCGAGAACTTCCTCTACACGCACTGGGACGAGATCTGCGAGATCATGGCGGCCTACGACGTGGCCTTCTCGATCGGCGACGGCCTGCGGCCCGGCTCGATCGACGACGCAAACGACGAGGCGCAGTTCGCCGAGCTCCGCACGCAGGGCGAGCTCACGCGCCGCGCCTGGGCGTTCGACGTGCAGGTGATGAACGAGGGCCCGGGCCACGTACCGATGCACCGGATCCGCGAGAACGTCGAGAAGCAGCTCGCGTGGTGCGACGAGGCGCCCTTCTACACGCTAGGCCCCCTCACCACCGACATCGCGCCGGGCTACGATCACCTCACCTCCGCGATCGGCGCCGCCATGATCGGCTGGTACGGCACCGCCATGCTCTGCTACGTGACGCCGCGCGAGCACCTCGGGCTGCCGGACCGGGAGGACGTGAAACAGGGCGTCATCGCCTACAAGATCGCCGCGCACGCGGCGGACCTCGCGAAGGGCCACCCGGGCGCCCAGGTGCGCGACGACGCGCTGTCGAAGGCGCGCTTCGAGTTCCGCTGGGAGGACCAGTTCAACCTCTCGCTGGATCCCGACACCGCGCGGCGCCTGCACGACGCCACGCTTCCGGCCGACGCGCACAAGAGCGCGCACTTCTGCTCGATGTGCGGGCCGCGCTTCTGCAGCATGGAGATCACGCAGCAGATCCGCGACTACGCGAGCGCGCAGGGCCTCGACGTCGAGAGCGCCCGCGAAGCCGGCCTCCGCGACCGCAGCGAGGCCTTCCGCGCCGCCGGTGGCGAGCTCTACGCTAACCCGGGCCCCCGCGGGGGGGGGCGCGCCGGCCCCGGCGGGCCGCGAACCGCGCGCCGGCTCGGTGGCGGCGCGGGTGGGCGGCGGCGTCGCGCTGCTGGCCTCGGCCCTCCTCGTGCTCCGCCCGTTCCTCGTCCCGGTGCTGTGGGCCGGGATCCTCGCCTACGTCACCTGGCCGCTGTATCGCTGGATGCGCGTGCGCACGCGGCGGCCGCGCGTCGCCGCGGCGTTCTTCACCGCGGCCGTGGCGCTCGGGGCCGGGATCCCCGTGGCCTGGATCCTCGTCGCGCTGGCGAGCGAGGCGTCGCACCTGATCGGGGTCGTGCGCCAGTGGCTCGACGCCGGTGCGCCGCTGCCGGCCTGGATCGCGGCGCACGCCTGGCTGGCCGACCCGATCGAGAAGCTGCGCGCCGAGTCGGTGGTGCAGCCCACCGACATGGTGCAGTACGCGACGAAGTACGCCGCCCAGGTATCCGGCCGGCTGGTCGACCTGGCGGGCGGGCTGGCCAGCAACGTGTTCAAGTTCGCCATCACCGTCGTGACGCTCTACGTATTCCTGCTCGACGGCGAACGCCTCGCCGGCCAGGCGCGGAGGCTCACCACGATCGTGTTCCCCAACGCGCCCGACTTCCTCGAGCACGTCGGGGCGGTGGTGCGGGCGGTCGTGTTCGGCCTGCTCGGGACGGCGCTCGTGCAGGCGCTGGTGGCAGGCATCGGCTTCGCCCTGTTCGGCGTGCCGTCGCCGGTGGCGCTCGGCGCCCTCACCTTCGCCGGCTCGTTCATCCCGATGGGACCGACGCTGGTGTGGGGCGGCGCCGTGGTGTGGCTCTTCGTCGTTGCGCATCCCTACGCGGCGCTCGGCATGGCGATCTACGGCATCGCGCTGATCAGCACCATCGACAACGTCCTGCGGCCGCTGCTGATCAGCGGCGGCGCCACGCAGATCCCGTTCCTGCTGGTGTTCTTCGGCGTGCTCGGCGGGCTCAGCGCCTTCGGGATGCTCGGCCTCTTCCTCGGGCCGGTGCTGCTGTCGATCACCTTCGCGCTGGTGGCGGAGTTCAGCGAGCGCGCGAACGCCGCGACCTGAGTCGGGGCGCCTCAGCCCGCCCTGCGGGGCGCTGCGCCGGCATCGCCGAATCGGCGATAAGATGAGGGCGTGAGCGCGCCCTCGAAAGCCACCTCCCGCTGGCTCTTCGGAGCCGCACCCGACCTGCTGCTCGGCTGCGGCCTCGGCTACGCCGCGGTCTTCGCGGCGCTGTGCGTGTTCGGGCCGCAAGTGCGCACCGAGATCGGCCTCGGCACGATCGCGTTTCTCACGCTCGTCGTCGGCGCCCCCCACTACGGCGCGACGCTGCTGCGCGTCTACTCGCGGCGGCAGGACCGGCGCGCCTACACGATCTTCGCGGTCTACGCGACCGCCCTGCTCGCGGGCGCCTTCGCGGCCGCGACCCGCTCGGCGTGGATCGGCTCGCTCCTGCTCACGGTCTACCTGACGTGGAGCCCGTGGCACTACACCGGCCAGAACTACGGCCTCGCCGTGATGTTCCTGCGGCGCCGCGGGGTCGCGCTGGAGCGCGGGCTCAAGCGCTGTCTCTACGCCTCCTTCGCGCTCTCGTACGCGGCGACCGCGATCGCGATGCACACGCGCCAGGCCTCGGCCGCCTACGCCCCGAGCCTGTACCAGGGCTATCACATGCTCGCCGTCGGGATCCCCGGCGGCGTCTCCGACGTCGCGATTCCACTGCTCGGAGTCGCCTACCTCGCGACGATCGGGGTGACCGCGATCCTCCTGCTGCGACGCGCGAGCGCGCGAGACCTCGCGCCCGCCGCCCTCCTGGTTCTGACGCAGGCGCTCTGGTTCTCGATTCCCGTCGCGGCGCGCACCTGGGGCGTGCTCCAGCACGTCGAGCCGCTGTCGTCCGAGCACTCCACCTACTACTTCTTCTGGGCGGCGCTCGGGCACTCGGTGCAGTACGTGTGGGTCGCCAGCTACTACGCGCGCGCGGCACCGGGCTACGGCGGCTTCGGTCGCTATCTCTGGAGGGCGCTGCTCGCAGGCGCTGCAGTCTGGACGGTGCCCGGCGTGCTCTTCGCGCCCGGGTTCCTCGGCCGCATTCCCTTCGACGCCGGCCTCGGCGCGCTCGTCGCCTCGGTGGTGAACCTGCACCACTTCGTGCTCGACGGGGCGATCTGGAAGCTGCGCGACGGGCGCATCGCGCGGGTGCTGATTCGCAGCGAGGCGATCGCGCCCGACACCGCGCAGGAGGTTCCGCGCCGGACTTGGATCGGCCCGGCGCTCGAGCTCGTGGGCGCGCTCTCGCTGGTGGTGATGCTCGTGGCGCAGTACGAGCAGGAGTTCGGCCTGCGCCGCGCGTGGGAGCGGGGCGACGCGAGCCGGCTGCGGACCGCGGGGGAGCACCTGCGCTGGATCGGCCGCGAGAGCGCGACCGTCGACTTCGAGCTCGGCCAGCTCCTGGCGTCGCAGGGCAACCCGCGCGGCGCGCTGGTGGCCTACAACCGGAGCCTCGAGCTCCTGCCCTCGGCAGGTACCTGGCTCGCCACGGCCGATCTCTTCGAGGACGCCGGCCAGCTCGACGCCGCGGACGCCGCCGTGGCGCGCGCCCTCGAGCTGGCGCCGGACGACGCTGCGGTCGCGTACCGCGGCGGTGCACTGGCGCTGCGCCGCAGCCAGCCGGATCGCGCGCGCGCTCTCCTCGAGCGCGCGGTCGCCCTCGATCCCAGCAACAAGATCTACCGGCTGGCGCTCGAGCGCGCCGGGCAGACCGCGCCCGACTGATCAGCGGCCCACCCTCTCGTGCACCAGCACCCGGGGCTGGCCCTCGAAGCGGACCTTGATCTTCCCGGGCCCCGCGGGCCCCTGCACCACGCCCTCCCCGAAGCGGGGATGCGCGACGCGGTCGCCCGCCTGGTAGCGCTCGCTCATGGCGTAGCTGCGAACGGGTCGCGTCGGATCGCCGGCGACGATCGTCTCCTCCGGCTCCTTGCGCGGCTTCGGGCGCGGCGGCGGCTTCGGGCGCACGCGTCCCGCGAACTCGTCCCACGCGGGTGCGATGCGGGGAGGCGCCGCGAGCGCGGGCCAGCCCTCTCCATCGAGCGCACGCACCACCGGCTCGAGCGCGAGGTAGAGCACGCGCACGCCGAGACCGCCCTCGATCTCGCGCGCGAGCCGGTCCATCTGGTAGATCCATGCCGCGCCCCTCTGCGCGGTGCGGCGGCGGCAGAGCTCCCAGTAGCGCGGCGCGCCGAGCAACGCGAAGAGCGGCGGCTCGTCGCCGACCTCGCGCGCGAAGCCGGCGGCGATCTCTTCGCGCAGCGCGTCGCGATTGGCCCAGGCAATCGCCGCGGCCGAGAGGCCCTCGAGGAGCGCGCGCAGCGGCGTCTCGCCGGTGCCGGCGCGCGTCGCGTCGGGCTCGACGTGCGCCAGCGCGAAGACGGCGAGCCGCCCCGTCTCGCTCACGCCGAGCAGGTCGAGCTCGCCGACGCCGCGGTTCGGATCCTCGGGCTGCTTCGCGTCCGGCGCCGCGGCGCGCAGCGGCACCCGCCAGCCGACGAGCTGGACGGCGCTGCCGTCGGGCAGCGCGAGCGCGCGCGCCGGATCGCCGGCGTGGCGCAGCAGGGCCAACCCGAGCTGGTCCTGCGCGTCGCCGAGCCGCGCGGGCGGGCGCTTGCGCGGGACGAGGTAGCGCTTGCCGGCCGGCTGGCGGCGCGGCGCGCTCGCGACCTCCTCGTCCCACTCCTTGCGCAGCGCGTCGGCGCCGAGCTTCTCGGCAGCGTCGCGGAAGCGGTTGGCCTGGCGGACCTCGCGGTCCCTGGCGCGCTCGATCAGCGGATGCGGGCTCACGCCTTCCCCTCTTCATGAATCGGCGGGCCAGGCGCCGCGCGCCCTGCCCTCATGAGTCAGCGGGCCAGGCGCCCTGCCCGGTCGGCAACGCCCACAACGTTGCAGGACTGCGAGCATCGGGGCAACTGCGCTCGGCCTCGTCGATCCGGAGCGCCCTCGCCGAAGTCGCCGTAGCCTCCCGGCTCGCCCCGCACCGCGAGCCGCTGGAGGAGCGACCATGGCGAGACTGGACGACCGGACGATGCTGGTGACCGGTGCGGCCTCCGGGATCGGGAGTGCCTGCGCCGAGCGCTTTCGCGCCGAAGGCGCGCGCGTGGTCGGCGCCGACGTCGCGCCGGCGCCCGGCGTCGCCTCGCTCGACGTGCGCGACGAGGCGGCGGTCGCGGCGCTCGTCGCGCGCATCGCCGCCGAGCACGGCCGACTCGACGGCGTCGTGAACGCCGCCGGCGTCGCGGGCGGCGGCGCGGCCCACGCGCTCGATGCCGCGGCCTGGGACCGGGTCCTCGAGATCAACCTGAAGGGCACCTTCCTCGTCTGCAAGCACGCGCTCGCGCAGATGCTCCGTCAGCCGCCGCGCGCCGGCGAGCGCGGCGCCCTGGTAAACCTGGCGAGCATCGAAGGCCTCGAGGGGACCGCGGGCGGGAGCGCCTACAACGCCTCGAAGGGCGGCGTGGTGCTGCTCACCAAGAACCTGGCGATCGACTACGGGCGCGCCGGGATCCGCGCCAACGCCATCTGCCCCGGCTTCATCGAGACGCCGATGCTCGACGGCGTTCTCGGCGCGCCGGCGCTGGCTTCCGTGCGCGAGGAGATCCGCCGCGAGCACAAGCTGCGCCGCTTCGGGCGGCCCGAGGAGATCGCCGCGGTGGCGAGCTTCCTGCTCTCGGCCGACGCGTCGTTCGTGTCCGGCCAGGCGATCGCAGTCGACGGCGGGTACACGGCCGGGCGGGACCACCACGTGACCGAGCTCCTGGGCCTCTGACAGCGCCGTCGCCGGGCCGACATTGCCGCGCGGCCGCAGCTCGGCGACCCTCGGGATCCTCGCCTCTCGCACCGACCGGAGGAGACCCATGCTCGATCTCGCGATCCGCGGCGGCACGCTCATCGACGGGAGCGGGGCGCCCGGCCGGCGCGCGGACGTCGGCGTCCGCGACGGGCGGGTCGTCGCGATCGGCGATCTCGGCGAGTCGGCCGCGCGCACCGTCGACGCCGCCGGTCGCGTCCTGTGCCCCGGCTTCGTCGACCTGCACACGCACTACGACGCACAGGTGTTCTGGGACCCGACGCTGTCGCCCTCACCGCTCCACGGCGTCACCACGGTGATCGGGGGCAATTGCGGCTTCTCGATCGCGCCCTTGCGGCCCTCGGAGGCCGACTACCTGATGCGCATGCTCGCCCGCGTCGAGGGCATGCCGCTCGAGAGCCTGGCGCAGGGCGTGCCCTGGGACTGGACCTCGTTCGGCGAGTACCTCGACCGACTCGACGGGACGCTCGCGATCAACGCCGGCTTCCTGGTCGGCCACTGCCCGCTGCGGCGCATCGCCATGGGCGAGCGCGCGGTGGGCGAGCCGGCCCGTGCGCAGGACCTCGACGCGATGAAGGCGCTGCTGGCGCAGTCGCTC
>Ga0335076_10007260_pt1 | contig 11163 bp, 7 predicted proteins | sample Lox_Sample_25_FD_206717 | JGI IMG/M metagenome (GOLD analysis project Ga0335076, IMG submission 206717) | Soil microbial communities from Loxahatchee National Wildlife Refuge, Florida, United States - Lox_Sample_2.5 | ecosystem: Environmental > Terrestrial > Soil > Wetlands | place: USA: Florida... | reverse complement strand
TCGGCATCTTGCTCGCCGGTACGGTCCTGGTCGCGGTTCCGTTGAACTGGCTCTTCGGGCGCGGTCTGGCTCTGCGGATGTTTCTGATCTTCTCCGTTTGCACTTCCGTCGCCGCCGTCTCCATGTACGCCATAGGGCGTGAGGGGTGGAATCCGATTCTGGTCGGATCCCTATTCGGCGCAGCCGTTCCCACGATCGTTTTGCTGTTCGTCCTGCTGCTGCGGAGGGTCATCCTGCCCGTGACGCGGCTGGACGAGGCGACCAGGCAGCTGAGCTCTATCGATCTCGAGCAATTCGCGGCTGCCGCCGAGGCGTTCGCTTCAGGCGACCTGCGCCCGAGGATCTCGGTAGTCTCGGCGCCAGTTGCCGTTACCGGATGGAGCGAGATCCGGGCCGCCGTTGAGACCTTCAACGTGATGGTCGAACGACTTCAGACGATGGCCCAGAGCTTCAACGCCATGGCGGATGGGCTGAGCGCCGCCCTCCTGGACGTCCAGGCGGCGGCTATCAATGTCGGCCAAACGTCCGCCGAGCTGACGTCGACGGCGGGCACCACGAGCGCCGCCATCGGCCAGATAGCCGCTACGGTCAACCAGGTCGCGATTGGTGCCTCGATGCAGTCTGGCAGCGCGACCGAGACGGCCGGTGCCGTGGATGAACTGGCGACCGGGATCGAAGATGTCCGTCGTGGCGCCGTAGCTGCTCGGGAAGCCGTAGCGGAAGGAGAGGGTGTCGTAGCTCGAATGAGCGCGGCGATCGAGTCGGCGCGGCAAGCCAGCGAGGATGTCACGAGCGTCGCGGAGAACGCGGCCGATGCCGCCGAGCGTGGGCGGGCGGCCGTTTCCGAGACGGTCGAGGGGATGCAGCGGATCGCCGGGGCCGTCGCGGAAGGCACAGTCGTCATCAGGTCGCTCGGCGCGAAGTCCGACCAGATCGGGGCGATTGTCGAGACGATCGACGACATTGCCGAGCAGACGAACCTGCTCGCCCTGAACGCGGCTATCGAAGCGGCGAGAGCCGGTGAGCAGGGCAAAGGTTTTGCGGTCGTCGCCGACGAGGTCCGGAAGCTCGCGGAACGGTCGTCGCGAGCCACGAAGGAGATCGCGGCGCTCATCATCGACGTGCAGACCGGCACGAAGAAGGCCGTCGCCACGATCGAAGCTGGCGCCGAGGAGGCGGAGAGCGGGATGGCGCTCGCGGGACGGTCGGGTGGCGCGCTCGACGAGATCGCGGCGTCGGTGACGGCGACTCGACAGGCCACCGACCGCATCGCCACGGCGGTGACCGCGATGGGGGAGGCGTCATCGGGCGTCGTCGCCTCCACGCAGTCCATCGCCGCCGTCGTGGCGCAGACGACGGCCGCCGCCGAGCGAATGGCCAATTCGTCGGGAACCGTTCGCCAGTCGGTCGACGCGGTCGCAGCCGTCAGCGAAGAGAACTCCGCAGCGGCCGAGGAAGTCTCCGCGACGACCGAAGAGCTGAGCGCTCAGGCGTCGGTGGTCGCCTCCGCCGCCGCGACCCTGGCGGATATGGCGGCCAGCCTCAACGCACTGCTCGGCAGTTTCACGCTCGACTCCGTCGCGAATCCGCGCCCCGCTCGTGAACGCGAGCTGGCCTCGGGGTCGGGACATTCGGTCGCGCCGGCGGCGAGGTCCCTCGACCGTGCGGCATGATGAGCGTCCGGCGGGAACTCCGAGGCGGTGACGGGCTTCCCGTCCCTGAACGCCATCGGCTCGGAAACACTGCGGGTGGTCTGCGGCGTGCTTCTGAGTCCACGACCAGGCCCGCGGGTCGGGCGCCAGTATGGCCGCGGCGCCGGCCAGCTCGCCGAGCCTTAGCCGGAGACCGCTATCCGCTCAACTCGCCGGGCAAACTCTTCGATCTCCGTTCCCCCGACGAGCGCACCGACCTCCAGATCGTACGGACGCGTCTCGCCCGGCTCCAGGTGAAGCAGCTCGCCGCGCCTCTTGGCGTCCTCGCGTCCGGCGTCGCGATTGGTGCTTGGCTCCATCGCCAGGGCGTAGGTGTCTTCGCCCATCATTCGCCAGACCGTGTGATGGGCCAGCTGGTCGAGACGGAAGATCTGGTATACGCCGAGACCGAGGTCTCGATTCACGAGCGCGACCGGTACGAGCCCATCGTCGTCGGCCGCAAGCTCGTGCTCGTAGCAGGTTTCGGTGTAGCCCTCGACGGGACCGCTCATCGTGGCGTATTCCGCCAGCTCCTTCGCGCTGACTTCGTAGTCGGTGGTGGTCGCCAGCGATGGGACGATCAGCTCCGAGCCCTCATCCACCACGGGAAAGCCGGTGTTGCAGTGGTAGAGAAGCATGTGCGCGACGCGGCTGTGACCGACGTTCTCGACCTGGTCGTGAATCTTGAAATGCGACCCGCCGACATAGGCCTCTATGCGCCTGCGGAGGAGCAGGTGCTCGCCGAAGACAGCCGACTGGAGGACCTCGCCCTCGGCCCAGAGGACGCACTCGTCGCCATCCCAGCGCTCGCCGTAGCCGACCAGTCGCGCCGGCAGACCGCCGACACGACCGTGCAGACCGTACGAGAGTGTCTTGAAGATGTGAGGCTGGTGGAAGTCGGTCGCATCGTCCTGGGCCCCGAAGAGAATGTGGTCGAGACCGCAGGTCACGACCATGCCGCCGCCCCAGGCTCTGAACCAGCCGAGAGCGTCGTTCTCGTAGAACCAGGGTCCCACGATCCCCGCGTTGGCCTGCCAGTTGAGCGGCCGACCATTCATCTCGCATCGTCCGACATCGAAGCAACGGTCGACCACGACGTCGAAGGAGAAGCCCGAGCCAGTGCGGAATTCGAGGATCCGAACGCCGCGTCCGAGACCGTCGTCGAGGATCACCAGACGAACGCCGGCGACCTGGTCGAGCCGGCCGATCCGACGAAGAAGCTCTGTCCGCGAGTAGGCGCGCCCGAATAGCTCTGGCATTTACGTACCTCCAGTGCGAGGGTCGGTCGGGGTCAGCGCTGTGACGTCGCTACAGACACTGTCTCGGGCACGCGGCCGACGCGGAATCGACGACAACTTCCACGTCGGGGTGGCTGTGGATCAGAGTCACCGGGTAGTCCACTGTCGGTTCGGAGAAGAGCAAGATGCGCAAGATCGTCTGCTTCCACGAGCCCGTTTCGGTGTAGAGGCGGATCCTTCGGGCGCCCAGAAGTTCGCGCATGCCGATGGTGATCGCCAGTGAGGGAATGGCGAAGGGATTGCCGCCGGCATGGCGCTCCGCATGAGCGATGATCGTGTCGACGCTGGCCGGCAAGATCCGAGTCTGCGAATTGCGAAACTGCTCGAGCGAGACGTTGTGCCAGCGCGACGACGGCGGCTCGTTGAAGGCCAGATGGCCCTGGAAGCCGAAGCCGCCATAGGTCGTTGCAACGCCGCCCCGAAGCTGGATCTCCCGGGCCGAGCGGTCCAGGTCGGTCGGCGTCGGAAAGATCACCTCCTCTGGCCGGGGGCGCAGGTCAGCCGCGACCCTGTCGATGAACAGGTCGTGGAACTCGCCTTCGAAGTTGTTGGGGTCGTGGAGCGGCAGCGCCCGACCTTCCCAATCGAGCCAGTTGTCCATCCCGAAGAAGGTCACGTGGTCGAGGGGCAGGCGTTCCTGGTTCACCATCTCCGAGAGGATAGGGTAGCCGCCTGTCGGCCCGACGGGCACGATCAACGCCAGCCTCTCACCCTTGTCGCGGGCCGCCCGCATCTCGTCGAACATTGTCTCGGCAAACGCCCGATGGACCGCCTGCCTCGTCGGAAGGATGCGCAGGGGGATGGGGGAGCGGGCTTCGAGCTCGTCCGGCGGGATGGCGAACCATTCGTTCAGGACCTTCTTGTCGAGCACGTCTACTCCTCTTCGGCGGTTGAGCCGGGCCATCGTTCCAGGCTGCCAGGGCGCGATCCGGATCCATCGCGGACGGCCACGGATTGGGCTGCGGAACGGGCCTGCGCCGCGGCGACAGTTTCGCGGCCCACGAACGCGTCAAGGGTGCCCGGCCGGGTGACAGACAGAGCGGCAGCGGACACCGCACAAGTAGCCGCTTCGGCCAGCGTCATACCCTCGCGAAGGCAGGCCGACAGCACGCCCACGAAAGCATCGCCGGCTCCGGTGGTGTCCACGGCAGCCACCCTCGGTGCCTCAATGTGAAGGCTCGGCTCGCCGGCCGACGCCAGAAAGGCACCGGCCTCGCCGGCCGTGACGATGACTTTCGCCGTGGGCACAATGTCGGCGAGCCGCCGAGCCAGATCCGCCGGCGGCACCTCAGCTCCAACCAGGGCGGCAGCTTCGTGCTGGTTGGGGACGAAGACGTCGGCTAGCTCCAGAAGCCCGCGGGGCATGGGAACCATTGGCGCCGGGTTGAAGAGGGTGAGCGCGCCTGCACCTCGGGCAAGCTCGAACGCTGCCTGCGCGCAGGCAGGCGGCGCCTCCAGCTGGCAGACCACGATGGATGCTCCATCGATCGCTCGAGCCGCCCTCCGTACGAACGACCCGTCCAGACGCGCGCTCAGGTCGGAGCACGTGGCGATGGCCGGGATCCCCCGTGGCGAGAGCATCACGAAGGCGAGATCGGTGCTGCCCTCGACCACCTCGACCCAGCGGCGATCCACCCGTTCAAGGTCGAGGTAGTTCAGGATCCTCCGGCCGCGCTCGTCGCTCCCCACCACGGACACGAAGCGAACCGGCGCCCCGTAGCGAGCGGCCGCAACGGCCTGATTGGTGGCCTTGCCGCCGTCGGCGGTCTCCTCGAAGCCAGATGCGACCACGGTTTCGCCTTCGCGGGGGATTGCGGCGACGTGCATGAAGAGGCTCTGGCCGTGGGCGCCGACGACCACGATCGGGCGGTCGGTGTCTTCGACAGTTGCCGGTACGGGCCCGGGCTCGTCTGTTTCCGGATCGAGAGCAGCTCCCCGTGTCATCCCTTGACGCTCCCGGCCGTCAGGCCGCTGACGATGTAGCGCTGGCAAACGAAGGCGATGACCACCGGTGGCAACGCGGCGATGAGACCCCCGGCGGCCAGCATCCCGAAATCGGTGCTGTGCCGGCCGATGAAGTCGTTGATGGCCACCGGCAGGGTCTGTGAGGCCGACGTCTGGGTCAGGATCAGGGCGTAGAAGAACTCGTCCCAGCAGAGCAGGAATGCCAGCACCGCGGTCGAGAAGAGCCCCGGCAACGAAACCGGCAGGATCACCCGCCAGAGAGCGCCCAGTCGCGAGCAGCCGTCCACCCGGGCGGCGTCGTCGAGGTCCGTGGAGACCCCTTCGAAGTAGCCGCGCATGAGCCAGACCACGAAGGGCGTCACGAAGCCCGAGTACACGGCGATCAGGGCAATCCGCGTGTCGAGCAGGCCGATGCCGCTCAAGAACTCGTACACGGGCAGGATCAGGGCGATGGGCGGCAGCATGTAGGTGGCCAGGAAGACGTAGACCAGCCGGTTCGACCCCCAGAAGTGAAGCCGAGCGAACGCATACGCCGCCACCGTTCCCGTGACCATCGCGATCGCCGTGGTCGAGCCCACGACCACAAGGCTGTTGCCGAGGGCGGCACGGAAGGCCAGCGCCGAGTCGTCGGTCGTCGACCCAAAGGTGAGGGCTTCGAGCCGGCTGAGCGTCGGATGGGCCGGAATCCACTGTAGTGGGATCGTGATCAGATCGGCTTGCGAGGAAATGCTCGATATGGCGAGCCACACAAACGGAGCGAGGATGCACACCAGGGTCGCGATCATGGCCACATACAAACCTGTCCGCACAGCCACGGCCCGGAACGACCACCTGCGGTGGCGAGGCCGCGGGTCGGCGGCAATGGTCGTCATCGAGCGGTCCCTCCTCGAAGCAGCCGTATGTATATCGCCGCTAGAACGGCAATCAACAGGGCGATGAGGTACCCGAGAGCCGCCCCGCCACCGAAGTTGTAGGTGTTGTACGCCGTCTGGTAGGCGTAGATGGCGATCGTCTGGGTCGAATTGGCGGGACCGCCCTTGGTCATGATCCAGATCGTGTCGAAGACCTTGAACGCGTCCATGGTCCGCAACACCAGAGCGATCAGGATCACCGGCTTGATCCACGACAGCGTGATGTATCGGAAGATCTGGAATGACCCGGCGCCGTCGACGCGAGCCGCTTCGATCGGTTCCTTGGGGACGGTTTGCAGGGCCGCCAGGATCAGCAGCGCGACCAGCGGCGTGTTCTTGTAGACGTCCGCCAGGACGACCATGTAGATCGCGATGTGGGGGTCGCCCAACCAGTTGATGTACGAGTTGCTCAGCCCGGTCTGGGTAAGCAGCGCGTTCAGGGCGCCGTACTGAGCCTGATCTATCCAGCGCCACATCAGAGCGTTGCTCACGCCCGGTAGCGCCCATGGCAGGATAACGAGGCCGCGCAGAATCCAGCGCAACCTCAGCGGCTGGTTCATCAGCAGGGCCAGCAGCAGACCCAGCACCAATTCGATGCTCGTAGAGGCCACGGTGAAGATCAGCGAGCGTTGCACGGCGGCCCAGAAGTCGGGATTCCCGAGCTGATCGGTGTAGTTCCCGAGGCCCACGAAGGGCTGATAGTTCGGATTGATCAGGACGTGGTGGAAGAGGCTCATCCACAGCACGCCGACCAGCGGCACAGCCGCGACGAAGAAGATGACGAAGGCTGCCGGGGCGATCATCGCCCCGGCCAGCCATTGCTCACCCTTCGGCAAGCGCCGCGTGAGCTTCAATTGACGCTCGGCGAAGAGCTGCATCTCGGGTATGGATTCCGGACTACTGGTTTGCCATGTTCGGCACCTGAGCGGCGACGTCGTCGAGTGCCGCCTTGGGTGTCTCCTCCCCGGTCAGTGCCTTCTGGATCGCGACCTGGAGAGCGTTCGAAAGCGAGGTGTAGTACGGCACCATCGGTCGGCTGACCATGGTGTTGAACGCGACCTTGGCCGCTGCCCAGAGGTCGGGCGCGCCCTTGGCCAGGTCGGGCTTGTCGAACGAGGCCTTCCACTCCGGCAGGGCGTTGTCGGTGTACTTCTCCTCTTGTTCCTGGCTGGCCAGGAACAGGTCGTACTTGAGCGCCGCGTCGACGTGCTTGCTGCTTCGAGTGATGGCCATGCTCATGCCACCGTTGGTGCCGCCACCGGGCGCGGCCGTGATGCCGATCTGCCCGACGACCTTCGACTGGCTCGGGTCGTTGGCGGCCGCGTAGACGTACGTCCAGTCGAGCCCAAAGGCTGCCTGACCGGCAATGAGCACGTTGCGCACGTCATCCGATCCGTAGCCCAGGGAGGCGGGGTTGGCCAGGCCCTCGTTCTTCATCTGGGCCATCAGCTGGAGCGCCGCAAGGGGTCCGCCCTGGTTGAACGTGGGGTTTCCTGAACCATCGAAGAACGTCGCCCCGCCCGACTGACCGGCGGCGATCGTGGTCCAGTCGCAAACGCCGAGCTCGGACTGGGCCCACTGGCCGACGAACGGGTACTGGACGATGCCCTTGGACTTGAGGGCCTGAGCCTGGGTCATGAGTTCGGCCCAGGTCGTTGGCGGGTTGGAGAAGCCAGCCTGGGCGAGCATCGCCTTGTTGTAGAAGAGGAACTCGGTGTCGTTGAGCCAGGGCACGCCGTAGAAGTGGCCGTTGTATTCGCCCCCGGCGAAGGCCGACTGGAAGACGCCCGTCGTGAAGTCGCTCGGCAGCATGCTGGTGAGGTCCTGGACGATGCCGGCGTGGGCGAACTCCGCGGGCCAGATCGTGTCCATCAGGACTGTGTCGTAGATGCCCGAGCCGCCGACCTGATCGGTCACGATCTTGTCGTGGAGCGCCTCGTAGGCCACGAATTCCGTCTGGACCTTGATGTCGGGGTTGGCCGCCTCGAAGGCGGTCGTCATGTCGGCTACTTCCTGGTCGCTGTAGCCAGCCTGCTTCATGAACAGGGCATGCAGGGTAATCGTCCCGCCGGACGAACCCTGGCCGCTCGACGAGCAACCCTCCAGCGCGATCAGCGCGACCGCCGCAAGACCTGCGATCCGATACCTGACCTTTGTGGCCATCTGGCCTGTCTCCTTCCGTCCCTTCCCAACCACGCCGCCATGTGGACGCCGACAGTTCGAGCCTCGAGGGGATTGGGCGAGGTGGGTATCGCCCCGGGCCCTGTCAGGGTTCTTCGATCAAACGGAGCTCCTCTCTGCGTGCCACAGCGCAGTCAAGGGGTGAAGGGCGGCCGACGGCGCTCGCTGCTGGCGAGCGAACTCGAGACCGGCTGCCACACCCCCGATGACCGTCGAATTGGGGCCCAGCTCGGACACGCGCACGTCGGGTGTGAAGGCAACACGCAGATGAACTCGCTCCTTGATGCCTTCTACGTACGGTCCGAGAGAGCGGCCGACACCGCCGTCGAGGATCACCAGCTGAGGGTCCACCACGGCCGAGACCGCGATGACTGCGAGGGCGATCAGATCGATCAGCTCCTCGACAGATCGACTGGCCCAGTCCGCTCCTGCCTCGGCCGCGGCGAATATGGCCGGAGGATCGATCTCCCGATCCAGCAACGGCGAATCCGGGTCTGACTGCCTGAGATACCGGCGAGCTCGGGCTACGATCCCCTCCGCCCCGACCGTGCGTTCGAGCGACGGCGTAGAGTCGAGCACCGGTCCGTGTAGCGCGTCCGTGCTGAGCTCCAGGAAGCCCACCTCGCCAGCCGCGTTGTGGCGGCCCCGAACGAGCTGTCCGTTGGCGAAGATCCCGCCGCCCACGCCGGAGCCGATCGAGATCACGGCGAAGTTCCGGAGGCCGCGGCCCAGCCCGCGCCACGCCTGCGCCAGTGCTGCGAGGTTTGCCTCGTTCTCGACGCCAATCGGAATGCGGACGTCTTCCTCGAGTCTGCGAACCAGGCCCGAGCCGCCGAAATCCCACGGGCTGCCGTACGCCACGCCCGTGTCCGGGTCGATGATCGCCGGCAAACCCACGACGAGAGAAGAGACCGGCAGGCCCCGCGACTCTGCCTCGGCCGTCGCCTCGAGCACCAGGGCTCGAAGCGTCTCGTAAGCAGAGCCGGCATCGAGCGTCGGCCGGACGAAGTCCTTCAGGATCGTTCCGCCCAGATCCGCGAGGGCGACGTGGCACTTCCGCGCGCCCACGTCAGCGACGATCACCGTGCCGCCCTGGAAGTAGAACTCGAGAATGGCGCTTGGCCGGCCTCCCCGCGGCGAACTGCCCTCCGTCTCGATCACGGAACCGGAGGCGCACAGCCGCTTCACGATGCGGCTGACGGACGCACGGGAGATTCCCAGATCGCGCTCAACCTCGCCCCGCGTGGTCCGGCCGTGATCGCGGATGTAGTCGAGGACCAGGAACTCGTTGACTTCGAGCAGATTGGTCTGACGGATCGGCTGCATTGTTTCTCTCTGAGAGGAACTATCCTCGGCAATCTAGCCCCTCTGTCAAGTCCTGCCCTGGCGGGATCCTTGAGGCGGCCGTTCCGGCTCGGAGGGACCTATGGTGCCCGGGAGCGGAAAGAGGCAGCGACGGTCACGGGAAACCGCCGCTGCCTGTTGGGGAGGACGCGTGCATCGTCCTCGATGAGTGCTCGATCAGGCGACGCGCGTCGCCGGGTCTTGCTCGGACTGTCGCCAGTCTGACCCCCGCCGGCGCGGGATCACGTTGTCGCTATCGGCCGCGCCCCGGATCTCGCCACCGTCGAGCCTGAAACGCGCGACCATGTAGTTGAGGCGTTCGGCCATGCCGCTGAGGGACGCGGCCGCGGCCACGACCTCTTCGGCCTGAGCGGCCATCTCCTCGGTCGCGGCGGAGACCTCCTCGGCCGAAGCCGAGTTCTCCTCGCTGATGGCGGCGATCGACTCGACTGAGTGGCTCACCGTGGAGGCAGCCGCGGTCATGTGCGCGGCTGCGGCGTTGGTCTCGCCGGCGATCCGGCTGATTTCGTCGGAGGCCGCTACCACGCCGGCCGCCGCTTGCTGCATTGCCGCGACGGACTTCGTGATCTGGCTCGCGACCTCGCGCGTTGCGGTGACCGAGGCCGCCAGCTCGCCGAGGGAGGCACCGGCCTGGTCGGCGAGCGCCGCGCCCGCCTCGACGTCCTGAGCGCCCGCGTTCATCGCCTCGACGGCGGCTTCGGTGCCGGTCTGGACCTCGCCGATGAGCTCGGCGATCTCCTTGGTGGCGCGGCTGGAACGTTCGGCGAGCTTTCGAACCTCGTCGGCGACCACGGCGAAGCCCTTGCCCTGCTCGCCCGCTCGGGCTGCCTCGATGGCGGCGTTGAGTGCCAGCAGGTTGGTCTGCTCGGCGATGTCGTCGATCGTCTCGACGATGGCCCCGATCTGCTCGCCCTTGGCTCCGAGCTCGCGAACCTTCTGGGCCGCGTCGGCCGTGGTCGTTCGGATGCGGGCCATGCCCGTGACGGTCTCGCGGACCGCCGCCGCGCCGTGTTCGGCTGTAGTGGCGGCGGAGGTGGCGACGTCGCCGAGCCGTTCGGATGCCTTCGAGGTCGAGCCGATGGCCGAGTTCATCTCCTCGATCGCTCGCGAAGCGGCCTCGACGCGCCGTGAGGTCTCGCTCGCCCCCTGGCCGACCTGGGCGATGACCGTGGCGAGCTGCTGGGCGGCGTCCGACGTGTCCGTGGCCGCCCGGGCCTGATCCTGGGCGCCGGCCGCGACCTGGTTGATGGTCTGGGCCACCTGGCCCGAGGCCCTCCCGGCCTGCTCGGCGGCGGAGTCGAGCTGGGCTGCGTTCTGATTCAGCGACGACGCCGCGTCACGCAGCTCCCCGATCAGCGAGCGCATGTTCGCGACCATTCGGCTGAAGGCGTTGCCGAGCACGTCGCGATCGGACTTCGGTTCGACGACCACCGTCAGGTCGTTCGCCGCCAGCGAATCGGCCGCGGCGGCGATCTGCTTCATGTAGTCCATGCTGCGTTGGAAGGCGGCTGCCGTTCGGCCAACTTCGTCGGCGGAACTGACGCCGACCTCGACGTCGAGATCGCCCTCGGCGATCCGATCGGCCGCGAAGGCAAGGCTCGAGAGAGGCCGCAGGAACCGGCGCGTGACGAACCAGACGATGGCGGCCAGGGCGAGGATTGAGCCGATGCCGATGACCATGAGCAGGTTGCCCATCGTGTTCGCCGAGGCGAGCATCTCGTCGACCGGCGCGACGACGACGAGCGCGAAGTT
>Ga0335076_10007259_pt1 | contig 11164 bp, 10 predicted proteins | sample Lox_Sample_25_FD_206717 | JGI IMG/M metagenome (GOLD analysis project Ga0335076, IMG submission 206717) | Soil microbial communities from Loxahatchee National Wildlife Refuge, Florida, United States - Lox_Sample_2.5 | ecosystem: Environmental > Terrestrial > Soil > Wetlands | place: USA... | reverse complement strand
TGCAGCGCGGTCACGCCCAGCCCGTTGCGCGGCGCTGCGCGCGGCGCCGCGGTCGGCGCGGTCGGCGGCGCGATCGGGGGCAACGCCGGCAAAGGCGCCGCGATCGGCGCCGGCGTCGGGGGCGTCGCGAGCGCGCTCCGGCGCGGCAACGCGCGCGCCTCGGGCGCCTGCTCCTGATCGGCCCGCCAACCCGCCAACCCTCTACCGAGAAGGGGACTGCGATGCTCGAGCGCGCTGTTTTCGTGATCGCCTTGACGCTGTGGTGCGCGGCGTGCGGACCGGCGCGCCAGCCGGACGTCGCAGCGGCGCCGCCCGCTCAGGCCGCCAGCGCGCCGGCCCCGGCATCGAGCTCCGGGGGGCGCGTGTGGGACGTGACGCAGATCACGTGCGCCCAGCTGCTCAACGCCGAGGATGACGATCGCGCCGCGGCGATGATGTTCTACTACGGTTATCTCGCGGCGACCGCGGGCATCAAGGTGATCGACGTCGACAAGATCGACGGCAACATCCACCGGGTGGTCGAGCAATGCTCCAAGGCGCCCCAATTGACCGTGCCGCAAGCCTTTGATATCGCCTTCGGTCGGCCCCCCCGCCCGTGAGGGGCGGCAGGGGGGGACCAAGCGATGGCACGCCGCGTCGCGCGCAAGCAATCCCGGTCGGCCGCCAAACCTGCGACCACGACCCCGGCCGAGCGACAGCTGGCCGAAGGCCGCGACGCGCGGCGCCGCTGCCCGCGCTCGAGCCATGCCCCGGCGCGGCGCGTCCGCCATGATCGCGATCCGGTCGAGCTGCTGATCGAGTCGGATCGGGGTCGGTTGCCCGAGCTGATCCCGGTGCGACATTCCCGGATGCTCGAATCACCGTTCGCCTTCTTCCGCGGCTCGGCGGTGATCCAGGCCCACGATCTCGCCCAGACGCCACGCTCGGGCATCGAGGTGCAGGCTTGCGGCGACTGCCACCTGCTGAATTTCGGCGGGTTCGCGACGCCCGAGCGCAACCTGATCTTCGACATCAACGATTTCGACGAGACCCATCGGGGCCCGTGGGAGTGGGACGTCAAGCGCCTGGCCGTCAGCCTGGTGCTGGCGGCGCGCTGGCGCGAGCTGTCGGCGGCCGGCGCGGCCGGCATCGTGACCGCGGCGGTCGGGCGCTATCGCAAGTCGATGCGCGAGTTCGCCGGGTTGTCGACCCTCGAGACCTGGTACGCGCGGGTCGACTTCGCTGACATCCTCGACCAGCTGCGCGACCATCCCAAGCTGGCAAAGCAGCTGGCGGCCAGCGTCAAGGTCGCGCGCAGCCACACCGCCGAGCACACCTTCCACAAGCTGACGCGCAATGACCACGGCACGCCCCGGATCATCGACCAGCCGCCGCTGCTCTACCACCCCACGGGGCGCGAGGAAGAGCAGAAGGTCGTGGTGGCAAAATCCCTGAAGGAGTACGCGAAAACCCTGCGCGACGAATACCAGCAGCTGCTGGCGCGCTTCCGGATGGTCGACGCCGCGATCAAGGTGGTCGGTGTCGGCAGCGTCGGCACGCGCTGCCTCATCGTCCTGATGCTCGGCGAGCACGGCGATCCGCTGTTCCTCCAGCTGAAGGAGGCGCGGCGCTCGGTCATCGAGCGCCATGTCGCCAAGTCGCCCTGGAGGAACCAGGGCCAGCGGGTGGTCACCGGGCAGCGCCTGATGCAGACGGTCAGCGACATCTTCCTGGGTTGGGCGCGCGGCCCCGCGGGCCGCGACTACTATGTGCGCCAGCTGCGCGACATGAAGTGCGCGGCCGACCTCACCAAGTACAATGCCGACATGCTGGACCAGTACGGTCAGCTGTGCGCCCGCGCGTTGGCGCGCGCCCACGCCAAGTCCGGGTCGGCGGCCGCGGTCTCCGGTTATCTCGGCACCGGCCCGGCGTTCGACGACGCGATCGCGCGCTACGCCGCCGCCTATGCCGACCAGGTCGAGCGCGATTATGCGGCGTTCGCGACCGCGGTGCGGCGGGGCCGCATCCGCACCGAGACCTCGTCCGGCCCGGTCGCCGAGCTGATCCGCTGACCGGCGCGGCAGCGCCGCACGCGACCGCCTCGGCGTTGCCCTGGAGACCATTGGAGGAATTTCGCCGCGGCACCGGGAAAACACCCGATGGCCGGCGACGCGCCGCCGGTACGACCCTGCAACGGCACCGCGGATCGGCGGCAACGATCGCGGTCGCGCACGGCGAAGGGCGGGCAAGATGCCGGTGGGGCCGCACGAGCTGATCACGCATCTGCCCGGTCTACGCCGGTACGGCCTGCGCATGACGGGCAGCACCGACGCCGCCGAGGAGCTGGTTCAGGAGACCATGGAGAAGGCGCTCCGCGGGCTGCCGCACTACCAGCCGACCGGCAGTCTGCAGGGCTGGCTGATCACCATCATGCGCAACCAGTTCATGACGCGTTATCGGATCGAGCAGCGCCGGCAGGCCCGCACCGCGCGGGTCGAGCTGTCGAGCCTCCCGGTGGCGCCGTCGCAGTTCGATACCTGCCTGCTGCACGAGCTGGCGCGCGCCATGCGGCGTTTGCCGCGGGGCCAGCGCGACGTGCTGGTCGCGGTTTGCGTCGAGGGCTGCAGCTACGACCAGGCGAGCGCGTCGCTCGCGATTCCGATCGGCACCGTGCGCTCGCGGCTGGCGCGCGCGCGCTCGACGCTTCAGGCGCTCGCGCAGCCGGTGGGGCGCCGCGGCCTTGGCCGGGCTTCGCGGTCTGCCGCCCCCGATCGGCGCCGCGCCGGCTAGCCGCGATCGATCAGTCGTCGCCCCCGGGTCGGGCGGCCGGATCTGCCGGTGCCGCGACCTGGCGGCGCCAGCCGCGCCGGGTTTCCACCAGCTGCCAGCTCAGCAGTGCGGGGACCGCCAAGGTGACGTCGCGGGCGCGCTTCAGGAGGGAGAGGCCAAGCGCCAGGTCGGGCGGCAAGCCGAGCGCCGTGCTGGCGAGCACGTAGGCGCCCTCCTGGAAGCCGATCGCGCTCGGGATCAGGAACGCGAAGCTCCGAATGGCGTAGACCTGGGCCTCGAGCGCCAGCACCGTCGCCAGGCTGAAATGGGCGCCCATGAAGCGCAACGCCAGCCATGCTTCGGCGCCCGACAAGAGCCAAGCCGCCAAGTGCAGCAGGAACGACGGCCAAAGCGTGCGCTGGCCGCGGTAGATGGTGGCGACCTCGCGCTTGAACTCGGCCAGCCGCTCGGCGTAGGCGAGCTTCACGCGGGCGACCCGCGGCCACTGCGAGAGCCATTGCGGCAGGCCGCGCCCGCGCACCAGCACAAGCAAGCCGACGCCGGCCGCGAGGATGCCGCCGGCCGCCAGCAGCGGCACGGTGAGGGGCGCCTCCGGCAGTTGCGAGACCAGCAGCGCGAGCCCGAGCGCGATGTAGACGATCTGTGCGCCGAACTCGAGCGTCGCGTCGACCAGCATGGTCGCGCCGGCGGTGGTGGCGGCGACGCCCTGGGTGGTCACGGCGCGCGCGCCCAACAGGCAGCCGCCGATCTGCGACAGCGGCAGGATCTCCGACCCCGCATCGCGCACCAGGCGGCCCCAGATGAACGCCGACCGCGTGCCGGCGCGCCGCAGCCGCCACCAGGCCAAGCCCATCAGCGCGGTTGCGATCAAATGAAACCCGGTGATCGCCCATAGTCCCGTCCAGCCGGCACTCTGCAGGCCCGCCCCGATCGCCGGAGCGCCGACGTGGAGGATGAGCCAAGCCGCGAGCGCCAGGCCGGCGACCGCGGCGAGCGCCGTCAGGCTCTTGGAGCCGGGGCGGCGCCGCACCACGCTCAGACCCCGAAACACGAGACGTAATGACGGAACCGTTGACGCTCGACCTCGGCGTCCAGCCCGTAGTCTTCGAGCCGACCCTTGAGGCGTGCGGTATCGTCGTTGGCGCGTTCGGAGACGCGCGCCCGGATGCCGTCGGCCAGCGCCGGGCTGACGGTCCGGCCGAAGCGCTCATAGAGCGCGGCGACGGTGCGCAGGGGATCCGCGACGAGGTCGCGAAACTTCAGATGGACGATGTCGTCGCGCCACGCCGTCGCGCCGGTCATCTGCTCGACCAGGATGCCGGCGCCCTCGGACCACTGCTCGCTGACCTGCCGGCCGATCGCATGCGGATCGACGCGGCGCGCGAAGGGACGGCGCAGCACCTCGGTGAGCTTGGCAACCGAGGCCAGCACGTCGACCGGGTCGCGATGCAGGAAGACGAGGCGCGCATCGGGATAGACGGCGCGCAGCGCATCGAGCGCGAACACGTGATCGGGGCACTTCAACACCCAGCTGCCGCGGCCCTTCTGATGCTGCATGTGCTGGAGGAACCGGCGATGGAATTGGTACGCGCCGGTCAGGTCGGCTTGCTCGAGCCAGTCGCGATAGGAGGGCACGTCGTGGGTCGTGTCGAAGCGCAGACTCGCGAAGGTGTGGCCGTGAATTTCGGTGCACTCTTGCGGCGACTCCGCCCTCATCGGATGGATGCTGCGAATCTCCGGCGCCAGGCGCGCGAACATCGCGAGCTGCCGATCGACCTTGCGCCGGCGCTCGTCGGCGTCGTTGGGACGATCGAAGCGCGCCGGGTAGGGATAGATGGTCTCCCAGCAGCGCACCGCGCGGTTGGCGGGGTCGTGCGCGAGCAGCTCGTGGAGGAAGGTCGTGCCGCTGCGCGGCAGGCCGGTGATGAAGATCGGTCGTTCGATCGGCTCGGCCAGGATCGCGGGATCGCGCTTCTCTGCCTCGCGGATGACCAGACGATTGGACAGGAAGCGCTCGACGTCCCAGCGCGCCGCCATGCGGCCGAACGTGCTGAGATTGGCCTCCTCCTCGTAGCTCCGGATCAGCACCGCGAGCGGCTCCTCAAAGTCCCGGTCGCCGAAATCGTCCAGGCGCGTGCGCCGCTGCGCGAGCTCGATGAGGGTCGCCGCCGACATCGGTCGACGGAACGCGCCGAGCGCCGCGGCGGCGCGATCGGCCAGGTCGAGAAGCTGCGAGTGCATCATGAGAGATACGACCGCGGCCGGCCGCGGGTGCCGATCTGGACGGGGAAAGCCGCTGTACGACGGTCAGGCGAACCGAACAGCAGGAAGGCGGCGGCGCCGCCGGAAGTCACGCTCATCGCGGCGACTGTCCCGAGCCCGCGCGGAGTCGGCAATCCGGCGATTCCAGGAGCATTCCGGACAATTCCCAGAGGAGGCTGAGTAATTTCCGATCGGACCTGTGCGGGTCGTGCGCAACTATGTTTTAGAATCGCGCGGAGCATGGCATGAAGACTGCGCCAACGCGCTCGGGGCGAACCCGAGTCGCTCGGATGGCGGCACTGGTGATTGTCGGGCGGCTCAAGGCAATTCATCGGAGTACCAAGCGCTATTATTTTTTGCCCAAATACGGCTGGGCGGTGGCGTAGCGACGCTATAGGAAAACAGCGCGCCGGAGAACGAATCGACGCAGCTCTGGATATTAATGGATTTCGATGCTGATGCGAAGGCACCCAGGGGAAGGTTCGGAGTTACCGCTGATTGCGCGCACCGTCGCGGTCAGCACCCGGTTTGCGTGGCTGGTCGCGGTCGCCGCCCTGCTCCTGACGGTCGCCGCGCTCGCCTACACGGCGCAGCATTTCGCGATGACGACCGACACCCAGGAGCTGACGTCGCCGGATCTGCCGTGGCGCCGCAACCGCGCGGCACTCGACGCCGCCTTTCCGCAGCAAAGCGATTTGATCGTCGTGGTGATCGACGGTGCAACGCCGGAGCTCGCCGAGCAGGCGGCCGCCGGGTTGGCCGCGCGGCTGACGCACCGCAGCGATTTGTTCCGGTCGGTCAGCCGGCCGGACGCCGGGCCGTTCTTCGCGCATGACGGGCTGTTGCTGCTGCCGACCGCCGACGTCAAGGCGGCGATGGATCATTTGATCGCCGCCCAGCCGTTCCTCGCGCCGCTGGCTGCCGATCCGAGCCTGCGCGGCGTCATGCAGAGCCTGTCGTTGGCGCTCGAGGGCGTCCGGCTGGGCGCCGCGAAGCTCGACGATCTGGACCGTCCGCTGGCAGCGATCGCGGACGCGCTGGCGCGCCTGGTCGAGGGCAAGCCGGCGTTCTTCTCGTGGCGTACGCTGATGTCCGGCGAGCCCGCGAGCCCGCGCGAAACCCGGCGCATCGTGCTGGCCCGGCCGAAGCTCGACAATCGACGGCTGATGCCCGGCGCCGACGCCAGCGCGGCGATCCGCGCGGCCGCGCAGGAGCTCGGCGACGATGCCGCGCACGGCGTCAGGGTCCGGCTGACCGGCTCGGTGATGCTGTCGGACGAGGAGTTCGGCACGCTCGCCGAGCATGCGGGGCTGATCGGTGCGCTCGGGCTCGGCGCCATGCTCCTGATGCTGTGGCTGGCGGTGCACTCGTTCCGCATCGTCGGCTGCATCGTGGCCACCACCTTCATCGGGTTGATCCTGACGACTGGTCTCGGCCTGTGGACGGTCGGGCGCTTCAACGTGATCTCGGTGGCCTTCATCCCGCTGTTCGTCAGTCTCGGCATCGACTTCTCGGTCCAGTTCAGCGTGCGCTGCCGGGCCGAGCGGGTCGCCCAGCCGGACCTCAGCGCCGCACTGACCGCCGCCGGCGCGACCATCGGCGGCTCGCTGGCGCTCGCGGCCAGCGCGCTCGCCCTGGGGTTCTTCGCGTTTCTGCCGACCCCCTATCGCGGCGCCTCCGAGCTCGGCCTGATCGCCGGGCTCGGCATGGTGATCGCGTTCCTGCTCAGCGTCACGCTGCTGCCCGCGCTGCTGTCCCTGGTGCGGCCGCCCAAGCAGGCGAAAGCGATCGGCTTCCCGCGATTGGCCCCGCTCGACGCCTGGCTGGCGCAGCGCCGGACGCTGATCCTGGCGCTCGGCGGCGTCGGCGCGCTGATCGGCGCGGGGCTGCTGCCGCTGCTGCGCTTCGACTTCAATCCGCTGCACTTGCGCAGCGAGCGCACCGAGTCGGTGTCGACGCTGGAGGACCTGATGGCGGATCCCGACCGGACGCCCAACACGATCGACGTCCTGGCGCCCTCGCTGGCCGACGCCGACGCGCTGGCGCAGCGGCTCGCGCGCCTGCCCGAAGTCGATCACGCGATCACGCTCAGCCGCTTCGTGCCCGACCAGCAGCCCGAGAAGCTCGCCCTGGTGCGCGCCGCCGCGACCTTGCTGGATCTGGTGGTCGAGCCGCTCGCGGTCCAGCCGCCGCCGAGCGACCAGGAGACCGCGCAGAGCCTGGCGCGGACCGCGAGCGACCTGCGCCGGAGCGCGACCGGCCTCGCGACGCAAGCCGCCGACGATGCGCGCCGGCTCGCCGCGGCGCTCGAGAGCCTCGCGGCGCCGTCGGCCGGCGCGTTGCGCGAGCGCGCCGCCGCCGCCCTGACCGCACCGCTCGCCACGTTGCTCGATCAAGTGCGCGCCGTGCTCAGCCCGCAGCCGGTGACCATCGACAGCCTGCCGCGCGATCTGGTGGAAGCCTGGGTGGCGCGCGACGGCCGGGCGCGCATCGCGGTCTTCCCCAGGGGCGATTCGAACGACAACCAGGTGCTGCGACGGTTCTCGGCCGCGGTCCAGACGCTCGCGCCCGACGCCACCGGCGCGCCGATCGTGATCCAGCAGGCCGCGGATACCATCGTGAGCGCCTTCGTCGAGGCTGGCATCCTGTCGTTCGTCGCGATCGCGGCGCTGCTCTGGCTGGTCATCCGCCGCACCCTGCCGGTCGTCGTGACCCTGGTGCCGGTGCTGCTGACCGGGCTGCTCACTCTGGGCAGCTCGGTGCTGGTCGGGCCGGCGCTCGACTTCGCCAACATCATCGCGCTGCCGCTGCTGTTCGGCGTCGGCGTGGCGTTCAACATCTATTTCGTGGTGGCGTGGCGGGCCGGCGGGCGCGTCCAGCTGCAGCTGCCGCTGACGCGCGGCGTGCTGTTCAGCGCACTGACCACGGGCACCGCGTTCGGCAGCCTGTGGCTGTCGAGCCATCCGGGAACCGCCAGCATGGGCAAGCTCCTGATGATGTCGCTGGCGTGGACCTTGGTGACCACGCTGCTGTTCGAGCCGGCGCTGCTCGCGTCGGTGCGCGCCGGCGCGGCGCGGACCGCCGCGTCGCCGGCTACGAGCGCGGAGTCGCTACGATCGCGTCCGTCTTCCGATTGAGCGTGGCGATCAGGCCGTCGGCGCCCTGGCGTTCGAGGATCGACGAGAACTCCGAATGGCGGGTCGCCAACTCGCTGATCGTGCCGGACAGATAGACGTCGGCGACGCGCCAGTCGCCACCGTCCTGGCGCATCAGATAGCGGATGCTGACCGGCGTGCCGTCGGCCCGCACGATGCGGCTGTCGACCACCGCACCGCTGGCGCGCGGCAACTCGCCGAGCAACTCGAACTTCTGGCCGGAGAAGTGATCGAAGCGCTCCGCGTAGGTCGCCGCGATGTAATGCGCGAACGCCTGGGTCAGCGCGGCCTGCTGTTCCTTGGGCAGGCTCTCCCATGACGCGCCGACGGCGACCCGGGTCATGTAGGGGACGTCGAACGTGCGGTCGATGACCGGCCCGAGCGTGTCGTAGCGGCCCTTGGGCCCCAAGGTCGGCCCGTTGCGCATGACATCGAGCAGCGCGTCGTAGAACCCGCGCACGGTCGCGCTGGCGTCCGCCGCCGCCGGGCGCGGCACCAAGCCGATGGCCAGCGCCATGGCCGCGACCAGCATCAACCGCGCCGCTGCTCGCATCGTGACGACACCCTGCATCGATTCACCACCCCGTCGCAGCGCACCCAAACGGTCGCCGGTCTTCAATCGGGCAAATTATGTAGGATGGCCGGGGCCTCCGTGACACCGGCACTTGGACGTTCCCAACATAGCCGGGCGGCGGGCCGGTGCTCAACCGCAAGTGTCTGCCGCCGCTGACCCCCGCTTCGGCCCGCGGTATGTTGTGGCACGCGGCGGGACAGGCGTATGGGGACGGCGGGCATGGCGACCATGCCGAGCGGAGCGGAGCAGGCGACCGCGCCAGATTCGTGATCCGGCCGCTCGACGCCGCGACGCACCGCACGGTCTACCACGTCTTCGTGCGCCACCAGGTGCTGGCGTTCCGCGACCAGCGGCTCACGCCGGACCAGCAGGTCGCCTTCGCGAACTTCGACGCCGCGCGTCATCCCCGCGTGCTCCACCGCACCTGCCTGCGCGGCGCCGCACCGGCGTGACGCGCGACGGCGCCGAGGTTATGCTCGGCGGGCATTCCGATCATCGACAGGCAAGGGAGCGAAGCCATGGCAGTCGTGCGCGCAGGCCACCGGGCGACCAAGCAAGGCGCGGCCGCGAACTTCACCGGCGTGGTGTGGCAAGACGAGGTGATCGTCGGCAAGGCGCCCTCGCGCATGCGCGCCACGGTCGTGTCGTTCACGCCGGGCGCGCGCACCGCCTGGCACAGCCATCCGGTCGGCCAGGTGCTCTATTGCCTGAGCGGCGTCGGCCGCCTGTGCCTCAAGGGCGAACCGCCCAAGGTGCTCAACCCGGGCGACACCGGGATCATCCCGCCCAACACGCTGCATTGGCACGGCGCCGCGCCGGACCGCCTGTTCGCGCATCTCGCGATGTCGGAGAGCGGCGAGGGCGGCCAGGGCACCGCGTGGTCCGAGCAGGTCAGCGACGCCGAGTACACTGCGACACCGGCCGCCGACTGATCAGGCGGGTCCGGCGCCCGCCGGGCGTGATCCGGGTTCGGGATAGCGGTCGGAGGCCGAACGCTCCGGCGGCGTGACGCGGGTGCGCAGCCCGGCGGCCGCACCCGCGCAGCCGGCGAGCGGAATCGCGGCACAAATCAGCAGCAGCCAGGTCGGCAGGCCGAAGCCGATCAGCACCGTGCCGATCAGCGGCCCCAGCACCGAGCCGACGCGCCCGACGCCGAACGCCCAGCCGGCGCCGGTCGAGCGGATCGCGGTCGGATAGACCGTGCCGGACAGCGCGTTCAAGCCGACCTGGCCGCCGAGCACGAACAGGCCGGCGAGCGTCACGACGCCCATCAGGGCCGCCTCGGGCAGGCCGGGCACGCCGATCAGGGCGACCACCGGCGCGGCCAGGCCGAAGGCAATCGCGATCGCGACGATGCCGCGCCGATCGACCAGGCGGCCGATTGCCACGCTGCCGAGGGCGCCGCCCGCCTGGAACAGCGACGAGGCGTAGACCGCGTGCTCGATCGGCAGCCCGTCGCCGGCCAGCACGGTGGGTAGCCAGCTGGTCAGGAAATGATGGCCGAGGAAGCTGGTCACGAAGGCGAACCACAGCAGCGCGGTGACCAGCGCGCGGCCCTCGCGGAACAGCTGCGCCACCGGCAGGGCGGCGCGCGGCGCCTCGTTGAGGACGAAGCGCGCGCCGCGCGGGATCGCGAGGTCCGGCTTGAGGCGCGTCAGGATCGCGGCGAGCCGTGCGTCGCGCCCCGGCTTGAGGGCGAGGAAGCGCGCCGACTCGGGCAGCGCCGCCATCAAGGCGGGGCTGAGCGCGAGCGGCAGCAGGCCGCCGATGGCGAAGGCGATCGGCCAGCCGAACTCCCGCATCAGCGGGGCCACCAGCGCGCCGCCGAGCGCCGCGCCGACCGTGTAACCGACGAACATCAGGCCGATGCGCGTCGCGCGCTGGCTGGCCGGCGTGTATTCGGCGCTCAGCGCGATCGCGCTCGGGATCGAGCCGCCGAGCCCGATCCCAGCGAGGAAGCGCAGCGCGATCAGTTGCTCGCGCGTCTCGGCGAACGCGGCCCCCAGGGTCAACAGGCCGAACAGCCAGAAGCCCGCGAGGATGATGGTCTTGCGGCCGAACCGGTCGGCCAGGTCGCTGAGCCCCAGCGCGCCCAGCATGTAGCCGAACAGGCCGGCGACGAACACCGGCCCGAAGGCGGCGCGCTCGATGCCCCACGCCTTGATGATCGCCGGCGCGGCGTAGTTGGTGACTTGGTTGTCGTAGCCCTCGACGAACATCAGGGCGCACGACCAGAACAGGATCGCGGCGGACAACCCGCCGCGCCGCTGGTTCTCGATCACTGCGCCGACGTCGATGTCGCGCTCGCCCGGCATGGTGCCAGGGTAGGGAGCAATGCTACGGAGGTCCAAGGGAATGTTGCTATGATGACCGGACCCGACCTGGCCTCCCGGAGCTGCCCCGA
>Ga0335076_10007257_pt1 | contig 11169 bp, 6 predicted proteins | sample Lox_Sample_25_FD_206717 | JGI IMG/M metagenome (GOLD analysis project Ga0335076, IMG submission 206717) | Soil microbial communities from Loxahatchee National Wildlife Refuge, Florida, United States - Lox_Sample_2.5 | ecosystem: Environmental > Terrestrial > Soil > Wetlands | place: USA: Florida... | reverse complement strand
CTCGAACGCCAGGGCGACCTTTTCGAACCGGCCGAACCCCAGGCGCTCCATGGCCTGGACCCGATCGGTCGGCAGCGGCGGATGGAAGCGCGGCCGGCCCTGCTTGAGCACCCCGAGCGGGACGGTGATGACGGCATGGCTCGCCTCTATGACACCGGACTCGGCGCGGACGCTGACGCCATCGGGCTTCAAGCCCACCTCATGCACGGCTTCCCCGAGGCGGACGTCCACCCCCTGCGAGAGAGCGGCGACCACGCTGGCGTAGCCCCCGTCCGGCAGATCGCCGAAGTAGCCGCCCTCATACTCCAGCTCGTTCCACATCCAGCGAAGTGACTGCTCTTCACAGGCGTCCGCGCCCTCAGCCTCGATCACCGCCCGCAGCGCCTGCCGGGCCTGCCGACGGGCGGCGCCGTCCAGCTCCGTCTCAGCCAGGAAGGCATCGATGGCGTCGGCCATGGATGCACCGGCGCCGAGCTGCTCCAGCAGCGCGTGCTGCGCGTCAGGGAAGGTTTCGTACTGCAGGGCCAGGCTGTCGGACCACTCGCCCGCGGTCAGCCGACGGCGCTCGGCACAGTCAAAGGCCACCAGCTCCCCGAGCGGGTCCCCGGGACGCCGCCCGATACCAGCTTGGTCAGCCACGGCACTGAGGGGATTGCAGCCAGGAAAGTGGATCCAGGACCCGCCCATATCGACCGGCCAGCCCGCCACGTCCACCGTGTGAAGACGCCCACCAACGCGGTCCCGCGCCTCCAAGACCACACATTCGACTCCGGCGTGCGTTAGGGCGTTGGCGGCAGCGAGCCCAGCGATGCCCGCCCCGACAACCACCACCCGCCCGACCGGCGCGGTGATATCACCAGGAATCCCCGGGCTCCCCCCGTCGTAGCAGCCAGCGTCCATGATGCTGCCTCCGGCCTGGCCCCGGCATCCTGGAAACGCGCCGAGAATCCTGCTTGGGTCGAGAAATTTGTCGCCGATACCTTAATTGAGTCCGTTATCAGTTGTCTAGCGCCGTGATGGCACGTGATTCCGCATCCAAGTACCAACGCACTGCCTGAACCCTCAGGAGTGACTTCGGCTGCCCGCTGGAGCACGACAGCGAACGTGCCGCGCTGATCTACCTGCACTCATCCCGTGAACGCCAGCGTGCCCTGACTGACGCGGTGGGCGAGGCGCCCATGCGGAACTTGCCAGGTCCAGGCCGCGCAAGGCAGCGAAGCTGGAGGGCACGCGGAGGGCGCGAAACCGCCGTCCGGTCGGTGGGAGTGGTGAATGACCTGCGCCCCGACCGCGACTCGAACGCGGGACCTACCGCTTAGACATCCCAGGCTACCCGGGAATTCCAGGCAACGGGATGCTTTGGCGTGGCCGTCTTAAGGACGTTTCTGGTTGGTCTTTGGGGTCATTCGAACCTCAATGAGAACGCCTAGCGTTCAAAGTAGTGTTCGCTAGCCTATTGACGCCTGTCCCAATGAATAGGGAATTTCTCACTCTGCCCCCCGTTGTCCGTGGCCATGAGAAAGTCCCCGTGTGTGGCCGGGTCTAGGTCCCCGGTTGTGGCCAGTTAAAAGTCCCCATCCCCTCGTTCGCCGTGTCTGCCGGGAGTTCGGGCCCCGGACGGTGACAGTGGCGGTGCCACCCAGTCACTGCACCGCCCGGGAGCTTCTATTGAAGTCTGCGAGGGAACGAATGGACATCATCGCCGCCTATCGAGAGGCTGGCAGTTACCGTGGGGCCGCAGAGATCGCGGGGACCACGCATAAGACCGTGAGGCGGGTCATCGCCCGGCATGAGGCCGGGGGCGCTGCTCCGGAGCGGGTGCCGCGGGGCCATAACTATGACGAGGTTGCGGCCCTAGTGGCCGGGCGGGTGGAGAAGACCTCGGGCCGGATCTCGGCCAAGCGGCTACTGCCGGCGGCGCGGGCGGCTGGTTACGCCGGGTCGGACCGGAATTTCCGCCGTCTGGTCGCGGAGCAGAAGGCGCTGTGGCGGCGGGAGCATCACCGGGGCCGCCGCCCGGCAGTGTGGTCGCCGGGCGAGCACCTGGTGATCGACTGGGGCAGCCTGGCCGGGCTGCACGTGTTCTGCGCGGTGCTGGCCTGGTCGCGGGTCCGGTTCGTGCGGTTCGCCCGTGATGAGCGGGCGGCCACGACGCTGACGCTGCTGGCGGAGTGCTTCGAGGTCCTGGGCGGGGTGCCCGGCACGGTGCTGGCCGACCGGATGGGCTGCCTGAAAGGCAATGTCGTGGCCAATGTCGTGGTGCCGACGGCGGAGTATGTCCGGTTCGCCGGCCATTACGGGTTCCGGCCGGATTTCTGCCAGGCCGCGGACCCTGAATCGAAGGGGATCGTGGAGAACCTGGTCGGCTATGCCAAGCGTGACCTGATGATCCCGCAAGCGCCGTTCGGGGACCTGGCGGCGGCCAACGCCGCCGCGGCGGCCTGGTGCGCGGAGGTCAACGGCACGGTGCACAGCGAGATCTGCGCGGTGCCCGCCGAGCGGCTGATGACCGAGAGGGAGCTGCTCGGCCCGCTGCCGTCGCTGCGCGCCAGCATCGGCAAGATGGTGACGCGCAAGGTGGACCGGCTGTCGTGCGTCCGGTTCGGCTCGGCCCGCTACTCGGTGCCGGTCCGGCTCATCGGCGACAGCGTCCGCCTGCACACCGACGACGGGCGGCTGCTGGTCATCATGACCGGTACCGGTCATGTCGTAGCCGAGCATTTCCTGGTCCCGCCCGGCGAGGCCTCGGTCCGCGATGAGCATTACGGCGGGCCGCGGCCCGCCACGCCTCGCCGGGCCGTGCGGCCCAAGACGGCAGCGGAGCGGGAGTTCTGCGCTCTCGGCCCGGTCGCGGAGGCGTTCATCACCGGCGCCGCCGCGGCCGGCGCCACCCGGCTGCCGGCTGAGCTGGCCGAGCTGAACACCTTGCGCGCCGCTCACGGCGAGGAGGCGTTCGCCGCGGCGCTGGACCGCGCGGTCGCGTTCTGCCGGTGGCGCGCTGCTGACGTGCGGTCCATCCTCGGCGCCGGCGCCGGCCTGCCCGGGCCGAAGACCGAACCCGGCCATCCGCTTGTGCTGGACCTGCCCGTCGTCCCGGTCCGGCCGCTGGCCGACTACGCCATCGGAGGCCTGTCATGACCGCGGCGCCGCCGCCGCTGGCCCCGGACCTGGCCGCCGGGCTGCGCCGGCTGAAGCTCGCCGCGATGCGCCAGCTCGCCCCCGAACTGCTGATCACCGCCAAGACCCAGCGGTGGGCGCCGGAGGAGCTGCTGCGCACCCTGATCGACGCCGAACTCGCCGCCCGGGACGCCTCCAACGCCCGGGCCCGGATGAAGAACGCCGCGTTCCCCGTCACCAAGACCCTCGACGAGCTCGACAGGTCTGCCAGCTCCATCCCCGGCCCCACCCTGGACTACCTCGCCTCGCTGGAATGGATCACCGCCGCCGAGAACCTGTGCCTGGTCGGCCCGCCCGGCACCGGCAAGAGCCACGTCCTGGTCGCCGTCGGCGTCGCCGCCGTCCGCGCCGGGCACAAAGTCCGCTACTTCACCGCCGCCGACCTGGCCGACACGCTCTACCGCGGCCTGGCCGACAACAGCGTCGGGAAGGTCATCGACACCCTGCTGCGCAACGACCTGCTGCTAGTCGACGAAGTCGGGTTCGCCCCGCTCGACGACACCGGAGCCCAGCTGCTGTTCCGGTTCGTCTCCGCCGCCTACGAGCGCCGCTCCCTGGGCATCGCCAGCCACTGGCCATTCGACCACTGGGGCCGGTTCCTGCCCGAGCACACCACCGCCGTCAGCCTCCTGGACCGGCTCCTGCACCACGCCAGCGTGGTCGTAACCAGCGGTGATTCCTACCGGATGCGCCAGGCCAGAGCCAAGGGAGGAACCACCCTGAACAAGACCTGATCAACCCGAGGGGTGGGGACCTTTAACTGGCCACCAGCGGGGACCGCAACTTGGCCATTGACAACCACCCGCGCGGCGCTCCGCGACGCGCTTGAGGAACTGCCCCGGCTCCTGCCCCGTGATAAGGATCATCGTCGAGACCTACGGGACGCCAACGACAATGTGGCCGTGCCCCGCTGCGGCCCGGCCAGTTAGCTAGGGCTCATGGTGTGCTGTCAAAGGACGCCGCCAAGGCGGCGGATGCTGGCGACGTCGGTGACGTAGGACGAAGCGTGATCGCGACGACGCGGAGAGGGGTGAGTGATTGTCACCAGTGGAGCTAAGGGGTTTGGAGCCCATAACCTTCTGCATGGCATGCATGCTGGTTTCGTCTGACAACGTCGCACTGCGTTCGGTTACCGCACCCAGAGCGGCTCTAGTGTCCGGGGACGTCTGGCTCGGTCCGGCGAGATCTGGGGGCGTTGGTCCTTGGTTGGTCCTGGTTTTGCTGGGCTGCGGTCAGTGTGGGTCCGACCGTGGTGGCCTTGGTCACCGACGACACGAATGAAGGTTCAACCGTGGCAGCCTGGGGCACCTCGCGGCATTGGGCTGTTCACCCTCAGTGCGGCCGGGAATTATGCGCCGTCGCACGCGTTAACATGAGCTGTACCCGAGAACCGAGCCGGTCGTCCGACGTTCCCGTGCCGTGGCCTCTAGCCCGCCTGTCGGCGGTTCAGGTTCGGGTAAGGCATGTTGAGGGCCCGCTGCCTCGATCGTCGGAGCTCCGCAAGCCGCCTCGGCGTTGGAAGCACAGGCCGCTGTGCTGGGGATGTTCCCAGTCAGGGGTTTGTGGCATGCTGCCGTGGCTACCGTGGCCCGGCAATCTAGAGGAGAAGTCTTTGGCTCCATCAGGCCAGCGCCAGGCGAGCGCTCGCCGTACCGCCCCGCGGAAGCAGCGGCGGACCCCCCACCGCGGCGACGCCATCTCGGTGCTCGCCCGAACCGCCCGTGAACTGGAGGCGGCTGTCCAGCGTGGCCGCGTGACGCCTGCCGCGCGTGCGAAGTTCCAGGCCACCGCCTTGCTGCTGCGGGACGAGCGCGCCCGCGTGCGGGCGGTGGCCGGAAGCGACAGTCACCGGGCCGAGCAGCTCAAGCGCCTCGATGGCATCGCGGCCATCCTTGCGACGACCGCCGTCCAGGACGCCGGGCTGCTGGCGCTGCTCGCCGGCGGCTCCGACGTTTCCGACGCGGCCCGGTCCGTGAAGCGGCAGATGCTGCGGGACCTGGGCATCGACCCGGCGCCTGAAGAGGTCGCCGCAGCGCAGACCGCTACAGCATCCGCCGGCTCGGAGCGGCGGGTAGTGCCGCAGTCGGTGGTCTCCCGGCAGCTGGCGAACCCCTTCCTCGCCCCCGACTTTTCCGCCGTTCCGCGGACCGCCTCCCGCCCGCGCCGCCTGGCCAGCTGGGAGCTGCTCGGCCCGCTGCTGAGTTCCTTCGAGCGGGCCGGCCGGGGAGCCCCGGCGTGCATGGCCCTCCCGGCGCCGACGGCACGGTTCACCCCGGCCGGCCTGGACCTGATGCCGCACCAGGGGCAGCTGGTCGCCGCGGCCGCTGCCGGTCACCGGACGTTCCTGCTGGCCGATGAGCCGGGTCTGGGCAAGACGGCTCAGGCGCTGCTCGCCGCGGAAGCGGCGAACGCCTACCCGCTGCTGGTCGTCGTGCCGAACGTGGTCAAGACCAACTGGGCCCGTGAGGCGGCCCGCTGGACTCCCCGCCGCCGGGCCACTGTGGTGCAGGGCGACGGCGTGGCCGTCGACGGCTTCGCCGATATCGTCGTGCTCAACTACGAGGTGCTCGACCGTCACGTGGGCTGGCTCAGCGACTTCGGCTTCCGCGGCATGGTCGTGGACGAGGCTCACTTCATCAAGAACAAGACCTCGCAGCGCTCCCAGCATGTCCTGGCGCTGTCCGGCCGCATCCGGTCCCGTACCGACCGGCCGCTGCTGATGGCGCTGACCGGCACCCCGCTGATCAACGACATCGAGGACTTCCGGGCGATCTGGCAGTTCCTCGGCTGGATCGACGACAGCCAGCCCATCGGTGAGCTGATGGACGCGCTTGAGGACACTGGCCTGACGCCCTCTGACCGGGGCTTTTCCGCCGCGGCTCGCCAGTGCGTGATCGACCTGGGCGTCGTGCGCCGCCGCAAGCTGGAGGTGGCCGCCGACATCCCCGCCCGCCGTATCGCCGACCTTCCCGTCGAGCTGGACGGACGGGCCGGCCGGTCGATCCGGGCGGCAGAACGGGACCTCGCCGCCCGGCTGGTGGCGCGGTATCAGACCGCGCTCGCGAACCGATCCTCTGATACCAGCGTCGAGGGCATCGACCACGACCTCGTCCGCCGGGTGGCCCGAGCGGAGCTGCAGGAGGCAGCGACCGCCCAGTCCGGGGAGAACGTGTTCACCATGATGCGGCGCATCGGCCAGGCGAAGGCCGAACTGGCCGCGGACTACACGGTGCAGCTGGCCCGCAGCGCCGGCAAGGTCGTCTTTTTCGCCAAGCACGTCGACGTGATGGATGCCGCCGAAGAGATCTTCACCCGTAACGGGGTGCGTTTCTCGTCGATCCGAGGCGGCCAGAGTCCCGCTGCACGGCAGGCTAACGTCGACGCCTTCGCCAGCGACCCGGATGTCGCGGTCGCGGTGTGCTCGCTGACGGCGGCTGGCGTGGGCCTGAATCTTCAGGCCGCCTCGAACATCGTGCTGGCCGAGCTGTCGTGGACCGACGCGGAGCAGGCCCAGGCCATCGACCGCAGCCACCGCATCGGGCAGACCGAACCGGTCACCGCGTGGCGCATCATCGCCGCGCAGACCATCGACGCACGGATCGCCGGGCTGACTGACGGCAAGGCAGGGCTTGCCGCCCGGGCACTGGACGGATCAGACCAGGAGGCCTCCTCGCCGGGCGACGTGCAGCTCGAGGCGCTAGTCGCCTTGCTGACCGATGCGCTGCAGGCGTCTTCCGGGCACGGCGGCGCCCCAGCATCGTGACCGTAGGCGTCCTGTGATGAGCATGTCGGCGCTCTGGTGCAGACGGACGGCGAGGCGGGCGGAACGGGGCGACCGCTCTCGCTCACGCTGCCCGGTTTATCTGGGCCACTTCCACGTACGGCCTCGGCGATGGCCAGGCAGCTGGCACAGTCGCAGCAGGGTCGGCGGCCGCGCTCTGAGCTGCTCGTGTCCATCTGAGCACAGTGAGCTTTTTGCCGTTATCGGTCACGCTTGTGCGGTGGTCAGTGTCTGGTCGGGCCCGTAGGTTGTGCCGGTCGCGTTCGTGGCCTCGATTCGGTAGTGGTACGTGGTGCCGGGCTGGAGTTCGGTCAGGCTGGCGGATTCGTTCACAGTCGTGGTGCCTGAGCCTGCGTAGCCGGCCGGTGAGGGTAGCGATGAGCCGTAGCTGGTCGTGGTGCCGTAGTCGAACTGGTAGGTGGTGGCCTGGTCCCCGGGGTCGACCTGGCCGTTCAAGGTGGCGCCGGAGGAGGTTATCTCCCCGGCTTTGTTCGCGGTCACGGTCGGTGTCTGGGTTAGCACGTTGCATATGCCCGGGCGCCCGGTGTCCGGGGACCGCCCGATGGCCAGCAGTCGGAGCGAAGAGAGCGGGACCATGGCGATGAAGTCCCGTCCCGGGGCTGAATCGCTGTACTCGACTGTATAGGCCCATCCGTCGCTCGTGGCGATGAGATTGCCAGTCAGGTATCCCCCGGTCAATTCCGTCGAGCATGCCGCACCATCAGGAAACAGGGTTACCGCGTTGAACGTCGCTACCCCGGGTATGGCCGCGAACCCGACTAGCGTGGCCACCAACGCCAGCCATCCCGCCGTTCCCAGCGATGAGGGCTCCGGGCGCGGCGTGGGCCGTACGAGCACCTGCCGGACAGCGCCTTTGCAGATTTTCCGCGTAGTGCGCTTGATCCGGCTGGGCCGGCGCCCTTTAACCAATTCGGCGGATGGCTGCATTGACCATTCACGTGACCGCTGCCTGGCGTTTGCCAGTCGCGCGATCGCATTTGAACTTTCAGCATCGCCGATTCCTGCTTCGTCGGGTCGCGGGGCGGACAGCCCGTTTTTCAGGCCGCCTCTGGTTGGTGCGGGCATCAGTATGAGCGCGATGCCGACAGCGATGGCGCTGAGGACGGCCGCGGTGGCCATTGCATCAAAGGCAGAGATGACGACCTTAGGACTGAAGAATGCGCGGGAGTGGGCCCTGTAAAAGTACAGCGAGGCGAGCGCCTCCAGCACTCCGAAGCAAGCGGAGGCAAGTAGCCACACCAGGCAATGGCCAACCGAAGGCGGGGCCGTAAGGTAGCGCTGCAATCTCAGCTGGACTCGAGACGGACGCCCGGTGTGATGTCCGTTGACAAGATAGTTCAGCAAGACGGCGCTCAGGATGCCTATGATCATTGCCGGGAGGATGATCTCGCCGAAACCCGTGGTAAGGATGAGGTCGCGCGGCAGTTGCCCGAGAACCGCTTCCCACGACAAGTGTGTGAAGTAGAGCCGCAGCGCGATCGTCAGAGCGCCTGCGCCGTAAACTATGGCGGCCGCTGCGGTGAGCCCGGCTGCTGCCTGGCCGATGACTGCAGTGCGCATACCTGCGGTGCTGGCGGCTGCATGTCCGCTCTGCCCGGTTTCCGCATGCGGCGACAGTAGCGCTGGCGCGAGCACCTGATTCAGGACGTCCTGAAGATGCGAGGCGAGGGCCGGGTCAGCGGACAGCAGTTGTTGCAGCTTGACCTGCCAGTATCCCTCCAGGGCCTGCTCGGCGGCGGTATCGCCTGCTCTGCGGGCTCGCGTGATCTGCTCTCTGAGCTGGTCCAGCTCAGCTTTCACGCCGTCGGCTTGGGACCCTGGATATGCCAAGGACCACAAGTCGGCTACTGCGGCATAGGCCAGATGCCAGTCGTCACCGGCCATCGCTCGGACCAGTGCCCGCCCAGCTCGTATCACAACGCGATCCATCACTGCCCTCCCAGCAGAGCCTTTCCGTCTGCCACCCCAGCCTGAATTCGCGATACCTAACTACAGTCGGATCGGCTTGGCTTCAGTCCAAATCATTTCGAATGAGCGCTGAACCCCGCCGCGCCCACCTTCAAGAGCTCATCACCAGTTCTCAACGACCTGTTCGCTGGCAACCTCCACTCCGTCACCAACGGCCCGGCTAAGGAAGCCGTATTTCCATCCTGCAAGCAACAGCGCGGTCAATTTCGATAGCCACGGCCACCAGCCGCGGCCTCTCATGCGTTTATGCCTTCATTGGGAACACGAGCCACTCATGTCCACGATGACACCGACAGCGCATTAGCGGCGAAATGCCGTAAAGCGTACCCCAGGTAGTGAATCGAGATGCTTGAGTCCCGTCCGGTTTGATCCATGCCGGAAAGGCTGTATAGTGATTACCTACCGGGCACTTGTTAGTCAGCTGATACTTCTCCATATCGCGAGATACGCCGAAAGCGCGTTGAAGAAGTCCTTCCTGCGACAGGAATTCCTGCACGTCCCAGGTAAACGACAGGGCGTCACCGTTCATTGCGTCGACGAGCACTTTTCCGAAGTAAGGCCTGATCTCTATCTCGCGTGCAAGCGCAGATTCAGGGGCTTGCCTCGCTTCAGGACGTTCTTGCAGATACTCGCCAACTACCTTGGCCGTTTCTGCCCCGTCGTGGTTCAGCAAGGCAATTGAGAATTTGACAGCCAGCACTCCCAGAGTCAGTGGCTCCATCGAATTCCCCCACTACACAGCCGCCCCGCGCGGCAGTTACACGCATAATACTACTAGGGATAATCGTGTCAATAGCCAGTATTGAGGTCGGCGGAGGACCTATGCAACTTGACCAACTCAGGTAACAGTCGAACTGCGTATGCCTGGCAGTGCATGACTATCCGAAGGTGCAACGCCCATTATTCGGCTATGAGAGTGAGGTGCCCGTAGGGTCGACCGACGGCGTCGTCTCGCACACCTGACCTCGAGCGCGAGCGGAAGCAGACCTGCACGCCATGCATGCTGGTTTCGCCTGACGGTGTCGCACTAGGTCCGGTTACCGTACTTCAGAGCGGCTCTAGTGTCCGGGGACGTCTGGTTCGGTCCGGCGAAATCTGGGTGCGTTGGTCCTGGTTCGCTGGGATCCTGCACGAGTACGAGCGTGAGGCACGACCAGAGCGTATGGACTTCTCGCTGCCCGCAGCATTGTCGGTGCCCACAGCCCTCTGCCGGTTACGAGTCGGGAGAAGAGCTATCCGTTTGCCGGGATAACGAGGCTCTCGAGGTCGTCCGGGTAGTCGGTGAGGAGCTCGTATCCGTCTTCGGTCACAGCGACCGTGTCGGAATGCCGGAATCCGCCGACCTCGTAGTCGTAGAGGCCTGGCTCGACGGTGAACACCATGCCGGGCTGCAACGGCGCAGGGTTTCCCACGTCGATGAACGGCGTCTCGTGCACTCGAAGGCCGGTACCGTGTCCCACGTGCTGGCGCCAGTAGCTGGTGAGGCCGTGCTTCTCGAAGTACGCGTTCACCGCACCGTCGACGTCGGCGCTGGTGGCACCCGGAACGATCGCGTCGAACGCCGCCTGGCGCGCTGCGAGCATGTGGTCGAAGAGCCAGCGCATCCGGTCGGTCGGCGCACCGATCACCATCGCGCGTTCCAGCTCCGCGTGGTAGCCCCAGACGGGCGCGCCTGTCTCGCTCACGAGCACCTGGCCGGGCTCGAATGCGATGTTGTGCGCGACGGCGTGAGCCCAGGAGCTGCGGTGGCCGATCTGGCCCCGGTAGCCGGCTTTGACTCCCTCTCCTGACCCCAGACGTCCGCTCGGTCCGCATTCGGCGAGCATGGCCAGTGTCGCCTCGCTCTGCGCGCGCAGGCTGGCCTCGGCCTCGGTGCTGCCCGGCACGCTGTATTCCTGCAGAAGCCGGTGGGCGTACGAGCACCAACGGCCGCTCTCCCGGAGCAGGTCCACCTCGGCGGGGCTCTTGCGCGCGAGCATCGTCTCGATCTGCGCGGCGATGTCGATGATCTCGGCGCCGGTCACTTCGCTGAGCTTCGGGCCGAGGTAACCGAGGATCCCGGGATAGCCGTCGTGGTCGGCCGCGATCGTGCCGCGCAAGCCGAGGTCGGCGGCGACGCGGGCCAGAATCCGCATCGGGTGCTCGAGACCGGGGTACTCCGGGTAGGTCTCGATGCGCTCGATGTTCGCTTCGGCCCGTGTGCGTTCGAGCTCGAACGCGGC
>Ga0335076_10007255_pt1 | contig 11173 bp, 6 predicted proteins | sample Lox_Sample_25_FD_206717 | JGI IMG/M metagenome (GOLD analysis project Ga0335076, IMG submission 206717) | Soil microbial communities from Loxahatchee National Wildlife Refuge, Florida, United States - Lox_Sample_2.5 | ecosystem: Environmental > Terrestrial > Soil > Wetlands | place: USA: Florida... | reverse complement strand
GCGGCGTGGCCACCGTCGCGAACGGAACCCAGATCGTCGCCGCAAGCCCTGCTCCGATGAGACACCAGTGCCACCGCGGTCGCGCGGCGGCGGCATCGTCTTCGGACGCTGCTTGCTGGATGACGGGCAGCCGGCGCATGAAATCGGTCGCGGGACCTCGAGGACGATCGTGATCCGATCTTCCAAGACTGCTCGAGCCGAGGCTACCGTACGGAGCCGGCGTGGAGAAGCTATCCTCCGACTCATGCCGCTCACCGAACGCGATCTGGAGTCACTCGATCCGCTGCGGCTCGACCGGGAGATCGCGCGCGTCGCAGGCGCGGTGCGTCGCTTTCGCCGGAGGCTCGAGAGCGGCGGCGGTCTGGACGAAGATCCGTTCTACGGCACCGGCGTCGTGGCCGGACGCCGCGCCTTCCTCGCCGTCCGCGAGCTGCCCGAATACGATCCGCTGAAGGCCGCGCTGCTCGGGTGGATCTATCGGCTCGCGGAGCAACGCATCGACGCCGGCGCCATCAAGGCCGTCGCGCTCGAGGCGCGGCACACCGAGCACGTCGTGAACGAGCCGGAGCACGCGAGGCTGTCTCTCTCGGCGATGCTCGCGCAGGCTCTGTCGGCGCCTTCGCGACGCGCGGCGTGGCTCACGTCCTTCGAACGATCGGCGAGGCCGCTCGCCGAGGCGGTCGCCGTTCTCTGGGAGCGCCGTCAGGAGGTGGCGTCGCGCATGGGGCTCGGGAGCCCCGACGTCGTCGAATCGCCAGGCGACGCCGTCGTTCACGCCGCCTCGGCGTGGCTCGACCGCACCGCCGAGCTCCTCGAAGGCCCGAGCCGCGTCACGCTCGCGAACGTCGTCGAAGCGTCCCTCGGCGAGCGCGCCCGCGAAGGGTGGCCACGCTCGCTCACGCCGTGGACCATCTTGCATCTGTTCCGCGACTCGGATCTGTTCCGCGATCTTGAGCTCGATCCCGGCGCGCTGCCCCGTCCCCTCGCGCCGGCGAGCTATCTCCGCGCCCTGTCGCGCGTCGGCGCCGCGTGGGTGGACGCGACGGCGCCCTCGAACCAGCCGTTCGTGATCGCCCACGATCCGTACGGCCTGCGGCGCCACACGATGGGCGCGCTGCTCGGGGCGCTGCCGTGGAGCGCGTCGTTCGCGCGGCGCGCCCTGGGGTTACGTGGAGCGCGGCTCTCCGAGCACCGGCGCGCGCTTTCGCTGACGGTGCTCTTCGCCTCGCGGACGGCGGCGCTCCGTGTGCTGCTCCGCGCGAACGCGCTGTCGGGCCGTCACGCTTTTCGGCAAGCCTTCGAGGAGCAAGTGTACCGCGCGGTTCGCGTCGCGATTCAGCCCGACCTCGCCGGCTCGATCTTCCGCATCCACGCGGACGACTTGCAGCGCTTCGCGGGCGTGCTGCGCGCAGGCGCCGAGTGGCGGCGGCTCGTCGAGCGCCACGACGAGGACTGGTACCGCAACCCGCGCGCCGCCGAGCAGCTCCGCGACGAGGCACGACTCTCGCCCGAGCGCGCGACGACGGAAGCCGCGCTCACCGAAGGCGCGAGCGTGCTCCACGACGCGCTCCGGTCCGCCCTGGACTCGACTTGATCGTTCTCCGAAGACCAGATCACGGTCGTCGCGGTCAGCCACTCGCCAGGAGCAGCACCGGCGAGACCGACGCGAGCTCGCGTTCCGGCACGGGTTCGACGCGCACGGGACACGCTCACTCGACGAGCGCTCAGTCGTCCGGGGTCAGGCTTCCGCCGCTTTCGACGTGGTATTGAAAGCCGATCACGATCGCGGTGGCCGCCGCACCGGCCACGGTGCGCTGAATCGAGAGGTCGATCGAGTACGCGCTGTCGACGTAGCCCAGACCTCCGGTAACGGCGTGGCTGTCGGCTCCCTGGTCGTATCTATAACCAAGACGGAGAGGGACGTGATCCCCGGCGAGGTATTCGCCCCCCACCATCGCGCGGGCCTTCGTCGCTCCATATGTCGTGAAGTCGGCAAGCGCGTCTGCCTCGACCGTGAAGTCGGTGGTCCCGTAACCGAGACCGCCACCGAACATCAGAGGCAGAAAGCCGTTGCCCGGGTTCGTCAGGTTCGATCCGATGACCGAGAACGCGAGCTCCGGAATTGGCTTCAACGTGGCGCCGGCGTCGAAGGTGATGCCCTGCACGATCGCGCTGCCGTGCGTCCCGCCCGCCGCCAGGCTCGGCGGAAGATCGTAGAGGCCGCGCGGGAACCCGTTCTGCTGAAGCGAGAGGTAGTGACCCGTTGCACCGAGATAGAAATGCTCGGAGAACGGAAACGCGAGCGCGAAGCGGACGTCGAACGCGCTGCGGTCGACGCCGCTAGGATCTTGACCCGTCCAGCTAGCCGCGAGACCGCCCGCCAGCCGCGAAGTGGAAACAATCGAATCGACGATCGCCGCGCCATACGTCTGCCGCGAAGCTTCGGGCCAAATCTGAGCGAGGGCGGCGAGGTGGTACACGCGCGACGTCGCCATGTTCGCTGGATTCATGAACAGGGCGTCGGTGGAATTCGAGAACGCACGCAAGGCACCGCCCATGCCGGCGGTGCGCGGCGTTTCCGTCAGGCCGTAGTTGTAGCCAACCTCGGGCGGCAGCTTGCTCGCGTCGGCGCGTGCCGCCCCCGACGCCGCGAGCAGGGCGACGACCGCGAGCAGCGAAAAGCACGCCTTCGCCGCCCATCTTCGCCAAGGGAAACGCAGCGCCCGGTTCTGGGGGCGCGAGGCATCGCCCACTCGAGCCGTCACGCACCGGGCGTCGGCGAGCTCCGCACGCGTGTTCCGTGTCTCTGAAAGCCGCCGTAGAACTCGGGATGCATCGCGCATTGAGCGGCGTGCGAGGCTTCTGTCCTCGCGACGAAACCGCCCCTTAGCGCGCGGCTCCGGAGACGGCCAAGAAATCCGTCCTTCGCTTGCGCGGAAACTTCCGTTCACGACGCGCTCACCCGTTGCCTCTTGACGACGGAAAACACGGAAGTTGATGCGAGAGCAGGCGAGGCGAGAATTGCTCGTCGACCAATTCTCTCCGGAGTCTCTCGACTTACTGATCGCGAGCGAACGCGCGTCGCGACGAATCGGGTGCGCTTCGATTTCGCCTCGCGGTGAACGACGAGATTTTTCGCCGGATCGTGCATGCTCGAAAATACCCCATTGAGTTCCGTCGCGAGGCGGTGCTAGCTCACGCTCGGTTGGCGCGTACGGCACGTTCGGGTTGTGCCTGCGTGACATCAGCCGATTGTCGAGTGACTCGCCTGACCTCTCTCTCCTCCTAGTGCGATGCAGACTCATTCCTGTTCGACACAGCAACGCACCACGAAGCCGAGACGGCAGGCGATAACACGGGCCACGGCGTAGCGCACAGGCTGTCCACTTGTGGACAATCTGTGTGAGGCGTCTATTTCTTCTTTGGAGTCAAAGGCTTTGGACGTGTCACTCAGCAGCATGGTGAGCTCCTCACAAGCTTTCCACATCTGGCACGAAGCAGTCGAGCATGCGCGCGCGCTCTCACCCGCATCGTTCGAGCAGTGGTTCGCGAGTGTGCAGTTCGACGGATTCCGCGATGGGACCGTCGCACTGTGCGCACGCGACGAGTTCGTACGCGATTGGGTGAAGACACACTTCCAGCCGACGCTGATGAAGCGCATGCGCGAGCTCGCCGGGCTCGACACGCCCGATGCGTTGCGCGTCGAATGGCGCGTCTCACCCGACTTGATGAATCCGGTGTGCCAGATGAGGGATTCTCGCATGCCTCCGCGCTCGCGTCCCATATCCAGCGTGCCGGCGCCGAGGCCGCCCGGCCGTTTCCTGCACGGCGACTGCTTGAACGCGAAGCACACGTTCCCGAACTTCGTGGTCGGCCCGTCGAACGAGCTCGCTTACGCCGCGGCGTGCGCGTCCGCCGGTGAGGGCGGCCCCCGGTACAATCCTCTCTTCTTGTGCGGCGGCACCGGGCTCGGCAAGACGCACCTGATGCACGCCATCGCCCATCGCGTGCTCGAGAAGAAGCCCGACGCGCGCGTCGTGTACGTGTCCGCCGAGCGCTTCACGAACGAATTCATCGAGGCGCTGCAGCACCACAAGATGGACGAGTTCCGGGCGCGTTACCGCTCGAGCTGCGATCTGCTGCTCCTCGACGACATCCAGTCGCTCGCCGGGCGCGAGCAGACCCAGGAAGAGTTCTTCCACACGTTCAACGCTCTCCGCGACGCGGACAAGCCCATCGTCGTCTCCAGTGACAAGTACCCGCAAGAGCTGCAGCGCATGCCGGAGCGGCTCGTGTCCCGCTTCAATTCGGGTCTCGTCGCCGACGTGCAGATCCCGGAGCTCGAGACACGGGTCGCGATCGTCCGCAAGAAGGCGCAGCTCGAGGGCATCACGCTCGGCGACGACGTCGCCGTGCTGCTCGCGCAGCGCATCAAGACGAACGTCAGGGAGCTCGAGGGCACGCTGATCCGACTCGCCGCGAAGGCCTCGCTCACGGGCAAGAAGATCGACTACGACTTCGCCAACGCCGAGATCGCCGCGATCTCGCCGGCGCGCGCCGACACGACCAGCGTCGAGGACATCCAGCGCGCCGTGTGCAGCCACTTCCGGCTCTCCAACTCCGAGCTGCTCAGCAAAGATCGCCACAAGAGCGTCGCGTTCGCGCGCCACGTCGCGATGTACCTCTGCCGCCAGCGGCTCGGGTGCAGCTTCCCGGAGCTCGGGCGGGCGTTCGGCGGACGCGATCACACGACGGTGATGAGCGCCGTCCGGCGCGTCGAGCAGCTTCGCCAGAAGGACCCGCAGGTGAACGCGCACCTCGAAGCGATCGAGCAATACCTCGCCGCTACGGACTAGTGTCGCGTCTCACGCAATCGTTGGACCACTCGTCTGCAGCGTGGAGCGCGACACCAGCCCTGCGCGAAGCGCAGGAGGGGGAGAAGGCGACGGCCTTCGGGGGCGCTGCGGCGCCCTCACAAACCAGGTAGCGGTCTGCGAGTGCGCAGCACTCGCCCGGCGAAGCCGGGGCTCGGTTATTCGCTCGCCAATGCTGAGCCAGAGCACTACCCTCGTGTTCCGCCATTTCCCCTGCAGGAAACGCGCGCCTTTCCGCGCTTCGCGCGATTTTCCGTAGTTCGGAATCGATGCGGCAAGCTTCGAAAGTCGCGCGTCCAGCGCCGCCAGAAGACCAGCGGGCGAAGGTCTCGCCGGCTTTTCTCGTGGCGCGTGGCTACCGCGACGATCGCGATCCGTTCTTCCAAGACGAGCGAAAAAGGGTGCTTTCGCGACTTCTTCGCTGTCGTGTCGAAAGGGCGACCACCGAAAAAAGTCGGACCCGCCGCCCCCGATCGGGCGCTTTGGCTCTCGGTGGGTCGGCGGATAGCGCTGAACCAAGTGGGTGGTATATCGACGCCCATGGCTCTGCCTTCGAAGATGCGCGGCCTCCGCCACGTCGCATTCCGGTGCAAGGACCTGGCAGTGATGGAGCGGTTCTACGTGGAACTGCTCGGCTACCGCGTGGAGTGGCGGCCGGATCCCGACAACGTCTACCTGACGAGCGGCGAGGATAGTCTGGCGCTCCACGCCGAGCCTTCGCTCTCGGAAACCGACGGCCACCTCGATCACATCGGCGTCCTGCTCGACACGCCGCAAGAGGTCGACTCCTGGGCGGAGCACTTGCACGCTGGCGGCGCGAGGATCGCCGCCATGCCGCGCACGCACCGTGACGGATGTCGGTCGTTCTATGCGGCGGATCCGGAGGGGAACAAGATTCAGTTCCTGTATCATCCCGCGCTGTCGGGTGGCGCGAAGGCGCGTTAGCAACTACCGACACCTGGCCTGGTCGCGTCTCGCGACACTGGATCGAGCGAACGAAGGTCGCTTGTACGATCTTGTCATCTTCCGCGCGACGCACGTGCGCGTTCTTGTCGACGACATCTTCGGCTGATAGCGGTGGGTGAAGCCGCTCACGTCGAGCTGCGGGTGCGAATTCCAGCAACCGCCGGGTCGATTCGGCGCCGACTCGTAAACGCACGGCGCGAACATCTACCCGACCAATACGGGTGGTTCCGCCTTCGCACGACGGATCTGAATGCAGGGAAGATGCGATTGGGCACCTGCTTATCGCGAGCAACGTCGTGGAGCTGCGCGACAGAGCGATCAGCGGCGAACGTTGCGAGCCCGACACTCGACTGTCTCGTGTTTGAAGGAACGTTCATCGACACAAACATCTACCTAGGACGACTGCCATGAAACGATACGATTCACGAGTTGATCCGCGACGCAGCGCCAGCACGACGTTCGAAGCGGTTACCACAGGTCAAGGCGCATTCCGACGACGAGTCGGGGTGCTGTCTGCCGCCGTGGGCCTGACCCTCGTTGCGTCCACCGGATGCACGCTGAAGACGAGCAACGACTCCGGTGACAGCGGTGCGAACGAGAATCGGGGCGCCGGCGGTGCGACAACGACCATGGACGCAAGCACGCCGGAAGGCGGCGCGTCGGGCGACGCGTCTGCCGCGGGGGGGCAAGGGGACGGAGGCGGCGGCGCAACCGGTGGGACGAGCAGCTCGGCGGGCGGCTCGAGTAGCGATGCAGGGCTGGGCGGACCGGACTCCGGCACGGGCGGGACGTCCGGCACGGGCGGGACGTCCGGCACGGGCGGGACGTCCGGCACGGGCGGAAGCGGCGCGACAGGCGGCGGTGGAAGCAACGGGCTGCCTCCGGTCACGTCTCCGAAGGACGGCTGCATCGAGGACATCTATGACGAATATGTGGTGCGTAAGGACGGCCTCGCATTGATCGAATCCTCGCAGGAGAAGTTCGTGACCGACGACACGAGCGGAACCAAGTCGACGCCTCTAGCGCACGTAAAACGCATCGAAGAGAGCGCTTCTGCAGCCTGCGCACTGGTCGATGGAGGTGGGGTCTGGTGCTGGCAAGAGGACGCTAATGCCGGCAATTCCCATGGACAGCTTGGTTACGGATCGATGTCGCCGAAGCCCGTCTATCGTGCAGTTCAGGTGCTCACGACGTCGACTACGCCGCTCACGGACGTCGTCGCGCTGGCAACCGGTGTCGACTCGAATGCGTTCTGCGCCATCACGAGCGCTGGAAAGCTCATGTGCTGGGGCGATCTCACCTGGATCGAGAACGGCGGCCAAAATCTGGATGCGCCATACGCGCAGCCTGTCACGGACGGACAAAAGCCCATCACCGGAGTCGTCCAGGCCACTGTCCACTACAACACCACGTGCGCCCTGGTGGATGGCTCGCCGAACAAGTCCGTCTATTGCTGGGGCTACGACGCCGACGAGGAGCTCGGCCAGGGCGACACCAAGAACCGCCAGTACCCGACCAAGGTGCCCGGCTTGACGAGCCCCCAGAAAGTCATGCTCGCGAACAACTACTACAATCAATCCACGGCGTGTGCCATCGATGGCGATGCCGTCCTCTGTTGGGGTAGAAATACTTACGGCGCCACAGGCGGAAGCACGGGGGCCGATCCCATCCCAACTCCGACCCCGGTGATCACAATGTCTGGAGCGGTGCTTCACGACATCGTCGATCTCGAGGCGGGCTCGGCCGGTTTCGGCGTGCGACGCTCCGATAACAGCATCTGGGTCTGGGGTCAGCCGGCGGGCAATTCCCAGTATGCCGTCAACTACGGGGTAGACGGAGTCATCCAGGTCGGCTGGGCCGGCGGACAGGGAAGCACCACCCGATACCTGCTCGAGGACGGCACGTATCACGAAAACAAGACAGAGGTCACCGTGACCTGTGGAGCCCCGCCACAGCAATAGAGGCTCGCTTCGAGCTGGGCTATCGCGAGCTTCGCGAGCTCGGTTCTCGAGCCGCGGCTAACTCAGAGTCGCTGCGCGACGGTGCGCGAAAGCGCGATCTGCCGCTCGATGGGCGAGGCCAACGTCGTGACGAAGACGACCGTCTTCTTCAGGAGAAACGTCACGCCGAGATCTTTCCCACCCATGCTGACGGTGGCGGCTTCGCCCAGGCCGGGCAGCTCTTTCGTTGGTTGACCGGCCGCCTCGTGATTCGCGTGGCACGTCGTTACGTTCGTCTTAACCGCCACCTCCTTCGCCCCGGAGCTTACGTCATTTGCTTCGAGCGCCGCGCCGAATCGGCGCGCCGGGCGCTCAACCGAGCTTCGCGAGCTCGATGCTGCACTGGTCGGCGTAGGAGTGATTGCCCGTCGACAGCGCGATGCGGGCCGCGAGCAAGAGCTCGTGCCGGGCTTCGTCGGAAGAGCCGAGTCGCGCGGCCATGCGTCCGAGGAGGTACCGCCCGAGCAGGGCGTCGCCGATCCAGCCGCGGCTCTCGGCCGCGGCGATGTAGCCGCGCTGAGCGTCGAGCGAGGGGCGACCGGCGTCGAGTGATTCGAGGAAGCCGAGCACCAGCCGGCAACGCGAAAGGATGCGCTCCGCGCCGGTCTCTTCCGCGGCAGAGATGGCGGACGCGACGGCGGCGCGCGCCCGCGAGCCGTCCCCGAGCCGCGTCAGCGCGACCGCTTGCTCCGAGAGACACGACGCGACTTCGTAGAGGAGCCCGAGCTCTTCCGCGAGCGCCGCGGCGTGGACGCTCGCGTCGGCCGCTTCCCGCCACTTTCCGGCGAAGCCGGCGAGCGCGAGCCGGGCAGTGGCGCGATCGAGCGCGAGCAACGGATCCGACGGCGCGACGAGCCGCTCCGCCTCTTCCAGCGACGCCAGCGCCGCTTCCGGTTTACCCGACGCCGCGAGCGTCCGCGAAAGGCTCAGGGTGATGCCGTGCAGCTCGGCCTTGTCGAGCACCGTCTGGCGCGCGAGCGGATCGAGCGCCCGCCGGGCCAGACGGAACTCGCCGCGACCGGACGCGAGCTCGGCGTGGGTCGCGAGAAAGGCGGTCGCGATCTCGGCGTTGGCCGATCCCTCGGCGGCCCCGCTGTCGAGCAACGCCTCGGCGAGGAGCGGTTGATCGAGCGCGCCCAGGATCCGCGAAAGGTCGATGCGCATCTGCGCGCGGAGCGAAAGCTCCATGCCGAAGGCCTCGCCGCGCCGGATGAGCCTTTCGATGAGCCCGGACAGGTTGGGCCCGCTCCGCACGTAGCGGACCGAAGTCGACAGCGCGCGCAACCAGTTGACGATCTGTGCGCCGGGGCGCGACTCCAGATCCGCGAGGTCCAGCGCGTACGCCAGGTCGAGCGCGGCGCGATCGAGCTTGCGCGTCGATAGCGCGTGCAGGCCCCCGCGTGCGTACATGTCCGCCGCGGCCGCGCGATCGCCGGCCGCGGCGAGGTGATAGCCCACCTCGTCCGCCTCTTCGTCGAGTCGGTCGCCGAGCACCGACGCATGAGCGTCCGCTGCGCGCCGGTGGAGCGTCGCGAGATCCTCCGCGGAGAGCTCGGCGAGCACGACCTCGCGCGCGAGCGGCGAAGGGAAGCCGAACGACGCCGGCCCATCGCGTCGCAAGAGCCCGCGACCGGACAGCGAATCGATGACCGAATCGACGACGTGGATCGGCAGCTCGAGCATCGTCGCGAGCAGCTCCGGCGCGATGGGCGGCTCGAGGACCGCGGCTGCGACGAAGAGGTGGCGCTCGTCGTCCGACAACCTCCGCAGGCGGTCGCCGATGAGCGCGCGCAGCGTGCGCGGCACGACGACGCCGTCGTCGAGGGACAGCGACGCGACGCGACCATTCTCGACGACGACCGCGCCGCTCTCGACCAGCTTTTGCACCAGCGCCTCGAGGAACATCGGCTGGCCGCCGGCGCGCTCGCGCAAGAAACCCAGAAGCCCGGGAGGCACGTCCTCCACGCCGAGCGTCTGGGCGACGAAGCGCTCGGCGTCCGTCGGATCCAGCTCGCCGAGCGCGAGCTCGGAGTGGATGGGAAGCGACTGGAACGGCGCGCCGGGCTCCCGCCGGCCGCAGACCACGACGGCGATGCGTGACGCGCCGAGCCGCGCAGCAGCCCTGTCGATGATGTCCGCGCTCGCGGCGTCGAGCTCGTGCGCGTCGTCCCACACGAACACCGAAAAGCGATCGTCGGCCAGGCTCTGCATCATGCGCAGAAAGCCGCTCCGGAGCGACGCGGACGCTGGCAACCGCGCCGAGGGCTGCACCGCGCCGAGCTCGCCGAGCACGGCGGCCACCTCGTCGCCGGAAAGCCCGAGCGCACGGAGGCGCGGCTCGAGGGCCTGGATGCGCTCTTCGGGATCCCCGTCCCGAACGCCACTCACGCGCCGGAGCATCGCGAGAACGCCGCTGTAAGGGAGCTCCTTTCCGCGGGGCGGGCACGTCGCGAAGTAGCTCACCAGATCGACGGAGCCGCGCGAGAGCCGCTGCTGCATCTCGACCGCCAGCCGCGTCTTGCCGATCCCCGGATCGCCGAAGATGCCGAGCACGCGCAGCTCGCCGCGCGCCGCCTGGACCAGGGTCTCCCCGAGGCGCTGGAGCTCCGTCTTTCGGCCGATGAACGGATCGGCGAAACCGTCCTGCGCGAACTCCATGACCCGAAGCCCGCCGCCCGCGGGCTCGAGCGGAAAACGCCCCCGCAGCGTCGGCCCGATCCGGTGCGATACGCGCACCATGCGTTCCGCGCCGGCGAGCAGCCGAGCCTGCCCGATGAGCCGCTCGGTTCGCGCATCGGGCACGGGCCTCTGGTCCGCGTCGAGGTACAGCCGCCCGGCGTCGATACCCACCGACGGCGCGACGTCGCCCACGTCGAGACTGCGCGTGAGCACGAGCCCGCAGCGTACCGCCGCCTCACTGTCGCGCCCGTCGCTGCGATCGACGCCGAACAGCGCGATCACCTCGTGCACTCGTTCGGCGACGACGACCCCGCCGTAGCGCGCGAACGCGGCGCGGACGCGCGGCGAAAGCGCCTCGCCGAGCGGCCCCCGAGACAGCGAGAGCACGAGCACGGAGACGTGCCGCATCTGGCCGAACGCGGTGAGCGGCGGCACGCTCGGCGTCTTGGAAGCGGAAGGCTCGTCGGGCAAGAGCTCGAGCTCGAGGGGCGCCGGAGGTACCGTGAGCGGACGCGACAGCAGGGCGCCGATGGACTCGACGGGCTCCGCCTTCACCGTGGCCCGGTGCAGATCCACGAATGCGGCGAGGTCGGTCGCCGTCGCTCGTACGCCGCACGCATACGTCGTGGCGAGCAGTTCTTCGTGGAACGCGGA
>Ga0335076_10007254_pt1 | contig 11174 bp, 10 predicted proteins | sample Lox_Sample_25_FD_206717 | JGI IMG/M metagenome (GOLD analysis project Ga0335076, IMG submission 206717) | Soil microbial communities from Loxahatchee National Wildlife Refuge, Florida, United States - Lox_Sample_2.5 | ecosystem: Environmental > Terrestrial > Soil > Wetlands | place: USA... | reverse complement strand
TGCGACCGTATCCAGCACAACATCAGACGTGGCCACCTGCATGCCGTCGCGATTTCGGCGACCAACTACAACTCAGGCAGTAGTTACTTGTTCATACAGGGAGCCAAGGGACATGCCTTGTGGCACCGAATCCGAGTCGTCACAGTCCCCACGAAGATCACAGTGGACCACATCTGCGCCTCGGCGGCCATTCCACTCCTGTTTGAACCCGTGCGCCTCAAGACCCCGCAGGGCTCCGCTTTCTTTGGAGATGGATGCATCCGGCTGCAGCAGCCGCTCAGTCCCGTGATTCGGCTAGGCGCCGAAAAAGTCTTCGTTATCGGCGTTCGCTGCGAAGACAAAGAGCGCCTGGAGATGGACGATGGCGGCAGCAATCCCGCTCTCTCGCAGGTCATGGGAGTGCTGTTCAACGTAATGTTTCTGGATCATTTGGCAACCGACATCGAGCACCTCGAGCGCCTGAATCACTTGCTCGACAGCGGACACATCGTTCAGCCCGACGTGGAAGAGGAAGCCCGCATTCGGCCCATTGAGACGTTCGTCATTACCCCGTCGGTGAATTTATCTGATCTGGCCGGTGAGCATCGTAAGGATATGCCCTACCTGATCCAATATTTCGTGAACAGTCTGGGGCGCGACTTCGCTTCGAGTTCTGATCTGATGAGCTACCTTTTGTTCACCTCGAAGTTCACCCGTGAACTCATTTCCATTGGATACCACGACGCGGACGAAAGGATCGACGAGATCGAGGACTTCCTCTACTCTGGACAGCCGGACGGAGGCCTTCAACGTAGGTATTCAAAAGCCGCCGGCAATGGCGGGCGTTCGTCTTCCCGCCCTCGCTCCTGATCACTCACGCGCAGAATCTGCTTGGTCTGACCACTGTCAAAACAAGAATGCCAACGTGTTACGTGGAATTCGGAGCACGTTGGCCAATCGTCGCAGGATACTGCGCAGTGAAGGACTAAGCTGCTGCTGCCGCTACCTTCTCTTTCTTCGCGGGTCTCCGCACATGGCGCTCCGGCTTTGCCTTTGCCATTGCGGGCTGCTTCATCATTACGTCCATGAGCGCCTTTTGGGCGTCCACATAGCTCTTCACCGCTTCTCGCGTGATTTCGTTCAGGGGGAGGAACGGGAAAGGCCGTAACAGTTCCATGGTCTTGCCCGCAGTCTTCACATTTGCGTTCATCTGCTTGCCGGCAAGTTCAAGCAGCCGTTTCTGGGCTTCCATCAACGAGTCCGTCGCTTGGCGAGCCAACTCCTGCAGTTCCGCGGCCTTCACCTTCTTCCCTGGCCCGTTGACATGTTTGCCGCTGGTGGCCTTCGAGGTTTCCTCGGCGATCACGTCCAGAAACTGCTTCTGCGCCTTCACGAAGCTCTCCATATTTTCGCGAACCAGGTCGAGCAGCGGCTCGGGATGATACGGCTTGCCCGCTTTGGTGGCATCGAGCCAGCTGTGGGTCTGCTTGCTGGCGGTCTGCAAATACTCCTCTTGCAACTCGATGAACGTGTCGACACTACGACGGATGAGATCGGCCATCGCCTGAGCCATCGGCCAATCCGCCATCTGTTGCTTGACGCCGGTCATGAGCAGTTCGTTTTGCTCCTTGCCAAGTTCCAGCAGGACTTTCTGACCTGCCATGAAGTTAGTCACACCTTCGCTGGCGACTTCGCTCAAGATGGCTGTGGGGGAATGATGAGGATCAGAGAGTTGCTGGCGCACGGCATGCATCACGCTGGCGTTTTGGCGCATGGCCAAATCGATCAGGATTCGTTGGGTTGCGAATAGGGTCTGTGCTCCCTGCTGCGCCCATCCAGATAGGATCGAAAATACCGATGAATCTTTCGCATGGGCCCGGGGAGGTTCGTGCTTTACAGCCACTGGCATATAAATACCTCCAATTTGCTGCATTGCAGCATCAGCTAAACTGTACTCGCACCAGTTACTTATGTCAATATATTCTTGTTTGTTGTGCACAGCAGCGAAGGGTAGAAATGAAGTCACAAACGGTGGTTATCAAAAAATATAGCAATCGGCGCCTTTATGACACGGCAGGCAGCCGCTATGTGAACCTCGAGGACCTGGCTGCCCTGGTGCGTTCGGGAAAGGAAGTTCGCGTCGTCGATGCCAAGAGCGGGCGCGACTTGACCCGTGTCATTCTGACCCAGATCATCACCGAGGACGCGAAAGATAAACCCACTGGCCTGCCGCTGGAACTGCTCCGCCAATTGATCATGGCTTCTGACGAAGTGCGTCAGGAGTTCTTGATGTGGTATCTGAAGTCGGCATTCGACACTTTCCAGAAATTGCAGGACACGGTGCAGAATCGCCTGAGTGAGGTGCAGACGGCAATTCTGTCTCCTGTCGATATGATGAAGCGCTTCCTGGGAACGGGATCGGCTCCAACCGCGGCCACAGCCGGGTCATCGGAGGTGGACAGACTTCGGCGGCGAGTGGCAGACCTGGAATCTGCGCTGCAGCAAGTTGCGCGCTCGGGGAAAACAGCGCGAAAACGGAAAACGCCCTGAGCAAAATCGTTGTTGGTCGAAAGGCAAAGGCGCGCTATACTACCGCCCGGCCAGTACAGTGTTGTTGGGCAGAAGCAGAACCTGGGGTTCGAGAAGAGATTGCGGGCTCGAGCAAAGAGAACATCCTCACGTCGTTCCACTAGCAGTGGCCGAAGGGCCGCTGTGCAAGACCATCTAGCCACAAACACTCACCTTTGGACGGAAGCGTTGATTGGGGCTGAGATCCTCATGCTCCATGCGAGTCCGGTGTACTACGGTTTGGGCGTCCAGCGAGGTGACGGCTCGGCCGTAGTGATTATTCCGGGCTTTCTTGGAACCGACCTGTACCTCACGGAATTGCATGCCTGGCTGGCACGCATCGGGTATCGCCCTTATTTTTCGGGGATCGGGTTAAACGCTGAATGCCCCAATCTCTTGATTCAGCGACGCCTCAATCAAACGATAGAGACAGCTTTGAAGGAAACTGGGCAGAAGATTCATCTCATCGGCCATAGCCTGGGAGGGGTCATCGCCCGCTCGGTGGCGGCCCAGCGCTCGAAAGACGTAGCCTCCGTTATTTCGCTAGCCGCTCCCATTCGAGGAACTGTAGCCAACCATTCAGTTCTTCAAGCGGCCGAGGCCGTGCGGGTTCGCATCCTGCGGGAACACGGCCGAGGAGTGCTTCCCGACTGCTACACAGGTCGCTGCACATGCAATTTTCTTGATTCTTTGCGCCGCCGAGTTTCTGCTGACATGGTGGAAACCGCGATCTACACGCGTTCTGACGGCATTGTCGACTGGCACTACTGTATGACGAAGGATCCGAAGGTCGATGTGGAAGTCCCCGGGACGCACATCGGAATGGCTTTCAATCCGGCGGTGTACAGCGTGATCGCCGAGCGCCTCGCGCAGGCCCGTTCTTAACGAATCAACCTACCATTTCCAGGACCGCACCGTCTGCTGTATGGAGGCGCTCGCAATACCCATCTGGTCCCTCGACAAGAATCGCAGCAGCAGCCAAGCTGTTATTCGAGACTTCGAAGCTTCCGCTGCAATCTGTTTTCAAGTAAGGGAGCCGATGCACGCTCGTGCCGTTCCCGTCGATTGAGGCCTCCAGCCGCAGTCCATCTCGCTGCGTAGCCTCAAATACCCATTGCATCCGATCGCGGCTGCGCTCGCGGTCTTTCAGGCTTCGGAATGCGTACGCGCGCTCGCGGTGGAAAAGAACTGCCTTGCGGAAGACCAGTCCAAATGGCATCTCGTAGGTAAGAGCCTCAAGTGTGCTGGCCGGTCCGCGTTCTTGAGGGAAATAGGCATGAGTCCACGTCCAGAAGTTGCGATGGCGATATCCGCAATTGTGACCTTGAAGGCCAAACCCGAGCGGTTCACCGGAGAAACGGCGCCCGTCGAACAAGATCTCACCCGCAATAACGGCATCGGAATGAGGAGTGCGCGAGAAACCGATCCATCCCTTATCACTGAGAGTGACTCGAAACGAAGACTGATATCGCAGGTTCCACGAGATAGTATGACCCTCGACGTCCAGCTTGCCACAGCACGCTATTTCATTAATTCGATTACGGTCCACTTCGAGATGAAATGGAGCCGATCTCGGTTTGCTCGTCGCTAGAAGTTCCAGAGGGAATCCCTGGATGAAGGTTTGCGGCTTCTGCCCGGCGGGAAACCAGGTTGCCCACACCTGAACGGGCGCGCCGTTCGTGTTTCCGGCGCAGCCTCCGCGTCCGGGATTCATCAGAAGATATCGAAACCACCACGCGCCACTGCCATCCGCCAACCCCATGCGGAGAAACCACACTTCGTAGCGACGGCGCACCGACAGCGAAGAGAACAGCGCGTTTAGGGAAGCCACGGATTCCAAATCTCCGCACCAACTATCTCACAGCCAGCTAAGTCTTCCGTGACGATGGTCACTGCGGATTCGAGGATAGAGAACGATAGTTCAATCAGCGGTTTTGACATGCTGACCCCCTTTGCGATCCCCGCCGGCCTGGCTGAGGTTTCTCCCGATCAGTTGCGCAGCCTCTTGGCGAATTTTCTGCCAGAAGGCGCAACGACCGAGGAAAAGGTTCGGCGCATACAGTCCGCGCTCGAGAGCCCGCTGGGGCAGTCCATGCGCGAGGCGATGGCGCGATGGATCGTGGATGACATTGTTCCCGTCAGGTCACTAGTCCCTGAGTCATACATCAAGTGGAGACCCCCGGTTCGTGACGCCATGATGTTCGTGGTCGCCCGGCTTTCGGCCAAGCGACTGGCGCCGAAGATTCTGGAACAGATCGAACTTCCGCCGAACACGCCCGCCGAGACGCGCCTGTTGCGCCTGATTGCCCAGGTGCCCGGACTGCAGAAGCTTGGCCAAGTGATCGCCCGGAACCAACATCTGCGACCAGCACTGCGTAAGGCATTGTCTCGACTTGAAAATGGAATTCGCGACGTTCGTGCCGACGAGATGCGAGCCATTGTAGAGAAGCAAATAGGTCCCCAGATCAAGAAGTATGCGGTCAAGATTGCACCCGCGATTCTGTCTGAAGCTAGCGTGAGTGCCGTGCTTCGATTCACATGGAACAACCCTGATACCGGCGAACGCGAGCGTGGGGTGTTCAAGGTTCTGAAGCCGCATATCCCCGCCTATTTTGCCGAGGACATGGACTACTTGCAGGGACTAGCGGAGTATTTCGGTGATGTGCACCACCGCTACGGTTTTCCTTCCCACTTGATTCCCGACACATTCCGCAAGGTAAGAAGACTGCTCCAACATGAGGTCAATTTTCCCCGCGAACAGAAGACTCTACTCGAAGCGTGGACACTCTACGAGAAGCTACCCGGAATCCGCGTACCGCGTTTAATCCGAGGCTTGTCGACTCGCGCCATTACAGCTCTTAGCGAAGAACGGGGCGTAAAGGTCACGAATGCTGCGGTTCACCTTCGCTTGGCCGGCCGCCGGAAGCTCGCGGAACAACTTATTGAGGGTTTGATCGCAGTCCCGCTCCTGGCCGCTGTCGATAACGCGGTGTTTCATGGTGATCCCCACGCAGGGAACCTGCTCTACGACAACAGGAATGGACAGCTCACCATCATTGACTGGGCGCTACGCGAGCGACTGAGCCGGGAGCAGCGACGCCATCTTGCTTTGTTCTTCCTCATGGTCACGTTGCGGAACCCTGTGGGCGTGACGGATCAGATCCTCGGGCTGAGCGAGGGACGTATCCAGATTCCCTCCGCTCGCGGTCGCAAGGTTCGTGATATCGTCGAGGCGTTCCTGCGCGAGTTCCCCGCCACCCGAATACCGACGGGCGCCGACGCCATGCGGCTGCTGCAGCGCGTGGCCGTCAGCGGCGTGAAGTTTCCTTCATCGCTGATTATGCTGTCCAAGGTAATGTTCACACTGGAAGGAATACTGGCAGATATCGGCGGATCGGACGCGGCAATGGGTTTCGCCCTCGCGCGGCAGGTGGCACAGCACTGGTTCGCGAACCGTTCAGGCTACCGATCGCCTCTCATGACCAAAGATTGGATTGCGCTGCAGTGCAGCGCAATCCTGTATACCGGACGTTTGTGGTTGCAATGGGAACAGTCCCTGTTAAACCGCTATCTGACCGCAGCACCGGGTCCCGCGCAGGGTGTTCCACCTTTAATAGCGCAGTAGGGCGCTAAACTGCCACGTGCTTCCGGCGAGCTTTGACGCGGCGGTTCGCTTTCGGTCGCGCGATCTTCTTCTCAGGCGTGATAAGCGATCCAAACAGAGTACTTTCCGCTTTCACGAACTCACGCACACCGTCGCCGGTCATGTTCGCAATTGGCACAAGCTTGAATGGAGACATAAGTTCGAGAGCACGGCTGGTAGCGTCCAGATTGACGCTCATCTGCTGCCCCATGACATCCAGAAGCCTCTTTTGAGCTTCAATGAAGGCTGCGCCGGCCTCGCGAGCCAGGTGCCGGAGCTCCTTTTTTTCTTCGAGGGAAGGCTCCTTCTTGCCGCTGGTTGCCCTGGCTGTTTCCTGCGCAACGACCTCGAGAAACTTATTCTGCGCCCGGGCAAAAGTCTCTACTCCTTCGCGAGCAAATTCAACCAATCGTCCGGCCCGGCTGCCTTTCCCTGCTTTTTCGGACTCGAACCACTGTAGCGTTTGCCGGCTGGTGGTCGTGAGCAGTTCCTGCTGCATTTCGATGAGAGCATCGAGACTTCGTCGAACCAGGTCCGTCATGGCAGCGCCTGGCAAGAACCCACCGAGTTGCTCTTTCACACCTTTCAGAATGATGTCGTTTTCTTGCTGGGCCAACCCCAACAGGGTGCGCTGTGCCTCTACCAGGCTCGAACTCCCCTCCAAGGCCAGTTCCGTCAGAATCCCGAGAGGAGACTCGTGACCACGTTTTCCATCGCTCGACATACCTGTCCTCCGTTGCTGCATTGCAGCATAGGAATAGTATTTTGCGTCCAGCCCTTACCGGGCTGTGCGCCTCATCAACCTCGATGGTGATTGCACTCACTGGTCAAGGGACGACGTGAACCGTCTAATGACTTTGGAACTAGTTACGAAGCGGAATCCTGGGGGCCAAGAATAGAATGCGAACGATTCCAGAGGTTGAAGCGGCCAAAGAATTGATGAACGATGCGATGACCTGGTCCGTGATGAAGTGGCTGCGCGAAAAGAAGAGAGTGCGAAAAGCAGCGGACCGCGCAAACGAACTACTTGACCAAGCCAACCTCGCTGTCAAAAAGGCCTGGGGTGAGCCGCTTCGAGTCGCATATTCGTCCCTCAACGGCTCCGGCCGTGCCAAGCTCCCTACGGATCAAAGCCTCGTCGTGCTCGCCAAGGCTGTGAATGAAATAGACGAGAACGCCCGCCGCGCCCGACTCGAGGCAGAAGAGACCTTTGACCGGGCGGAGAAGCAATTGAGCACCGCTTTGGCCCGCGAAGGTTGCCGCAAGGCCATTCAGTCCTGGGAATTGCATGAAGTGGCAATCCGCAAGGCCGAGGCCGCGGCAAGCGAGATAGAAAACAAGATTCTCAAGTAGCCATCCGGCCTTTCATTTTGATACCTTCGACTCCTGCCGGAGCTGCCAGTCTCATTCCATCCGGTCGAGTCCATGTCTGCATCCCTGAATCCATCGAAAGTTGTCAATATTGAGGATCTTCGACGCATCTCTCAGCGCCGAGTGCCGCGCGCGGTGTTTGATTATCTCGATGGAGGAGCTGAAGGGGAACTCACTCTCCAGGAAAACTGTCGCGCCTTTCGCGAGGTGACTCTCCGTCCCCGCGGCGCGGTCGCGATAGACCGCTGCGACTTGAAAACTCGCGTCGTTGGCCATGATTTGTCGCTGCCTTTCATTCTCGCACCCGTTGGATACAGCCGGCTCATGCATCCGGGGGGCGAAGTCGTCGCAGCTCAGGCCGCGGGTGAAGCGGGGACGGGATACATCCTTTCCACCATATCCGGGCACAAGCTGGAGAACGTTCGAGCCGCCACGAAAGGGCCGGCTTGGTTTCAGCTCTATCTTCTCGGCGGGCGGCAGGCGGCCGAGGGCGTTCTGGATCGGGCTACGCGCGCAGGATTCACCGCACTGGTGATCACTGTCGATACGCCAGTCGCGGGCATGCGCGAGCGCGACTCGAGGAACGGGATGAAGGAGCTGCTCAGTGGTTCCTTCTTCCAGAAGCTTCCCTTCCTGCCCAATATTCTTTTCCACCCTAGTTGGCTGGTCTCGTTCCTAATGGATGGTGGAATTCCGAAGCTAGAGAATGTGGTCATTCCCGGGAAAGGACCGATGGAGTTGGTCGATGTGGGCGCGGCTTTGGCGCAGGCGACGGTGACATGGAGTGACCTTCGTTGGATTCGCGAACTGTGGAAAGGACCGATCGTGGTAAAAGGCTTGCTAACCGGCGAAGATGGGAAGCGGGCAGTGGATGAAGGCGCCAATGCGATCGTGGTTTCAAATCACGGAGGTCGCCAATTGGACTCGGCTTCCGCTACCTTGCGCGCTCTTCCGGAGGTCGTCGCCGCCGTGAACGGTCAGGTGGAAGTTTTAATGGATGGCGGGGTACGGCGCGGTAGTGATGTCGTGAAAGCCGTTTGTCTGGGTGCGAAGGCCGTGCTGGTCGGGCGAGCTTACGCCTATGGGCTTGCGGCAGCGGGACATGCGGGGGTGGCGCGAGCGATCACGATCCTGAGGGCGGACGTTGAACGTACCTTACGACTGCTCGGCTGCGAGTCTATTGGTTCTCTGGATCGATCTTATGTGACGTCGCCTTCTTCCTGGCTCGGATGATCGAGTTCTCCAGGGGCCAAATTGCAGTTCGTGTTGCAGCGAACTTTGCCCCGGTAAAAAAGCCTGAACCCAAGGGAACGAAATCTTAATCCTAGGTGTGAAACGGCCGGAAGGCCGCGCAGAAACCAATAGCAGGGGATTAGAAATCCAGATCGATAACGGAGGCGCCATGATTCTGGGCATGAGCATCGCCACATATACCGCGCTGCACGTCGCAGTCAGCCTTATTGGCATAGGTTCAGGCCTTATCGTTTTGTTCGGTCTCCTCAGCGGCCGGAAATTAGACAGATGGACTGCGGTCTTTCTGATCACCACTGCGTTAACCAGTATTGGCGGTTTCGGCTTCCCCTTCACTCACCTTCTGCCCTCGCATGTTCTTGGGATCATTTCTCTAGTGGTTCTGGCCGTTGCTATTCCGGCGCGATACGTATTCCACCTCTCCGGCTCATGGCGCTCCGCGTATGTGATTACGGCATCTCTGGCCTTGTACTTCAACATCTTTGTTCTGGTGGTGCAATCCTTCGAAAAGGTTCCGAGTTTGAAAGCGGCCGCTCCCACCCAAAAGGAACCTCCATTCCTTGTGGCGCAGTTGCTCGTGCTGGTGACGTTCGCTATCCTCACCGTCTTCGCGACCATCAAATTCCACCCCGAGCGAGTGCGAACAACCTGATCGAAATCTGACGTCAAGTAATTGCCTGCACTCCTACCTCTGGCCGCAGGCGCCCCGTGCATATACATTGGCGTGTTCTGCATAGACTGGTAGGCTACTTCGGCCTACATTACTAGAGAGATCAGACGCGGTTTGTTAGTCCGCTTGATCGATTTTGTATCCGCAGAATGTCTCCGATGAAAAAGCACTTCCGTTTTTCCGGCAGCAATTTCACAAAGCTAAAGGAGCTTGGGGTGAGTGCCCCAGCCGTAGTCCGCAGAGCCGGGCTTCCCCAGAATTGTATTGGCCAGCCACGCGTTCTCTTGACCACCGAGGAACTGTTCGCCCTGTGGCGAGCCATCGGCGAGATCAGTACGAATCCTGCGATCGGGCTCCAGCTCGGCAGTGAGAACAGAACCGAGCGATTTCATCCCATCGGCTTAGCCGCTCTCTCTTCCGAAACTTTCGGCGAGGCGATCGATCGGATGGCGCGTTACAAGCAACTGACCTGTCCAGAAGAAATTCTTCAGGAGAGGGATACGGATGAATGGCGCATTCATTTTCATTGGCTTCTGGCAGCAGAGGTTGAGCCTCCTGTACTGATCGAGTGTGCGTTCGCGTGGGTGCTGTCGACGGCTCGCCACGGAACTGGGACACGAATTTCGCCAATCCGAGTGGAGTTCATGCAACCACGGCGCCACATCAAGACACTGGAGCGCCACTTCGGCTGTCCGGTCGTCTGCGGAGCGTCCAGAAACGCGATTGTGTTTCGCAGCTCAGACGCACAGAGACCATTCGTTACGCGCAATGCCGAGCTTCTTGCCATGCTCGCTCCGCAGTTCGAACGTGAACTCAGTGAGGAAAAGGAAGACGAGAACTTCGTAGAGCGGGTTCGAGTGGCCATACAACAGAACCTCACGGGCCGACGCCCCACGGTCGACGACATCGCGGAATCCTTGCACATCAGTACTCGAACTCTGCAGCGACGCCTACAGGATGAGGGCTGCAGCTTTCAGCGAGTCCTCGACGAAGCTCGCCATCAACTGGCCCGCCACTATCTCAATAATTCGTATCTCGAATTGAACGAAGCCGCGTACCTTCTCGGATATGAGGATGGAAACTCGTTTGTGCGAGCCTTCCGCACCTGGGAAGGAGTTCCACCTGCTCGCTGGCGGGAACAGCAGCGGGCGCAGGCGGCATCTTAAGCAGGTCCATCTATTAGGAGAAACGATGCAAAAACGCAAGCTTGGAAAAAGCAATCTGGAAGTATCGGAAATCGGCTTCGGTTGTATGGGTCTGAGCTTTGGCTTTGGACCGGCCGTGGATAAGCAGCAAGGTATCTCTGTAATTCGAGGTGCCGTGGAACGCGGCGTCACGTTCTTCGACACGGCTGAGATCTATGGCGCCTACACGAACGAAGAACTGGTAGGCGAGGCCGTTGCGCCCTTCCGCGATCAGGTAGTCATCGCCACGAAGTTCGGTTTCAGGATCGATGATGCCGGGAAACAGGCGGGGTTGGATAGCCGTCCGGAGCACATCAAGGAAGTCGCCGAAGCCTCACTGAAGCGGCTGAGAACAGATGTGATCGACCTGTTCTACCAACATCGCGTTGACCCCAACGTTCCCGTTGAAGACGTCGCTGGAGCTGTAAAGGACCTAATCCAGCAAGGCAAGGTCAAGCACTTCGGGCTTTCTGAGGCTGGGGTCCAGGTGATCCGGCGCGCTCATGCG
>Ga0335076_10007253_pt1 | contig 11174 bp, 8 predicted proteins | sample Lox_Sample_25_FD_206717 | JGI IMG/M metagenome (GOLD analysis project Ga0335076, IMG submission 206717) | Soil microbial communities from Loxahatchee National Wildlife Refuge, Florida, United States - Lox_Sample_2.5 | ecosystem: Environmental > Terrestrial > Soil > Wetlands | place: USA: Florida... | reverse complement strand
ATCCCGCCCGGCGTGGTCAACGTGCTCAGCTCGTCGGATGCCGTTGTCGGAGAAGCCCTGACCGCCAGCCCCGACGTCGACGTCATCACCTTCACCGGATCGACACCCGTCGGCCGCCGGATCATGGCCGCGGCCAGCCAGACCGTCAAACGCGTCTTTCTCGAGCTGGGTGGCAAGTCGGCGGCGATCATGCTCGACGACGCCGACTTCGCGACCGCCAGCATGTTCGCGGCTTTCAGTATCGTCACCCATGCCGGGCAGGGGTGCGCGTTGACGTCGCGGCTGCTGGTGCCGCGCAAGCACCACGACGAGATCGTCGAATTGATCGCGCAGAACTTCGCCAAGGTCCGGCACGGCGACCCCGCCGATCCGAAGACCTACATGGGACCGCTGATCAACGAGCGCCAGCGCGACAAGGTCGACGCGATGGTGCAACGGGCCGTCGCCGAGGGCGCCACGCTGGTCACCGGCGGCGAGCGCATGGGCCCCGGCTACTTCTATGCGCCCACCCTGCTGACCAATGTCGATCCGGGTAGTGAGATCGCGCAGCAAGAGATCTTCGGCCCGGTGCTGATCGTCATCGGCTTCGACGATGACGACGACGCGGTGCGCCTCGCCAACAACTCGATCTACGGTCTTGCCGGCGCGGTGTTCAGCGCCGATCAAGAGCGGGCGTTGGCATTGGCGCGACGGATCCGCACCGGATCGTTTTCCATCAACGGCGGCAACTACTTCGCTGCCGACAGCCCGTTCGGTGGCTTCAAGCAATCCGGCGTCGGCCGGGAGATGGGGGTGGCCGGTTTGGAGGAATTCTTGGAGCGCAAGACCTTTGCAGTGCCTGTTCCGGGGGTGGCATGATGGGCGGGCCGCTGGACGGCATCCGCGTCCTCGAGGTCGCCATGTACGGGTTCGTCCCGTCGGCGGGCGCGGTGCTGGCGGAATGGGGCGCGGACGTGGTCAAGATCGAGCACGCGGTTACCGGTGACCCGCAACGCGGGTTGCGGCAGACCGGCCTGCTGCGCGTCGAGGGCGATCCCAACCCGAACATCGAGCACGCCAACCGGTGCAAGCGCAGCCTCGGCCTGGATATGTCAGTGCCGGAAGGCAAAGAAGTGCTCTACGAGCTGGCTCGCCGCTCCGATGTCTTCTTGACCAGCTTCCTGCCCGGACACCGGAAGAAGTTCGGCATCGACGTCGACGACATCCGGGCGGTCAACCCCAACATCGTTTACGCCCGGGGCAGCGCGCTGGGTCCGCGCGGCGCGGAGTCCGAAAAGGGCGGCTACGACATGACCGCATTCTGGTGTCGGGCCGGGACCGCCGCCACCATCACCCCGCCCGGAACCGAGGGCATGGTCGGTCCGCCCGGACCCGCCTATGGCGACACCATTTCGGGCACCAATCTCGCCGGCGGGATCGCGGCGGCGTTGCTCAAGCGCGAACGCACCGGCGAACCGTCGATCGTCGACGTCTCGCTGCTGGGCAGCGGGCTGTGGTCGCTCGGACACACGGTGGCGCTGACCGTGCATCTCGGGCAGCGCATGGAAGCGTTCCCGCCCGGCGTGCACGGCTCGCCGATCAACCCACTGGTCGGTCTCTATGCGACGTCCGACGGCCGCTACATCTCCTTTGTGATGATGCAAGCCAGCAAGTTTTGGGCCGATGTTTGCCGCCATATTGACCAACCAGAACTGGCAGACGACCCGCGTTTCGACACCGACGAAAAGATCGCCGCCAATACCGCCGAGGCGGTGCAAATTCTCACCAAAGCGATCGGCACACGCCCGCTCGCGGAGTGGAGCGAACGCTTCGCGACGCTGTCCGGGCCGTGGGCTCCGGTGCAGGACACCCTGCAGGCAGCCAACGACGCTCAGATCAGGGCGAACGAATATGTAGTGCGCGCAGGCGAACTCGAGCTCGTCGCCAACCCGGTGCAGTTCGATGTGACCGCACCCGCGTCCGGGCCGGCCCCTGGGTTCGCCGAGCAGACTGACGAAATCTTGATGGAGCTCGGACTCGACTGGGACCGCATCATAGAGCTCAAAACTATCGGTGCCGTCACTTAATTCGGAGGTTGCTCGGTTGTCAATTTTCACTCCCGCCGCATGCGTGATGAGTCATAATCTCCGCACGCTTCAAGAAGTGAAGTTTGTCCATCCCGCGTTGTCGGATGCGCCAACTCACGCGAACGATACGGAGCGACTGGGCGTGAGGATGGTAGGCGGCGATGGCGACTAAAGGCGCGGAGCGCTGGTCCACCGGGATCACCATGCCCAGTGGCTTCTCTGATGCAATGCAGGCCATCGGTGGGCTGTTCGCGATGGCCGCCGACGCAATCAAGTTCACGTTTCGCCGCCCCTTTCAGTGGCGAGAGTTCCTGGAGCAGTCCTGGTTCGTCGCGCGGGTGGCGTTGGCTCCCACCTTGTTGGTGGCGGTCCCGTTCACGGTGTTGGTCAGCTTTATTCTGAACATCCTGCTGCGCGAATTGGGTGCCGCGGATCTCAGCGGCGCGGGTGCGGCGTTCGGCGCGGTCACCCAACTCGGTCCGCTGGTGACGGTGTTGATCGTGGCCGGCGCGGGCGCGACGGCGATGTGCGCGGACTTGGGTTCGCGCACTATTCGCGAAGAGATCGACGCGATGGAGGTTTTGGGCATCAACCCGGTGCAGCGGTTGGTGACGCCGCGGATGCTCGCTTCCGGCTTGGTGGCGCTGTTGCTCAACAGCCTGGTTGTCACCATCGGCATCGTCGGCGGCTATGTGTTCTCGGTATTCGTGCAAGACGTCAACCCAGGCGCATTCGCCGCCGGGATCACGCTGCTGACCGGTGTGCCCGAGGTGATCATCTCGTGCGTCAAGGCAGCGCTGTTCGGCCTGATCGCCGGACTGGTGGCGTGCTACCGGGGATTGACAGTTTCCCGTGGAGGGGCCAAGGCGGTGGGCAACGCCGTCAACGAAACCGTGGTGTACGCGTTCATGGCGCTATTCGTCATCAACGTGGTTGTCACCGCGATCGGCATCCGATTCACGACGAAGTGATGGGGGAGATGCCGTGACGTTGGTGAAGTCGCTGAGAGCGACCTATCCCCGGACATTTGGGGTCCTCGGCGGATGGCGGCGACCCGTCGGCACGCTGACATCGATCGGCGACCACACCTTGTTCTACGGCCGGGCACTCGCCGGTATACCCTTTGCAATCACCCGCTACAGCCGCGAGATCATTCGCCTGGTCGCTGAAATCAGCATGGGCGCAGGAACATTGGCGATGATCGGCGGAACGGTCGTGATCGTCGGATTCCTGACACTGGCCGCCGGCGGCACGCTCGCGGTGCAGGGGTACAGCTCGCTGGGCAATATCGGCATCGAAGCGCTGACCGGATTCCTGTCGGCGTTCATCAACGTCCGCATCGCGGTACCCGTGGTTGCCGGGATCGGATTGGCAGCCACCTTCGGTGCGGGCGTGACCGCGCAATTGGGCGCGATGCGGATCAGCGAAGAGATCGATGCGTTGGAAGCCATGGCGATTCGGCCGATCTCGTATCTCGTCAGCACCAGGATCATTGCCGGAATGCTGGCGATCACACCGCTGTACGCCATTGCCGTCATATTGTCGTTTCTCGCCAGCCAGTTCACCACCACCGTCTTGTTCGGCCAATCGAGTGGCCTCTACAACCACTACTTCGACACCTTCTTGAACCCGATCGACTTGTTGTGGTCGTTCCTACAGGCCATTCTGATGGCGCTCGCGGTTCTTCTGCTGCACACGTATTACGGGTATTTCGCATCGGGCGGACCGGAGGGTGTCGGCGTCGCCACGGGCAACGCGGTCCGTACGTCGCTCATCGTCGTGGTATCGGTAACGCTGCTGGTTTCGCTATCGATCTACGGCTCGAACGGAAACTTCAACCTGTCGGGATAGGGAAAGGATTCGATGGAACGCACTGGGATACGCGCACTGACGGGTCTGGCGAGCGTGGCTGTGATCGCCGCGATCGTCGCCGTCGCCGTGGGCCTATTCCAGGGCAGCTTCACCGAAAGCGTGCCGGTTACCGTGGTTGCGTCGCGGGCCGGTCTGGTGATGAACACCGACGCGAAGGTGAAGATGCGCGGTGTGCAAGTGGGCAAGGTCGATTCGATCGAGGCGCGGCCGAACGGCCAAGCGGTGCTGCACTTGGCGATGTATCCCTCGGAGATGCACCTCATTCCGTCAAACGTGCTCGTCGACCTCACGTCGCCAACAGTTTTCGGTGCGAAGTTCGTCGATCTGGTGGCGCCGGCCGAACCGTCGGCGCGGCCGCTGCACGCCGGTCAGGTGCTGGACAGTCAACACGTCACTGTCGAGATCAACACAGTGTTCAAACAGCTGACAGCGGTGCTCGGCAAGCTGGATCCCGCGAAACTGAACGAGACCCTCGGGGCTGTCTCGCAGGCGCTGAGCGGCCGAGGTGAAAAGCTCGGGCAAGCGTTCAGCGATCTGGATTCGTTTCTGGCTAAGTTCAATCCCAGTATTCCCGCGCTGAGCCGCGACATCGCTTTGTCGGTGCCGGTTTTCCGGGCGTACGGCGACGCGTCGCCGGATCTGGTGCGGACCGTTAACAATTCGGTGAAGATCAGTCAGTCGATCGTCGATGAGCAACACAACCTGGACGCATTCCTGGTCAGTGCGATCGGTTTGGCCGACGTCGGCAATGACACCTTGGGCCCCAACCGCAAGGGGCTGTCAGATGTCATTCACCTGCTGGCACCGACGACCGATCTGCTCAACGAGTACGCCCCTGCGCTGACGTGCACACTCGGCGGACTCGCACAGATACAGAAGAGTCCGCCGTTGCCCGAACCGAGCATCAACATCGCTGCGAGTCTCACGTGGGGCGGCGAACGTTATCGGTATCCGCAGAACCTGCCCAAGGTCGCGGCGACGGGCGGCCCGCGCTGCATGAGTATGCCGAAGTTGCCCTTCAACACCAAGGCGAAGCTCCTCGTCGCAGACACCGGCGCCAACCCGGTGGGATACGGGAATCCGCAGGTGCTGCTGAACTTCGATGGCCTCAAACAGTTGTTGTACGGGCCGATTGACGGCCCACCGCGCAACCCCGCCCAGGTCGGACAACAGGGATGAGGGGCTCACTGCGCGCGACGATGGTCAAATTCGGTGTCTTTGCCGTTGTGATGGCGTTACTGACCGCGTTTTTGTTCTTCATCTTCGGCCAGTACCGCACCGGTGCGGTCACCGGATACTCGGCGGTCTTCAACGATGCGTCGCGCCTGAAGGCCGGAGATTCGGTGCGGGTCGCCGGCATTCGGGTGGGCACCGTCAATGGCGTTTCGCTGCAGCCGGACAAAAAGGTTGTGGTGAAATTCGACGCGGACAACTCCATCGCGCTCACCGACGGCACCAAAGCGGCGGTTCGCTACCTCAACCTGGTCGGCGATCGCTACCTCGACCTCGTCGATGGCCCAGGCTCGACCCGGCGGCTGCCGGCTGGGGGGCAGATCGGTGTCGACCACACCGCGCCGGCGCTTGATCTGGATCTGCTGCTCGGCGGACTGAAACCGCTCATCCTGGGTTTGAACCCGCACGATGTCAACGCGCTCTCGTCGGCGCTGTTGCAGATATTCCAGGGCGAGGGCGATACCATCCAGTCGCTGCTCAACAAGTCGACATCATTCTCGAATGCGTTGGCCGACAACGACCAAACGATCGAGCATCTGATCGACAACCTGAACACCGTGGCGGCCACCCTGCAAAAGGACGGCGGCAAGTTCTCCGAGGCAGTCGATCGCCTCGAGAAGCTGATCACGGGATTGGCAGGCGACCGCAACACCGTCGGTACCGCCATCGACGCGCTGAGCAAGGGAACCACCTCGGTGGCAAACCTGTTGAGCCAAGCGAGGCCACCGCTGTCCGGCACGATAGACCAGCTCAATCGGGTGGCCCCGAATCTCGAAAACGACAAAGACCGCCTCGATGTTGGACTTCAGAAGGCGCCCAGGAACTATCGCAAGCTGGCCCGGCTCGGCGTGTTCGGCGCCACCATCCCGTATTTCCTCTGCGAGATCACGATCCGCGGCACCGATCTGCAAGGCAAGACCGTGCTGGGTCAATTTTTTAGGTCCGATGCGCAGAGGTGCGAGGAACCCTGATGTTGAAATATGGCGGAACTGGGCTGATCAAAGCCGGATTCATCGGCGCCGTTCTGGTCGTGCTGCTCATCGCGGTGGGCCTGTCGCCCGATCGGATTGTGTCGTTGGTGAGCGACGTCCGATACCAGGCGTTGTTTTCCCAAGCCGGCGGCCTTGCCACCGGGAACGCTGTGACGGTGTCCGGAATCAAAGTCGGCACGGTATCCGATGTGTCGCTGCGCAACGGCGACGCGCTGGTCACGTTCACGATGAAAGGCAACGTTCCACTCGGAACGGATACCACCGCACACATTCGGACCGGCACCCTGCTGGGTGAACGCGTGCTGACCCTGGAGTCGGCCGGCGGCGGAATGATGCATCCGTTGGATGTCATCCCGATGTCCCGCACCGGCTCGCCGTACTCGCTGACCGAGGCGGTCAGTGACTTCACGTCCTACGCCGGCGGCACAAACACCGCGACCTTGAACCAGTCACTCGACACGCTGTCGGCCACGCTCAACCAGATAGCCCCGCAATTGGGGCCCACCTTCGACGCGGTCAGCCGGTTGTCGAAAAGCCTCAACGATCGCAACACCAGCCTGGCCGACCTATTCAAGAGTGCGAGCAGTGTCACCGGAATCCTCTCCGAACGTAGCCAACAGGTCAACAAGCTCATTCTCAACTCCGACGACCTGCTGGAGGTCTTGGCGGGACGCCGGCAGGAGATCGTTCAGCTGTTGGCCGCTACCTCGACGGTGGCCCAGCAGCTGACCGGATTGGTGCATGACAACGAAAGCAAGTTGGCGCCGACGCTGAAGAAGCTGAATTCGGTGACCGCGGTGCTCGAGAAGAACCGCGACAATCTCGAGAAAGCGTTACCTGGCCTCAAGAAATTCGAGATCACGGTAGGTGAGGCCATCGCCAGTATGTACGCCTATTCAGCGTTCGTCCCGAACTTCTCTGTGCCGGAACTCTTCCAGCCGTTCCTGGATTACCTCTGGGGATTCCGCACCTTCGACACCGCGCGCGGTCCGGGCTTCCCGTCGCCGGTACCGCGGTCGTTGATCCCGTGGCCGTACAACGGTGCTCCGCCGTGCCCTGGCTGTACCTTGGGCGGACGGATCGGAGGATCCCAGTGACCTCCAGGATTTCCCGGCTCCCACGAAACAGGCTGACGGCCGCAGTAGCGTTAGCTCTGGCAGCGCTTCTCATTGCCGGTGCGGTCGTGATGGTCCGACAGATCTTCTTCGCTCCTAAGACCATCACCGCCTACTTCACCTCGGCCACCGCGATCTACCCCGGTGACCAGGTACGGGTCTCGGGTGTCAAGGTCGGCACCATCAAATCCATTGAGCCGCAGGGCACCCAGGCGAAACTAACCTTGCACGTCGACCGCGATGTGCCCATTCCGGCGGACGCGAAAGCGATCATCTTCACCGAGAACCTGGTCGCCGCCCGCTTTGTCGAACTCACTCCCGCCTACCGGACCAGCGGCCCGGTCATGGCTGACGGAGCGGTGATACCGGTGCAACGCACCGCCGTTCCGGTGGAGTGGGACGAGGTCAAAAACCAATTGATGCGGCTGGCAACGGATTTGGGCCCGAACGCCAAGGTGTCGACACCGGCGATATCGCGGTTCATCGACAGCGCCGCCAACGCATTGCAGGGTAATGGCGACAAGCTGCGTCAGACGCTGGCTCAACTGTCCGGGGTGGCGCGGACCTTCGCGAACGGCAGCGGCAACATCGTCGACATCATCAAGAATCTGCAGACTTTCGTCACCGCGCTGCGCGACAGCAACGTCCAGATGGTGCAGTTCAACAATCGTCTGGCCACGCTCACCAGTGTGGTCAACGACAGCAAATCCGATCTGGACGCGGCGCTTACGGATCTGTCAGAGGCGGTGGGCGAGGTGCAGCGATTCATCGCCGGAACGCGCGACGCGACTAGTGAACAGCTGGCCCGATTGAGCAATGCCATCCAGCCTCTCGTCGATCAGCACATGGCTCTGGAGAACATTCTGCACGGTGCGCCGACCGCCCTCAGCAACTTCTTCAACGACTACAACGCCGACACGGGCACCATCGTGGGCGGGTTCGGGATCATGAACTTCGCCAATCCCACGTGGTCAGGCCTCCTTCTTCCGATACCCATTCCCGGCTGCACGCAAGTGGGCGCTGTCGAGAACGTCACGGCGACCGAATCGGGCAAGCTGTGCTCCCTGTTCCTCGGTCCGGGGATGCGGGTGCTCAACTTCAACAGCGTGCCGTTCCCGATCGATCCGTTCCTGCAGAAGTCGGTCGATCCGGCCAACGTTGTCTACAGCGAAGACCGCCTGGCGCCCGGCGGCGCGGGCCCGAAGCCCGGACCGCCCGAAACCCCGCCCGCGGTGTCGGCGTACACGGGGATCGGTGGCGACTCGCTGGTGCCCGGCCCGACTCCGTCGACGCCACTGCCGCGGATACCCGGGGCGGCGATGCCGTTGCCGCCCCCGCCGTCGACACCAGAGCCGCCGCCACCGGCGCCGAGTGTGCCGGGCATGCTGCTCCCAGCGGAAGCTCCGCAACCGTGACCGCCCGGATTGCGCTGCGGCGTGTGCTCGCCATCGGCGGCTGTGTAGCGCTGACCGGCAGCGGATGCGCCTTCCACGGCCTCAACTCGCTACCTTTGCCCGGCGCGGTCGGACGTGGACCGGGCGCCGACATCTATCACGTCGAACTCGCGAACGTCATTACGATGGAGTCGAATTCGCCGGTGATGATCGATGACGTCGTGGTCGGCAGCGTGCGCAATATGAAGGTGAAGGACTGGCACGCCGACGTCGAGATCTCGGTCAAGCCTGACGTCGTCGTCCCCGCCAACGCGGAGGCCGCCATCGGCCAGACCAGCCTGCTGGGGTCCATGCACCTGGAGCTCAATCCGCCGCTGGGGCAGCCTGGTGTCGGACGGCTGCGGCCGGGGGCCACCATCCCGCTGAGTCGATCGTCGACCTATCCTTCGACCGAGCAAACCTTGTCGTCGCTGGCGCTCGTCGTCAACGGCGGGGGGCTCGGGCAGATCGGGGAGATCATCCACAATTTCAGCGCCGCACTGGACGGCCGTGCCGGCGCGGTGCGCGACCTGATCAATCGTTTTGACACTCTTATTGGGACACTCGACGAACAGCGCGACAACATCGTCGCGTCCATCGCAGCGCTGGATCAGCTTGCCGGGACGTTCGCGGCGCAGCGCGACGTCGTCACCGAGGCGCTGCGTAAGTTGCCGCCCGCGCTCGATGTGCTGATCAGGGAGCGGCCACGGCTGACGGCCGCTTTGGACCGGCTGCGCGTGTTCAGCAACACCGCCAACGGGCTGATCAATGACACTCAGGCCGACTTGGTGAGAAATCTGAAGAATCTGGAGCCGACCATCAAGGGGCTCGCCGACGTCGGACCGCCCCTTGACACGGGGCTTGCGGCGTTATCGGTCTTCCCGTTCACCCAGAACTTCGTCGACCGCGCTATCCGCGGAGACTACTTCAACCTGCACGTGTCGTTGGATCTGACTATTCCCAAGCTCAAGGGGGGCCTGTTGCTTGGGACGCACTGGGGACAGCTAAACGAACAGTTGATACCCGCGCCTGGGGATCCGCCTTACATGCAATACACCCTCGATCCATTGCACGGCGGCTTCGGACCGCCCCCCGGCGCCCAGGCGCCCCCGCCCCCTGGTCCTCCGCAGCCGCCTGGCGTTCCGCCGGCTGGTCCCCAAGCGCCGCCGCCACCGCCGGGACCTGGGCAGCCGAATCTTCAGTTCAGCGCTCCGCTACCGGGGCCCGCTGCGCCGGCGCCCGGCCCGCTGCCCGGGCCCGCTGCTCCACCCCCTGGGTTTGGTCCGCTGCCCGGACCCGCCGCTGCGCCGTCGGCTCCGGGGCCGGTTGCGCCGAATGTTGCGCCGCCGCCGGGGATCCCGCCGGCGGGAGGAGGCGGATAGATGCTGACGCGCTTCGTCCGAATTCAGCTGGCGATCTTCGCGATCGTCGGGACGCTCGCCGTGATCGCGATGGTCCTCTTCTACATTCAGGCACCGACCTTGCTCGGTATCGGTCGGATGACTGTCAACCTCGAGCTGCCGGCGACCGGCGGCCTCTACCGGTTCTCCAACGTGACCTACCGCGGCGTGCAAGTCGGCAAGGTCACCGCGGTGGCGCTCACCTCTAACGGCGCCAAAGCGACGCTGTCACTTGGCACCTCGCCAAAGATCCCGGCGAACCTCGAAGCGAAGGTGCTCAGCGTTTCGGCGGTCGGCGAACAGTACGTGGACCTGCAGCCGCGCACGGATTCGGCGCCCTATCTGCACAACGGCTCGGTTATTGCCATGCGTGACACCACGATTCCGCAAGCGGTCGGACCGATGCTCGATCAGGTGAGCGCCTTGGTCAAGAGCCTTCCCAAGAACAAGATTTCTCAACTACTCGACGAGTCTTTCCAGGCCTTCAACGGGGCTGGATACGATTTCGGGTCGCTGGCCGATGCGTCATCGCGAATCGCCGCCGACGCCAACGCCGTTTCCGACCACACACGCGCGCTGGTCGAGGACAGCCAGCCGCTGCTGGACGCGCAGGCGCAGACGACCGGTTCCATTCGGACGTGGGCGCGCAGCCTGGCCGGGATCTCGGACGTCTTGACGAACGACGACTCGAAGGTCCGCACTATTCTGGAAACCGGTCCCGGAGCGTTGGACGAGGCGTCACGGCTCTTCGCGCAGATCAAGCCGACGCTGCCGGTGTTGCTTGCCAACCTGACCACGATCGGGCAGATCGGCGTCACCTATCACGCCTCGCTGGAGCAGTTGCTGGTGCTGCTGCCGGCGTCCGCTGCCTACGAGCAAACGGCGAACGGCTTGAATTGGCCCGACGGTCTGGCCAGGGGCGACTTCGCGCTCACGATTGACGATCCGCCGATTTGCACGGTCGGCTTTCTGCCACCCAGCCAATGGCGATCCCCGTCCGACACCAGCGATATCGACACCCCGGACGGGATGTACTGCAAACTGCCGCAGGATTCACCGCTCG
>Ga0335076_10007251_pt1 | contig 11175 bp, 10 predicted proteins | sample Lox_Sample_25_FD_206717 | JGI IMG/M metagenome (GOLD analysis project Ga0335076, IMG submission 206717) | Soil microbial communities from Loxahatchee National Wildlife Refuge, Florida, United States - Lox_Sample_2.5 | ecosystem: Environmental > Terrestrial > Soil > Wetlands | place: USA... | reverse complement strand
GTCACCCGGGAAACACGGGGCGACTGCTCACCATGGCGCAATTGGAATTCATGCGCGACTTTCAATACCCGTTAGCCCTGAAGTTCCTGGCCCGCCGCATCGCTCTGTTGCAGGAGTTCAGCAAGCAGTCGGAAGAGAACGCCCGCGTCGCCAAGGAAGACATCTTCGGCCTGCAGAATTCGCAGAAAGCCCTCACCGGCTACCAGGCCGGCCTGTTGGACAAGGCCATCATGGACCAGAAGGCTGCCGATGAAGCCAAGCTTCGCGCAGCGTTCAAGGCCGATCCTAAGAACGCCGGCAGCGATCCCTGGGAAGAAATCGCGCAGGCCATCAAGACGCAGCAGGCCATCTACCCCAACCTGCTTTATCTCGAGAGACTACGCGGCTTTTCGGGACACCTGTCGCAGATCGCCCGCATTCTGGTTCGCGCGGCAGAGGAAAAGCCCAAACCAAATGCGGAGCGTATGCGCGAATTCCGCGACTCCACCCTGCCGTCACTCGAGCAGCAATTGTTCTCGACTGAACCGGTTTACAAGAACCTCGACACAGTTGTTCTCTCCGATTCATTGGCCGAGATGCAATCGGCGCTGGGCAACGACAATCCGGATGTGAAGGCAGTTTTGCAGGGGAAATCGCCTGCGGACGCGGCTAAGGAGATGATTGCCAACACTAAGCTCGACGATGTTGCGGTGCGCAAGCAGCTCTACGAAGGTGGCAAGGCGGCCGTTGATGCCAGCAGCGACCCTCTGATTGTTGCCATGCGAGCGGTCGATGCCGACGCTCGCGCGGCCCGCAAGGAGTTCGAGGACAAAGTTGACTCCGTGACGCGACGCGATGGCACTACCATCGCCAAAGCACGATTTGCGCAGAGCGGCTTCAGCCAGCCTCCCGACGCAACCTTCACTCTGCGCCTCAGCTACGGCCAGGTGAAGGGATATCAGGAGAACGGCAAGGCAATTCCCTTTGCCACCAACCTCGGCGGCGCCTACGAGCATGCTGCCGAACACAACAATCAACCGCCGTACAACTTGCCGCAGAGCTGGATGGATGCCAAGTCGAAGCTCGATTTGAAGACTCCCTTTAACTTCGTCTCGACGGCCGACATTATCGGAGGAAACTCCGGTTCGCCGACCGTGAATAAGAAAGGCGAAGTCGTCGGGATTATTTTCGACGGCAACATCGAGTCGCTGTCATGGAACTTCGCCTTTAGTGACGCGCAGGGACGCGCCGTGTCGGTTGATTCGCGTGGCATTCAGGAGGCGCTGCGCAAAATCTACGGCGCGACCGCCTTAGCGGATGAGTTGTTGGGTAAGAAAGCGGAGGCGGCGAAGGCTGGAAAATAGTTTCAGGTCACGCACGAGGCCCGGCTTCGGTCGGGCCTTTTTCTTTTAGGCAGGAACTAGGCAGGCCACATCGTAAGGGCGGTCTTACTCAGAATCTGCTGTTGCACCTCGGGGCTGAGCGGCAGGGCGCGAAATTCGTCGAGATTCTTCTTGATGTCGGGCACGCCCGGACCCGGCCAGTCCGTTCCGAACAGCGTCTTGTGCGCGATCTCTTCGAGTCGCGGGAAATATTTCAGCAGAGTCTTGGGCGGTATCCCGCTGATGTCGAGATAGACATTCTCGTGCCGCCGCACCAGGAAGAATGCGGTCTGCATCCAGAGCGGACGTCCGCCATGTGCCAACAAGATCTTCAACTTCGGAAAATCGACGGCCACATCATCGACATAAATAGGATCACCGTACTTGTTTCGAGCCCCGGGAAAAATAGAAGTACCGGTGTGAAACATGACGGGCACGCCGTTCGCCTCAGCTGCCCGATAGATAATTTCCAATTCCTTCGCGCCGCTCAGGTAATCGTTCGGGAACAGAAGCTGATGCGGGGGATGGATCTTGATCATCTTCAGCCCCAGGCGCAGGATGTGCTCTACGTCCGCAAGAACGTTGGTCGTATGCCGCGGGTGCAGGCTCCCACAAGGAAGCAGGCGCATGGGGTCTTCCTTCACATAGTCGGCGACATATTCATTCACTCCCGCAGTGAAGCCAATGACCTCGGGCGCCACGTAGTTGATCAGCATGGCGCGATCGATGCCGCTGGCGTCCAGAAATTTGAGAAATGATTTCGGCGACTGGCAGAATTCGACGATCTGGTCGAAGTTCGCGCGCTTCTTCTTCATCAATTCCAGCGCATGGGGTTTGAACATCTCCATGGGCTGAATGTGAATATGGCAATCAGTGATCATTGAGCCTTGGTGGAAAGCCCAGACAGCATAACAAAACCGTCCGTGGCCCGCCGCCAACAACGTTCCGCTTGGTGGGCACTAGAATGATCTCTTCGCTCCTGCACAGCAGCCTGTGGCTCGCAGCTCGCCTTCAGTACAACGGCACCTTCGGATCCACTCGGCGCGACCACGCATCAATGCCGCCGCGCATGGATTGCACCCTTTCAAATCCTTGTTGCCGGAGCCACACGGTGACATTCATGGAGCGCACCCCGTGATGGCACAGCACCACGATCTCTCCGTCCGGATCAAGCTCCTGATGCACTCGCGACGGCACCTCGCCCATGGGTATCAGCTTCGAACCCTCGATACTGGCGGTCTGAACTTCCCAGGGCTCGCGGACATCCAGCAATGTGAACCCATCGCGTCGATCCAGCTTCGCCTTTACATCTTCGGGAGTGATCTCGTAATCCATTCCGTTCCGCTCTATTGCCCTCTCCACTTCGGCTCGCGTTTTTCCATGAACGCGCGAATGCCTTCTTGCGCATCGCCGGTCTTCATCAACTCTTCCAGGTACACTTTTTCGGCACGCGCCAGACCTTTGTCGAAGTGCATTGAGTCCCAGGCATATGACGCCTTCTTGGCAACCGCCAATGCAGCCGGGCTCAGTTTCTTTAGCGACGCAACGCATTCCTCAACAACTGACGCCAACTCAGCCTCAGGCACCGCGCGGTTCGCCAATCCAATCTCTGCCGCCTCGGTTCCTGTAACCGTGCGCCCTGTCAGAATCATTTCCGCCGCCCGCTTCTGCCCGACCAGCGTAGCAAGCGCCGTACACGCGACCGGCGGGTAACATCCCAGCTTGGTCTCGGGAAAGCCCCACTGCGCAGAATCGCTGGTGTACGCCATGTCACAGACCATCGCCAATTCTGCCCCACCTCCCATGCAGTGTCCATGCACCTGCGCAATGGTCACCTTCTTGGTCGCGATGAGCACGCGAATCACGCCATGGAACTTGGACAACATCTCTTCGACCCTGTCGGGAGTGTGCGCCGCCACGTCCACTCCGGCCGAAAATCCCTTCCCTCGCCCAGCAAGCACAATCACACAAACATTCGGTTCAGCTTCAACTGCAGCCAGCACCTGAACAAGCTCTTCCATCAGCGGCACGTCAATCACATTGACGGGCGGATGGTTCAGCGTGATGCGCGCCACGGGAACTGTAATCTCGCAGGTAATCCGCTGGAATGGAGTAGTGATCGCTGGCATGTGTCTTTGCTGCTCTGTGACCTCTAGCTGTGACTAAAGATTGATCGCCGACTTCCGCACTTCCCCAATCGTGGCCAGAGGATCCCGCGCGCCCGTCTTTTCGGCAATCCACTTCTTCTCGTTGCCGATGATTTCGAGCAACAACTTTTTGTCCGCCACCGAGGGCATGTACTCCTTCAGATGCTCTTCGTAAGCACGATCGTCCAGCGGTTCGCCGGTCTGCGCATGGAACTTCTGCCCTGCCCAACGTCCGATTGCACGATTGAACTTGATGTCCGGCGCATACAGCCCCGGTTCGCCCGGCTTGAGCGAATGGTTGAAGCGCTCGATCAACCCGGCAACTTCCTCGCGATACAGATTCCGGTTGTAATCGTTGAGGTCATCGAGGTCGGCCGCCTTGTCATTCTTGGGCTCGTCGTAGCGTCCCTTGATACCCCAAACATAGGCCCAGTGCGCCGACGACGAATGGTCCGTGCCGAACAGATCGTACGAACTCGAAAGCCACTTATTGAGATATTTCTGGATCAACCACGCCGGAATGACGCCCGCCTCCACAATGCGCCGCAGGCCATCGTTGCCCGTGCCCATGTGGAATGCCTCTTCCCGCAGCATGTACGACATGGACCGCCCGAGCGGAGCGAACGCCGAGTACTTGAGCATCTGCAACTGGAACTTGCCATCGCGGTCGACGAAGTCGGTATAGGTGAAGAAGTCCATCCAGTTGTCGACGTCGACGTTGAACGCGCCCAGCAACCGCTTGTTCTCAAAAGCGCGCCTCTCCAGCATCTTCTGTGCTTCCACTTTGCCTGAATATCCGAAATGATCGATCAGCAGCGCGCACATCTGCCAGCCGTGACGCATTTCTTCGATCATCACGCGCGTGATGGCGCGGCGGTCCCAGTCGGTGGGAGCATTGTCGAGCAGATTGCGCTGCTGTTCCACGCTGGCGAACTCGGTGTCGCCCTGGTAGACGATCATGTTCATCAGCGCATCGCGCATTTGCTGAGTCGGAATCTGGCGCAGGTTCTCCCATTTGTGCCGGCCCTTATAATGGCCGAACTCAATGTCTTCCGTCTCGATCGCTCCGTACAGCGTGTCGAACTTGAAGGCTTCGATGTCGTTCGTGTTCACCCCGATCTCTTTCCGCCAATCGTTAAAGAGACCGATCCAATCACTGAACGTTCCGATTTTTGCGACTTTTCCGGGCATAAGCTCCAACTCCTCAACGAACCTCGCATCGCTCGCGGTGAATCGCAGACGCTATGTGCAACAATGTCAGATCGCTCACAGCTCATAGCTCGCAGCTCACGACTGCTACACCATGTTCAACCAAACCGTTTTCAGTTCCGTGTAGTGTTCCATGGCGTGCGCGCCAAGTTCACGGCCAAAACCTGAACTCTTGTATCCGCCAAAGGGCAGCGACGCATCCATCAAGCCGTACGTATTAATCCACACCGTCCCTGCCTTTAGCCGCCGCGAGACCGTGTGCGCCTTCTTCACATCTTTGGTCCAAACTGCCGCTGCGAGCCCGTACGGATTACTGTTTGCCTGCTCGATGACTTCGTCGACATCGTCGAACGTGAGCACCGAAAGCACCGGGCCGAATATTTCCTCGCGCGCGATCCTCATGTCGTTTTTCACGTCGCCGAAAATCGTAGGCTCCAGGAAAAATCCCTTGTCACCATTCACCGACACGCGACTCCCGCCGGCGACCAGCTTCGCGCCGTCTTGTTTACCGGCTTCAATAAAGCCGAGGACCGTATTCATCTGATCCTGGCTAACGATCGCGCCCAGCCGTGTCTTCGGATCGAGCGGATCCGCCGGACGCATCTTGGCTGCACGGCCTACCAGCTTTTCCGTGAACTCATCTTTCAGACTGCTCTCCAGGAATAGCCGCGACCCGGCGTTGCAAACCTCGCCCTTCCCGTAAAAAATGCCGTTGATCGCGCCCTTCACAGCGCTGTCCACGTCGGCATCGGAAAAAACAATATTTGGAGACTTCCCGCCAAGTTCCAGCGTCACGCGCTTGAGCGTATCGGCCGCGCCGCGCATGATCTCCTTACCTACCGCAGTCGACCCCGTGAACGCGATCTTGTCGATCGCGGGATGCGCAACGATCGCCTTCCCTGTTTCCGGCCCGCCGGTCAAAATGTTCACCACTCCTGCAGGAAATCCTGCCTCGACCACCAACCCTCCGAATTTCAAAGTCGTCAACGGAGTCTGCTCGGCCGGCTTGAGCACGATCGTGTTGCCGCACGCCAGCGCTGGACCAACTTTCCACGAAGCCAGCAGCAGCGGGAAATTCCACGGCACAATCAGTCCCACCACGCCCACCGGCTCGCGCAACGTGTAGGTAAACGCGGTCTCGAAAGTGTTCACGGTTTCGCCGTGAATCTTGGTCGCGAGCCCCGCATAATAGCGCAGGACGTCGATCACCATCGGCATATCGACATAGCGCGACTCGAAGATCGGCTTGCCGTTGTCGAGGGTTTCGAGCTCGGCGAGTTCGTCGATGTTTTTCTCGACGAGATCCGCAAGCTTCCACAACAGCCGCCCACGCTCGCTGGCTGAGAGCTTGCGCCACGCGCCATTGCGATCTTCAAATGCCCGGCGCGCCGCTTCCACAGCCCGTTCGACATCTTTTGCCGAAGCCTCGGCAATCTGCGTCAGCACCTCACCCGTGGCTGGGTTCACCGTGTCGAAACTCTTCGAGCCATCGATCCACTTGCCGTCCACCAGCAACTGGCCCGGCTTCAAATTCACTTTCGTTGCCGCTAACATCGTTCTCCTTTAACTACCCCGCAGAAACGCAAGCACGCGACCGCGGACGAATGCGTCCGCCCGGTTCGACTATTTCGCTTTGAACGTCGCCGGCCGCTTCTCGACGTACGCTGCCAGGCCTTCCTTCGCGTCTTCGCTCTGGAAGAGCAGTTGCTGATTCTCGCGTTCGACCGCCAACGCCGATTCCATCGGAATCTCCCAGCCCGTCTGCACCGCACGCTTGATGCGACCCACGGCCTTCGCCGCTTTATTCGGGGGGCAGAATTGTTTGGCGTACTCCATGATGTTCTCCATGAAGCCCTCCCGCTCGTAAATGTCGTTGACGATGCCAAGTTCCTGCGCTTCTTCAAACGAGAACGTATTGCCCACGACCATAAGCTCGATCGCCTTACTCTTTCCCACCAGGCGCGAAAGGCGCTGCGTTCCGCCAGTTCCGGGCAGGACTCCCAGGTTCACTTCCGGCAGGCCAATCTTTCCCGCATCGCGCCGCGCGATCCGAATGTCCGCCGCCATCGCGATTTCCAGTCCACCGCCCACGCAGTGTCCGTTAATCGCCGCGATCACCAACTTCGGCGTGTGCTCCAGCCGCAGCAGAGTTTCATTGGCGTGCAGGCAGAAGTAATACTTGAACGTGGGGTCGACCGTCGACAGCATCTTGATGTTCGCGCCCGCCGAAAAGAATTTATCCCCCGCGCCGGTCAGCAAAATCACGTAGACGTCGTTATCCATGCGCGCCTTCAGGATGGCGTCGTCCAGTTGCCGGTTCATTTCATACGTGTAGGTATTGGCGGGCGGATCGCACATTTCGATGATTGCTACGCCGCCGTCGTTACGGTAGTTGATCAGTTGTTTTGTCGTTTCGCCAGTGGTCGGCTGCGTTGTCGTCGCCATAATGACTCCTTGATCTTCGATGTCTGACACTCAACTCTTTACGTCTTCCAAACTCTTCAGGCGCGCTCCTTGCGCCCCTTCGCGCCGTTCAGCACGCCTCGCAAAAACAAATCGCTCATTTCGCCGGCAATCGAAGCGGCATCGGCATCCACGCGTGGTTTGTGCCAGGTGTAAATCCAGTTCATCATGCCGAACAGGCTAAGCACCGCCATGCGCGTAGAAACCTGCAGCCCGCGCTCTCCCTTCAGTTCGTCCACCATACCGACACAAATCCGGTAGTACTCTCGCTTGATCGCGGCCACTTCGGCGCCAAAACCGTTCTTCAACACCTCGTCCTCGTGCGAAAGCACCTTCATCGCCGCCTGGTTAGCCAAAAAGTATTCGAGGTGATTAAGAATGAAAATCCGAATTCGCTCTTCCGGATCGGTCACGCCTTCCAGTCGCACCTTAAGCCGCTGCACGATCGTCGAGAATGTGTGCTTCTGGATCAGGTAGAGCAGCCGCTCTTTCGACTCGAAGTAGTAATAGAGCCCCGCCAAGGACATGCCGCTTGCACGCGACAGATCGCGCATGGAGGCGCCTTCGTAGCCCTTTTTGCAGAAAACTTCGGTGGCGTGGGTGAGAATCTCCGCGAGCCGCCGGTCATAGCGGCTAACGGGCTCCGGCACGGCACGATGCCGGCGCACGGAAACGCGAGTGGCTGTCGAAGGACTCCCCATAATCCTCGAAGCGGATAATTCGAACGTTCGTTCGAATCCAATATACGCCCGTGTGATTGAAATCACAAGTCAGCCAGACGACGCCAGCGTCGCAGCCAAATTAGGCCTCGGGAACATTTTCTTGACACTGCGCCGGCGGATCTTTGGCGTAGCCCGCAATGCCGCTTAGAGCGATCAGTAGCAGTGAAACGATAGTCAACAAAGACTGCCCTCGTTCGAATCTCATAGATTTTCTTTGTTATTTCGTCGGATTGGCCGGGACCGGTTGAACGACGGGCTTTTGCTGCACCTGGCGCTCTACCAACATGATTTTCTTCACATTGTTGCGATCATATTTCTGTTCTTTGCCTTCCACTCGGACGACAACAGCGGTCAGGGACATGGAGATGACGTCGCCCAGGAGCGATGTCCCATCGCGCAATTGAATCGCGTCGTTTGCCATGCCCCCTAACTCGAAGGTAATCCCGCCGCCTTCCGTCTCGTCGCCACTCACCTCCAACGGAGAACTCGCGGAAGCATAACCCTCCTTGCTTAACTCGATTGTGTGCATACCCACCGTAAAGTCAGCCACCTTTGGGGTCAGGCCGGCATCTTGTCCATCGATTTTGAAATTAGCCCCCGGAGGAACAGAGAGGACTTTCAATGGTACCGTTCTGCCCACCAGCAGTGTCGCACCCGCCGGTGTCCCTGCCGTCGAAAACTGCAGTTGAGCCTTGGCCGTCTGTGATGGCGCAACTCCATCGAACCGCAGGAGTCCGCGGCCGATCCTGACACCATCTTTGTCATGAATGAAAATCGTAAAAACGGACTTGGGAATGGGCTCGGCAGATACGTTCTGAATCCGCACATCGGCCACGAAGATGGTTTGTCCGTTATACAGGCCAGACTGCTGGAGTTTCCCCACGGAAAACTTCAACGTGGGATTGCTTTCCATCGGCCACGACAAAGTCACCGGGAAGCCGCTTTGGCCGAAGCTCGCAGCCGAACCGAGAATCAAAATCAGATTGAACAGTACGACATGGCGTTTCATTTGGACGTGAGTTTTAGCACACGTCCATGGATGATGCAATATTCTTGCTGATCCGCGCAGGCTAGTTCCGAATATCGGTGAGGGCTCGCTCGATTTCCGATTTCAAGTCGGCCGTCAGCGGCAAAAAGGGCAGCCGTGCCGGACCGCCGAAATACCCATTGAAATCCATGCCGTACTTGAATCCCGGAACGCCAAGATCCCCCACTCGCTGGGCTGCCGCGGCGATGCGCTCCTGCTTGAGGCGCGCGAGTTCCGCATCGCCTTCTTTCCATGCAGCGTAAATCTCGTAGCACGCCGTCGGCGCGGGACACGCGAAGGCCAGGATCGCTCCCACGGCTCCGGCATCCAGCGACGGATGCAGTTTGTGCGCCGCACCCACTAGCACCTGGAACCCAACTTCCTTCTGCCGCGTCTTCATTTTTCCCACGACGGTTACGGCACTGGACGAAGGCTTAGATTTCGAGTCCCCAGCCAGCGCCCCGATCGAAACCAGTTCCCCGCCCTCGGGACTCGCGGCGGCGGCAGCAAGCATTCTGGGAGTCGCGGCGTCGAATGTCTCCGTTACAGTGGCGTTGCGCTTGATGTGCTTGGTGCCCGCCACCATCTTGCGAACTTTCTCCACATCACCACTCGATTCCTTGATACCGATCAGGTTGGGATGCTCCGCCAATTCGATCACCACTTCGGCAGGAATGTCGTAACCAGTAGCCTGCGGAAAGTTGTAAATGATGATCGGTAGCGGAGACCGGTCGGCCACCATGCGGTAAAAGGCCAGAATATTCGCCGGCTGCATCTGCTTCTTGTAGTAATGCGGCGTGCGCACCATGGCCACGTCGTAGCCGAGTTCGGCGGCGTACTCGGTCAGACGCAGAGTCTCGATCGCCGATTCGATTCCAGTGCCCGCGACCAGCACCTTATTCGGCGCAGCCGCCGCGCGCGCCGCCTTGAGCACGTCCCGTCGCTCCTGATCGGAAAGCAAGATCGCTTCACCGGTCGATCCCAGCACCACGATGCCCGACACCGGCGTGCGCGAATAGCGCTCGACGTTAGATTCGAGTTTCTTGTAGTAGACGTTTCCGTCCGGGTAAAACGGCGTGGTAATGGGCGGAAGGATTCCGTGTAATAGCATGGCCGTCCCTAAGCTTACCAGTTCCCTACTGCGGTTGCCGCGCAGCTAGCGCGATACGCAACCGCTTCAACTGAAACACCATCTCCGTAACCGCCAACGGAAGCGCCCAGCAGGCCCAGGCGATCGTTGTATCCCGATCGCCTTCCGGACGGACGCGGGACAGTGGAGTGTAATCCTGTAGGAAGCGGAACGTGACAAAAGCAAAAGTCACAACGTAGGAACGAATCATCCACTCCTTGTGCAGGGCGACCAGTCCTTTCCGAATGGTGTAGTACGCCATCGCCGTGACCACAAACCAGGCCAAAGCAAGAAAGCGGATTCCGTTAACGACACCCCAATCGAACGTCGTGGTTACCGATAAAGCAATCGCCCCGATGATGCCGGTGCCAACCCCCACCAGGTAGAGGCGGCCAGTCCAACGATGAAACGTTAGATTTTTTCGGCGCAGCCCCGTCCAGAACTGCATTGGGCCGGTTAACAATGCCAGGGTGCCGGCGGTGATGTGGACGAAGAGCCAGCCGCGTCTCGGCCAGTAGATGTCGAATGAAACCGGATCGTAGTGCCGATAGTAAAAGAAAACGTATTTGAAGACGAAGCTGAATGCCGCCAATACGATGGCGGCCCACGTCAAGGTCGTGAGCGTGAGTTTGAGCTTGCGACCCTTCGATTGTCCTTCAAAAGTGGCAGGAACCGTTGCATGCGCCATGATGCTCTCCCCCAAGCGAAATCACCGCAGGCCCGGATAATGGCGGGAATGCTAACACGTACGGCACAGAAATGAAATTGTTTGATGAACAAACTTCAGGAACCTAGCTCTTGGCTATGGTAGCTCTCTCCGCATGCAACTGCTGCAGCGCCTTCACGTTCACCTCACCACGCTGTAGAGCCGCAATCCCCTCAGCCGCTGCCCGAGCCGCAGCCAGTGTCGTGATCGTGGGAATGCGCGCCGTCACCGCCGCGCGCCGGATCGCCTTCTCGTCGAACCACGGTTCCAGCCCCGTGGGCGTATTAATGATGAGCTGAATGCGCTGGCCCTTGATGAAGTCGACCACGTTCGGCCGTCCTTCTTTGACCTTGTAGACGCGCTCCACGTTCATCCCAGCCGCCTCGATCACGTCGGCCGTGCCCGCGGTTG
>Ga0335076_10007250_pt1 | contig 11176 bp, 11 predicted proteins | sample Lox_Sample_25_FD_206717 | JGI IMG/M metagenome (GOLD analysis project Ga0335076, IMG submission 206717) | Soil microbial communities from Loxahatchee National Wildlife Refuge, Florida, United States - Lox_Sample_2.5 | ecosystem: Environmental > Terrestrial > Soil > Wetlands | place: USA... | reverse complement strand
CGCCATCGATCCGATTCACGCCGTCGCGTTCGTCGTCGACAACCCGACCGCCGCCTTCCTCGCGCTCGGCGCGGTCGTTCTGGCCGTGACGGGCACCGAGGCGCTCTACGCCGACATGGGTCACTTCGGCAAAGAACCGATCCGCCGCGCGTGGATCTTCTTCGTGATGCCTGCGCTGGTCCTGAACTACTTCGGCCAAGGCGCCTTGTTGCTCGGCGATCCCGATTCGATCAAGAACCCGTTCTATTTATTGGCGCCGACGTGGGCGCTGATTCCGCTCGTGATCCTCGCGACCTGCGCCGCGGTCATCGCATCGCAGGCGGTGATCTCCGGCGCGTTCTCGCTGACGCGCGCCGCGATTCAAATGGGTTACTGCCCGCGCCTGACGATCGAACACACGTCGGAGCGAGAGATCGGCCAGATCTACGTGCCGTTCGTGAACTGGGTGCTCTTCGTCGCCGTGATCCTGCTGGTCGCCGGGTTCCGGCACTCGGACAACCTCGGCGGCGCGTACGGTATCGCGGTGACGCTCGCGATGCTGATCGACTCGATCCTCATCCTGTTCGTGATGCGCCAGCTCTGGCATTGGCCGACCCCGCTCGCGCTCTTGATCGCGTTGCCGCTCGCGACGATCGATCTCGCGTTCCTCTCGTCGAACCTGTTGAAGGTCCCCTCCGGCGGCTGGTTCCCGATCGTCATCGGCGTCACGGTGTTCACGCTGCTGACCACGTGGAAGCGCGGCCGCGCGATGCTGATGAGCCGCCTGGCCGACGGCTCGATGCCGCTCGACCTCTTCATCGAGAGCATCGAATCGGATCCGCCGCCGCGGGTCCCGGGCACGGCGGTGTTCCTCACGTCGGGGGTCAACAGCGTGCCGAACTCGCTGCTGCACAACCTCAAGCACAACAAGGTGCTGCACGAGCGGGTGGTGTTCCTGACGATCGTGTCGCGCGACGTCCCGTTCGTCACGGCGGACGAGCGCTACGAGATCAAGACCTTGGGCGAGCACTTCTTCCACATCATGGGGTACTACGGATTTTCGGAAGACGTCGACGTGCCGAAGCTGCTCGACCAGTGCGGCCGCGAAGGGTTCGCGTTCAAAATGATGGAAACGAGCTTCTTCGTATCGCGCGAGACGCTGATCGCGACCGGCGCACCGGGGATGACGACGTGGCGCGAGCGGCTCTTCGTATCGATGTCGAAGAACGCCACGAAGGCCTCCGATTTCTTCGGCATTCCGACGAACCGCGTCGTCGAACTCGGGACCCAGGTCGAGATCTGAACCGCGCCGCTGCAAGCACCACGATGGCGCACGCGACGACGCGTTCGATTGTCGAAACGTACGCACCGAATCCGCGCGCGTCGCCCCGTACAGCGCGACGCTGCAAAAACGTTAGGCGCGATCCGCCCGGCAAAATCCTCGCCGCGCGCCCACTGGTCCACCCGCCGGCACACATCGTGCACGGTCGTGCAATGCACCGTCTGCGCGATCGTCGTTACGAAAAAACACATCGCGCATCGATGCGGCGGCGACATCACGCGTAACGCATCGCCGAGAGCCATCAAACCTTTGCGTTCTTCCCCCAAGTAGTGTTGAAATCCGCACCGGGATCGCGTCACCTTGGGGTCATCCACGGAGCCTTCAACACAACGACATGAACATGTCGGGGTTGGAGGTCGCGTCGCGGTCAGGCAGCGTGACCGGGGAACACGCTGAGCTTTTGGGGGGCCGATCTCGCACGAGGTCGCTTACATCAACAATAGGGTCGCGCTGTCCCATGCCGGCCTAAGGAACGAAACAAGACACCATGACACCAGATAGAATTCGGCGATCCCGTGTGGTCGTTCTGATGGCGCTGATGCTGACAGTGCCCGCGTATGCGGTCGACACGAAGGCCCTAGACAACCTGCTGGCGGCGCAGACGCAGAACGACAAGGCTGCGAAAGCAGCGCAAGAAAAAATCGACCAGACCGACGACGGTACGCAGCAGATGCTGACGAAATACCGCCGCACCCTCGAAGACACGCAAAGCAACGAGAAATACAACGCGCACTTGACGGAGCAAGTCGTCTCCCAGCGCAAAGAGCTCGACTCGATCCAAGCGCAGCTCGCGACGATCGAAACGACGAGCCGCGACGTGTTCCCGTTGATGGAGAAGATGGTCTCGACGCTCGAGCAGTTCGTATCGCTCGACCTGCCGTTCCGCAAGGATGAGCGCATGAAGCGCGTCGACACGCTGAAAGGCTTGCTCGACCGCGCGGACGTCACCGTCTCCGAGAAATACCGCCGCATCCTCGAGGCGTATCAGATCGAGATGGAATACGGCCGTACGATCGACAACTACGACGGCAAGATCGGCGACGGCGACGACGCGGTCGCGGTCGAGATGGTTCGCATCGGCCGTGTCGCGTTGCTGTACCGCCGCCCCGACGGCAAAGACGCCGGCTACTGGAACAACACCGATAAGAAATGGATCTCCGACCCGGGTTCGGAACGCGACGTCGCGACGGCATTGCGCGTGGCGAAGAAACAAGGCGCCCCAGATCTGCTGTGGGTTGACGTACAGGCCCCGACGGAGGTGCAACAATGATTCGCGCTCACATCAATTCGCCTCTCAAGGCGCGTTCGGCGCTGATCGCCGTCGCCGTCATCGCGCTGCAAGCGCTGCTGCCGGTGAGCGCGTCGGCCGCCGTCACCCTCGAGCAACTGCTCGACCAAGTGAAGAACACCCGTGCCGCCGAAGCCGAGGTCAACGCGAACCGGCTGAAGGAATTCACCGCCAACCGCGCACAACAGCAACAACTGCTGTCCGATGCCGAGAAAGCACTCGCGGCAGCCGAGGCAAAGAGCAACGCGTTGTCGGCCGAGTTCGACAAGAACGAGAAGGAAATCAACCAAGCGAACGCGCTGCTGAAAGAGCGTGAAGGCAACCTCGGCGAATTGTTCGGCGTCACGCGCCAAGTCGCCGGCGACACCGCGAACGTGATGGAACAATCGATCATCAGTTCGCAATATCCCGATCGCGAGGAATTCCTGCGTTCGATCGCGTCCGCCAAGACGCTGCCGTCGATCACCGAACTCGAACGCCTCTGGTTCGAGATGCAGCGCGAGATGACGGCGACCGGTCAGGTCGCGAAATTCCAGCACGGTGTCACGACCCCGGACGGCAAATCGGAGCCGGCGGAAGTCGTCCGCATCGGGCCGTTCACGATCTTCTCGAACGGCCGCTACCTCTCGTACTTGCCGTCGATGAAGAGCTTGAACGTGCTCGCCCGGCAGCCTCCTTCGCAGTTCCTGTCGGCTGCGAAAGACGTGCAGGCGGCGACGTCCGGCTACGTGCGCGGCATCGTCGACCCCGGCCGCGGCGTGCTGGTTGCGCTGTACGGCGAGCGGCCCGACGTCATGGAGCGGATCGAAAAAGGCCACTTCGTCGGCTACGTGATCATCACCGTCGGCGTGTTCGGCGCACTCTGCTGGCTGTTCCAGTTCATCTACCTGGCACGCACCCGTATCGCGGTCGCCGCCCAGCGGAAGGACCTTGATCACCCGCGCCCGGACAATCCGCTCGGCCGCGTGTTGCTCGCATTCAAAGGCGACCAATCGCGTATCGAGGAAGACTACGAAGTCGCGGAGCTGCGCATCGACGAAGCGACCCTTGCCGAGATTCCGAAGCTCGAACGCTTCCAACCGCTGCTGCGTCTGGCCGTCGCCGCCGGCCCGTTGCTCGGGCTAATCGGTACGGTCATCGGGATGATCATCACGTTCCAAAGCATCACGGAGTCCGGCTCCAGCGATCCGAAGCTGATGGCCAACGGTATCTCGCAAGCCATGATCGCGACGGTGCTCGGCCTCGGTATCGCAATCCCGTTGCTGTTCGGCAACGCGGTGCTCGCGGCAATGTCGCGGCAACTCGTCTCGCTCCTCGACGAACAGAGCAAAGGCCTGCTCGCCGAAATGATCGAGAAACGCGGTGCTCGGTAGTCTTACAGCTCCGATCGACGCCGTCCGCAATTTGGTGGACGGCGGGGGACCGTTCGTGTTCCTGATCTTCATCAACGGCGTCGTCATGTGGACGTTGATCATCGAACGGTTCTGGTACTTCAAACGGCAACTGCCGGGTGAAACGCAAGACGCCATCGCGAAGTGGAACGCGCGCAGCGACCATCTGTCGTGGTGTGCGCGGCAGATCCGCGTCGCGATGATCTCGCGGCTGCAGAACGCGATGTCGGCGAACCTGCTGCTGATGAAGGTGCTCGTGCCGCTCGCGCCGCTGCTCGGCCTGATCGGCACCGTCAGCGGGATGCTCGAAGTGTTCGACTCGATGGCGCTGCGCGGCTCGGCCGATGCGCGCACGATGGCGACCGGCGTCTCGCACGCGATGTTCTGCACGATGACCGGCCTCGCGGTCAGCATCCTCGGCATGTTCCCGAACTACTACTTCGCGAACCAAGTCCGCATGCGGACGGAGTTGTTCGCAGACCAGTTGAGGTTCTGAACAGCATGAGTACTCGTCGCCATACCGGTACCCAAGCGCAGGAAGAACAACACGGCATCGACCTCGCGCCGATGCTCGACTTCGTTCTGAACCTGCTGATCTTCTTCATCATCATCGCCGTGTTCGTCAAAGAATCCGGTCTGATGGTGAACCGCCCGACCGGCGAACCGCCGCCGCCGAACGCCGACAAGAGCATCAACATCCAGATCCTGCAAAACGGCGAGGTCTGGGTGGACGGTCGCGCGATCGATCCGGAAGCGGTCCGCGCGAACGTCGAACGCCTGCACGCGGCCGACAGCAAAGCGGGCGTCATCGTGATCGCCGACGCGAAAGCGCCGGCCGGGCTGCTCGTGACGGTCGTGGACCAAACCCACCTCGCCGGTGTCTATAACGTTACGTTCGCAACGGGAGATTGATTCGTGGCACGCAGTCACAACCCCGAATCGGAAGACCACGGCATCGACCTCGCGCCGATGCTCGATTTCGTTCTGAACCTGTTGATCTTCTTCATCATCACGACGTCGTTCGTGAAGCAGACCGGCGCGATCATCGACAAGCCGACCGCCGAAACGGCCGAGCACCGCGAATCAGGCAACCTGCTGATCGCGATCAAGCCGAACGGCGAGGTGTGGATGGATCGCAAGCAAGTCGACCTGCGTGAACTACGCCCGCAGGTCGAGAAGCTCCACATCGAGCGGCCCGACGATACGGTCGTGATCATTGCGGACAAGGTCGCTCCGGCAGGCCAAGTGGCGAAAGTGATGGACGAGGTGCGCAAGGCCGGCATCAAGGACATCGCCATCTCCGCGGTCCCGAGCGCGTGATCGGGGCGAGCGGTAACCCCGCTCGCCGTTGGACATATAGAAGGTAATCCGATGAACAACGTCATCCGTCTTCCTATCGCCGCGTTGCTGGGACTCGTCGTCACGATGACCGTGTTCTGGTTCTTGTGGTCGACCGTCAGCGGTCACCACGGCTTCGCCGAACTGCGGCCGGCGCTGAAAATCGACTTCACGCCGCTGCGCCATGACACCGAAACGGAAACCAAGCGTGAAAAGGTGCAGCAGCAGAAGCCGGAGAAAATGCCGGAAATTCCGCAAATGACCGCCAACGCGAACAGCTTGAGTTCCGACAACAGCATCGGCAGCGTGCTGCCGACGTTCGACCGTTCGGGCATGGGCAACATCTCGGTCGGCGCCGACCGCGACGTCGTACCGCTCGTGCGGATCAACCCGGAATACCCGACCCGTGCGCGCGAACGCGGCATCGAAGGTTGGGTACAGGTCGAGTTCACGATCACGCCCGCCGGCACCGTCGCCGATCCGAAAGTCGTCGACGCCGATCCGAAGGGCCTCTTCGAACGCGCCGCGCTGGAAGCGATCGGCCGCTGGAAATACAACCCCAAGGTCGTCGACGGTCGCCCGATGGAACGGCGCGGCGTCCAAGTGGTACTGACCTTCAAGCTGGAGAAGTAACCGTGCGATCGACACTCGCCCTGGCCCTCGCCGCCCTGCTCACGCTCGGCATCGTCGCCGTCGGCACCGGCGTCGACAGCGCGTTCGCGGCTGAAGGTAAAGAAGGCAAGCGCGAAGCGCCGCCGATCGACATCAGCACCGGCAAGAAGCTCAACGAAGCGATCGAAGACCTCAACGCTCAGAAGTACAACGAAGCGAAAGCGGTTCTCGACAAGCTGAACATGGAGAAGCTGTCGCCGTACGAGCAGAGCCGCGTCTGGCAGATCCGCGCGTCGATCGCCGGCGCGCAGACGGACTACGAAGGCGTTCGCAAGGCGATGCAGGCGGCGATCGCGACCAATGGTCTGAGCGATGAGGAAACGCAAGAAGCGCGCTATCAAATCGCGCAGATGTACATCGCGCAGGAGCACTGGCAGGAAGGGATCAATGCGCTGAACGAATGGCTGCAGTCCGCGCAGAACCCGAACTCGACCGCGTACTACTTGCTCGCGGTTGCCTACTACCAGCTGAAGAAGCCGGACCAAGCGCTGCCGAACGCACAGAAGGCGGTCGATATGTCCGAATCGCCGCGCGACAGTTGGGTCCAGCTACTGCTCGCGCTGCGGCTCGAGAAGGAGCAGTACGCGGAAGCGCTGCCGCTGATCAAACGGCTCCTCATCGCCGACCCGTCGAAGAAGAACTACTGGGTTCAGCTCTCGGCCGTGAACCGCCAACTCGAAAAGTACGACGATTCGCTCGCAGCGCTCGAAGTCGCGAACCTCGCCGGGGTCCTGACCACCGACTCCGATCTGCGCCCGCTGACCGACCTCGAAGCGTTCGTCGGTATTCCGTATCGCGCCGCGACGAACCTCGACAAGTTCATGCAGAAAGGCCAGATCAAATCCGACGAGAAAGCGTGGGAACGCCTCGCCTTCTCGTGGATCGAAGCGCGCGAATACAAGAAGGCCATCCCGCCGCTGCAGAAAGCGGCCGAAATGCACGAAAACGGCGATACGTACGTACGCCTCGCCGAAGTGCAGCTGCAGCGCCAAGACTGGTCCGGCGCGACCGATGCGCTGCAGAAGGCGCTCGCGAAGGGCGGCCTCAAGGACACCGGCAATACGCAGCTGCTGATGGGTATCGCGTACTACAGCAACAAGCAGCCGAAGGAAGCCAAGGGCTGGTTCGAGAAGGCCGCGACGCACGACAAACAAAAGGGCCAGGCGACCGCCTGGATCAAGCACATCGAGCAGGAACTGTCCGAGTCTTGATCGGGCAATCCTCTCGCGGTAAGAGCACTGGCGGGTAAGAACACACCATGGCACTGACGATTACCTTCGAACTGAACGATCGTGACTTGGCGTTGCTGAGCGATCTGATCAATTCCAAAGCCCGCTCGGTGGCGGCGACCGAGGCCGGCGTGATCGCGGCGGCCCGCGAACTGCTCGCGAAGAACGAAGGCACGCAGGTGCCGGACTTCATCCGCCAGCGGATGAACCGCCTGTCGGTCCTGATCAGCATGCTCGAAGACCGGGTGTGGGAACTGTCCGGCGAGGATCGCACGCGGATCGTCAACGCCCTCTCCTACTTTGCCGACCCGAACGACATCATTCCGGACGATGTGCCGGGCTTCGGACTGCTCGACGACGCCGTCGTCATCGAACTCGTCGTGCAGGCGCTGCGGCACGACATCGAAGCCTACGAAGACTTCTGCAAATTCCGCGAGGCCGAAGAAGCCCGCCGCGGCAAGAGCGTCGACCCGCTGCAGCCCGAACAATGGCTGCGGACCCGGCGTGCGCAGCTGCACGACCGCATGCGCCGCCGCCGCTCGTCGCTGTGGGAATCCCGCCTCGGCCGCTCGCTGTTCTGATCGCGTTCTAGTTTTTCCTCGTTGCGCATCGCCGGACCCTTGGTCCGGCGATGCACCACTCTGTACAATACCGCTCCGCACGGGCGAGTCGCCGCGACTCTCCCAGAAGAATAAAGACCCAATCTAGATCTAACAGCTAAGGAGAGGGGACGCATGCCGACGTCGCCCGAATTCTGGTCGATTGCCGTTTATGTCGTCGTCACCTTCATTCTGTGCGGGGTCATGTTGGGTCTCTCCGCCGTGCTCGGCGGCAAGAGCGGTGCCCGCGCGCGCAATGATCCATTCGAATCCGGTGTCGTATCGGCGTCGCCGGAGCGCCTGAGGCTCTCGGCGAAGTTTTATTTGGTCGCGGTGTTCTTCGTGATTTTCGACGTCGAAGCGTTGTTCTTGTACGCGTGGGCGATTTCGCTGCGCGAATCGGGATGGGCCGGTTTCATCGAGGCCTTCGTCTTCATCGCGATCCTCGTCGTCAGCCTCTACTATCTCGCGCGCATCGGTGCGCTCGACTGGGCCCCGCAGCCGCGCAAACGCAAATCCGAGCACGCCGCACAAACCGACACACAGGTGCAGTCCGCTTCATGAAATACACGTTCACGCGAATCGAATCGAATCGTCCGACCGGCGTATCGCCGCTGACGAAGGACTACACGCAGCCGCCTCCGGCGGACGTGTTCACCGAGGAGCAGGTGCGTCGCAACGTGCTGACCGCGAAGTTGAACGACCTGGTCAACTGGGGCCGCAAGCATTCGATCTACCCGTACAACTTCGGGCTCTCGTGCTGCTACGTCGAAATGGTGACCACGTGGACGTCGACACACGACATCGCGCGGTTCGGCGCCGAGGTCATTCGCGCGTCACCGCGCCAATCCGATCTGATGGTCATCGCCGGCACGTGCTTCGTCAAAATGGCACCGGTCGTGCAGCGCTTGTACGAACAGTTGCTCGAGCCGAAATGGGTCATCTCGATGGGCGCGTGCGCGAATTCGGGCGGCATGTACGACATCTACTCGGTCGTGCAAGGCGTCGACAAATTCCTGCCGGTCGACTTGTACATCCCGGGATGTCCGCCGCGACCGGAGGCGTTCTTGCAGGGCTTGATGCTGCTGCAGGATTCCATCGGCAAGGAAACGCGGCCGCTGTCGTGGGTCGTCGGCGATCAAGGCATCTACAAGGCGAACATGCCGTCGCAGCGCGATTTGCATCAGGCCGAACGCCAGGCGCAGACGATCCTGCGTTCGCCGGATTCGCTGTGAGCATGCATCGACCCGTGAGCATCATCCGTTGAGCGCAGTACCCGCCGCCGCCGTTTCGACCGAATCGTCGGTCTTGCGCGAGATCTACGCGCGTTTCCCCGGCGTCGACTTCGTCGCGCAACCGACCGCCGACCGCGTCGACACGCTGTGGGTGCCGCCGTCGCATCTGCACGAGGTGCTGCGGTACCTCAAGAACGAGATCGCACGGCCGTATCGCATGTTGTTCGACATGACCGCGGTCGACGAACGGTTTCGCAAGCATCGCGAGGGCATGCCGCCGTCGGATTTCACGCTCGTCTATCACCTGATATCGATCGATCGCAACGAAGACATCCGAATCAAGGTCGCGTTGCTCGGCGAATTCCCGTCGATCAAATCGGTCGTGCCGCTCTACGTGAACGCGAATTGGTACGAGCGCGAAGTCTGGGATCTCTTCGGCGTCACGTTCGACGGCCATCCGCACATGCGGCGGATCCTGTTGCCGCCGACGTGGAAGGGCCACCCGCTGCGCAAGGAATACCACGCGCGTGCGACGGAGTTCGATCCGTTCCAACTCGACGCACTGCGGCAAGACCAAGAGCAAGAAGCGCTGCGTTTTCAGCCAGAAGAATGGGGCATGAAGCGCGGCACCGACGACCACGACTTCATGTTCCTGAACCTCGGTCCGAACCACCCATCGGCGCACGGCGCATTCCGCATCGTGTTGCAGCTCGACGGCGAAGAGATCGTCGATTGCGTGCCGGACATCGGCTACCACCACCGCGGCGCCGAGAAAATGGGCGAGCGGCAGTCGTGGCACACGTACATTCCGTATACCGATCGCGTCGACTATCTCGGCGGCGTGATGAACAACCTCCCGTACGTGCTCGCGCTCGAGAAACTCGCCGGCATCGAAGTGCCCGATCGCGTGAAGACCGTACGCGTGATGCTCTGCGAGTTCTTCCGGATCCTGTCGCACCTCCTCTACTACGGCACGTTCTGTCAGGACGTCGGCGCGATGAGTCCGGTGTTCTACATGTTCGTCGACCGCCAGAAGGGCTACGACGTCATCGAGTCTATCACCGGCTTTCGCATGCACCCGGCGTGGCTCCGCATCGGCGGGCTCGCGCACGATCTGCCGGCCGGCTGGGACAAGAAAGTGCGCGAATTCGTCGAATGGCTGCCGAAGCGGCTCGACGACTACCGCAAGTCGATTCTGACTAACGGCATCCTGATGGCGCGCTCGAAAGGCGTCGCGCCGTACAACACGGCCGAAGCGCTCGATTGGGGCGTCACCGGTGCGGGGTTGCGCGCGACGGGTCTCTCGTTCGACCTGCGCAAAGCGCGGCCGTATTCGGGTTACGAGAATTTCGAATTCGAAGTGCCGACGGCGACGCACGGCGACGTGTACGACCGCACGCTCGTGCGCGAACAGGAAATTCGCCAATCGCTGAAGATCATCAAACAGTGTCTCGACAACATGCCGCCGGGTGCGTACAAGGCCGACCATCCGTTGACGTGCCCGCCGCCGAAGGAACGCACGCTGCGCGACATCGACACGCTGATTCCGCATTTCCTCGGCGTCTCGTGGGGACCGGTGATGCCGGCCGGCGAGACGTCGCAGATGATCGAGGCCACTAAGGGGATCAACGGATACTACTTGACCGCCGACGGCAGCACGATGAGCTACCGTACACGCATTCGCACGCCGAGCTTCGCGCACCTGCAGCAGATTCCGAGCGTGATCCGCGGTTCGATGGTGCCCGACTTGATCGCCTACATCGCCTCGATCGACTTCGTCATGTCGGACGTCGACCGATGAGCACCACCATGAAGATCGTCGCGACCGATGCGTTCGCACTGAGCGATGCAGAGCGCCACGAGATCGAGCATGAGATCGGCCACTACCCCGACGCGCGCGCCGCGAGCATCGAGGCCCTGAAGGTCGTGCAAAAACACCGCGGTTGGGTGCCGGACGGCGCGATCGCGCCGGTCGCCGCGATGCTCGGTATTCCGGCGGCCGACCTCGAAGGCGTCGCCACCTTCTATAGCCTGATCTTCCGCCACCCGGTCGGCCGCCACGTCGTGAAGGTTTGCGACAGCATTTCGTGCCACCTGACCGGC
>Ga0335076_10007249_pt1 | contig 11177 bp, 8 predicted proteins | sample Lox_Sample_25_FD_206717 | JGI IMG/M metagenome (GOLD analysis project Ga0335076, IMG submission 206717) | Soil microbial communities from Loxahatchee National Wildlife Refuge, Florida, United States - Lox_Sample_2.5 | ecosystem: Environmental > Terrestrial > Soil > Wetlands | place: USA: Florida... | reverse complement strand
AGGGAGCTTTTGCCGCGCTCGCTATTCCGGGGCTGGCAGTCCGGAACAATAACTTCGATTCATACCTGCCGGCCTCCCACAATCATCCCAATGCTTCGGAGCGTTTCCGCCATCCCGCGGTGCAAGGCAATCCGATATATGCCGACCTGGGCTTGTGGAACGTCTATCTCAATCCGGATATTCCCAACCCGCAAGCGAATCTGAGCACCGTGGTCTGCGCCATCGCGCAAAACTGCGCCGTGGATCAAGGCCTCGCGACGACCATCGCTCAATTCAAAACGTCCATGCTGCGCGACTTGGAGGATTCGGCGCCGTACTTCCATAATGGCAGCGCGCCGAAGTTTACTGATAGCGTGAATTTCTACATTCAGGTTTCGCAGCTCGCGCGGCAGGGCGCTCTCCGCAATGCGCCGCCAGAATTTCAGGGCATGTCGCTCAGCCAGGATGATGTTGCCGCTCTCGCCGCGTTCCTGGCCTCGCTTACGGAAGATTACGACGACGCATAGGCGGCTCGTCTTCTTCAAGCAGATTCCTGTTGCTCGGGCGGTCGTTTGCGGCCAAAATGCGCGCGTCCGATAAATGAAGCGTTTGATCAGGAAGGTGTAACCGGCATGATTGCTTCCTCCGCCCGCGGCAAACTGTTTCTCTCCCTTGGCTTTTCCCTGTTCGCGGTAGTGTTTTCTTCCGCGCAGGCGCAAACGAGCCTTCCGTATCAGAAACCGCCGAAAGTCATGGTGGACATGGTAGATGCTCTGCCGACTCCAGGCGTCAGTCTTTCTCCCGCACGGAGCGGTTCTGAAAAACGCTGGCTGGTGATCGAGCATTTTGCAGGACTGCCGACCATCGCCGACCTTGCGCAGCCTGAGCTACGCCTTGCGGGCCTTCGTTTCAATCCAAAAACCGACGGCCCCAGCCGCGGCCGGTACGCGACGGCTCTGGACATACAGGCGCTTCCCAACGGCAAGCCCGTCGCCGTCACCGGTTTGCCGTCCCATCCAAAAATCAGGTACACCGCGTGGTCTCCGGACGGGGGAAAAATCTCCTTCGTAAACATCAGCGACGCTACGGAAGATGCGGGCCTTAGCCTGTGGATCGTGGATGTGGCGTCCGCACAGGCGCATCGCGTGGGCCGCATCGCGTTGAACGGCATTTTCGAAACGCCGTGCGAATGGCTTGGGGACAGCCAGGGACTTGTATGCCGGACGGTTCCCGGGGATCGCGGCCCGGTTCCCACGCGCAGTGAAGTTCCGACGGGGCCCGTCATTCAGGAAAATCTTGGACGCATAACGCCTGCACCGACCTACGAAGACCTGCTGAAGAGCCCAGAAGACGAGAAATTCTTCGACTACTACGCCACTTCCCAGGTTCAAGTTGTTCGGCTCGATGGATCGGCGAAGCCGGTTGGCAAATCCGGCGTATTCGTCAGCGCCTCGGCGTCTCCTGATAGCAACTACGTACTGGTGTCGGAGCGTCACCATCCGTATTCTTATGTGCGGCCATTCGAGGATTTCCCGGAACGAGTCTTTGTTGTGAATCTGAAGAGTGGTGCTTCGAAGCAGTTGGCCAACAAGCCGCTCCAGGACAACATCCCCAACGTGCACGATGCGGTGCCTGCCGGGCCTCGCGACTTTGACTGGCGCAGCGATACGCCTGCCACAATTTTCTGGGTGGAGGCCGGCGATGGCGGCGATCCTCGCAAAGACGTTGCCGTCCGTGATTCTCTCTTTCTTCTGGATGCTCCTTTCGAAGGCGCACCTCGAAAGCTCGCGGACCTTCCGATGCGCCTTCGCAGTGTCGATTGGGCTACCAGCCAGCTCGCTCTGGTTGAAGAACGCAGGTGGAAAGACCGGAAACGCGTCCTACTGACGGTGGCGCCTTCCGCTCCGGCAAATCCGGCGAAATTGTTTGAAGGCTCGTTTGAAGACCGGTATCACGATCCTGGAATGCCCTTGTCAGAGTTAAACGGCGCGGGGAAACCAGTATTGAAGATGACGCCGGACGGCCACGGACTTTACTTTAGAGGCCCGGGAGCATCGCCAGAGGGTGACAAGCCATTTCTTTCGGTGATCGATTTGGGAGGCGGCGAACCCAAGCAGCTTTGGCGATCTTCTGTTCCCCGTTATGAGATTCCTGTTGCCGTTGTGGATATGGCTTCGCGAACAATTCTTATCCGCAGGGAATCGCAGGATAACAACCCGAATTATTTCCTTCAGAAAATAGGAGCCACGACCGAGGAGCAGGTGACCTTCTTTCCCAATCCTTATGGCTCTGTTCCACTTCCCAAGCGGCAGGTATTGCATTACAAGCGTGCGGACGGGGTGGAACTCAGCGCCGACCTCTATCTTCCCGCTGGCTACAAACCGGAAGACGGGCCGCTTCCGACTTTATTGGAAGCCTATCCGACGGAGTTCAAAACGAAGGGCGCTGCTGGACAGGTCACGGGTTCCCCGTACACGTTCGTCTCCTTTTCCTGGGGTTCTCCCGTGCCGTTCGTTACGCAAGGTTACGCGGTGCTGGCCAATGCGGCTATTCCGATTGTCGGCGAAGGAAACGCCGAACCCAACGATACGTATGTGGAACAACTGGTGGCCAGCGCGAAAGCGGCGATTGACGAAGGGGTTCGGCTGGGAGTGGTGGACCGCAATCGCGTGGGCGTGATGGGCCATTCCTATGGGGCGTTCATGACGGCGAACTTGCTGGCCCACAGCGATTTGTTCAAAGCAGGAATCGCACGGAGCGGGGCGTATAATCGCACGCTGACTCCCTTTGGTTTTCAAAATGAAGAGCGCACCTACTGGCAGGCTCCTGAGATTTATTACAAAATGTCGCCGTTTTCCTATGCGGACAAAATCAAGACGCCCATCCTGCTGATTCACGGCGAAGCTGACAACAATACCGGGACATTCCCAGTCCAAAGCGAGCGTTTTTTCAGCGCGCTGAAAGGCCAGGGTGCCACAGTTCGCTTCGTGCTGTTGCCATTGGAATCGCATGGCTACCAGGGCCGCGAATCGGTGCTGCACATGTTCTGGGAGATGAACAATTGGCTGAACACGTACGTTAAAAATGCTCCGCCGGCTGTTGCAGGGGCCAAGCCTTAGGCACCGAGGACTATCCGCTTGCCCCCCTTGTAGCCGCAATTCTCCCGCATCTATAATGATGGTCCGCGCGGGGTCCGGCGAACCATCCTGTATAACCGGACTCCGCGAATATTTTTTGGCAGCCAGCTTCTGGTGACCGAGGAACATGTCTGACCCGCTCAGGAAAATCAAGAATCGCCTTCAGGAAGAGATCGACCATCTCGAACACGAGCTGAATATCGACTTGCCCAAGGAAATCGCGAAGGCGCGAGCCCACGGTGACCTCTCGGAAAATGCCGAGTACAAGTATGCCAAGGAGAGGCAGGGGTACGTTAACGCGCGCATCGGCCAGCTCAAGAAGCGGATGGGCGATCTTGGTATGCTGAATCTCAGCAACATTCCGACAGACCGCTCGGGTTACGGTTCGCGCATCGTCGTGCTCGATATTCACCGCGAAGTGAAAATCGAATACAAACTCGTCACCACGGAAGAGGCCGACGTCGAAAAGGGTCTTATTTCCACGACTTCGCCCATCGGCAAAGCATTACTGAACCGGAAAGTCGGGGATGAAGTAAGCGTGGTTACTCCGGCCGGAAAGAAGGAATTTGAAATCGTCCGGCTGGTCACCATCCACGAGGACGAGTAACCGTTCGGCTTTTGCTGCCGTCTATCTTTGTATCGGGATTCCTTTGTGAGGCGTTATGTATTGGGGAGCAGGTCCGGGCCTTGGGCTCTTAACTCTAATTGGCTATATAGCGTTCACGATTGGCGCGGCGCTCGTGTGGCGCAAGCGTGAAGATTATTTCGTGCGCGTCCACGACGAATTCGGCGCCTTCCGCCGCAATCTCTCCCGTTACACAGTCGTTGGCCCCTTTTACAGCGTCCGCCAAGATTCCCGCCTCAAAGCTGTTGGCATCCAGGTGCTCAGTTCTTTCGGCAGGCTCGCGCGCCGCAAATTAAACCCGGCGTTTGTCCTGCTGTTCCTAGGCGCGGTGCTTTTCTTCCTCGATTTCTTTATTTAATTGCATCGATTGATGAGCACGCCCGCTTTTCGTCCTTCTGGACAAACTCTCTTCCCTTTGCCATTCTCCTCCCGATGAAACCTTCACTCATTGTTCACGGCGGAGCTTGGGACATACCCGATGACGCCGTCGCCGCGTGTCAATCCGGTTGCCGCGACGCGCTTGATGCCGGCTGGTCCATTCTTTCCCGCGGCGGCTCTTCGCTCGACGCCGTCGAGGCCGCCATCCTCGTCCTCGAAGACGAGCCTGTTTTCGACGCCGGCTTCGGCTCTCATCTCAATCTCGACGGCCACGTCGAGTGCGACGCCATCGTCATGAATGGCGAAACACTCCGCGCCGGGGCGGCTGCGGCTTTGCAGCGCATTCGCAATCCCATTCGTCTCGCTCGTGCCGTGCTCGAACATTGCCCGCACATGATGCTGGTTGGGGAAGGCGCCGAACGATTCGCAAAAGAGAACGGCATCGCACTGTGCGACCCCAACGATCTCATCAGCGACGCCGAACGGGAAGCTTGGCGCCATTGCAGCCAGGATAAACACGCCGCCGCGCACCATCGCGGCCACGAGCAGGGCACGGTCGGGGCGGTTGCCATAGACTCCGGCGGCAAACTCTTCGCCGCTACTTCAACCGGGGGTACTTGCTGCAAACTGCCCGGGCGCGTCGGAGATTCCCCACTTATCGGTTGCGGCTGCTATGCGGACTCCGGTGCTGGCGGCGTTTCTTGCACCGGCTACGGCGAAGCCATCATGAAAATTGTGATGGCCAAAACCGCTGTGGAGCTCTTGCGATGCACACCGCGCGCGGAGCACAGTTGCCCCGTTCCGGAAAAGCCTTCACGCGTAGAAATCCGGCTTGCCACGGAAGAAGCATCAGAAGCCGCCACGGCTGCCGCTTCCTCGACTCCTTGCGGAGAAAATTTCCATGCGATGATGGTTGCTCGCGAGGCGGTCCACTTGCTAGGTCAGCGAACCCATGCGACCGGCGGCCTCATTTTGCTGGACCGCGAAGGCAATCCCGGTTTCGCCTTCAATACGCCCCGTATGGCTTACGGTTATGTCGTCTCGGACGGCTCTTTCCACACCGCCGTCTAAACCCTTTAATTACTCCAGTCCTAACGCTGTCTCGTGGCTCGGTTGGTAGAGTCCAATCTCTCCGCCACTCGGCAGTCGCACCGTCGTTTTAATCCCCCAGCGTTCCCTGCTGACTTCGGTGCATTTAATCTTCCTGACTTTCAACGCCTTTATCGTACCTTTCACGTCGTCGCACATCAGGTAAAGCACCGCGCCGAGAAGCGCATGCCCCGCGTGTACCTTCCCCGCCTTCCCATCGGAAGGGTGTACCGCCATTTCCGAAGCGGGCAGCTTGAAAATCAGCCAACCGGCACCAACATCCACTGATGGAAATGCGAGAACATCTCGAAAGAAAGCGCGATCCGCTTCCGGTTTCGTACTGTTCAGCAAGATATGGGCGCCAGTAATTCCGGCCATCATGGGAATGCCTCCCGATAATCAGTTGTTTCGTCTAGAGAAGTGGAAATTCTGAATGCGCCCGGCGTTCAGGATAAAGCCGGAGATATGCTGGTTCGCATCGCGCGTGAAGCGAACCGTCCCGATGTCGCCGGAAAAGACGTCGCGCACGGCTGGATGAAGCGTGTCGGGTTTGCTTTTTAAGCGCGACAAAACCAAATTGCCTTCCTTCAACTCGATGCGATAGACAGGGTCAATCTCCTCGCTCACATATGCGCCAGTGAACTCGGCAAGCTCCGTGGCGCTTGGCGAGAACGCTGTGGCCGCTTCGAACACACTGGCCTTTCCGCCGCCGAAGCTCTGCTCGAATCGCTTCGGCTTTTGCTGGTCTGCCGCCAAAAAGTGAATGTCCACCATGTCGCCCCAGGGGACGTCGCCAACATGGAAATGGGTTTCTTCCGCAGGTTTCAAGGGGTGAACGTCGCCCCCCAAGCCGATCTGGAGCTTGCCGTCTTTCGCCAGGACTCTTTCGAAGGAATCGTCTTCGCGGTTCCAATAAATCCCCGCAAGCGCATCCATCTGCTCTTGGTTGAGCTTCGCCGCAGTGGTCTTTGGTGCCTCGTTCGGTTGGGCTGTCTCGGGAGTCTTAAACTCCTTTGCAAGCACGATGTCCGCGACTTGCCGTACGAGCGCGCTCGGGTTGGTTTCCGCGGAATTGCACAACACCGATGCGGAAAAATGCTGATCAGGGAATCGGGTTAAGTCCGAGCGGTAGCCGGCGTCGGCGCCGCCGTGGTCCACCGTCGGCAACCCCTTGTAGTTGCCTTTGACCAGCCCAAACGCGTAGTCGAGCTGTTCGCCGCTGTTGAGCGTGCCCGTTTGCAGCATCTGCTCAATAAAGGCGGCTCCGCCAACCCGCGGATGATAGAAATTTTCATCCCACAGTTGCAGGTCTTCCACCGTCGTGTGCAGGCTTGTGGCCCCGACGGTGTCAAAATTCGTTAAACTCAACTCGAATGGCTTGTCCTTATTTTCCTGCTCGTAACCCAGCGCGTTGCGCTTGATGATTTCCGCATGGTCGTCGCGGAAGTGCGTGTGTGTCATTCCCAATGGTTCGAATATGTTTTTCGTAGTGAATTCGCGCAGGGACATTCCGCTCACGCGCTTCACAATCAGTCCCATCAGCGTGTACCCCGTGTTGCAGTAGATATGCCTGTCGCCGGGCTTGAAATTCAGTTCCTTCTGCCGCGTCACGACCGACATCACGTCATCATCCGTTATCAGGTCCAGGGAATAGCGCCATCCGGCCAGCCCCAGCAGCGCCCACTGGTCTCGCAAGCCGCTCGTATGGTGGACCAGGTGCCGGATGATTATCTTTTCGCCAAAATCTGGTAACTCGGGAATGTATTTCCGCACGTCGTCATCGAGCGAAAGTCTACCTTGCTGCGAGAGCAGCACGATCGAAGCCGCCGTAAACTGCTTAGACATCGAAGCCACATGGAATACCGTTGAGGGGATGATAGGAATGTCGTCATTCAGATTGGCCATGCCGTAGCCGCGCTTGTAAATAGTCTTCCCATCTTTGTAGACGCCCAGCGCGCAGCCGGGCGAGTCGTGCCGGTCCCATTTCTCAAAGATCTTGTCGACCTGTTTGCTGACATCCGGAGGCAGTGTCTGCGCCGTGGCAAGGGATGAGAACACGAGCATCCCCGGCAAAATGAGTGCCCATCGAATGAGTTTCATCGCGTGTCCCTCTAACTGCGTTCATCCTGAAGCCCCGTGGCGTGGTAGTTTGTCTGGTCGTTCCCCGGAATTCGGCTCCGTTCGGTGACTTCTGGATGTTGGAGCGTATTCGCCCTCAGATGCTTCGTCAAGGATATGTTGTTCACTGCTGCGCAGGCCCGCCTTTGTATCTTTCCACCCAGGCCCGCTCTCTTGCTGCGCGGAAGTGGCTAGAAACCAGAACCTGCCGGGCAACGAAATTGACCCAAGTCGCTTCTCCCTTTACGATGAAGCGTTATGGCCGCCAATCGCAGGATCATTGGTTATGGGATTCCGATGAAAACGAAATGGCTCAATTTTGAGACGCGTCTGTTGTCCCCGGGCTTCCGCCGACCAGTCCTACTTCCCACCTTGGTGCTGTTGGCGGAATTGGGATTCGCACTGGCCTCCTATGCTCAGACTACGGAGGAAGTCGTTGCCAAAGTGCTTGCCGCCAGAGGCGGCCTGGAAAGAGCCAAAGCTGTGCAGACCGAGCGCATCATTGGAACTATCTATTTCACTCCGGAGATGTACGGCCCGTTTATCGCGGAATTCAAGCGCCCCGGAAAGATGCACAACGAGCTGACGGTCCAGAACAAGACGGTTGTTCGCACCTATGATGGCAAAGACTCTGGCTGGGTGGTCAATCCCTTCCTAGGCAAGGACAATCCCGAGCCGATGTCTGCGGAGGAAATGAAAGACGTGGTGGGGGAGGCGGACTTCGATGGCCCGCTGATCGACGCCAAGCAGAAGGGCAACGTGATCGAACTCGCCGGTAAGGAGAAAGTGGAAGGGCAGGAAGCTTACATCCTCAAGGTAACGCATAAGGACGGCAAGGTTTCTTCATACTACTTCGACGCAAAATCCTTCCTGCTTGTGAAGTGGAGCGGAACAGACACCGTAAACGGCGAGGAAGTCACGCGCCAGACCCTGTTTCACGACTACCGGGAGGTGGGTGGGTTGAAGTTTGCATTTGAGTTAATTTCCGATTCTCCGGGCACGGATGTGACGCAGAGAATTCTCGTTGAAAAAATAGAAGTGGATCCTCCCATCGATGATTCCCATTTTGCGAAGCCGGCTACCGCGGCGCAACCTTCGGCTTCAGCCGACGACTCTCCAGCCAGGATAGGCCGCGACTGACGCGTGGATTCGATCATTGGCCGCGATGAATTGTCCTCTGGGCGATTTCAGGGCCGTTGAACGGAATTTGACTGCAGATTGCCGGCCCAATGGATAGGAATCTTCGCAGGCTATTCAGGGCACCGCCGCTCGGCTGGCTTCGCTGACTTTGTTCTGTGTTCTGTGGGCTTCGTTGGGAAAAAAGCGGGCCCGAATGGCTGCCGTGAAGGCCGGCCGAAGGACCCGCATACAAGGTAGGCCTGGAGTGTTGGGCGCAGGCTGGAATGCGAGTTAATCTGGCGGCATGCCGAAGCACACAGACTCTTTTCCTGAGCGTACGGGACTGTGCGCCAATTGTGTCCATGCCCGGCAAGTGGAGTCCAACCGAGGTTCCGTTTTTCTTCTTTGCGAGTTATCCAAAAGTGATCCGCGCTTTTCCAAGTATCCGCGGTTGCCAATGATTTCCTGCCCGGGTTATGTGAAGCGGCCGAACTAGCTTATTGGCGCACAGGTTATTCTACATCTTTTTTACCTATATGTTATAATAAGATGGGGTTATTCCTTCCGGCGAGGTCCTCTCATGGCATGGGGCTCGGGCCGACGTCTTGCGGCAGTGCTGCTGGTCCTTTTGTGCGCTGGGCGCGCGGCCGCGGACACACTGAGCATCATCAGCAAACCTCCCGGCGCTACCGTGGAAATTGACGGCGTTGTCGCAGGAAAGACGCCATTCGAAAAAGATTATCCGGGCGGATATTTTCACAAGACGCGCACGTCCATGGGTTCGCGGCTGGAACATGCGATGGTTGCGCGGATCAGCCTGGCGGGTTACGCCCCGAAGGAAATCAAGCTGACGGAAGGGCCGATGAGCTGGATTTCCCTGAACGGGCGCAACAGGGGCGATTACTGGCTGTTAAAGAGCAATCATTTCGAAGTGGAGCTGCAAACGATACCCGAAGTGTTCACCGGAGGAGTCACGGCGAAGCTATCAGGAGCTGGCAGGGTGGATTTGGGGCCGGAACTTTCGCTGGAGGAACTGGCGCTTCGCACAAAACCGGCGGTTGTTTATTTGCGGGGTCTGGAGAAATCGGGAACAGGGTTTTTTGTGACGGAGACGGGAGTGATTGCGACGAACGCGCACGTCGCGCGGGATGAAGAATCGCTTCGCGCGATTTTGCCTGGGGGCGAACAACTCGAAGCAAGAGTTGTGTACATTGACGCAGAGCTGGACATCGCGCTCGTCAAAGTGAAGGGAAAAAGCTTTCCGTGCCTGGCTCTAGCAGATGCGTCAACGGTGCGGCAGGGGGAAACAGTTTTGGCTATTGGCAATCCTGGAGATGCGATGGAATTCAGCATGACGAAAGGGATTGTCAGCGCGGTGGGCAAGTTCCCCAATGCGGGGCCCGGGACGTGGATCCAGACAGATGCGCAAATCAATCCAGGGAGCAGCGGGGGACCGCTATTGAATGGACGAGGAGAAGTGATTGGGATCAACACGCAAAAACTGGTGAAGAAGAATGTGACCGGAATCGGGTTTGCGTTGAGCGCCACGGATCTCATTGAAGTGTTGCACAGATTTTATCCGAGTACTGTGCCGATGAACGCGGAGCTTTCGGCTCCTGCGCGCCCCACTGGTGCGAGTCCTGCCCCGAAACCGGAAGAGGCTATCGGAACGGTGATGCTGACAAAGCCTGAAGGCGCTGAAATCTGGATCGACCACATGTTTGTAGGGAAAATTCCGGCTACTTTGAGGCTCAGCGCAGGGATGCACCTGTTTACGGTGAAAATGAAGGGCAATGCAGATTGGATACGCCACGTAGCTGTTATGAAAGACAGCCAAGTCACGCTGAACCCTGAGTAGGGGCAGAAACCGTACAATCCGTGAGGACGCGAATGAAATGGAGAATCCGGCGGAGGCCATTCAGGACGCCCAGCCGGAAAGGAAGGTCCTATTCTATTGCTGCGGATTCTGCGTAGCGGCTGGCGGTTTGGTGGAAACCGGAGTGACGCTGGCGGAACCCGACGAAGCCAGTTCGGACGGCTTGTACTTTGGCGCGCTGATGTAGCCGTGTACGGCGTCCTTGTCAATTTTGTTGACGATAATCTGGACAGGCTGGGAATCGGCCTCGGCATGAATCCAGATGGGCTCGTAGAGGTTGACCTTCTTTTTGTTAAGTTCGTTGTCGTCCACAACCATGACGAGGTCATAGCTCTTGTGCTTGGTGTCGGCCTTGCGCAAAGAAAGCGTAAGGGGGCCTATACGCTGGAACTGCTTGGACCTGGTGAGATCGAATTCGAAATAGCTGCGCTCGCCGCGCTTTTCGAGGATGACGAGCTCCTCGTGGTTTTTGGCAATGGTGCCGTTGAGATTGTCGCGAGTGGAGTTAAGGTCGTCGCGCGTGGAGTTGATAGATCCTTCGAGGTCAGCGCGGTTCTTGGCGACTTCATCTTGCGTGGCTTTCAGCTGTTTTTCCTGATCGGCCAATTGAGCTTGCAGTTGGGCGTACTTGGTGTCAACCGGGGCGTGGCGCTTGACGGCGTGCTTCGCGGGCGCAGACTTGGGCTTTGGCGAGGCTGCCGGCTTGGGAGTGGAATCAGGTGCCGGTCCTGAGACTTCGATGTCCTGATCCGTGGAAGAGGAGGTAGCCGAAGTAGAGGAATGCGACGCGGCCTGAGCCGTGGTCATTTCGTTGAGCTTGGCGGTAAGAGCGTTGACCTGGCTCTGAAGCTGGTTC